>ERZ773186.407-NODE-407-length-42136-cov-30.299161_pt1 | contig 42136 bp, 31 predicted proteins | sample MGYA00581000_ERZ773186 | MGnify/ENA primary metagenome ERZ773186 (study PRJEB29015, sample SAMEA2737752) | human gut metagenome | biome: human gut; feature: human-associated habitat; material: faeces | place: China | collected 2012 ...
AATGGAATAAACATCGGCTGCAAAACTGGGCAATGATTCGAAACCAACTCCTGGCAGATGAACGTATGGCGAAACTCATGAAGCACCATGATGTAATCTACTAAACTTTTTTTACACAAAGTTCTTGACACACCCCAGATATCTCGTTATAAATATCAAGGATTTTATTGGGGATATATTATTGTATAGTGAGATAGAAATTTGAAGGGCCTGGAGGTAAAGGTAGCTATATTGTATTATCACATAGGGACATATAGCAGGTATTGGTGAAATTGATGATGATAAACATACTGTATATAATGACATTAAATGGATTGCACCAAATATATTTCAGTTACCGTTTAGTAAAATTAGGGAAATGCTATACCCAAAATGTGAATATGATTTTCTAATAGTCTCTCATCATGGTTCAAATAATTCAAAAGATTGCAATGGCACATTGGCATCAGATAATGGAGTGGCGGATATATGTACTGGTATTAATACTCATTATAACTTCTTGTGTATGCGAGAATATTTGAAAACACTAGGATGATTGAAATACATAAAAGTCAGGGGGGAATGTCATGAAGGCAGTTATTTTAGCAGGTGGTTATGGCACCCGCATATCTGAGGAATCTCAAAAAAAGCCAAAGCCTATGATTGAAATTGGGGGTATGCCAATTCTTTGGCATATTATGAAGGAGTATTCAGTTTATGGTATTAATGATTTTGTAATCTGTGCTGGGTACAAGCAGTACATGATTAAGGAATGGTTTAATAATTATTTCTTGAATACCAGTGATGTAACCTTTGATATGACCGATGGCAACAAGGTTATTCTGCATGAGCAGCATTCCGAGCCTTGGCGGGTGACGGTGGTAGATACTGGGGAAAATACCATGACTGGAGGCCGCATCAAGAGAATCCAGAAGTATATTGGAGATGAAACTTTCTGTATGACCTATGGCGATGGTGTGTGCGATGTGGATATTTCGGAAATAATCAAATTTCATCGTTCCCATGGCAAGCTGGCTACTCTGACCTCTGTACTTTTGGATCAGTCCAAGGGTGTATTGAATATAGGTGGCGACAATGCGGTACAATCCTTCCGAGAAAAATCCAAGGAGGACAGTGCGCCTATTAATGCTGGCTATATGGTACTGGAGCCGGAGATATTCGATTATCTGGATGGAGATGAGTGCATTTTTGAGCAGGCACCTTTGGAAAAATTAGCCGAGGAAGGGCAGCTTATGAGCTATTGCCATCGTGGTTTCTGGCAGTGCATGGACACCATGCGGGAGAAAATCCAGCTAGAGAATCTTTGGACTCACGGCAAAGCACCTTGGAAGGTCTGGGACAAGTGAGGAAAATATAGATTGCATGATGATAAATTATGTTGTATAATATATTAAAGAGGAGGTAGACACTGTGCTACCTTATGACTGGTTTTTGGGCTTTGCCGCAGAGTGCAGAAACCTATAGTCACTGCTTAGGTAGGCGTGTTGAACCATAAGGCGGCTAGGTGAGAACCGAAGTGAAATACACGCACGAAAATACGAGCCCAGTTTTTCTGGGCTTTTTTGATGATTGATATATGGATTTATTACAAGCTGTGGCAATATCTTATAATAATTTATTTATAATTGATACCAATGGTCAAGTATGGTAAAATGATATGTGATAAAGCCTAGTTCTTCTTTTTGAGGCTAGACTTGGGAGCGAAGCCTTGTGAAAGGTTAGTTCTTTGTGGACTTAAATTCCAATATAGTTATACTTGGGATTGGGGGCGAGGCGGTGAGCTTCGTCCTTTTTGTCTATAAAAATAAAAATGCTAAGAGCAAAATTGCTAGTGTAAAAGATATTACTAGATATAGAAAATTGAAGTAAATTCGCAATTTGTGCCGTATGCTGTAAGGCATACGGCAATATTTTTAAGGAGATTTTTATGGTTTTGAATTTGGATTTTTATAGAGGTAAAAATGTTTTAGTAACAGGCCATACAGGCTTCAAGGGGATTTGGCTTTGTAAGATGCTGGAAATGCTGGGGGCTAATGTTACAGGTTATGCCTTGCCCTCGCCTACGGAGGAAGGGAAAAAGGTTTTTCAGCAGTCTGGCACAGAAGCTGGCATGAATTCTATTATTGGCGATGTGCGGGATTTGACTGCCTTGCAGAAGGCTTTTGCTGAAGCTCAGTCGGAAATTGTTTTTCATCTGGCGGCTCAGCCTATTGTGCTGGAAAGCTATCGCAATCCTGTAGAAACATATAGCACAAATGTTATGGGAACCGTAAATGTGTTGGAGTGTATAAGACAAAGCAATAGCGTAAAATCATTTGTGAATATTACCACGGACAAGGTTTATGAAAACAAGGAGTGGCCTTGGGGTTATAGAGAAAATGAGCCTTTGGATGGTTTTGATCCCTATTCTAATAGCAAGAGTTGTTCTGAGTTGGTAACTCATAGCTATCAGAAAAGTTTTTTTGCTGACGGCAGGGTAGCCATATCTACAGCCAGAGCAGGCAATGTAATAGGTGGAGGGGATTTTTCCCCTAATCGTATTATTCCAGATTGTATTCGGGCAGCCTACGCAGGAGAGAATATAGCCGTGCGGAATCCTCATTCTATTCGCCCATATCAGCACGTTTTTGAGCCTCTTTATGCCTATTTGCTGATTGCCGAAAAACAGTATGCAGATGGCAATTTGGCTGGTTGGTACAATGTTGGGCCTGATGAATGTGACTGCCTGACTACTGGGAAGCTGACAGCGCTTTTTTGCCAGTGTTGGGGAGATATAAAATGGCAGGATGTTAGTGTGGAGGCTCCTCACGAGGCAAGGTTTTTGAAGCTGGACTGCTCTAAGTTGAAGGCCGCTATGGGCTGGCAGCCTAAGTGGCATATAGAGGAAGCTGTGGCTAAGACTGTGGAATGGGCCAAGGCATGGCAGAATAACGACAATATAGGCTTGTTGATGGAAAAGCAGATTAGAGAATTTTTGGAGGATTAATTTATGGGACAGCAGGAATTACATGATAAAATATTGGCACTGGTAAAGGAATATTGCGATAAATATCATAATCAGCCAAGGGATTTTCATGAGGGAGATAGGATTTCTTATGCCTCTCGGGTTTATGACCATGAGGAAATGTGCAATCTGGTGGATAGTGCCTTGGAGTTTTGGCTGACCTCTGGTCGATATGTGCAGGAATTTGAGGCTGGTTTAAGTAAATATCTAGGTGTTAAATATACCGCGGTGGTAAATTCTGGTTCCTCTGCCAATCTGTTGGCATTTATGACCTTGACTTCCCCCTTGCTGAAGGAGCGTAGGATTCGGCCAGGTGACGAGGTTATTACCGTGGCGGCAGGTTTTCCTACAACGGTTTCTCCCATTATAAATTATGGTGCGGTGCCGGTATTTGTGGATGTAACTATTCCCCAATACAATATAGATACTGCTCAGTTAGAGGAGGCATTGTCTGAGAAAACCAAGGCTGTTATGATAGCTCATACCCTTGGCAATCCCTTTGATTTGCAGGCCGTCAAGGCTTTTTGCCAGAAGCATGATCTTTGGCTTATTGAAGATAATTGTGATGCTTTAGGTTCCACATACGAGCTGGATGGGGTAGAGCATTTTACTGGCAGTATTGGTGATATGGGAACATCCAGCTTTTATCCACCTCATCATATGACTATGGGCCAGGGAGGCGCTGTATATACCAATAATCCGTTGTTGAACAAAATTATGCGCTCTTTCAGGGATTGGGGCCGGGACTGTGTATGTGCTTCTGGTCAGGATAATTTCTGTGGTCATCGCTTTGACGGACAATATGGGGAACTGCCCAAGGGATATGATCACAAATATGTTTATTCCCATTTTGGTCTGAATCTAAATATTACCGATATGCAGGCAGCAGTAGGCTGTGCCCAGCTAAAGAAATTTCCTGATTTTGTGAAGCGTCGCAGATATAATTTTAATCTCCTGCATAAAGAGCTGCAGGAGGTACAGGACAAGCTGATTTTGCCAGAGCCATGTCCTAGGAGTAACCCGAGCTGGTTTGGCTTTATGGTGACCTGTCGAGAGGGAATCCAGCGGGATAAGGTAATTAGATATTTGGAAAATCATGGTATTCAGACCAGAATGCTCTTTGCGGGCAATCTTATCAAGCATCCTTGCTTTGATGAAATGCGGAAAGCTGGTAAAGGTTATCGGGTGATTGGGGATTTAGCCAACACAGATAGAATCATGAATGATACCTTCTGGGTAGGTGTATATCCAGGTATGACTGACGAAAAGCTGGTGTACATGGCCAAGATAATTAAGGAAGCAGTGAGCAGGATATGAAAAAATGTATTGTAACAGGGGCAGCTGGTTTTACAGGCTGCAACTTGGTAGAAAGATTATTAGCTGCAGGGTATTTCGTCTATTGCGTGGTGCGGGAAAATTCCGTTCATAACAAAAGACTTGAAAATTTGGCCAATGTACAGCTGGTTTATGCAGATTTGGCAGAGTATAAAAATCTCTATCAGCAAATTCAGGAGCCATGTGAGGTGTTTTTCCATTTGGCTTGGCAGGGTGGCAGATATGATTTCGCTGCTCAGTATCAGAATATAGAAGATACCTTGGGGGTATTAGAGGCAGCCAAGAAAATTGGCTGTAAACGATTTGTTTGTACTGGTTCTCAGGCAGAATATGGCCCTCATCAGGATTTGATTACAGAAGAAACCTGTCCACATCCTATAGACGCTTATGGCTCTGCCAAGTTGGCAGCCTGCATTTTGACCAGACAAAGAGCTATGGATTTGGGTATTGAATGGATATGGGGACGGATTTTCAGCCTTTATGGCAAATACGAGCCTGCTGGGAGAATGCTGCCAGATCTGGTTGCCTCCTTGCAGGCAGGGAAAGACTTCCATATGCAGTCAGACGGCCAGCAAAACTGGGACTATCTCAATGTTATAGACGGTGCAGAAGCATTGATAGCCTTAGGAGAAAAAGGAAAAAACGGCGAGATTTACAATATTGCCAGCGGGAAACACAAGCCATTGAAGGAGTTTGTAGAAGATATTCAAAGAGTTATCAACAGCGAGGCAAAGGTTCACTATACTGAAGGGAAGAAAGCTCTGTTCTCATTGCAGGTAGATGTGTCGAAGATAGCATTGGATACAGGCTGGAAAGCAAATTAGATGAACAAAATTCTTTTGAATTGCACATATTATTAGATACCTTTTTCATAGGTTGTAGAAGATACTGCAGATTTGCGTATGTCCGTAGCTAATTATGATAAATATTTATTCACATCTTTCCAAAAGCTCCAGATAATCATTAGTATAATTATCCCTATGGGAAAGGCGGCGATTATGCTGACGGTTTGGATATTGCTCATGGAGCTGTCTGAGAATACCAATGCTGTTGGCAATAGAATTAGGAGAATGCACCACAATAGCTGAATGGCTTTATGAGGTGTTTCACCTGATTCTATTTTTTTATAACTATAGCATGAGGCGGTATAGGCTATGGAATCAAAGGAGGTGGCATAAAAGAGAATCATGGTTGCTAGCACCCAGAGAGTAGCTAGATTAGCCAAAGGCAGGGTGTGAAGCATGGCAATGATTATGGCGTATATATCACCATGGGCAACGTACTGGGCAATAAAATCAATTGTACCAGTGGTTTGCAAGCCCATACTATAATTTCCCAGAACAATAAGGCTGATTAATGTGGCGCCTACGCCAAAGAAATATCCTCCCGCTATAACCTGTCTGATAGTTCGACCACGGGATATACTGCCAATAAAAAAGGGAGCTGCCACACACCATACCATCCAATAGGCCCAATAATATATGGTCAAATCCTGTGGAAAATTTGTTTCTCTTAGAGGATCTGTATATGTGGCAAGACTGATAAAGTTTTGCACCATGCGGCCAAAGTATTCCAGGCCTGTTTCTATAATATATTTGCTTTCACCACCGGCCAGTAGAACAAAAGCCACCAACCCACCAAACATATAAATACATAGTTTGGCCAGAATACTGATGCCCTTGAAGCCGTGAAGCAGGGAATAGGTATAGATAGCACAGGTAAGGAAAATAATAGCAATAGTGATAATATTTCTATCCAAGGAAATTCCCAATAGATTTTGGATAATTATGGACATCAGTGGCGTTGCTACGGAAAAGGTGGTGGCAGTACCGGCTAGGAGAGCAAAGACCGCCAGCAGGTCAATCAACCTACCTGGAATACCATCTGTTTGTCTGCCTAGAATCGGCCTGCAAGCCTCCGAAAACCGCAGTCTTTTTCTTTGTTGTACATGAATCATAAAGCCAAAGGCCACGGCTAGAACTAGATAAAAGCTCCAAGGAATAAAGCTCCAATGAAAGAGGGGAAATACCCCTGCCCATGCCTGAATACTGCCTAATTGGGAGATATGAGGATTTGTAGCATATACAATCCATTCGGAAAAGGAATAAAATAAAATATCAGCGGCCAAGCCACAGGTAAACATCATGGAGCCCCAGGTAAAGAATGAGTACCGGGGCTTTTCTTTTTTATCTCCTAATACAATATTTCCATAATGGGAACAGCAGAAATAAAGGGAGATGAAAAATATCCCCAAGCCTATCACTAAGTAATAGGTGCCCATAGTATCACCAAAGAAAAATCTAATGGAACTTAGCAGTCTATTGGATTCCTCAGGCATAATAAAAAACAAGGCACTTAGCCCTGAGATACTAAGCATGGGCAATAATGTAATAACCCAATCAATTTTCTGGCGATTTACCAATTTACTTCCTCCAATTTCTGCGTTTCATACACATATTTGTATTTCTTGCTACATTCAAAAACGAAGCCTATAGCAGAATTATTTTCATTCTTTATGGCCTTTATATTATGTATTTGGGCTTCTGTAATCCCTAAACCATGAGCTATATGTTTTAAAATATCAGACCGGGTATTATTTACATAGGATGTATCAAATTTCCGCAGTTCATTCAGAGTGTCAAATTCAAAGATGAAATCAGCCGGATATTTTCGTATTTGCATAGGTAGTTCATGGATATGCTCAATATAGATATTTTCCCATAGCTTATCCTTGGTTTCTCTTTTGGTATATTCCTGCTGTAAAATAGAAAGGAATTTCTTACTAAAGGCCTCAGACCAAAAAACATGGCCTAGCATAATCCAGCTATTGGCTCCACCTACATGCACAGCTTTTATCCAATTATTTTCCTCAGCAATGCACCATTCCGAGGTTTCTCCTTGGGCATAAATGGCAGAATAATAACTTTCCTCTACCTCTGATATAAAAGGATTCTTAATGAAATAGTTATCAGAGGAGCAGATATAGCTGTTTTTTAGATAATTTTTCACAGCATAGATAGAGGAGTGATTATTTCTTGTTAGATAATCCGGATTGTGGACAAGCACTACATTGTATTTATCCTTTAAATAAGCAAATGCCTGGGATTTGTAGCCGGTGACAATAATGATTTCCGGGATGCCTGATTCTTTTAGCTGTTTAATCTGCCGCTCAATGAGGATTTCACCTTTTACTTCTATCAAGCCTTTGGGGATTTCGTAGGAAAGGGGAGCAAATCTGCTGGCTGTGCCAGCGGCTAGAATAATAGCGTTATCTACTTTCATTTGTGACTATCTCCTACATTGTAATTTGTTATGAACTATCTCGTAGTATTCCTTGGCGTATTCATATTGTCTGCGGGCATAGGTGCCAAATTTTATGCCTAATTTTCTCTTATATTCGCACCAGTTGCTCCAAAGCAAACCGCCAGCAGCCATGTAGCAATAAATTTTTAACCTGGTGGCCCTATCGCATTTGCCTTCAAAATACAAATCAATCAATACATCTGCTTCCTTTTGGTTATAAAAGGAATAAATGGCGAACATGGCAATATCTACATGGGGATCCTGCATACCAGCATATTCCCAATCTGTTAATTGAATATTATCTCCAGAAAAAAGAAAATTATCAGGTACGGCATCAATATGGGTGAGACAATATTGCTTAGGCTGTGTATCAATATAGGACTGCAAAGAAAATACATTTTCTTTTATTTGCTGATAGTCAGGATAATGGGATGGAGTACCAGCCCATAGGAATTCATAAAAATCAATTTGCTTGAATATATCAAAGGTATGCTTGACCTGTAGATTCATATTATGGAGAGTGCGTAGCTTTTCCATACAGAGTTTAACATTCTGCAAGTTGCTAGCGTTACAGGTTTTAACCTGTAGCAAGAATTCAGTGATTTTGTAACCATTCTGAGGATTGATGTAAATGGGATTATCACACAGCCCTTTATCTTTTATGGTTTCATAAACATCAAATTCCTGTTGACGATTAATAAGAAAGTCAGTGCCTTCTCCGGGAATGCGAATGATATATTTTTTATTTCGACATGTAAATATAAAAGAGCGATTTGTCATGCCTTGTTTTAATACCCCAATGTTAGCAATTTCACTTTTCTTTGTCCTTAACACATCGCTAATGATGCCAAGAGCCTCCTCCGGCAAATTTTCGTACATAAATATGCCCTTTCTATTACATTTGTATTTATTATCCTGTCTATTCTAGCATGAAATGAACAAAAATACATAAAATAAATTTTGCTAGCTGATATACGGAAGAATATAGTTTTATATTATGCTTAAAAAATATAGCATATTGTTCGATTTATATAGTATCGGTTTAATGGGGGAATCCCGTAAATTTTAGCAATGGTGGTAGAGTATGAAAGAAAGAAAAATAGATGTAGCTTTTTGGCCTGCTGAGGAAGTAGATGGCTTGGCTTTGTTTCGGAAGCTTCAGCAAAAGTGGGAGCAAAAATATTTTGATGATGAATATTTGGCATTGTTAGCGGAATATAAGGAAAAATATCCCGAATCAGAGCACGTGGATATTTTTGCGGCTTATTTTGCGCTACATTATGGAGATGTGAAGGAAGCATTGAAATATGCCGAAGCAGCTTGGCAAAAAAGAAAATACAATCTTGTTATTTGGCAGCTTCTAATAGAATGTTATGATAAATTAAATATGCCTATGGAAAAAATAAAATTTCAAGGATATTGTCGTAATGCCTATGATATGCAAATGGAGCTTTCATACTGTACAGAAGAAGTTTTGGATAATCTTACCATGTCTCATAATATTGGTGATTATGCACCATTTTTACTGTATAGGTTTAAATTAGCAGAGAATAAACTAGTTAGCAGTGCAGCTAGTTTAGGCGGAGAGTATATTCCCTGGTCATTGGACAAAGACGGTTATAAATATTGGGTTGGTGTTTTTGTTAATCAAGAAACTATAGATGGAAAAGCGGGGGTGTTGTCAAGGGAGAAAGATAAATCAGAATTTGTTTATGAATATGGTGCGGATATGATTTTCGACATTGTCAAATCTCAAACCAGTAATGATTTTTATTTTGATCCTCAAGGGAAAAAATATATACTTTCTTTAGCCGGCAGTGAGGATAGTCAGGAAATTGAAATTGTTTCAGTAGATAGGAACTATGATGCTGTTTTGGGTAAATGGGAATATAGTAATTACCGTATAGAAGAGCCAGTAAAAATTACAGGTAAAAAAGGATTTGCAGTCGGTAAGCCTATCCTTTTGGAGCATAGCCCCAAAAGGAAAAAAATAGTTCTAAATATTTTAGTAGATGCTTTAAGTTGGCAGGCAATGAAAGAGCAGAATTACGCGTTACTTCCCAATACTATGAAATTTTTCTCTAAAGGCGTAATATTTAATAATCATTTTTCTGTAGGAGAATATACATATCCAGCTATACATGCTATTGAGACAGGTATGTATCCACATCATTCACAAATTTATAATGAGCATATCAATATGCCATTGTCTCCAGAATATACGGTTATATCAGAGCAGATGCAGAAATTGGGATATTATTGTGTTAACATAATGGGAAGTGGAGATGCTCTGTATACAGGTGCTTGTAGAGGGTATGATAGATTGGTGATAAATTCATATGCTACCAGAGCTTATGAGGGGGTAGAGCGTACTATTCAGCATTTGGAAGCCTTTGGAGAATGTGATCAATTTTTGTTTTTGCATATAATGGACGTACACCCATGGCCGATTAATTCAATAAGTATGCCTTTAGCTAGTCAGACCTGTTTATCCTTGGAAGATCGACTCTGGCAAACACAGGAGAAGGTTGCTAGTGTATATCTGAAATATTCTCCCTTATATGCTCATGCCAATATGATAGGTATCCAAAATACCGATCGAAGTTTGGGGGTATTATTTAATTATTTAGAAACTCACTATAATGAAGATGAATATGTGGTACAGCTGTATTCAGATCACGGTGCCTCCGTATATGACAATCATCCATATTTAATGAGCCGCTATCAGACTAGTGCAGCTTATATGGTACGGGGGGCAGATATTCCGCAACTGGGATTGGTTGAGGAACTGACTAGTGAGTTGGATATATATCATGTTATGGCTAAAGTTCATGGGTTTGAGGCACCTAGTTATACTGATGGCAATCTGCCAGCAGCTTTGGGAGGCAGGGAGAGAGAGTATACCATCAGCAATTCTATTTATCCAGGACAAACCTATAAATTATGCATTCGTACAGCTAAATACGAATTTCAGTTGGAATCAAAGGAAGTCGTGGATGTGGATGGCACAGTTGATATGACTGGGGCCTCCATGTTCATATTGGATCGAGAGTATGAGTGGAAACAGTGTTATGATATGAATCTACTAAAGTATTTTATGGATATTGCTAGAGAGCATACCAAATCTTTCTGTACATGGGGTAGAAATTGGCCTGAAATGCGAAAACTAAAGCCAAAATGGTTTGGAGAAGCAAAGTAGAACTGTAAATATTATTCAACGAGAAATTTTATAGACAAATTTAATTTTTATTTAAGAAGGCTGAAATTTCTCACGATAGTATATATGACAACGGCAAAGGGCATATTTCAGGTGGCTAGCAACCCAGGAATATGTCAGATATTTGCAAAACAATTCTATATAGTTAGTGGCAAGGATGCTGCTAACCTTGTTGACAACCAAGGAGGAAAATTATTATGGCAATGGTAGTTAAGAACAACATGTCCGCTCTGTCCACCCTGAACACTCTGAACAAGAACACCAAGGCACTCTCCAAGAGCTTGCAGAAGGTTTCTTCCGGTATGAAGATCAACAGCGCTGCTGATGATGCTTCTGGCTATGCAATTTCCGAGCGTATGCGTGTACAGATTCGTTCTTTGGATCAGGCTAATAGCAATGCTCAGAACGGCGGATCTATGATGAAGGTTGCTGAGGGTGCTGTAAGCTCCACTGTAGAGATCCTGAAGACTCTGAAGGAGAAGGCAGTAAACGCAGCCAACGATACCAATACTGATGCAGATCGTCAGACTATCCAGAAGGAGCTGGATCAGTCCATCGACCAGATCAACGATAACGCAAATGTAACCTTTAACGGCCAGTACCTGGTAGATGGTTCCAAGAACAGTGCTACTGATGCTACTTGTACTGCTTTGACTAATCAGTCTTTGGGCACTGCAACGAAGACTGATACTGCACTTACTGAATTAACTGCTCGTAATGGTGATAAGTTGAACATTAGAGAAACAGATACTGTTAATGTATCTTGGGTAAAGGATGGTAAGACATATTCATCATCAATGGAAATTAAAGCAGACACAAAGTTGGGGGATGCTCTTAAGCTGTGTGGCGATATTGAGGTTAAGGCTGATGCTAATTCCTTTATTGCTATAGATGGTTCTGGTAACAGTGTATATACTGCTTCTGGCGAGAGCGGTGTTACTATTACTGCTAAAAATAGTGGTATCGAGAATCAGATTTCTGGCTTTACTATTTCTATTACTGATAACACTGGTGCCGTTCGCAAGTCTGCTAATGCTGCATTGGATGCTTTTGATGAGACTCTACGTGCTCAGAACAAGTCTGATGATAATTCCATCAATCTGCAGATTGGTACCAAGGCTAACCAGACCATTAAGGTTGGTTTGACTGATATGAAGGCTCAGGCTCTTGGCCTTCAGGGTAAGGATAATAGTACTATTCAGGTAGGCAATCAGGAGCAGGCTAATGCAGCTATCAATGTTCTGGATGCAGCTATTCAGAAGGCTCTGGATCAGCAGACCACTATCGGTGCTGTTCAGTCCCGTCTGGAGTACACTCAGAGCAACTTGACTACTGCCAGCGAGAATGTAACTGCTGCAGAGTCCACTATCCGTGATGCTGATATGGCTAAGGAAATGACCGAGTACACCAAGAACAATGTTCTGATGCAGGCTGCCCAGTCTATGCTGGCTCAGGCAAATCAGAGCAGCTCCAATGTACTGTCTCTCCTCCAGTAATATCTGCTATTCCTTATAGGGATATTCAACTAAACAATATTAGAACCGTCCTTCGGGGCGGTTCTTTTTCTAATGTATATTACTCAGCTTATGATAGTTGGTAAGGAAAAGTGGAGTTGTAATAGTAATGAAAAACAAATTTGATAACATTCAAGAAATAGATTCCTCTCATCCTTTAGTAAGTATTATGATACCAACCTATAATAGACCAGAACTATTTGAAAAGACTTTGCAAAGTGTATTGGCACAAAGCTATGATAATATAGAAGTACTGGTAAATGACAATAGCACTAACGAAGATACCAACTCATTAATAAGAAAATATGAATGTGATTCCAGATTAAGATATTATCGCAATATGGATGCCAAGTGCAAGGAAGATAATTTTAGACCTTTTGAACATATTGCAAAGGGCGAATATCTACAGTGGTGTATGGATGATGATGTTCTTCATAGGGATAAAATATCTATGATGGTATCAGTTATGATGTTAAATCCTCATATAACATTGGTGTCTTCTCAACGGGGGTTTATAGATGAAAATGGTAATTTTTTAGAGCCTATGAGGGAAACTATTATTAAGGATGATGTTATAGGAAGGGGCTATAAAGGCAATGCCATTGGTAATTATATGCTAAAGGAGATTAGTAATCTAATTGGGGAACCATCGGCAGCTCTATTTAGAAGGAGTGATTTAAAACATCATTATTGGCAGGCAGAGTGTCGAGGATATAAAACTATTTCCGATGTGGTAATGTGGTTAGAACTATTGGAAAAGGGGGATTTGTTTTTATTTAAGGAACCTCTAAGCTACTATCGTTGTCACAGTCAGCAGGAGGGACAGCAGCCAGAGATAATATTACTTAGCAGAGTGGAATGGTTGAAATTGTTGCAAGAATATTATGAAAGACATGTCTTTATTAGTAGAGATGACTATATTTACGGACTCCGTAAATTAAGGGAAAATTATCTAAGTATAAAGTATAATCAAAGGTATATGTCTGCGGCTAATTATTCTGCATACTGTGAATGTATGGAGCTGATACCAGAAATAATATTCAGTATAAACAAGTAAATTTAATATTTATGCTATGCTTTTCGATACTATACATAGGTAGTTTATATATAGTAGAGGCTGGCAGTTATGAAGAAGAACAAATTTTATAAATCGGAAGCAAGTGAAGCTGCTTCCGATTTTTTTGAAATGAATAAGGTAAAAGGTGCAAGTATATCTGCTTGTGCCATTATGAAAAATGAAATATCCCATGTGGAGGCTTGGTTAGACAATGTAAGAGGCTTTGCCCAGGAAATTATTGTGGTAGATACAGGCTCTACAGATGGAACTAGGGAGTTTTTGTCCAAACAATCGGATGTAAAAGTATTTTATTCTGAGTGGCAGCATGATTTTGCTCAGGCAAAAAACGTGACTTTGCAGGAGGCAACAGGTGATTGGCTGGTATTTACCGATGCAGATGAATGTTTTTATCAACCGCAAAATATTATTGAATATCTAGAACAACTTGATAAAAAGTCAACTAGCATAGAGGCAATATTCTGTCCTATTGATAATATAGATGCAGATAGCAATAATGAGATTATCAATTCCGATGTGGTGCCTAGAATTATCAGAAATCATGTAGGCATTAAATACATAGGGGCTGTACATGAACAGCTAAGCAAGGGGAGTGAGCCTTGGCAGGATATAAAATATGTTGTGGCAGATAGAAATTTGGCTATTCGCCATACAGGTTATTCTACGAAGGTAATTCCTTTCAAGCATCAGCGCAATTATGAAATTTTATGTCAAGTCATGGGAAAAAGCAACAAACCAGAGATGTATTATGGCTTTCTTAGTGAAAGCCTATTAGGTTTGGAAAAATATCAAGAAGCTCTGGAATACGCTATTTTAGCTATGGAATCGCCTTATCAGCCAACTATTCAAAAGGAACGCTTTGCTCAGGTAGCCATAGAATCCATGGACAAGTTGGGCTTAGCTATCAGTGATATATTTTCCCTGCAGCAGGCAGAAGCAATCTGTCAGACAATATTGAAGCGGAATAAATGGCATGTAGGAACCTTGTGTCAGTGGCTGGATATGAAGTTGACAGTTTATGAGAATGACCATCAAGAGAAAATAACGGATATTATTCAAGACTTACATCATCTTTATGGGGAAAATTCCCAGGATATACAACAGCTGATGGCTTTGCTGGAGCAAAATGGCTATATTTATTTGGCTAAGGAATTTTCTGCTCATATGAATATAGAAAAAGAAAATCATTTAGAGGAAGTCTATCAACTTTTACAGGAAAAAAACTTTTCTCAATTGGAAAAGAAGATATTGCCACTAATGGCAGAGAATATTCAGCTTTTATTTGTTGCTTTACTAGGCTGTAATTATTCCTCTGGCAACTGGTATCAGGAGAAGTTAAAGCTTCTGCCAAAAGCTCAGCAGATATTGGTACAGCTATATCATGGACAAGTACAAAATGTTGCCTTGGAGCCGGATGAATATATTACTATGCTGGATGGCATTATTCTTTATGGCAGTCAGGAAATGTTATTAAAATATTTGCAGCTAGCTCAGGGAATGCCGGGAAACAAGCTAAAGAAAATAGGCCATCAGCTTGCAGCTAGGGAATACTATGGTGAGGCATTGGAGATTTTCGCCCAAATTCAAGCTGAGGATGAGGCAGTGACAGAAGAATTTTGGCTCGATTGTGGCATATGCCTGTATTATTTGCAGGATTATAGCAATGCCATGGCAGCCTTGGAGAAAGCGGCTGAAATGGGGAATAGCAGTAAGGAGTTAGAGTCATATATTGCTTGGTGTAAGGAGGCTGTCAGGGAATGAAAATATCAGCCTGTGTAATTGTAAAAAACGAGGAAAAAAATATTGGTCAATGGCTAAACAATATGCGGCAGATTGCTGACGAAATAGTTGTAGTGGATACTGGCTCCACAGATAATACCATAAATATATTAGAAAATGCTAATATTACCCCTTATCATTTTACCTGGTGTAACGATTTTGCGGCTGCCAAAAATTATGCCATTCAGCAGGCTACAGGTGACTGGATTGTCTTTTTGGATGCTGACGAATATTTTGATGCATCAAGTGTAAAGCGATTTAGAACGGAAATGACTCGTTATCATGCTAATAAAAAAATTGGTGCTATTATGTGTCAGCTGGTTAATATTGATACAGATAATAGAAATAAAATTATTGATACCATGATACAGGTGCGAATTTTCCGCAATACCAAGGATATTTATTATAAAAATCCTGTACATGAGCAGCTGGTTACCAAGCCTGGCAAGTATATTATGCAAAAATGTTTTGATTTGCAGATAATACATACAGGTTATAGTGCTGGTATTTTGCGCAAAAAGGCAGAACGGGATTTGCCTATTTTGCAGCAGCGGGAAAAGGAGGCCAAGACTCAGAAGGAGAGAGAGCAATTGTATGTATTCTTTATGGATGCCTATAATTGTCTGGGTGTTTTTGATAAGGTATTGTTGTATGCTCAAAAAGCAGAGAAGTCAAATATGAAAACCCTAGGTGGGGATATTCATGTTTATGAGTGTATGATATCTGCTATGATACATTTGGGCAAGGACGATAAGGAAATAATGGCTGTTATTACAGAGGCTAGAAGGAAATTTCCGAGGGAGGTTTTCTTCGCTGTTCAGCTGGGATATTATTATTATGTGGGCAGGGATTATTTACAGGCGGAGCAATATCTATTGGAGGCTCGCAGGTTAAGACAGTTTGCCGAAAAAGATATAAAGGCAGGCAAGGCAGTATCAGATACTTCTTTGAATCTGATGCCTATGCTTTATAGCTGCCTTGGGGATATTTCTATACGCAAGGGACAAAAACAGCAGGCCTTGGAATTAGCAATAGAAGGATTGGGGTATTATAAATATAATCGTCTCTTGGTGCAAGTTTTGTATAAATCATTGCAAGGAAGGCCTGCATTGGAGGTTATACAAATTTTTGCTTGCATTTTTGATAGGAAAAAGGATGGAGATTTTCTTATGGAAGCCATAGGTTGGCAGGCAACTGGAGAATTTGTCGCCTATTATTATCCAACCAATGATATTAGGGATAAGGTAAAGCTTTATCTCAAGACAGGAAAGTTTCAAGGAGGCGCAGCTGTTGCGGGACAGCAACTGGATTTGCTAAATCACTCGGCCTTGGCTGAGGTCGTTGTCAAGCAGGAAAATGGAGAAGAGACTCTGCCTAGTGTTTTTGCTATTATGCCTGATAAATATCAAAGATTATCTATGTCTAAGGCAGAATGTCAACAGGATGTAGATGGTAGAGCAGCTATCCGGCTGAGAAAGCAGATGAAATATTATGAATGAAATAAAAGAAATATTCCAGCTGATGGCCCAGGAGCGTATGGAAGAAGCTGTGCAGCGAGGAATAAAATATTTTCAGTTAAAATTTTCTACAGATGGCCTGGAGCTGGTGGTACCCGCTCAAAGTCCCATATGGAAGGTGGAGGCAGCTGATAGATTATATTTTTATAGTGTTGCAGGAGTGTATTATCATTACCTTGGGGTGCAAGCTTATGCTGGTGCGTTATTTAAAGAAATATGTCAGCACACAAAGGATTTGCCTATACAGTGGGAATATTACAGCAAATATCTTATGCAGTGTCATTATTTATTTATGTCTCAGGCAAGGTATTATCAACTACATCAGGGCTATAATAAATTATTTAAGGATATATGGCAATTTAACCACAATAAACAACTGCATAAGCAGCATCGTAAAATTCGCATAGGATATTTATCTGCTGATTTTAATAGCTGTGTGTTAGTGGATTTTATAAGAGTTCTTACAGCTTACTACAATCAAGAAGATTTTCAAGTATACTGCTTTGCCAATGGCAAAATAGATGATGTAACAGAATTTTATCAGAGCTGTCCTGTGGAATGGGTGGATATTACAGGTATGAATGCTCCAGATGCCGCCCGTGCAATCTACAGCAGGGAGATAGATATTCTTTTTGATTTAGCAGGTCATACCCGCTATAATCTGCCTATTCTAGCATATAAGCCGGCTCCTGTACAGATGTGTGGAATTGGCTATTTTGCTACTACTGGTTTGGATAGCGTAGATTACTTCCTTACAGATAAGTATTTATGTCACGAGTATACCAGTAGATATTTTGTGGAAAAGCTATTGCCTATGACGCAAAGTCATTTTTGCTATTGGCCTAGGGAAGAGATGCCCCAGGAAATTCACGGGGCACCTTGCAATGCAAAGGGATATATTACCTTTGGCAGCTTTAACGATCCTATAAAGGTTAATTCTACTGTATTGCAAACATGGCAAAGAATTTTGACAGCAGTGCCTAATTCCAGATTGCTGCTAAAAGGACGTATGTTTAATGCATATCAGGGTGTTGAGACTATGAAAAATATGTTGCTGGGGGCTGGTATTGAGCTGGATAGGGTGGAGCTGCGAGGCTTTAGTAAGGACTATCTTCGAGAATATTGGGATGTAGATATTGCCTTGGATACTTTTCCTTACCCAGGAGGTGGTACTACCTGCGCTGCTCTTTATATGGGGGTGCCAGTTATAACCTTGGGTGATGGCAGTCATGGGGGAGATTTTGGTATCAGTATTTTGAAAAATATTGGCATGGAGGCTTGTTGCAGCTATAGTATGGATGAATATGTGGAAAAGGCTGTAGTACTGGCTTCTGATTGGGCGCTTTTGCATGATTTGCACCTTCAGCTAAGAAATATTATGGAAGCTTCTCCTCTGATGGATAAAGAAGGCTATATGAGAGATTTGGAAAATAATTATCGTAGAATATGGCAAAAATACTTGCAGGAGGAATAAGATATGGGTAAGGCAGGGGCATTGAAAATTTCTGCCTGTTATATTGTGAAAAATGAAGCAAAAAATTTGGCGAAGTCCATTAAAAGTCTGAAATCTCAGGTTAATGAGATTGTGGTGGTGGATACCGGCTCTACAGATAATACCATAACTGTAGCTCGAAAATTAGGTGCCAAGGTATATAGTTTTCCCTGGCAGGATGATTTTAGTAAGGCTCGCAATTTTGCATTGAGCAAGGCCAAGGGAGATTGGCTGGTATTGTTGGATGCTGATGAATATTTTACTGCTAAAACTGCTGGTAATATTCGTCAGGTAATTCGTCAGGCCCAGCAGGCAGATGGACTTTTGATTCAGATGGTAAATTATGATGTGGATAAGGCAGAAATACAGGACTATTTTTATCAATTACGGATAGTTCGCAATCAGCAGGGACTACACTATGAGGGAAAAATTCATGAGGAGCTGAAGTTATTTGAGGGCAAGTCTATGAATTTTCGTAGGGTTTCGCCGGAAACGCTGGAAATTTATCATACTGGATATAGTAACAGTGTTACTAGGCAAAAAGTGGAAAGAAATCTCAGTATATTGCAACAAGCCGTAGCTGATGGGCAATCAGAGGCAGAATTGGCTAGATATTTTTGCGATTGCTATCTAGGCTTGGGAGATATGGAAAAATGTACCTACTATGGGTGGTTGGATGTAAAGAAAGGGCGGCGGTTAGTGAATTTTGGCAGTCGCTGTCATCGAGTGTTGATGGCCTATTATGCTGGACTTAGTGATACAGATAGTATTAGCAAAAGGAGACAGCTAGCAGAAATCTCTGTGGAGCAATATCCAGAGGTGCCGGATTTCTGGGCGGAATATAGTGAGTGTCTTTATCAGGCCGGAGAATATGATAAGGCCATAGCTGCCATGGAAAAGGCCTTGCAGCTGATGCAGGATTATCATGGTATGGAGCCTTCTATGTTGGTGGAAGGGCATATGGCACATCAGTTGGAGGCTAGATTACAGGTATTTCGTCAGGAACAGGCTGATTTAATTAATCAGGAAAAATCAACGATAAAACCTACAGAGGATAAATGCAATGGAGGTATTCAAATGGCTAGATTGAAGAACAAAATTAATAAAAATAGAATGAAGAAGCGGAATAATCAGGCTAAGCAGGTATTGGCTGGCTTGAAGCATGATATGCAGCAGTTTATGGAGACAGAGGATTATGCGGCAGCTATGGATGTTATGGCTGAAATGGCAGCTAACAAACAGATGGATGGGGAAATCATGTATTGGGGTGCCCAATGCTATTTCTTTACCGGAGATTTTGAGCGAGCTGAAAAATGGGTAAATAATGCTTTAAATAATGGCTATAATGGCGTGGGCGTGAAGATGTTGCTGGCAACTCTGTGTATGACTGAGGAACGCAATGAGGATGCCTTCAAGCTGTGTGATGCAGTATTGACGGAGGGCATAGAGGGAATGTCCAAGCAGGATCAGGAAATATTTGATAATTTTATGGATAATATCAGCTATGGTTATGATGAGCTGGTGTCTGAATATCCTAAGATTAGTGCATATTTACAGAAGAAACAGGCTGACATCGAGGCTGACTCACCTGTAAATAAGTTGAAGCAGATTCTCAAAGGCAAGGAAGTTGAAGAAGTCAAGTCTCATCAGACGGAAGTTCAGGAAGAGGTAAAGACTGAGCCTGAGGAAGCTCCTATTGAAGATAAGGCTCAGGCAGCCTTGGCTCGTTTGAGACAATTGTTATCCAAGAATAAAGAGCAGGGTGTAGAAGAAAATAATGAGGTTCAAAAGCCAGTAGAAACCACTATTATTTCAGAGGCTGTTCAAGAGAAAGATGAAATTACACCTGAGATACAGCGAGTTGAGAAATCTCAGCCTATAGGGGAAGAATCTGATAATGTTCAGCAGAATGAGGTCGAAAAGGTAGATGTATCTGATACCTTGGCCAAGATTGCTGCTAAGGAGATTTCCTTGGTGGAAAAGGTACGCCTGATTAATGTTTTTGCTGGGGTATGCTATCAGCAGGGAGATTATCAGTCTGCCTTTGATTTATTGTCCGCTGCCTTGGAAATTAATGGACAGGATGCAGCAACCTTGAAGAATATTGCCTATACCTGTTTGTCTGCTGGGGAGCAGGAGCAGGCTTTGTCCTTTGCTGCTAAGTTACCAGTGGTAGATTTTGCTTTGCTTTATGCTCTTAAGCAAAATTAATAAGGAGTTATTTTTATGCTTAACATAAATAAAGACCTTGATGATCATAGTATCTGTTTTATTAGTAATGTTAATAATGAAGCTGAATATGAAGGGGCTAAAAAGGCAATATTGGAGCTAGAAATACCTTTTGGTTATAAAGTAGAGATTTTAGGAGTTCGTCATGCTGTTTCTATGGCAGCAGGCTATCAGCAGGCTATGGAAGCCTCGAATGCTAAATATAAAATATATCTACATCAGGATGTTTTTGTTATTAATCCAAGGTTAATAAATAATCTTTTGGAGATTTTTCAGGCTGATTCTAAGGTTGGTATGATAGGATTGGCAGGATCTGCGAAATTACGGCAGGATAAACCAGAATGGTGGATTAGTGAATTATCGACCTTATTTGGCACATGTTACACACGGTTATCTGAAAATGAAATGGTAAGAAATTATTATGGTGAGGTTCCAGGTGGTCCAGGTGCCTATGTTCATGTGGCAGCTATAGATGGTTTATTTATGGCTACTCAATATGATTTGCCCTGGCGAGCAGATTTATTCCATGGTTGGCATTTCTACGATATTTCTCAAAGTCGGGAATTTATCAACGCTGGGTATAAGGTGGTAATACCACATCAGCAGGAGCCTTGGGTAATTCATGATTGTGGACGCAAGCCTTTGGATGATTCTTATTATGAAAATATGAGAATTTTTAAAGAAAACTATAACTGGTAAAATATTTCTATGGTATAGATAATTACAATGGTAGAAAGAGGAAACCATATGGTAAAGACAAGTATTATCATTTTTGCGCAGGGTAGAGAGCAACAGTTATCTTCCTGTTTGTGGAGTATTGAAACCTTTACGCCAAAGGAGTCATATGAATTAATTGTAGTAGGCAAAGAACTACAATTAGAGGAAAATATTCATACAAAGATAAAATATTTTGAGATAAAGGATAATCCAGTGGCTGCTATCAATAAAGCCATAGCTGGTAGTAATGGCAGGGATATTGCTTTTCTCTATGGAGATACTGTAGTTACCAGCAATTGGCTGCCAAGACTGAAGCAGGTTCTTTATAGTACAGAAAATTGTGGAGCAGTAGGCCCAATTGGTTACAATAGCTCAATCTATCAGTCAGTTCCAAGGGCGGATAGGAAGGAATATTCTACCATTCGGGATATGGCCTTGGTGGCAGCTGAAAATGCTGTTCATAATAAAGGGAATGTAGGTCATAGTCTTTTCTTAGATGCCTTTTGTGTCTTGTTCACCAGAGAAATATGGCAGAGATTTGGGCCTTGGGTAGAGGAATATCAATGTCCTGCCAAGGCAGTTATGGATTATACAGTCAATCTGGTTAAGGCTGGTTATGATTGTTTGGTAGCCAAGGAAGTTTGGCTGCATAATAGTTTTTATCCATTGCGTGGAGCAGAATATAGTGATGAACAGGTATTTAGAAAAATACAGGGATTTGCTTCAAATTATTCCCTTGGCTTTAGAGGGGATATTTTAGAATTGGCTGATTTGCAGAAGCCTCAGCTTACTATTATGGATATTGGTTGTGCCTGCGGTGGTACCTTGATGAAGGCCAGGGAAGTGAACCCCAATGCACAACTTTATGGTATAGAACTGTCTTCTGGAGCGGCAGCCGTAGCAGAGCATTTTGGTCAAGTATTTCAGGCTGATATGTTGACCATAGATAAACCAGAGCTGCTGGATAAATTTGATTATATCTTTATGGGAGATGTGCTGGAGCATATTGTAGATACGGATGGGGCTTTGGCCAAGGTTTATAGCTGGCTAAAAAAAGGAGGTCAGCTAATTGTCAGTGTGCCTAATATTGCTAACATTTCCATTATAACTAATATGTTAATGGGAAAATGGCATTATGGGGATAGTGGTATTTTGGACAGAACTCATATGAGATTTTTTACCTATAAGGAAATGGTTGAGAATTTGACAAGGCATGATTTAGCTATTAAGAAAAGTGCTTATAGCCATTTAAATTTTGAATCACCAGCTCCAGAGCTGCGTGAAGCCTTATTAAATTTACCTTTTATCAAGGTTGATCCTCAGGATTTGGATGCCTTCCAGTGGGTATTTGTGGCGGAAAAGTAGTTGATATTGATTGGATAGAGGGACAATGGATTGGCAGAATTTGGATAAGAAAATGAATAGCTTGCGGCGGTGCATGGATGTGGGGGATTATGCCAAGGCCAGGCCTCTCTATGACCAGTTGCAGGCTGAATATAGTAGTAAGAATGACAGTGGTGTTGAATATAAGGCGATTGGTGGAGAGCTGGCGGAGATTTATGCAGCCATGGTGGTGGAAACCAATAGTCAGCAGGAGATTCCTGTAGCTATTTCCAAGTTGCAGGAATTTACAGGTGGGGCCTATCATGGCTTTTTGGTGGCTAGACTGCATTGGCAGGCCAAAAGGCATTTACAGGCTTTAGGAGTGCTGGAGGAGCTTTGTCAGTTGAGTTGGCACCAAAATAAGCCGGTGATTCCTCCAGAAAATGATTTTTGGCAGGCCTCTCCTGGGGAAAAGGGGATTATTCTCAATCTTCTGGGACAAGGCTATAAGTATTTTGGTATGGCTCAGCAGGCAGCCCAGTGCTACCGCTTGGCTAGTGAAGCGGCAGTGTATTTTCCTGTTAAAACATCAAATTATAGCAATTATGTTTTCAGCCTTCATTATATTTTTATGCCCCAGTGGGAGTATGTTGAGGCTCACAGGGGATATAATGCGCTTTATTCTGTGCTAAAGCCTTTTATCCATGATAGGCGTAAGTTGAAGCGTCGGCAAAAAAAGCGAGGCAAGCTGAGAATTGGGTATATTTCTCCAGATTTCCGCCGTCATGTGGTGCTGTTGTTTATTTGGGCTATGGTTACCAAATACAATCGGCAGGATTTTGAGGTATATTGTTTTAGTAATTACCCTACTGAGGATGAATATAGCAAATACATTCAGAAACAGGTGAATTTCTGGTGTAATATTTCCCAATTTTCTTTGCGGGATAAGGCTTTGTTGGTTTATCAGCAGGAGCTGGATATTCTGGTGGATTTGGCAGGTCATTCCCGGGATAATTGCTTGCCAGTGCTGGGGTATAAGCCAGCGCCGATTCAGATAAGCGGTATTGGTTATTTTGCTACGACGGGCTTGCAGACGGTGGATTATTTTCTGTCAGATAAATATTTAGCTGATGGCTGTGCCATGATTCCTGCTGAAAATAATCAGGTTATTGACGAGAATTTGCAGGCAACTGCCCTTGCCAGCAGTGAGAGTTTTACGGAGAAGCTGCTGGTATTGCCCCATTCTCATTTTTGCTATGTGCCTATCAAGGAAATGCCACCGGTACGGCAGGCACCTTGTATGTCTAAGGGCTATATTACATTTGGCAGTTTTAACAATCTTATTAAGGTGAATGATGTGGTGCTGGAGACTTGGGGAGCAATTCTTAGGCAGGTGCCGGAGTCCAGGCTTTTGCTGAAATGTGCCAGCTTGGATGATGCTGATATACAGGAACTGTTCCGGCAGAAGCTATTGTCCTTGGGGTTGCCAGAGGAGCGGTTCCAGCTTAGGGGATTTAGTGTAGATTATTTGCCGGAATATTATGAGATGGATATTGCTCTTGACACTTTTCCATATCCCGGTGGCGGTACTACCTGCGATGCCCTATATATGGGTGTGCCAGTGGTGACCTTGGGGGATGGCAGTCATGGAGGAAATTTTGGCATTAGCCTGTTAAAGAATATAGGACTGGATTTTGCTTGCAGTTATTCTGTAGAGGAGTATATTCAAAAGGCTCTCTTGCTGGCTCAGGATAGGGAACTTTTGAACGCCTTGCATCTTGGCTTGCGCAATATGATGGAAAATTCCCCTATTATGAATGAAAAGCAATATATGCAGGAGCTGGAGCAGGGGTATAAGCGTATTTGGCAAGAACTTTAGTGGGAGAGTGGCTAATGCAGGAACAGTACAATAAGGCCTATGAATTGTATCAGGCTGGGAAATATAATGAGGCATTGGCTGCCTTGCAGGATTTGCTGGGGCTTTTGAAATCAGCAGAGAATGTACTTTGGCTGATGCCTTGGCTATTACAATGCTATATTCTTCGTAATCTGGATTGTCCAGTGCAGGAAATGGAAGTGCTGGAAGGCCTAGTGGAGAAGCTGGCCAAAGTTGATAATCTGTCCGATGGTGATAGACAGCTGGGGGCAGAGATTTATAGTTTGCTAGGAGAAGTGTGCTGTCGCTTAGGGGAGTGCTCCTTGGCTGTAGAGGCATTTTTGCAATCTGCCAACTGGGAGCAAGATAAAGCTCAAAAGCTGATAGAATACAGTAACGCTATTTTTACCACCAATTATTGTGATAATATTTCTCATAAGAGATGGCATAAGCTTTATGATGGCTATAGAAAGTTGTTGCAGAATATTCAGTCTTTAAACGCCAAGCCTAAAGGTCATCAGAAAATACGGATTGGTTATTTGTCTGGGGATATTCGACGGCATCCCGTGGCATATTTTCTGCGTCCTTTGCTGGAATATGCCGATAGGGAGAGATTTGATGTTTATCTTTATCAGACTAATCAGGGGCAGGACAGTTTGTCGGAGAAACTTCATGGCTGGGCAGATTGTGTCCGCATGGTTTCAGGCAGGTCTCATGAAGAAATTGCTGGATGTATAGCAGAGGATGAAATTGATATATTGGTGGACTTGTCCGGTCACACCTGTGACAATCACTTGCCGGTGCTGGCTTATAGGCCTGCTCCGGTGGAGATTTCCGCTATAGGGTATTTTAACAGTACAGGACTTTCCATTGATGGCTTTCTTTCGGATAAATATTGCAGTCCAAGTTCATACAATGCAGATTTTCAGGAGCCTTTACTGCAACTTCCTGATACGCATTTCTGTTACAGTCCGGATTTTGACTATCCTCAGATAAGTTTGCAATCTCCTTGGCAGAAAAATGGTTATATTACCTTTGGCTGTTATAATAATTTTAGCAAGGTTACAGATGAATCATTGCAGGTTTGGGCACAGATTTTACAGCAATGTCCTCAAAGCAGGCTTATTTTGAAGCATAAGCTATTTGACAGTGCAGAGGGCAGACAATGGACGGTAAGGCGACTGGAAAATTTGGCCTTGCCTGTGGAGAGAATAGAGTTGCGGGGATTTTCGGCAGATTATCTGCAACAATATAATGATGTGGATATTGCTCTGGATACTTATCCCTATACAGGAGGGATGACCACTATGGAGGCATTGCTTATGGGAGTGCCGGTGGTTAGTCGGTATGGCAGTAGGCATGGTACAAGATTTGGCCTTAGCTTTTTAAGTAATATAGGGTTGGATATGCTGGCAGCAGCTAATTGGCAGGAATATGTGCAAAAGGCCCTGCTGTTAGCGAAAAATCCAGAACTATTACAAGACCTACGCCACCAAATTCCTCAATTAGTAAAAAACTCCCCATTGATGGATGGGAAAAATTACTGTCAGGCTGTGGAGAAACTATATATTCGCTTGTATAAAAATAGAGGCTTGTCATAAAAAAATATGTCTGATAAGGGGCCATTATAGCTCTTATCAGACATCTTTTTTATTGTGCCTATCAAGGCATAAGAAAACCCGCCTTCAGCTCGTACACTTAGGCGGGTGTTTTCTTATTTTGCAGTGGCTAGGGTGCTGTCTTCAAATATGCTATATTGGTGGTGTATGTTCCTGTGGATTTGTGGTATAATATGACGAGATATTTCAGATACTAATCTTAATGAAAGGAGAATGTTTGTGAAGATAAAGGGCTTACAGCTAACGGATATTTTGATTATTGTGCTTATGAGTGCCGTTATTGGCTTGGATATGGATTTTGCCAAGCTGGATACCATAGATTATGTGTGCTTAGGGGCATTTGCTTTTTGGCTTTTGGCTTTGGTGGCCAGACTTTATATTGCTAATAGGAAGGACTAAAAATGAAAAAATATTTGCAGATTATCTGCGGTTTAATATTGTGCTGTACCATGCTGTTAACAGGCTGTGGTCAGAGCGGAGGGCAGCCCTCAGATACTGCTGCCAACAGCAAGGCTGAGGCCAAGGGCCAGCTAACCATTAGTATGCTGGATATTGATCAAGGGGATGCAGTGCTGATTCAGACTGGTGCCAAAAATATTCTCATTGACACCGGTGATGATAAATACTATGAGGATGGCAAAAAGGGCAAGGAAAACACTCAGTTGTTGACCGAGCTGCAGAAGCTGAAAATTGATCATATTGACACTTTGGTAATGACTCATGCCCATGCAGACCATATTGGCAAGGCTGACAAGGTTATTGCTCAATACGGTGTGAAGGAGCTGGTTTACAACGGTATTCCTTCTACCAGCAAGTATTTTATCAATGCTCTTAAGGCTGCCAAGGCCAATGGCACTCAGCAGGTAAAGGTAAAGGCTGGGGATGTGCTGGATTTTGGTAATGGTGTGTCCTTTGAGATAGTTTCCCCTAGTCAAAGCTTGATAGATGAAGATACAGCAGCTATTAAGGCTAAGAAAAAGGTGGATGTAAACAACGAATCTGTAGTAGGACGGTTGACTTTTGGCAATTTTGCCATGCTCTTTACGGGAGATGCCGAAGGGCCTGTGGAGAAAGATATGGTTGCTTCCTATGGCAAAAAGCTGAAATGCCAGGTGCTGAAGGCTGGCCATCACGGCAGTAAAACCTCCTCTACAGCAGAGTTTTTGAAGCTGGTACAGCCAGAAAGCGTGGTTATGTCTTTGGGGGTAAACAACCAATACGGACACCCTCATGAGGCATTGCTGAACAGATTGCAGAAGCAGGGTATCAAGAATATCTATCGTACTGATGCAAATGGCACCATTACCATTGTCAGCGATGGCAGCAGCTACAGTATAACCACTGAAAAATAAATCCCAAGGTTTTTGCTTCCAAGGTGTTGGGGAGTATCTGCTTTGGGTTGCAATAAAGGGGTGCTGAAAATGATTTCAGGATATATTGATCGCATAGAGGAGGGCATTGCGGTAATTCTCCTTAATGATGGAGATTACCAGCTGAATTATCCAGCAGAGCTTTTGCCTGAAAATCTAGGCGAGGGGGATTATATTAATCTTTCCATAGAAAAAGACGAGGAAAAACAGGAGGCAATGCTGCAGGAGGCATTGTCCCTAATGGATGACTAAGGAGATGTCGTAGTGCTTTTGAATTTGATTAGACAGAGGCTGTGGCAAATGACTATGGCCGTATTTTTGCTGGTGGGAATGCTGGTGGCTATACCTGGAGTCAATCAGGCTCAGGCGGCAGGAACTCACGAATTAAATTATTTTAACTATGAAACCTATACCCATGAGGGGCGAAACTGGCTTCGCATAGAGTTGGGCCTTAAGGGTGGAGAGGTTAATTACACTACTAATGTAAGAGAGCTGACACCGAAACAGCTTCATGTAGTGCTGGAGGATACCAGTCGTGGCAAGGTAAAATCCGATATTTCTCTAGATAGAAAAATTGCCAAATACCTGACTATGCGTCAGGAGGGCAGCAATAATCTGGATGTAATGATTTCCTTAAACAAGCCAGTGGCAGATCAGGCCTACAAGGTGTATACTGCTGATAAGGACCGGAAGGCCAAGAAGCCTTATCGGCTGGTAATTGAAATTGCTGCGGACAAGCTGGCTTCTGAATATGAGGTGGAAAAGCCTCAGGTGGATGCTTTTGAGGGCTTGCAGGGACGGAAGATTGTGCTGGATCCAGGCCACGGCGGTAGTGATAGCGGCGCCATCGGCCCTAATGGTCTAAAGGAAAAGGATGTCACTCTGGCTATCAGTCAGAATGTAGCCAATATCCTCCGCAATTCTGGTGCTATTGTAACCATGACCAGAGATACAGATGTGGATGTATATGGTCCTATGGCCAGCGACCGCAACGAGCTGCAGGCCAGAGTGGATGTAGGCAATCGGGATGCAGGGAATCAGATTTTTGTCAGCATTCACTGCAACGCTTTTACCTCACCTACAGCTCATGGCACAGGTACTTATTATTTTGCCAGCAGCTTCCGAGGTCAGCTTTTGGCCGAAAGCATTAACGATGCTATTGTGGCAGATACTGGCTTGGCAGATAGAGGCCCACAAACCGCTCGGTTCTATGTGCTGAAAAACTCCAATATGCCGGCTGTTCTGATAGAAACCGCTTTTATCAGCAATTATCAGGAGGAGGCCTTGCTGGGAGATGAGGAATTCCAGTACAAGATAGCAGCCGCTATCTGCAAGGGTATTAGTCAATATTTTAGAATGAAATAAAAAGGGGAGAGCAAGATGAAGTTAAAGAGTATTCTGGTTCTGGCACTGACTTTGCTATGTGCAATGGTGCTGGCGGGATGTGATGAACAAAAACAGGGAGAGGCTGGCAGTAAGACCGTGGTATCCAGTAGCTCTAGCTCTAGCTCTTCCTCAAGCAGTTCTTCTCAGAGCGGTTCCAAGGACCAGCTGGTTAATATCAAGGTGTATTATCCTGATGAAAATGCTACTGGCCTGGTGGCTGTAGAAAAGAGCATCAAGGACACAGATAATAAATACCAGGCTGCTGTGGAGGCTCTTATGGCTGGTACTGAAAAAAAAGGCTTGGCCAATGTGTTCCCCAAGAAGGCAAAGCTGCTGCAGGTAACTGTTAGCGGTAAGGTAGCCAAGGTGGATTTCAGCCGTGAGCTGCAGAAGAATTTCGTAGGCGGCTCTACCGGTGAGGAAATGCTGGTAGGCTCTGTAGTCAACACATTGACGGAGTTCCCGGAAATCCAAAAGGTACAGATTCTGGTAGATGGTCAGGAGGTAGAGACCCTTTCCGGCCATATGGATCTTAGCCAGCCTTTGCCTCGCATGACTGAGCTGTTAAAGTAAATATTTGTGTAAAGGAGGCAGGACAATGGGACTGATTAAAGCAGCTTTAGGGGCGTTATGGCGGACTAGTGGAAGGAGTACATTAACCTATACTTTATATTTTGTGTTTAATATGATATACTAACTCTGCTTTTGTGTTGAAGATAAGGAGGATATAAAGTGGATCTTAGTATTATGGAGTTAATTAAAACAATAATCCTGGGTATAGTTGAAGGGTTGACAGAATGGCTGCCTATTAGCAGTACCGGTCATATGATTCTGGTAGATGAGTTTATTCAGCTGGATGTGTCCAAGGCTTTTATGGATATGTTCCTGGTGGTTATTCAGCTAGGTGCTATCTTGGCCGTTGTGGTGTTGAATTTTGAAAAGCTGAATCCTTTTTCTCATTGGAAAACCAAGCGGGAGAAGAAGGAAACCTTTCAGCTGTGGTATAAGGTTATTTTTGCCTGCATACCAGCTGCCGTAATCGGCCTTACCTTTAATCACTACATGGAGGAGCATTTTATGACTGCTCCCGTGGTGGCCTTTACCTTGATTTTCTACGGTGTAATGTTTATTTTAGTAGAGAATTACAATAAAAATCGTCGACCAGCAGTAACTGATTTGAATAAGCTGAGTTACAAAACAGCATTTATTATCGGTCTGTTTCAGGTACTGTCTCTGGTGCCTGGTACCTCTCGTTCCGGCTCTACTATTCTGGGCGGTATTCTCTTTGGTGCTTCCCGCTATGTGGCGGCAGAATTTACCTTCTTCCTGGCAATTCCAGTTATGTTTGGTGCCAGCCTGCTGAAGCTGGTAAAATTCGGTTTTCACTACACTGGAGCAGAAATCTTTATTCTGGTGGTAGGTATGGCTACAGCCTTTGTGGTATCCATTATCTCCATCAAGTTCCTGCTGCAGTATATCAAGAACAATGATTTCAAGGCCTTTGGTTATTATCGTATTGTGCTGGGTATTATCGTTATTGCCTACCTGTTTTTGGTAGGAGATCCTACCCTGCAGTAAGCTGATAAAATGTGGTCTTAAGGAGTTTGCGTATGAGATTTGTATCATGGAATGTTAATGGGCTGAGGGCCTGCTTGACCAAGGGATTTATGGAGTCCTTTCGGGAGGTAGATGCGGATATTTTCTGCGTGCAGGAAACCAAGATGCAGCCGGGACAGGCTATTTTGGAACTGCCGGGATATAAGCAGTATTGGAATAGTGCGGAGAAAAAGGGCTATTCCGGTACTGCGGTCTTTAGCCGGGTGGAGCCTTTGAGTGTTTCCTATGGCTTGGGTATTGAGGAGCATGACCATGAGGGCCGGGTAATTACTCTGGAGCTGGAGGATTATTATCTGGTAACGGTTTACACCCCCAATTCCCAGAAGGAGCTGGCTCGCCTCAGCTACCGTATGGAGTGGGAGGTGGCTTTCCGTCAATTCCTGCAGGAGCTGGATAAAAAGAAGCCGGTTATTGTCTGTGGTGATTTGAATGTGGCTCATACAGAAATTGATTTGAAGAATCCTCGGACCAATCACAAAAATGCAGGCTTTACGGACGAGGAAAGAGGCAAGTTTGAGGAGCTGTTGGCAGCAGGCTTTACAGATACCTTCCGTTACATTTATCCAGATGTAACCGGGGCTTATACCTGGTGGTCCTATCTCCGCAAGGCAAGAGCTAACAACTCTGGATGGCGGATTGATTATTTCCTGACCTCTAACCGTCTTCAGCCTCAGATAAAATCTGCTACTATCTACAATGAGATTTTTGGCAGTGACCATTGTCCGGTAGGTTTGGAACTGTCCTAAAGGATAAATGCTGGGGATATGTACAGGTTTACAGGATTTTGCTTGAAAATTTTTGTCTGCTGTGATACAATACATCGCAGTTGAATATATAAAGCGACGATAAAGAAAGTAGTCTGTGGTGAATACTCCCAGCGAGCCGGAGAGGGTGTGAGTCCGGCAGCAGTAGCGATAGATGAAAATCACTTTGGAGCTGCAGGTCGAGACCATTTTGGTGTTAGGCTGTGCCGGGCTCTCCCGTTATAGAGATAGTGTATGATGGTACATGAAATAGGTGGTTGCAAGGCACCCAATTTTGAATTTTAGCTCTTGTCCTATTTTGGGACAGGAGCTTTTTTATTTTGCAAGGAGGAAAGACTGTGTACAACAAAGTCGATACGAATCTGAACTTCGTGGATAGAGAAGCCGAAGTTCTGAAGTTTTGGAAGGAAAATGATATTGCTAACAAGTGTATCAGTAACCGTGAGGGCTGTGATACCTTTACCTTTTATGATGGCCCTCCTACTGCCAACGGCAAGCCTCACATCGGCCATGTGCTGACTCGTGTTATAAAGGATATGCTGCCTCGTTATCAGTCCATGAAGGGGAAGAAGGTTCTCCGCAAGGCTGGTTGGGATACCCACGGTCTGCCTGTTGAGCTGGAGGTAGAGAAGCTGCTGGGCCTGGATGGCAAGGAGCAGATTGAGAAGTACGGCATTGAGCCATTTATCAAGAAATGCCGTGAGTCTGTTTGGAAGTACAAGGGCATGTGGGAGGAATTTTCCGATGTAGTAGGCTTCTGGGCAGATATGGAGCATCCATATATTACCTATGAAAATGATTATATTGAGTCTGTATGGTGGGCACTGAATGAAATCTGGAAGAAGGGCCTGTTGTACAAGGGCCACAAGGTTGTACCTTATTGCCCTCGCTGTGGTACGCCTTTGTCCTCCCATGAGGTAGCTCAGGGCTATAAGGATGTTAAGGAACGCTCCGCTATGGTAAAATTCAAGGCTAAGGATGAGGACAATACCTACTTCCTGGCTTGGACCACTACCCCTTGGACTCTGCCTTCTAACCTGGGCTTGGTAGTAAATCCAGAGGTTGATTATGTAAAGGTTTCTTATGAAGGTCAGAACCTTATTATGGCTGAGGCTCTGGTGGAGTCTGTTTTTGCCAATAAGGAAGGAGAGCATCCTGTTCTGGAGCGCTTCAGGGGCAAGGCTTTGGAATATCGTGAGTATGAGCCTCTTTATCCATATGCAGAGGGCAAAATCAAGAAGAAGGCCTTCTATGTAATGTGCGATGGCTATGTAACCACCAGTGATGGTACTGGTATTGTTCATACTGCCCCAGCCTTTGGTGAGGACGATGCTAGAGTTTGCCGTGCATACGATATGCCTTTCGTGCAGTTTGTTGATGCCAAGGGTAATATGACTGAAGATACTGATTGGCCAGGCACCTTTGTTAAGGATGCAGATCCATTGATTCTGGATGATTTGAAGGCTGCTGGCAAGCTCTTCAAGGCACCAAAGTTTGAGCATAGCTATCCACACTGCTGGCGCTGTGATACTCCATTGATTTACTACGCTCGTGAGTCTTGGTTCATCAAGATGACTGCTGTAAAGGAGCAGTTGATTGCCAACAACAATACCATTAACTGGATTCCAGATGCCATCGGCAAGGGCCGTTTTGGCGAGTGGTTGGAGCACGTACAGGATTGGGGCATCAGCCGTAACCGTTATTGGGGAACTCCGCTGAATGTTTGGGAGTGTTCCTGCGGTCATCAGCATTCCATTGGCTCCATTGCCGAGCTGAAGTCCATGTCTGATAACTGCCCAGAGGATATTGAGCTTCATCGTCCATATATTGATGCTGTTACCATTAAGTGCCCAGAGTGCGGCGGGGAAATGAAGCGTGTACCAGAAGTTATTGACTGCTGGTTTGATTCCGGCTCCATGCCTTTTGCTCAGTGGCATTATCCATTTGAGAACAAGGAAATTTTTGACGAGCGCTATCCTGCTGACTTCATTTCTGAGGCTGTAGATCAGACTCGTGGCTGGTTCTATTCTCTGCTGGCTATTTCCACCTTGCTCTTTGACAATGCTTCCTACAAGAATGTTATTGTCCTGGGCCATGTACAGGACAAGGATGGCAAGAAGATGAGTAAGTCCAAGGGCAATGCTGTAGACCCTATGGATGCTTTGAGAAAGCATGGCGCAGATGCTATTCGCTGGTATTTCTATGAAAACAGCGCTCCTTGGCTGCCAAATCGCTTCCATGATGATGCAGTGCAGGAAGGTCAGCGGAAGTTCATGGGAACTCTTTGGAATACCTATGCTTTCTATGTGCTTTATGCTAATATTGACAATTTTGATGCTACTAAATATGAGCTGGAATATGATAAGCTGTCCGTTATGGATAAATGGCTGTTGTCCCGTCTGAATACCTTGATTAAGGCTGTAGACAACAATCTGGCTAACTACAAGGTTACTGAGACTGCCAAGGTATTGCAGGACTTTGTTGATGAGCTGTCCAACTGGTATGTACGCCGCAGTCGTGAGCGCTTCTGGGGCAAGGATATGAATCAGGATAAGATTAATGCCTACATGACCTTGTATACCGCTCTTACTACTGTAGTGAAGCTGGCTGCTCCAATGGTGCCATTTATTACAGAGAGCATTTATCGCAATCTGGTTTGCAGTGTGGATGATAAGGCACCTATTTCAGTCCATCTTTGTGACTTCCCTGTAGCCAATGAGGCTTTCATTGATACTGAGCTGGAGGCAGAGATGGAGCTGGTACTGGAAATCGTTGTTCTGGGACGTGCTGCCCGTAACGCTTCCAATATCAAGAATCGTCAGCCTATTGGCAATATGTATGTAAAGGCTGACCGTCAGCTGGATGATTTCTTCAAGGAGATTGTAGCCAGCGAGCTGAATTTGAAAGCTGTATCCTTCAAGGATGATATGGAGGAATATCTCTCCTACAGCTTCAAGCCACAGTTCAAGGTACTTGGTCCAAAGGTTGGCAAGCAGATTGGGGAAGTAAAGGCTGCTCTGGCTGGTATTAACGGCCATGCTGCCAAGGCTGAGCTGGAGTCTACCGGCAAGCTGAAGCTGACCTTGAAGTCTGGCGAAGTAGAGCTGCTGCCAGAGGATGTGGATATTACCATGTCTCAGACTGAGGGCTTTGCTACCCAGCGTTATGGCAACGTAACCATTGCTCTGGAGACTACTCTTAGCCAGGAGCTGATTGAGGAGGGCTTTGTCCGTGAAATCATCAGCAAGCTCCAGACCATGCGCAAGGAGAATGGCTTCCAGGTAGTAGACCATATTATTGTTTATGCTGCTGGCAATGATAAGCTGGTGGATATTATGAGCCGTAACGAGGACTTCCTGAAGAAGGTAGTTCTGGCTGATAAGGTGGTTTATGGTTCCACTGAGGGCTTTGTAAAGGAATGGAATATTAACGGTGAGGATATTACTCTGGCTGTTAAATAAGATTTAAGACAAAAAAGGGATTACTGGCTTGGCCGGTAGTCCCTTTTTGTTACACGGATTGTATACATGGTAAAAATTTGTCATACAAGTTTTTTTGTACTAAAATGAGAGATGTGTATATGTGGTTATGAATGGAGTGTTTGCTTTATGAATATGGATCAACTGCAATTGAAGCAGAGTGCATATATAAAAAAGGTAAATGGCACCGGCTCCCTGCGGCATCATCTCTTGGATATGGGACTTACCAAGGGAACAGAAGTTACTTTGCAAAAGATTGCCCCTATGGGAGATCCGATTCAGATTGAGGTGCGGGGGTATGAGCTAACCCTGCGCCTTGCTGAGGCAGCCTTGATAGAAATAGAAAATATTCATCAGCGGCAGCTGGTGGACAAGGTGGAGCCTGTTCGCTATGAGCCAGTGCCCCATCCTGGTATGGGTGAGCTGGGACAGGCAGAGAGCTATGAGGCTCATGCCAAGGCCCCTGTACTGCCCAAGGGCAAGAAGATTACCTTTGCTTTGGCTGGCAATCAGAACTGTGGCAAAACCACTCTTTTTAATCAACTAACAGGAGCCAATCAGCATGTAGGTAATTTTCCTGGGGTAACAGTGGATAGAAAGGATGGTACTATCCGTAACCATCCAGAGGCTGTGGTAACGGATTTGCCGGGGATTTATTCTCTATCACCTTATTCCAGTGAGGAAATTGTTACCAGAGAATTTCTTTTACAGGAAAAGCCTACAGGGATTATTAATATTGTGGATGCTTCTAATCTGGAGCGTAATCTCTGTCTGACCATGCAGCTGATGGAGCTGAATATTCCTATGGTGTTGGCCTTGAATATGATGGATGAGGTTCGTTCCAACGGTGGCAGTATTCGTATTAATATGCTGGAAAAAATGCTGGGCATACCAGTAGTGCCTATTTCTGCCGCCAAAAACGAGGGTATTGACGAGCTGGTTAGCCATGCTATTCATGTGGCACGTTATGGAGAGGTGCCTAGCAGAATTGATTTCTGCCCTGATGATGAGGGAGAGGGAGAGTCCTTAGGCGCTGTCCATCGTTGTATTCATGCAGTGGCCCATATGGTGGAAATGGAAGCCAATAATGCGGATTTGCCAGTGCGATTCTGTGCCACCAAGCTGATTGAAAAGGATGCTCCTATTGAGGAACAGTTGAATTTGCCAGCAGAGAAGCAGGAGGCCTTTGAGCATCTGGTTTCTATTTTGGAAACGGAAACTGGTCTGGATAGGGAAGAAGCCATTGCAGATATGCGGTTTAATTTCATTGAATCCCTTTGCAAAAAGACAGTGGTTCATCCTCATGAAAGCAAGGAGCACAAGCGCAGTGTTCAGATTGACCGCCTGCTGACAGGAAAGTATACAGCTATTCCTTGCTTTTTGGCTATTATGGCGGTGGTTTTCCTGATGACCTTTAATTTGCTGGGAGCTTGGCTCTCTGATTTAATGGAAATCGGTGTTGATGGTGTTATTAATCTGATTGATACTGGCTTAACAGCTTGGCAGATAAATCCGGTGGTTCATGCTATGGTGGTGGAAGGTGTTTGCAATGGTATTGGCAGTGTAATTAGCTTTTTGCCTACGATTGTTACTCTGTTTTTGTTTCTGTCCATTATGGAGGACAGCGGTTATATGGCCAGAGTAGCCTTTGTTATGGACAAGCTGCTGCGAAAAATCGGCCTGTCTGGCCGCAGCTTTGTGCCTATGCTTATTGGCTTTGGCTGCAGTGTGCCTGCCATTATGTCCACTAGAACCCTATCCAGTGAACGAGATAGAAAAATGACCATATTGCTTACTCCCTTTATGAGCTGCAGCGCCAAATTGCCGATTTATACCCTGTTGATAGCGGCTTTTTTCCCTCGTGGCTATCAGGCTGTAGTTATGCTGGGATTGTATCTTTTAGGTATTATTTGCGCTATTGGCTATGCCCTGGTTTTGCAGAAAACCGTCTTTAAAGGGGAGCCGGTGCCTTTTGTCATGGAATTGCCCAACTATCGTATTCCTTCGGCCAAAAGCGTTGTGCGTTTGATTTGGGATAAGGCCAAGGGCTTTGTGCAAAAGGCCTTTACTATTATATTTGCAGCCTCTGTGCTGATATGGTTTATGGAAAACTTTGATATCAGGTTGAATCTGGCAGCTACCCCAGAGGATAGTTTGCTGGCTTTGTTGGGCAGTGTGGTGGCTCCAATTTTCAGTCCTTTAGGTTTTGGGGATTGGCGTATTTCCACCGCCTTGATTACGGGCTTTGCGGCTAAGGAAAGCGTGGTTTCTACTTTGACAGTATTGCTGGGGGGCAATGCAGACCAGGTAAATACCCTCTTTACGCCTTTTACCGCCATGATTTTCCTGATTTTTACCCTGCTGTACACCCCTTGTGTGGCAGCTATTTCTACCATTCGCAATGAAATGGGGGGCCGGGGAGCAGCCATAGCTGTGGTAGTGCTTCAATGCGTCATTGCCTGGTTTATAGCATTTTTGACTTATCAGCTGGGATTGCTATTGGGCTTAGCCTAAATTTTAACAAGAAAAAACTCCTAAGGTAAAGCTTTGGAAAAAGCTGGACTTAGGAGTTTTTATTTGGCCTAGAATTATTTAGTTGAGGTAATACATCATTTTATCTGCTTCCTGAGCGTATTTTTGCAGTTCCTTCAGGGAATGTTTTTTAGGAGGCATGGACTCATAGACATGGAGGCGGTTCTTGACAAACTGAGTATCAATATTGCCAGTGCGATAATAATCATCTTCCAAAATCCGTTGATGGAGGGAAATTGTGGTCTTGACTCCTTCAATCTGGAACTCCTGCAAAGCTCGTTCCATAATCTTGATGGCATCGCCGCGGGTTTTGCCATGGGTAATTACCTTGGCGATCAGGGAATCATAATATGGCTCAATGGACAAATCTCCGGTAAAGCCACTGTCGAAGCGAACTCTAGGTCCGCCTGGCTCATGCCATTTGGTGATTTTACCGGGAGATGGCATGAAATTGTGATTTGGATCCTCGGCGTTGATGCGGCATTCAATGGCATGACCGTGGAAGTGTACATCCCGTTGACAAATATCCAGAGGTTCTCCTGCAGCTATTTTTATCTGGGTACGTACCAAATCAATACCGGTAACAGCCTCCGTAATACCATGCTCTACCTGAACTCTTGGATTGATTTCCATAAAGTAGAATTTGTTATTGGACAAATCCAATAGGAACTCAACCGTACCAATATTAGTATAGTGAACGCTTTTGGCAGCCTTTACCGCCAGCAGACCTACTTCCTCCCGCATGGCCTCAGTCAAGGCAATGGAAGGGGATTCCTCCAGCAGCTTCTGATTTCGCCGCTGGATGGAGCATTCACGCTCTCCTAGATGAATAATGGAGCCATAGTTGTCGGCTACAATCTGTACCTCAATATGGCGGGAACGCTCAATATAATGTTCAAAATAGAATTTGGTTTTCACTAAATCTACTACTTGAAGAATTTCATGCAGTTCTTTAGAGTTGTGGGCTACATACATGCCCTTGCCACCGCCACCAGAAACAGGCTTGAGAATAACAGGATAGCCTACATCTTTGGCGGCCTCCATAGCCATTTCAATATCGATAAGAGGGTCGCTGCCCTTGGACATAGGTATGCCGGATGGCTCCATAGCAGCTCTGGCTACATCCTTGTCGCCTACCTGACGGATGGTAACAGCCAAGGGGCCTATCCAGGTCAAGCCGGCACGGGTGACCATATCGGCAAAATCTGCATTTTCTGAGAGAAAACCATAGCCGGGATGAATGGCATCCGCCCGGGATTCAATTGCGGCATTTAAAATGGCCTTCATATTCAGATAGCTTTCACTGGCATCTGCAGGGCCTACATTGTAAGCTAGGTCGGCTAGTTGGACATGCATGGCGTTGGCATCAGCATCAGAATAGATGGCAACGGTTTCGATATCCATTTCCTTGCAGGCTCGGATGATTCGCACAGCGATTTCGCCACGATTGGCAATAAGAATACGCTTAAACATAAGATGGTTCCCTCCTAAATGTTTATTCTCAAAGTATATTTGTATAACAAATTGACCTTCTAATCGATATTGTACTCTTAATTATGAGTTTAAGCAATAATATTATAGAAAATAAGCATAGTATTTTTCAATCTATTTAGGATGGAACAATAAATATAATTAATAATAAGGGGATGTTGTTCTTTTGTATTGTATTATTTTAAGAAAATAGTCCATATCTGTATAAGTTGTGTATATATTGAAAAAATTGTTATGCTATTTGATAGCAAAAAAGCATGATGTCCTTGATCAAATTCTGACAGGAACAACATGCTGATTTTTATCCTTTGTTAAAATTTTTTATGAATCCTGATGGATATATTGATTCAGAATGAATCTCTGGAAGATAGTGGCAGATTCAGAGAGAGGGGAAGCCGTATTCCAGGCTATGCCAATGGCTCTCTGGCAAACAGGGAAGGATATGGGCAGGAAAACCAGCTCTGGAGAGCAAAGGGCTGGTATCTTAGGCAGCAGTGTAATACCCAGCTTGGCTCTGACCAATCCGGCTACGGAGAATACATCTGCCCCTTCAAAGATAATATTAGGAGTAACGCCAGCCAAATCAAAGAACTGATCTGTTAATACCCGCAGGTTATATTGAGGCTCTAGCACAATAAATGGCTCCCCATCTATATCCTGTAGACTGATTTCCTGTCGAGAGGCCAACGGATGCTTGCGGTGCACCACTAGATAAAGCTCCTCGGAGCAAAGGTACATCCAGCCTACCCGTTCTACAGGCACCATAGCAGAGCAAAGGCATAGGTCGGTTTTGCCATCTCGCAGCTGCTCCCCCAGATTCATGGGATCATCCTGATTCAAGGAAAAGGAAATATTGGGATGCTCCTCTCGAAAGGCACAAAGGAGATTGGGCACAAAATATCCCCCCAGAGATTGGATAAAGGAAAGGCGGACAATGCCGTTATCCGGGGAGGAGGAGGTAATAGTACGACGGCCCAAATCTAATTGATGTAGTCCCTTTTCTACATAAAATAGAAATTTTTTGCCTTCGGCAGTCAGCTCCAGCTGCTTGTCACTGCGGTCAAAAAGCTGCACTCCTAATTCAGCCTCCAGCTTGGCAATGGAACGGCTGAGGGCAGGCTGAGAAACAGCTATGGCCTTAGAGGCATTGGTAAAATGCTTGATATGGGCCAGGGTGCGGAAATATTCTAATTGATGTAATTCCATTAAAGAAGGACTCCTTTTTGATGAGGTGAAAATTTTTGCAATTGACTTTAAAATAGAGAATTTTTCAAGAAATGATAACTTATTTCTATAAAGCCATAGTAGATTATAAACAAAGTTATTTGAAAAATCAATAATGCATTCCATGCAAGTTATAAATTAAACCTTATGCATGATAAACATAATGGTGAAAATATGAGCATTTTAGAAAATGGCTCAATAAAAGAGTAGTTGTGGGATAGCTAGGGATTTCTCTGTCCTTCTTCATGCATTTTCTGCATAAGAAAAAATGACCATTGACTATTAGACATTTTTTACGCCTGGGTTTACTATATGCAGCGAAAGGAGATAGATTCCCGATGAGACATAATGATATTGGTTTCATAACAGAGCTTTCTGAGGAAATGGGCATCACGCAGAGTGAGGCAGAAAGAATTGTTATGACACAGGGATTGGGCCAGCTTAACGAGCTGCGCCAAGAGGATGATATCGCCCAAATGAAAGGAGTGCACATAGAAATGTCCGTGGACAAACCGGTATTTAACACTGGTGCAGCTGAGAAAAAGGAAAATAATGCTGTAGCTGCCAGCAACAATAATGGGGAAAAGCTTTGGACCCCAAGCTATATTTTTGATATTATTATTAACTTTTTGGTGTATGTAGTACACTTCCAGCTGATGCTCTGGTCTACCAGCTATGCCATCAGCAATTGGAATGTATCCATCAGCACTGCAGGTGCTGCTTCAGGCCTCTTTATTGTAGGTGCTCTTTTTGCCAGACTGCCAGCAGGCCGCTATATTGATTTGATTGGCCGTCGCAAGCTGTTCTTAGGTGGTACAGCTTCCTACTTTCTGATGGTTCTGCTGTATCTGCTGTGCCCTAATGTATATGTATTTATGGCAGTTCGTTTGCTGCATGGTATGGCCTTTGGTTCTACCTCCACTGCGGCCAGCACTATTGTAGCGGCTTTGGTACCTATTCACAAAATGGGTACTGGTATAGGTTACTTTACCTTGGGTGTAACTATGGCTTCTGCCGTAGGTCCATTCCTGGCCTTGACCTTTATTAATTCTGGTGATTTCACCATGAGCATTACTTTTTGTAGTGCTTTGACCTTGGTTATCTTTGTACTGTCCTGCCTGATTAAGGTGCCTGAGCGTACTTTGACTGAGCGGGAGGTGGAGCAGTTCCACACTTTCTCTTGGAGAGATTTTATTGCCAAGAATTCCGTAGGTATTTCCCTGGTAGCCTTTATCGGTGGTATCTGTTATTCCACTGTTTTGAGCTATCTGGGTGAATATGCTTCTGCCAAGGGTATGGCAGAGCTGGGCGGTCAGCTTTTCTTTATCGCCTTTGCTGCTACCTCCTTCCTGAGCCGTCCTTTGACCGGCTGGCTCCTGGATAACAAGGGGGGTAATGTAGTGCTTTATCCATCTCTGGTACTGCTGATACTGTCTATGGCAACTATTGCCATTGCTGGTAATGATTATGTACTGTTGGCTGGCGGTCTGCTGCTGGGGGGCGGCTATGGTAGTATTACGGCTGCCTGCCATGCTTTGGCTGTACATTGCGCTCCATCCCGTCAGATTGGTGTAGCTACCTCTACCTACTTCGTACTGTTGGATTTGGGTATTGGTGTAGGCCCATATTGCATGGGTACTTTGGTGCCAGGCTTTGGCTTTGAGGCTGTATATGTGTGTGCCGCTGTGGTTTCCATCATTGGCTTGGGTGCATACTTCCTGTCTATGGGTAGATTCCAGCGCTTCTCCAGCAGCCGTATGGACAGAGAGAGACAGATTAAGGCTAACGCAGCTATGCGTCGTGCCGCAGCAGCTGCAGAGTAAATGCAGCTATAGCCGGCAATATATTCTTTAGCCGTTTCCTTAAATTAATATATATTTGATATTCAGTTGGATTTTCCTTATATAGATTCAACTGAAAAGCAGAAGGACAGGACTTCCCTTAATCCCAGGGACATAGGCCTGTCCTTTTGTATTTCCTGCAAGAATTGTAGAAAAGAATAGTCGTAAAATAGGGGATTTTCTAGGAAATAAAAATTTTTTTGAAATTTTTTCAAAAAAAAGCTTGCATTTATTTGCGACTTATCATATAATAACACTTGTCGACGTCATGTGACAAAACACTCCTCGATAGCTCAGTCGGTAGAGCACCTGACTGTTAATCAGGCTGTCGTAGGTTCGAATCCTACTCGAGGAGCCAAATGGCGCGTTGGTCAAGTGGTTAAGACACCGCCCTTTCACGGCGGCTTCACGGGTTCGAATCCCGTACGCGTC
>ERZ773186.411-NODE-411-length-42068-cov-26.831005_pt1 | contig 42068 bp, 48 predicted proteins | sample MGYA00581000_ERZ773186 | MGnify/ENA primary metagenome ERZ773186 (study PRJEB29015, sample SAMEA2737752) | human gut metagenome | biome: human gut; feature: human-associated habitat; material: faeces | place: China | collected 2012 ...
TAGTTATTCATCCGTCGCTCACAGCAGTTTAGCAGTTCTTTTTCGTGCCATCAAGAGAGGGGGAATTAAATGAAAACTCTTAGCCAATATAAAAATGAACAAATGAAGAATCCTGATTTTGCTGCTGCATATAATGAATTTCAACCAGAAATAGAGATTATTCGTGCCATAGTTGATGCCAGAGCCAATGCAAATATCAGTCAGAAAGAACTTTCTGAACGCACCGGTATAGCACAAGCAGAAATCAGCCGCATTGAAAATGGCAGCCGCAATCCCTCTATTAAGCTCCTACAACGATTAGCGGCAGGCATGAATATGGATTTGAGGATTGCTTTTGTTCCACGTGTCTAGCAATCCTATCCCATAACATCTTCAATAAAGGCTGGCTTTAGATTCTTCTTTGCCAGAACCACCATCTGCCCTAAAAGCACATCAATCTCTGATTCATCAATCTCAGCCACAGTCCACCCATAGGCAGACTGAAGCCGTTCATAATAATTCAATATGTGTTCATACGGGGAAAGTACTAAGCCTTCCCCGTTTCTGCATTTGGGGCCTGTGCCAGCTTCTGAAATGTCATGGTCTGAATCCACTTGAACAGTTTTCTGACAAGAGGTACAACCTCGCTTATTTCCAGATTCTCATCGATACTGTCCTCTGTAATCTCCGGCCTGCCAAATGCCAGAATGATTAACTGAATCTGGTCATTTAGAAATTCTTCAAGCTGCTCAGAACCTCTATCCTTATCTGCCTCTTTTAAAAAAGCCCGCCACACCTTCATTTTAGGCGGAGCAGGCTCTATTTTTTTGCCAGCAATTACAATATATGGTACTTCCATTTATTACACCTCCGTATACCAGGCTGCTGCCATTTCACTCGTAAAGCCTGTGGTTTCCTCATCTGCCTGCTTATATGCCACACCGTCAGATGTGCGGTATATTGCCTTGGCTGTCAAAGAAGGAGTATTGTACTGCAGGCTGTCTGCCTTGGTCTGAGGGGATTCATCCGGCTCAGAGAACTGCACCTTTAGGAATTTGCAGTAACGCTTTTTGCCATTTTTCTTGGTGCTCTCAAACATCACAGCAAAATAAGGGGAAACATCCTCTTTGCTGGCGGTCATTACTCCATCCTTTAGCTCATGACCAAGAAGGTATGCCTTGTACTCTAAAGGCAGTGCTGCCACATCTATGGTCAGCTCATACTCAGATGTGGTGCTTGCTGAATCCACAGCCTGATTATCTGCATAAAGGGTAGCACTGGAATTTTGTGCCTTTATGGCAATCTGCCTGATATGGGGCACTGCCAGTATTTCCTCATAGGAAGCAGTGCCTCCTGCCTGATCATCAACCATCTTTGCTACATGAAATCCCTGCAGTCCAATAAATGGTGAATTGGTTATTCCTGCTTTTGGTGCTGCCATTACGAATCAACTCCTATTCTGTAATCAACGGCCAGTACCTTAAGGCCGTCCTCTAAAAACTCCACCGTCTGAACCCTCATAAATCCCAGTCCAGACACTATCTTATTTACCCGTCTATAAATCCCGGCATGACCGCCCGCTTTGGTGACAATATGTATTCTTACGGTCATTCTGCTCTGGATTTCCTCATTATCAGCATGGAGAGCCGGCACATCGGAAATTACGTTATAGACAATATTAGGAAACCTGCAGCCATGAGGGCTGGCCTGATGGTATATTCCCATCCCGGCAAGCTCCCTATCCTCCTTCATGGCTTTTAACATTATTTCAAGCATAAAATCACCTCTTTTTCAGCCCTTCCCTTACTGCCCTGGCAATATTATCCCTGATACTGTCCCTGGCTGCATCTATAGCTGGATAAAGAAATGGCTTGTTTATCTTTGGCGAAAATTCTACGACCTTGCCGTAATAAACTCCATCATTTTGTGCATCCGCCACTACCTTGATGTATGTACCATTTCTTTTAACCTCAGCATGAATGGAGTCACGCAAGGCTCCTGTTTTTACAGGACATCTTGATTTGGCATCTTCCACCACACCACCAGCTCCTTCTTTTAAAGCAGCCTTGGCAGCCTTGGCGGCATTAGTCCCGATAATGTCTAAAAGAGCTGACAGGGATTCATTGCTTTTCTTCCTTCTCATAGAATCTCCTTTACCATCAGGGTAAGAAGGCCGCTTCGCTTATCCCCCAGAACTGTAAGAATCTCATAAAATTTATTTCCAGCCATCATACGCATTTTAGGTGTAATGCCATCAAGGAAGCGAATATAGATTTTATACTGTGTTTCAGACATATTCTGCTGTGCTGCAAAATATTCCCTGCCACTCACCGGCACAATATCTGCCCAGATGGTAGACACATCCACCCATTCATCTTTAGGATTAGCAAATTCATCTGTGTCCTCGGAAGGCTTTTGCAGAGTAACCCTGTATCTCATTTTTCCAACCTTCATTAAAACACATCCTTTCTAAGTCCTGATAAAAGAGCCCTCAGTGTCAGCACCAGATTCTTATGGTCTGCTTCTTCCCTGTGCTCATAGAGATAAGTCACGGCATAAAAAACAGCTGTCTTTAGCTGGGGATTACCCCCAGCCAATTCCAGCTCGCTTTTTCTAAGGATTGTAAGGCACAGCTCCTGGGCTGTGGCTATAAAGACTTCAATCAGCCCATCATCATAATCCCCATCAATCCTTAGATATTCCTTGGTTTCTTCCAGAGTTACCAACATATGCCTTCACCTTCTTGGGAAGAAGCATTGCCCTTCATCTTCAGAATCTGTACAGCTTCTGGAAGAATCAGGCGGCCATCAACACGCTCCTTCATCACATAACCTACCATGCCATTGCCTGCAAACAGCTCCTTCAGTTCCTGCATAGAGCGGGAACCACGGTCACCAATATTGTAGTAGGAGAAATCACCAAAGGCCATCGCAGCTTTTCCGGCAGATGCTTCAGGAGCAAACTGCGAAGTGTACACAGCATACCCGAAAAGACGGTCAGGCTCACCTGCAATAACTGCTGGCTGCCAGATGTATGCGCCATTGTTATCCTTCAGCTTACGAAGTGCAGAGATGGTCTGGTCGTTGATGATAAAGGATGCATTTCGGCGGTATGGGCGCTTCAAAGTGTAGATGAGGTTAATCACATCATCGGCGGAGATATTGGCGGTATTAGTTGTGCAGGTTGCCTGACCACCCAAAGTCTCATGGAACAGGCCCGTTGGCTTGCCCTTGCCATCACCGTTGAGGAAGGCATCCTCCTCTGCATTTGCCATAGCCTTACCGAACTGCTCGATGACATAAGACTCCAGGTTGAAGGCGTTGTCGTAGAGCAGTTCCTCGGTAATCTTGATAGCGATGTGGAGCTTGTAGGCATCCATCATGATCTGGTCGAAGGTTGCATCGCCGAAGCTGATAGCCGCACCTTCCTCAATCCAGGAGGCTGCCGGCTTAGTAGCGGCGATGTTAATCTTATGCTCACCAGAAGTGGTTATGGTGGTGGCCAGGGAGCGCATGATATTCTCCTCAGTCAATACATCCACAAGGCGCTTATCGTACTCTACTGGTACGAGATAACCACCTGCCGCGTCGTTACCTTCCTGCAGCACATTGCTGACATTCTTGAAGTTAGTGCGAAGGGCAGTCATCATGGCCTGCTTGTACTCATCACTAGCGCGACCGGTTTTGATAGACGCACCTGGCGTATTTACGATTGGCTGATTGGTTGGCTGGGCCATGCTGTTATCCATGGCGGCCTGCTTCTCAAAACGCTCGATAGACTTGCCAAGCTCTACAAGGTCATTTTCCATCTTGTCGTAGGCTGCAGCGTCCTCTGCGCTCATCATGCCATTGGCATCGGTGTGGGAATCCAGAAAAGCCTTGGTATCCTCCCACAGCTTTACTCTCTTGTTGCGAAGTTCTGTAATCTTATCCATAAATAAATTCCTCCTATATCAGTGCATAATTAAAGACAGCCTCTTCTGAAGCTGCCCTGCGTCAACGTTATTTACTTTTGGTGGTGTTAGCTTACTCATTAAAGAGTTAGTCACCGCCTGGCGGCTGAAAAGCATAGCCTGTACACCATCATTCTTCTCGTTATCCTTATTTTCAGAAAACATGATGCTGTCGGCAAAGCCAAGCTCTACCGCTTTCTTGGCGTTCATCCAGGTCTCGGCATCCATCAGCTTGGATATCTTGTTCCTAGACATATTGGTTTTCAGATTGTAAGCATTGATGATGCTTTCCTTGACCTCAGCCAGCATGTCGATGGCTTTTTGCATCTCGGCAGAATCGCCAATGGCTACAGTCATCGGATTGTGAATCATCAGCATGGCCACAGGGCTCATCTCAACTGTTGTGCCTGCCATCGCGATTACGGAGGCCGCAGACGCTGCCAGACCATCAATCTTTACATTGACGTTGCCCTTGTAATCCATCAGCATGTTGTAAATCTGGGCGGCAGCAAAGCAGTCACCACCTGGGCTGTTTATCCACACAGTAATATCACCAGAGCCAGCGTTAAGCTCATCGCGAAAAAGCCCCGGAGTGACCTCATCACCGAACCAGGTCTCATCGCTAATCTGACCATTAAGAAGTAAAATACGTTCTTCATGATTTTCCTCGGTTTCATTTTTTACCCAATTCCAAAATTTCCTATTCATTGGATTCTCCCTCCTCTACATTACCATTATTGCCGAAAAGACCTGCGTCCTTGAGCTTCGTCATGTTGCCGTTAATGAGATACAGATTGCCACCTTCCTCATCTGGGATAGGATTTAAATTCTCCATTTCGCGGATGTCGTTAGCAGAGAACCAGCCATTCTGCCGTCCTACGGCATAGCCATTCATGCGGCTCTGGTAATCTCCTCTGAGCAAACCGTCCACATTGAATTTTATGAAATACTCTCCCTTTTCCATATCTGTCAGAAGGGACTTTTGTAAGGCCTGCTCCCAGCGGATAACCCACGGATTTAGCGTGTATTTCACAAACTCAAGTGACTGCTGCTCAATATTTGAAAAGCTCGACTTCTCCAAGTCTCCCACCATATGTGGCGGTACTCGGAAAATTCGAGCTATTTCGTCAATCTGAAATTTGCGTGTTTCCAAAAACTGTGCCTGCTCTGGCGGTATAGTCATCTGATGAAAAGTCATACCTTCCTCCAGGACAGCCACGTTATGACTGTTCTTTTGACCGAACTGTGCGTGCCAGCTTTGACGAAGGCGCTCTGGATCTTTTACCACGCCTGGATGCTCAAGAATACCGCCAGGCGTAGCACCATTGGCAAAGAACTTGGCACCATACTCCTCGGTGGCAAGTGAGATGCCCACTGCATTTTTTGCCATAGCAATCGGACTGTAGCCAACCAAACCATCAAAGCCAAGACCAGGAATATGCAGCACATCCTGTTTCTTCAGCCTTACCTGCCCAGCCTGTTTGATATTCGGATTTTCATCTGAGGCTTTGGTATAGGTGTAGAATATTTCACCCGTCACACTGTCCCTGTCCACTTCCATCTTATCTGGCAATAGCGGATACATGCCCAGCACTCTACCTGCATGGTCTCTGAGTATCTGCGCATAGGCATTACCCCATAGAAGCAGATGACTCATCAATGTTTCCCGGAACACAAAACTAGTCATATCTGGATTCGGCTCATCATGCAGCAAACGATAAAGACTGTGGTTAACAACCATTTTCTTGCCATTGCCGCTGTACTTGTACAAATGAAGTGGCAACCCAGCTATGGACTCAGCCAGGATACGCACACATGCATAAACTGCAGTTGACTGCATAGCCGTTCTCTCATTGACCGGCTTACCCGCCGAAGTCTGGCCAAACAAAAAGGATAAGCCTCCAAGATAATTCTTCGGCTTATCCCTAGATTTAAAAATTTTTGAAAATATGCTCATAGGCACCTCCTAAATTGGGGTAAAAGAAAAGCATTTCCATAAAAGAAATGCTCTCGGCATTTATTTAACCTTCGAATCGCAGATGAATCAATGACACGATTTCTTCTCCATTTACTATTTTATAGTTTATATCAATATGCATGCCATGCTGTGTGGTATAAATAGCATCATACTCTTCATTTGACCACGGATGCCCCACACCATAAATTTTTTCTACCGAGCTTCTAGGTATCCCGACTGCAATCCCCATTGGAGTACCAAGACCATTCGGTTTATCAGATACAATTTCATTTATGTAACTAGTATATCGACCAGGGGTTCCTTCCCATACATATAAATGAAAACTGTCTCCATACGTATAAACCATCAGCCTACTACCCGTAAATCCTATCTCTGGTTTTCTTGATAATGGCTCTCCATAGATTTTTTCCACATCAGACATGCTCATACCTAATCTCACACCACCTAAAGATGCCTCAGTATCTGGTAATGATGATGCATATGCCTGATTAATTGATAAAGATAACATTGCTAAAAATAAAAGTATAATACGCCTCATGATCAATCTATATATCTCCATTCATTAAAAAAAATCTACATAAAATTCATCTGCAAACAAATCCGTCATAGTGTTTCTTAGTCCATATGGAACTTTTTGCATGCCATAGAATTTTCTTTTATAAATTGTTGCAAAAGCTGCTTCTCCGCCCTTTGTCTCCTCATTTCTAAAGATAGGACCATTATTATCATAATAGGCATGTTTCAAGTACCACCAATTATTTTTTCCACGGTCTACATACATCTCTCTATCTTCTTCAAACTTATACATCCATCTAGTATGTTTAGTTTCTGTAATATGCCATTCCCCTCCTTTGTCATTTGCACTTATAAGATTTGCAGCAAGAACAATCTCAAAGGGAGTTTCCTTTTCAACATATACAGATGATTTATCTATGTACGTACGGAAATGTATCAATGATCCATCTATATCGCCACCTGCAGCAGAAGTGAGCACTATCATATTGGGTTTACTTAACGGATGACTGGCTGGAGGATCAATAGAAGCTGCGAACGAACAATTTATTTCCACTAATCCTAGCATAAAAACCATTGTAATAATAATTTTCCTTAACATTTTGCGTTACTACTCCTTTCAATATGTTATCACAATATATATTTTATACAATAATATACTATTTATTCTTCTTTTACAACAACAAAATTCCACAATGTCCTAGTATTCCTTTTTTAGCATTTTTATAAAAATCTTTTGCAGACAACTTTGTTTCTACGCCTGTCAAGTGCAAAAATGATCTATTGGAAAGCTTACCTCAAAGTATTCTTTAGCATACTAACCTCATAAAAAAAGAGTGTGACTATACACCACACTCTGTTATAATCTTTAAAAGAGTTTTATGCTGGTTGTCAGCCTCGATGTCCATAAAAACATCTTTAATGATGTGGAAATAATTAAGTCCCCCACATGGACTACAGCTTAATCCAAGTTGCCAAGCTCAATGCCCTTAAAAGACATCTAACAAGATGGATTTTAACCTGCTCCATCCACAGCACAACTTTTTACGATGCTCTTACATCGAGAACATTACTACTCTTATTTAGATTATACCAATTAACGAACAAAAATCAAGAAAATTTCCTAGATATGAATCTTTCACCTTGAATAATATGACACTACGCTACTATCGAAAAACAACAGCCGTATGATACAGATGTGCCGCCTTTAACTTTGATAGCATTTATGCTATCATCAAAGCATAAAAAAATTGGAGGCTAATATGAGAACATGGAATGGTTACAAAACTCATGTCAAGAAAATCGATCCCGATATGAGTAGAGAAATAAGCGAAATGGAAAATCTAGCATCAGTAGTTGGCACAATTATCGAACAAAGAAACGCTCTTGGTATTAGCCAGCGAGACCTTGCTACTCTTAGCGCTATACCACAGTCTTCCGTTGCTCGCGTTGAATCAATGAAAACATCTCCCAGATTAGATACATTGTTAAAACTTATGCATCCACTAGGGCTAAGACTTAATGTATCTATGGCCTAACCAAAACATTTATAGCAATAAAATTCCTCGACTATCATAAACTGAATCAACACTTCCTGCTCCACAGCGAATTGCGCGGTCCAGGGCCATTATTGTGGCTATGGCTCCGTCGATCTTCTCTGTGGATTTTTCTTTGTCTGCTTTTATATTGCCAGCTGGATCAGTGCGGACGTAGATGTTATCCATCATCCAACGGAGGACTGGATGAGCACCGTGAGCTATTTTCTGCTCTAATGTCAGCTTCATCAGTTCTTTCGTCGGTGGTGACATATCTTTAAAGCCCTGACCAAATGGAACTACAGTAAATCCCATGCCCTCCAGGTTTTGCACCATCTGCACAGCACCCCAGCGGTCAAAGGCGATTTCTCTGATGTTGTATTTTGTGCCAAGTTCCTCGATGAACTTCTCTATGTAGCCGTAGTGAACTACATTTCCTTCAGTCGTCTGCAAGAATCCCTGATGCTCCCATAGGTCATAAGGCACATGGTCACGCTTCACTCGAAGGTCTATGGTATCCTCTGGAATCCAGAAGTACGGCAGCACCACATATTTATCGTCCTCGTCCTCTGGTGGAAACACCAGCACAAAGGCCGTAATATCTGTGGTACTGGACAGATCAAGACCACCGTAGCAAACTCGTCCCTTCAGGCTATCCTCATCAACAGGAAAGCCACATGCGTCCCATTTGTCCATAGGCATCCAACGGACGGCCTGTTTTACCCATTGGTTTAGTCGGAGCTGCCTGAAAGAATTTTCTTCTGCCGGATTCTGCTTGGCTGACTCACAGGCAGCCTGCACTTTTTCCATGGTAATAGTATCACCTAGAGAGGGATTTGCCTCTTTCCACACAGCAGGGCTTGTCCAATCAGCAGATTCAGGTGCACCATAAATAACAGGATAAAATGTAGGATCCACCTTGCGGCCCTCAATAATATCCAATGCCTTCTGATGAAGCTCATAGCAGATGGAATTTGTGTCATTACCTGCTGTGGTTATAAGGAAGTACAATGGCTGCTCTCTGGCATCACCAGAGCCTTTGGTCAGTACATCATATAGTTTTCGGTTTGGCTGAGCATGGACTTCATCAAGAACCAGCCCTGAAACATTCAATCCATGCTTGCTCGTCACCTCTGCTGAAAGTACCTGATAGAACCCATTATTGAAACCCGACACAATCCTTTTATTGGCTGTCAGAATTTTTGACCGTTTTGCCAGGGCAGCTGTCATATTAACCATTTGATGTGCTACATCGAATACTATGGCTGCCTGCTGGCGGTCTGCAGCGGCACCATAAACCTCTGGCGATGCCTCACCATCGGCAAAAAGCATATAAAGGGCAATGGCTGCAGCCAGCTCGCTGTTATGAGTTGGAACCATGCTTCTGCCTGCCAGATAGCAGTGACTTTTGCTATCAACCTGAATACACTGCATTTTCACAGGATATGGCAACATCTCTATGTTTTCCAGATAATGAAAACAGGAACGTGTATCTTTTACACGCTCCCGCTTCCTCGATATTTTTCTATTTAATTTTGAAACCGGCTGGTCATCAAATGTGGTAAACCTTATTTGATACAGTGTTTCTCCTGTCGGTTTTCCGCACCTTGTTGATGGGGAATCCGTCATAGCATTTTTTATACCAAGACTCCATAACAGTTCCCTCACAGATTCAGCAAGTTGCTTGATGGTAGTAACATAAACACTCTGAGCTTTAATCTTCCCTATACAGCCATCGGAGTCCATAAGTCCCTGCAATAATTCCCATCGCTGCTCCTGTGAAGCTCTTAAATACTTTGTGCTTATTGCCTTATCCCTGAATGATTTAACCAGAACAGCTTTAAGGTCTGGAATCCTGAATATCGCACTTCCTTCCCCTTTCTGCATCCACCAGGAACTTATTTCATGACCTATAAATGATTTAATATCGTCAATATCACAAGTCCTGACAGTGATTTCTGGTTTTACCGCATTTCCATTACCAAGCCAGAATCCATACAGGTACGGACTTATCGGCAGCATAGCCTGTCTTGTATGGAGTGCCTTGTTCACCCTTATTCTAATCACAGACCTTTTGTCATTAGGCTGTCTATTATGGTGTAAAACAGTTTTATTATAAATATCCTCTGTACGCATGATTTTATGGTGCGTCTTGCCAATTATGTAATCCACATCCCACAGATGATTAGCTCCGGCAATAATCTCACTTCCATCTCTGAAAGTCAATCTGTATGCCTGCTCAGTATCATCTACATCGCTCTTGGCAACCACATGGCACTGCCTGCCCTGTTCATCAAAGACAGTATCGCCAATTTCCAATTCTCCCATAGTTGACCAGCCAGCAGGAGTTGGAATAGGTGTGTCAAGCGACAACTGTTTACCATTCTTCTTTGGAATTTCAATATAGGCTGTGGTAAACTGCCTGTTTCCATCAGCTTTCAGCGTACCAAAAATGTCCCTTACAATCTGTTCCTGCCATGGCAGCAGTTTAAACGGCTTTCCTGCCCACCTGCCCTTGGTATGGCACAGGCACTCAATGAAGCCCACAGCAAAATCAGCCTGAGCCTTGTCATAATGAGATGTTTTCAGTTTGAATTTTGTAGGCTTATATTCTGCCATTCCTGTATCCTCCCAATAAAAATCCGCCCCATGTTGGAGCGGTAACTTTAGTATGATAAAACTTTCAAGAGTCACACACTGTAGATACTGTGCTCTGAAATCCACTACTTCAATATAAAGAATACTTGATACTAAAGCAATAAATTCCAGTACGACCAAAAGGCCCTCCGAAGAGAGCCTTTCCTGAAACTTTTACTCGCTGTACTTAAGGGCTTCATAAAGGATTTTTGTATCCAGCCCGAATCTTTCGTAGCCTTCCAAAATCCCATCAAAGTACTGCCTGGTCGGAAGCCCCAGCTTTGAATTCTCAGGCGGCATGATGTAGGCCATGCCGGTTCCCTTTGCCCGTCTGCCGGGACGGTCCCCGATGTAGTCAAACTCTATATCTTCTTTTACATAAAAGGATGGCCAGCCTTCGTAGCGGTCCAGATTCTTTTCGTCTGCCTTGCTGATAGCCCACACCACCACAGGAACATTACAGCCTGCTTCCTTTTCGATGGTGGCATAATTCCCACTTTGGGAACCTTTGAACATCAGCCGCCAGCCCTTGATGATTCCCTTGCCGATTGGCTCTGCATCAGGGCAGCGGAAATACATCTGATCAAGGCTCATGTTGCTTCCATAGGCTAAATAAATTTTTTTCATTTTTGAAAACTCCCTTCCTAAAAGAAATCACTTGGTTTCCTACCACCTTAAGGCCCCCGAAGGGGCCGGCTGTGGTTTCCTTTAGGAAAGGTGTCTCCATGCCGAGTTGCCGGAAAGATTTTTCAGAAGATGGTGCCGGCAGGTTTTGAATTCTTCTCCGTTAAGGCCTAGGCGGAGGAGCCAGCATCTGAAGGTGTATTTTTCGTTGTCGCTTACGCTTGGCTTTGAACTTGCCTTCTTTGTGTTCATGGCCTTGGCGGTAACTGCAAGGCAGAACTGTATGTAGGCTTTAAGCTCCCCTGCGTGAAGGGTGCTGTTGAAAATCCTGAACTCTACCGTTCCCTTGGTAAAGTAGGCATGAAGGTTAAGTCCATGGTATCTGCTTTCATTGTAATGCCATTCCCTTCTGTCAAATGGTGCTTCTGCATACCAAAGGTCTGCAAGCTTTTCCTTTGTTTTCGGGCGGTTGGCTTCAATCATGTCAATCAGCTTCTGATTGGTTTTCTTGCAGTATCTTGCTCTGTTGCCCTTTACCTTTATGGCTCTGTAAAGAATATCCTCTTTGCTTCTTATGTTTTTCAGAAGGTTGCAAAGGGTGGCCGGGGTAAAATTCTCTGCCCCGATGTGGATGTGAATCCCTGTGCTTTCGTTGACCTTGGCTCCTGCCCTTCTCAGCTTTCTAAGAATTTCCTGCAGGTCTTCAATGTCATCGTACCGCAGAATCGGGGTTACCACCTCAGTTCTGTATGCAGCTTCTGCCCTGATGCTTGAATCGCTTACTGCCTTCCATGTCCTTCCCTTTGTATCTTTTGCGATGTATGCATCGTAGTTTCCACCGCAGTAACCCGGCTCTGTGCCAAAATACCCTGCGATAACTCTGGCTGCCTTTTTCCTTGTAATCCCCGCCATCTCAATCTCTACTCCGAAGGTCTGTGCTCTCAAATCAATCATCGTTTTTCTTCCTTTCTGATTTTGCTTTGCTTTTCCTTTGTTGTGTGTATATTACCGTACAACTGTACTAATAGCAAGTTATTACAGAAAGTATTTTGATGTATTTTTGAATACTACCAAAAGCCCACCGAAGCGGGCATGATGGCTTTTCATTCTCCGATAAGTATAAAATTCACATATTCGGCCTTATGCTCAGGAATGTACTCCTCCAGCTCATCAAATTCCATTACTTTGGCTATTTCCAGCACCCTGCCAATATCAAACATATTGGTAAGGCCTGTCTGCCTGATGGCTAGAATCTGATTTTTGATTTTTATATCCACAGTCATTCCTCCCTGACTACATGGCATTTGTCCTCGCCATAGACAACACTAAGGCTGCTGCCTGTATCCCAATGTACTAAAATGCTTCCGAGGTCATCCACCCCCTGCACCGTTCCATGCGTTCCCCTGGGCGGTGCCTGCAAGTCATCCATGCAGTCCAGCTCCACCCTTGCCCCTTTGGGATAACTTTTCCTCAACTTTTCTAAAAATTCTTTGCTTGGAAACTTCATATCTGCCACCTTCCGTTAAGCTTCTTTTGCCTGCTCATCACCTGCAGGCTTTCCTACCTTGAAGGCAGAGCTTCCATTCAACCTGCTTAAAAGAATCTTCCGCTGAAGTTTATACTCAGGCCCGATAAAGCCAAGCCGTAATAGGAAACACCTGAATGCATATTTTTCATTTTCTTTTTCCTTGGCCTTTGGGCTGATTCTTTTCTGCTTCTTTGAATGCTCTGCAAGCTTGCCAATAAAATCCGTGAATGCTTGACATTCGTCAGAATCGGGCATTTTTTTAAACCATGGGAACTTCATTGAAGCTTCCCCGACCTTAATGGGCAGCTCCTCAATCCCTAATGCCTTTTTTATAAGCCATCCCTTGGACTTTATGAGATTATCAAGGTTGGCAAGAGCGTTTTCGTCAAAGCCTGCAAGGGGAATCTCTATTGTAAGGGCTTCACCTTCGTTCTGTGAGGGTATAGATTCTTCTGTCGGCTCATCGCTTGGCTCTTCTTTTTCTTCCCTGTGGCGGGCTTCCTGTGGCTTGTCCGTGGCTTCTTCTACGCTCTCCTCCTCAGCTTCTTCCTTTGTCTGGCCAGCTGGCTCGAAGCCTGCAACCATAAGTGTTTCAAGAATGTCCGTGAGTTTTCCTTCATCTGCAGAAACCACACCATCCTTGCTGATGTGGAAATCACCTACCCGGTATGCGCAGCTTGGCACTCCAAGATATTCCTTTTTGCTTCCGTCAATGCGGGCAATCTCGCTGACCAGCTCTTTGCGTTTAGCTCCTGTTACATTAAAATTCAGTTCCATTTTTCATTCCTCCTAAAAAAATTTCCTTTCGGTAAGTGTATATTCGCTCTAAATGACATTAATATCAAGTTATTTATTCGATAAATATAATTTATTTATCTTCTACATAATCGTTGACTTTCAGGGCCTTTAGAGTGATATATATACACAACAAAAGAGCAGCACCCAAAACAAGGAGGAAAACAAAAATGGAAAAGCATTACAGCACTTTGAAAGAATTAAACGCCGCCTTTGATACAGCCACTACCGAGGAACAGAAGGATGCCATTCGGGTGAGTTACAAGAAATTCGAAAAAGAAGTTGAAGCTAAAGGCAGAGCCTTCAGCCGCGTATTCTGGCTTTATGAAGCCAGCCACGAAAAAGAAAACAGCCTGATTGACCTAAACGGAGACGGCCTTTGGAGCAAGGATGCAGCCCTTCTTATAAAGGACTTCAGGGATTGCAAGATTAAGGAATTCACCTACAGCTCGAGCTGGAGCAGTGCAAACGAGATAGCATGGGAGTTCATCAAAAACGGATGCACCCTTAAGGGCATGACAATGATAAACACCTCAAAGAAAATTTTTGACGAGGGCTACGACCAAAAGCCAGCCTACGTTTTCAGCATCGACTAACCCAGAGCCATAAAGGCAGCCCCTTCGGGGGCTTTTTCTCTTGCCTTCGGAAACACACAGTATACTTAGACTTCTACAGTTCCCAACCACACCATACTAAAGTATCCAGCTCCTATCTGCCATAATGAGTGATGCCGTTCATCACAAGCTGTACGCATGGCAGAGCCACACCGTTGCCCCACAGCTTATATTCAGCAGAATCGCTGTATGGATTCCGCAGCCATTTTCGGATTTGATTATCAGTTTTTGGCTTCACGTTTTTTCCCATAGCCTTATTATAAGCTGTAAAAATATCCCGCCATTTGACTATATCCTCATCAGAGGGATTCTCTATACCAAGGTCTGCACACCACCAGTCAGGAAATCCCTGAAGTCTCGCACATTCCTTTGGTGTAAGCCTGCGGACGATGTATTCCATCTCTTCTGCCGGGCGGTCATTTACAACATCGGGATCTTTATAATCCCTTGCTGCCAGTGTGGGAGTTTTCTCTTTTTCAACCTGAATAAATTCTCCTGTGGTCATGGAATAAGTTATAGCATTCTGATGTCCGGGATTTGTGCCGTTTACAAGAGTGTTGCTCTTGCCATCTTCTCTATAGCACTGACTCTCTGCTTTCATCTGAGGATAGAAACTTCCAACATACACAGCTCCCGGCCCCTGTGCTAAAAGCGGCGGCTCTAGTTCTCTTTCCACAGTGAAATCAAACTTTGCATTTCGCCCCTGATTATATGAAGCCCTGTCAAGACCATAGGCCACAGTATTTCGTTCACCAGAGGTTGAACTGCAACCATTTTTATCCACCACAGCTATGCCGCCCTGATTACAGGCAGGATTGCCGCCTTTGATATCCAGCGTCCGGGCGGTATCTGCTTCATAGATACCAGCATTGGGATTTGCCGACTTCATGGAATTGCTGTCATAGGAACTTATGCCATAGGCCTTAAGCTCTGCTACGAAGTTTTCCTCCGGGTTGCTTAGTGCCTGACTTGACGGACCTTTTGGTGCCTCTGCTGCTGAAAGACTGGCTGCCTTGTCTGCAAATACAGCATTGATGGCAGGAACAAACAATGTCTGATCATTATTGCAGCCAAGAGTAGCTGATTTGTCACTCTGAATAAGTGCTCCCTTGCCACCGCCATCGCAGCCACTGCGTATTTTCAAGGTCATGGGAGTTTCAACAACGAACGGCTGATTATTTCCCCCTGTGCCATATGTGGACAGCACAGTCTGTGCTACCTCCAAAGGTCCCTTGAATCTAGTGTCCTGACCATGATTTTCAAATACCAAAGGCGGATGATTTGACGCAGCCCTAAGCGTACTGGTCATGCTTTCTGTTACATCCATCCGCTGTCCTCCCTGATCATTAAGGCACATTACGCTGTTAAAAGAGCCTGCCTCTCCAATGCTCTTTTCAACACTGCGGGAAGTTCCTTGCCCCTTGCAGCAGCCCTTCGCAGGATTCCCTGACAGGCTCTCTGACTCAAATAGTATTTTTCCTGCACTCTGACCTCTAAAATCTGCGACAAGGTAGATTCTACGGCGGCGCTGGGGTACTCCCCAATACTGTGCGTCAAGAGTTCTGTAAGCAATGCTCCATCCGTCTCCCATGAGTATGTCTGCATATGGCCATCTGCCATTTTCAGGCATAGGCACCTGGGCAGCCTCTGGATTTTTGATTTGGATGATTGTGTCAAGGACTGCCTTGAAATCTTCTCCCTTGTTGCTGGAGAAAGCCCCGAAGACATTTTCCCAGACGATATATCTTGGATATTCTCCATTTGTAGCCTCCCTCATTTCCCTCACGATTCTCATATATTCAAAGAACAGATTTGACCTTGAGCCTTCGATAAGGCCTGCCCTTTTCCCAGCCAGCGACAAATCCTGGCATGGCGAGCCTCCTGTTATCACATCAACAGGCTCTATTTCAGCTCCGTTGATATTCTGAATATCGCCTAAATGCTTCATTTCTGGAAATCTCTTGCTTGTAACCATAATCGGAAACGGCTCAATTTCAGATGCCCACTTTGGCTCAATGCCCGCATGCTTTGCTCCTAAAGGGAATCCGCCTGAGCCATCAAACAGACTTCCCATTGTTAGCTCAGTCATTGTTATCACCTGCCATCCGGGCGGTGGCTTCATCATAGGCCAGCTTTTTGCCATTCCTTATTACATACACATTGTCACTTATGCCAACCTGCTGAATGTATCTATTGACCGCTACATCCACGAACTTCGGCTCTAACTCTATGCCATAGCAGATTCTGTTAAGCTGCTCACAGGCAATAAGGGTGCTTGCTGAACCAAGAAATCCATCAAGCACAAGTCCATTTTCCTGTGTGCACTGCTTGATAAGATAGGCAATCAGCGGTACCGGCTTGCTGGACGGATGACCACAGCCATCGTTCTTGGAATTCTTGATACGTGCAAACTCAAAGACCGTAGTCTGCTTCTGGTCACCATACCAGCGGTGTCTGCCATCCTTGCGCCAGCCAAAGATGATTGGCTCATGGATATATTTCCAATCTGTTCTTGTAAGCACAAGCCTGTCCTTCTTCCAGACAAGTCCCGCACCAACCTTGAAGCCTGAATCCTCAAAGGCATCGTGGAAAACTCTTGCCTTGGCTGTGGCATAAAACACATAAATAGAGGCATCCTTTGCCATGCTGTCATGCATACATGAGAATGCCCCTTTTAGGAATTTCAGCCCTTCTTCATCATTAAGGTCATCATTTTTGATTGTGCCGGATGTGCTGTTTAACTTTACCAGATACGGAGGATCGGTACATACAAGATTTACTTTATCATCACCTAGCAAGGCAGCATAGGTGTCTTGCTTTGTGGAATCACCACAGATAACTCTGTGCTTCCCCAAATGCCACACATCGCCAGCCTGGGAAAAACATGGCTTGGATAATTCCTCGTCTACATCAAATCCATCTTCCTGTGCTTCATTGTCTGCAGCAAAAAGGTCTGCAATCTCTTTTTCGTCAAATCCTGTGAGGGCAATATCGAATCCCTCCCCCTGCAGGGATTCAATCTCTATTTTCAAAAGATCATTATCCCAGCCTGCGTCCATAGGCAGTCTGTTGTCTGCCAGAATGTATGCCTTCTTCTGTGCCTCAGTAAGATAAGCGGCCGAAATACATGGTACCTGCTTTATGCCAAGCTGCTTTGCAGCCATTATGCGTCCATGACCTGCCAGGATGCCATGCTCACCATCTGTAATGACAGGATTTATAAAGCCAAACTCCTTTATAGAGCTGGCAAGCCTTGTTACCTGCTCTTTGGAATGTGTTCTGGCATTGTTGATATATGGTATCAGCCTGTCCACATCAACAAGCTCATATTTTAATTCACTCATTTTTACCTCCTCATTCTGAGCAGCATTTCCATCGGGTCGCTCTCATCCTGAACAAAGTCCGTAGAGCAGTTTTCCTTGACCACCTGAAATATCTGGTACCAGATAGTGTTTACCTGCTTTTGATAATTCTGTGCCATCATCACAAATGGGCTTGTACAGGCACCACCTGTTGTAGGATGCTTGGAAATAAATCCATAATCCGATATTGCTTCCTCACACTGCCTGAGTCTTGCTACCGACATAGCATACTGCTCCAAAAGCTGTGTGCTGATAAGTTTCTCACAGTTACGCTCTTTAAGCCACAGCCATGTTGTGCGGTAAATATCCTCTGCATCAAACTCTCCGCCAGCCTTCTGCTTAGACTTTAAATAAGAGCTTGGCTCTGGCATTTCTGATGTATCTAAATCAGCACCATCTGGAATATCAATAATTTTTAATTTTCTTTTTCCAGGATTGCCGGCGGCTATTTTCTCTGCCAGCCCCTTTGACCTGCGACCGGCATTAACCTTTATATTTGAACCTCTGGCGGTTCCATCTTTGGCCACAAAAATCACCTCAAATCATACCCTTGGTTAATTCCCCGTCCAAATGTGCGTTTTTTCTGCGTGACGGGGTGCCCCCGGTGCACATTTGTAATCGTTAGAGAATACAATCCCCCCTGGGGGTGCTTTTTAGTATTTATATTCCCGTTTGTTCCATCTATCTCCCATAAGCACCGTTATCCTGCTATGACAGGACTTGCAAAGAGACATGAGATTTATAAAATCATTGGTGCCTCCATGGTCTAATGGGTAAATGTGATGTACCTCTTCCACAGGTGTTGCCCTGTGCTCTAACAGGCACATCTCGCAGACAGGGTGCTCTTTTACATATGCATTGCGGATTCTTCTCCACTTAGAACCATAGCGTTTCCTGTCCTCCAGCTTTCTACCATACTTCTCATATTCCCTGCTGTGCTGTTTTTCGTGCTCCTTGCAAAAACTCCCGTCAGTCAACTTTGGACAGCCCGGATGCTTGCAGGGCTTCATTGGTTTTCTTGGCACATAAATCACCCCAATAGAAAAGCCACCAGGGAAACATTCCTCGGTGGCCTAATTCTTTTAGCTTATCATAACACTATCATGCAGGGTGCGTCAAGGTGAACAAGGGTGAACTGGGGTGGCCAAATTTAATCCTTTTGCTTTGCTGCACAGCTTTTTTATATACCGCTCGCCTAGATGTAATACTGTGCTGGTTTCTCTACAGGTACGATTCATCAGAAAACGCTCTGTCATTACAGCTTTCAGTCTATCATCATCAAGCTCCCGTATGGTAGTAATCAGACTGGATTCCAATTCGTAAAGTTCCTGTTCCTTTCCCGCCAACTCTTTTTTAGTATCTATGATATCAGCTAGAACAAGTTCCCTGCCGTGCACCTGCCTTGTTGCTGCTGGTGGCATATCAGTTATTGTGCTGGCTACCTTTTCGGCCCTGTTCTTTAATGCCAAAAGGTACAGTCTCTTATTTTTTATCTCCGTTCTAAGCTGTCCTATTTTTTGCAGTGCTTCTCCTATCGTCATCCAAATGCCTCCCGTATATCTGCTAAAAGCTTTTTACCGTCTATACTGTCCTCACTAAGAATCACAAACCACCTTGACCTAAAAAACTCTTCTATGCTCTCCCTGCTCCCAGAATCAGCTGCAGGCCTGCCACGCAGATGTCCTTTATAGTCTTTCGCCGCCTGCTCGATGATACCCATAGCAAGTGCCTTGTATCCGTCCATCAAATCACCGCCTTCACAGCATTTATGAGTGCTGACTGTGTTGTATCCTTATCCTTCAATGCTTTAAGGATTCTCCCGTCAACAGTGTCCTTACAGATAATGTGCTGAATGACCACAGTCCCCGATTCCTGCCCCTGCCTCCAAAGCCTTGCATTGGTCTGCTGATGCAGCTCCAGACTCCAGGTAAGTCCATACCATACCAGAATATTGCCACCTTTTTGAAGGTTAAGCCCATGGCCTGCACTGGCAGGATGTATGACAGCCACAGGTATCTTTCCCTCGTTCCAATCAGCAATATCAACTGATGTCCTTATTTCCCTTACCTTGAACCTGCTCCTGATAGCTTCAAGGTCATGCTTAAACCAATAAGCTATCAACACAGGATTGCCATTGGCAGCTTCGATAATATCCTCCAAGGCATCCAGCTTCCTATCATGAATTTTAACCACATTCTTTGACTCGTCATAAATCCTGCCATCAGCCATCTGGCACAGCTTATTGGTAAGGCTTGCTGCATTTGCTGCAGTAATCACTCCATCTGGTATCTCCATCACCATTTCCTTTTTCAGTGCGTCATACTTCCTACGCTCAGTGCTGCTCATCTCCACCTCTATCTCGTTTATGATAAGCTCTGGCATATCCAGATGATCAATAGCTGACATGGATATTGTGATGTCAGAAATCTTTTCATAAATTGCTTTTTCCGCAAAAGGCATTGGCTTATATGAATACACAATTGGGCCATTCATCTTATCGGGCTTAAAATACCACTCACGATAATTTCCAATGAACCTCCCCAACCTCTTTCCCATATCCAACAGCTTGAACTCCGCCCATAAATCCATAAGTCCATTTGAGCTTGGTGTACCGGTAAGCCCCACAATCCTTTTTACAAAAGGACGCTTGCTCATAAGAGCCTTCCATCTCTTGCTTTTATGATTCTTGAATGAACTGAGTTCGTCAATTACCACCATGTCAAAATCCCATGGATGGGATTTTATCAGCCAATCTACATTCTCCCTGTTTATTATGACAATCCTGGCGGTCATATCATTAACAGCCCGGCTTCTTTCCACAGTATCACCCACAGCCACACTGTATTTAAGTCCATTAAGATGCTCCCACTTCTCAATCTCTGCTGGCCATGTATCTCTGGCTACTCTTAAAGGCGCAACTATAAGCACTCGCTTTATGCTGCCATAATCCAGCATCCGCTTTAAGGCAGTCAGGGTAATAACCGTTTTGCCAAGTCCCATATCCAGAAGCAAACAGGAAATGGCATTGTGTTCTATAAAATTCACAGCATATTTCTGGTAATCATGAAGCTCCATCAGCTAACACCTCCCTTTATGCTATCAAGCACATCACTTATCATCTCCAGCCCATCAACCACGAAACACATAAAGCCCATTTTCCTAAGCTGCTTTATCCTTACCTGCTGCAGCTTTCTAGGCTTTTCGCCGGGTGCCTTTAATTCCACAAAGGCCATTTTGCCACCCGGCATTAAAACCAATCTATCCGGAATACCTGTCACTCCATTCTGCTTCAAGCACATACCGCCTAATTTATCTACTTCATAACAGAGCTTTCTCTCTATCTGTTTTTCCAGCATATTTATGTCCTCCTTGGATCTGCAAGTTCAAACGCCGCATAGGAAGCTGACAGCATATCTGTTATCATTTTCCCCTTATATCTGTTGCACCATTCTGAGCCGCATCTAATGTCGTAAAAACCATTAACTTTTCTGATATAAATCCTCTTGTTCCTGTACGACCTAATGAATACACCCTTTTTACTCTCCACCCAGCGCCTTTTAACAAAATTCCTTCTTCTCTTTTGGCGGTTGCGGATTTCTCTCTCACGATCCTTTGCCGCCATGATATTCCCTTCCATGATTCCGGCACATATACATCCGACAATAACAGGCTCAAAATACAGATCATTGACCATCCAATGTTCGTATCTAACCTTGTTGCAATCGCACAGCTCACAGTTACTGAGTGGACTCCTCATACCTAAAGGTATATCTTCCTCATCCTCCCTGACATCAACCACCTTTTCACATCTCCAGCCGGTCAGGGGAGCATTCCATTCCTTGAGTCTCTTTATACATTTTGAAATATGGCCTTTCATAATACTCCTTCTTTCATTTGTCCCATTGTCTAACACCCCATTTTTAGGTGCTAGGCCATTCCAGCCCACTATTTACAAGGCTTTGCTAGTTTTGTCCCAATGTCGCTTTATATAGATATGTTTTTTTTTAAAATTATTATTATTATTCTCTTTTTTTACATAGACATATATAAGAAACCATGGGATATTGGGACAAAACCATGAATATGCTCAGGGCTGTGTATTATAAGCAGATCATTGAACAGGATTTGTCCCTATGTCTAACACCCCATTTTTAGGTACTAAGCCATTCCAGCCCACTATTTACAGGGCTTCATTAGTTTTGTCCCAATGTCGCTTTATATAGATATGTTTTTTTAGAAATTATTATTATTATTCTCTTTTTTATATAGACATATATAAGAAACCGTGGGATATTGGGACAAAACCCTTATGCCTTATTTCTCTGCCTGATACTCATTTCTACATGGTCGGCTTTAGACCAATAACTGCAAGGCCTAAGAGCAGTGTCCCAGTATTGCTCCATATTTTTAGAACTTCTCATTCTGGGTACAGGACAGTGGGACAAAACTATTAAAATGCCTTGGGGTGTACAGCATAAACAGGATTCTTTGGTCTGCCGCCACGGATTTTATCTGAATCATCGACAGCGATGAGCCGCAGATAGCCATAATCCTCAAGGGATTCCAGAATCATCTGTGCCTCATCTGCTGATGGAATCCATCTGCAGATACGCATAAGCTCCCGTCTGCAGATAATTCCTTCATTCTTCTCCTGCATTCTCCTTAATGCCTTAATCAGAACCTGTGAATGAGAGTACACTCCCATTTTGGAGTATGCACTGATGGAGTGTGCCATGAAGTATTTACCTATGAGGACAGCATGGGACATAACCTCTTCCGTGATAAAAATTGGCTCATCTAATTCAAGGAATGCATCGGTTTTATGGACAGATGCCCTGGCCATGATGCCGGCAATACGCAGTGTATTGCCTACAATCTTGCCCATCCAATCCCCATAAAATGAAAACTCACCGGACATCATCTGCTCTGCCCAATCATAGTATTCAGTAAGATATTTCCTGGCACCATCAGTAAGCCTGATGATTTCAGGCTCTGCCCCCCGCTCTTCTCTCAGAATATTGTAGATAACCTTTTTATAAGCTTCGTACACCTCAGGAGCCATTGACCTTGTATTCAGCTTTCGCTTGCCTACCAGAGTTCTTGGATGGGTATAAAGGAATCTTGCTGTAAGCCCCCTGTGCCTGAACCTCTTGTTCTTCATAAGATCACCTATCACCACAGGCTGCACGGAAAGAAGAATCGTAAGGCAAGCATCTTCCACGGATAACGATGTACGCATAATGCGGTCAACAGAAATATTCTCCCCAGAATATGCTTTTAGGAACACATCGATATTTACCTTGTTTGAATATGTGCCGGATAGGACATCAAAGATACCTCCCTCAGAGGAGATTATGGAGATTGCATTATTATTGCCTGCCAATATCTCAACCAGCTTTTCTGGAGTCGTATCATCCACATACACCTTCAGTGGCTTTTTCTCTTCAAAATTTACCAGCTGTTCTACCACGCCCCGAAGCTCATCATTGAAATCATTGGAGCTGTCGTCCTGCCCCTTTTTCTTTGAGGTGCTGAGCAGTGCATTTTTCTTATTTTCAAGACGCTGCTTTACAGCCTTTGACATCTCGAACTCTACCTTATGCGCTGCGTTGTACTCCTTTACAAATTCATCAATAGGCTTTTTGGCCTGCACGATATTTGCTGATTTGCGTTCTGATGGATCTGCGATTATAACACTGTAAATGTTGGTAGGCTCATGCCATTCAGGGCTTCCTTCAACCTTGTATAGATTGCGCATACACGCTGACACCACTGTGAGTATTCCAACTGCTGCCATATCCACAGAGGTCTGTGTAGATTCTGACACTGCCAGAGCATAGTCTCTAAGAGCCTTTGGCAGGGCATTGATAGGGAAATCCGGCAATGTCTCTCTTGACAGAGGAATAGGCTCATCCCAGGACAGTTCAAATTCCCTTATGGCATCCTGCAGCCTATCGGATTCCAGCAATTTCCGTACAGCTTCATCCTGCATAGCATAATCGCACATAGCTTCATATGATCCATCAAACCTGTGGATTCTTACAAGGTCAAAGGCATTAAGAAGCCTTCTTCCAGCAGGATCTGTGGCATGGTGGCTATATACAAACTTGCCATCATAGACAACCACTCCTGCAGTTGACTCTCCCTTTATGTAGTCATAGCGACCACTCACATTTGAAGATGGCCTGTACACATCAGGCAGAATATTCTCCATCACATCAGATATTGAATGGACCTTGCAGAATGCACCGACTATTCCTTTCTTTCCCAATGGATCCTGCTGTTTGCGTTTTGGCACATTGTCTCTGACTAAATCCGGATTAAGCCATTCGCCTTCTGTCCGCCTAAAGATATATTCCCCGTCAGAAGATGTGGTAGGCCAGTACATCAGCTGATTTGCCTTATAAGAACAGGAATCAAAGTAATCAATGTTCCACTCCTTGGCATAGCACCTGCTAAGATAAACATATTCCTCCGCAGTTATATCCCTGCTTAAGGGAACAATAATCCTAACTCTCACATTTTCAGATGTGTGGCTATGAGTTGTATAAATGCAGGATGCATATTTTGCTTTCCTGCAATATTCTTCAATAAAATCAGCAGGGGCAGAATCTGCGTCCAGCGTCAGCATTGACCTAAGTTTTACTGCGTCAAGTTTTCTACTGCCGTTTTCAAGAACACCGCCAACAAATCCGCCATGGTCTTTTACATTGTCCCTATCGTCCTTCTTCATATTCTGGTACTCTGCCATAGTCTCAGGAGTCCTTACTGTTTTTTCTAATTTTTGGCAGAGTGCATCAAAACTTATGGCATTATTAGACCAGGTCTTAGTATGCCGATTCCTGCCATAAGAGATTGCTAAATCCCGCATGATTCCACCATCCTCTCATCAAAATACCTGATAGCAATACCGGCATTTTCAGCCCATCTGATTTCCTGCTCCATTCCTTCAGATATGACATTGCCAAATACCCAAACCTCAGAACACTCAAGAAGCAGCACCTTGTTCATCACCATTGCAAGTTCCCGCTCTTCTGGGATATGGTCACGCAGGAACTGAGTAAAGTAGATATGGGGCGTAACCGGAATTACGCCCTGCTCTGCTGCAAATCTTGAATACCATCTGGCTTTTTCAAGATTGACTGCCTCATTGCCCCTATACGGACTGCTGATATAAACTTTGTCCATTACTTTTTTCCTTTCATTAATTCCTTGGTGCAGTCATCGCAGTATACGGCCATGCCGTACAGATCAAGGCCATCATCGGCATCAGACAGATCTTCAAGGTTTACCTGCACCTCGTCACCACAGCCAGGACATATGCCGAACACATTATCACAGCCTACTTCAATACGAACTTCCATTGCTTCATTGATTTTTTCCTTAACATAAAACATAATTGTTTCCTCCTTGATTTAATAAGATGATTAAAATTCAACACAATTCAGGGCACTCTCCCCTGTAATTCATCAGGCTCCATTGCAGCAGTCTCTTACGCTGGTTGAAATCCGGTACTGCTACTAAAAGGCCAATATCCACATCCTGCAAATAATCCAAAGCTGCAATCTGCTCCTCGCTAAGATACGGCCTTATGGACTCTCCCTTCTCAAGCCCGTTTGCTGTCCTGAACTGCTTTGCGCTCATGCCAAGCACAATACGATTCAGGAGATCACATTCATTGGAATAGTGGTATGGTCTTGGATTCTCATGGATTGCCTTAACCATCCTGGTAAGTTTTGGAAACTGCTGACGGGCATTAACCAGAGCTTTAATCTGGGCTTCCATTTCATTAAAGCGTTTGATGTAGAACTCCTTGAACTGAGCTGCTTTTTTGCCTGTATAGCCCATAACCAAAAATACAAAACCATCTCTAGTCATCTGGCAGCATGGCATCTTATGCCCCTGTTTATTCACATATTTTGCCTGCGCAAAATTGCGCAGCCGAAATTCCTCAGAACAATCAAGGTTGCGGATGCTTCTCAGTACATCCCGATGCTCCTTTTCAAAGAACCTTGCTACATACAGGCTGTCTACCCGTGCGGTGTCATTGCCATCTACAAATAATCCATAATCGTCCATAGGGACTAAAGCCTTCATAAAATCCTCGCTTTCTGGCACTAGGTACGTGCCCCTATAATTGCCTTCTTACAGATACAAGGACAGCCACACCGCTTTTTAGAACTTTTTTAAAAAAAAGCGCTTACCTTTTTTAGATAAGCGCCTATGCGGTGTTTATCTCCTATTCATTACTGGAGATGAACACAGCTTTTGTGCAGATTTATTTTTGATAAAATTTTCCTTCATAGCCCTCTGCCTTTAAAGTAAGCCCCTCTGCCCAATCAGGTGTCTTTGACATAAGCTGGCATATACTATCAACGCTTATGTCTTCCGGGCATTCCACGATTACCTCGTCATGCACATGGGCAACTATCCGATAATCCTTCATATTCCTAATGGCAAACATCAGAATATCCCTTGCCATAGCCTGTGTGCAGTTACTCACTATTCTTAGTTTGTCATTATCTAATACTGTGAATCTGTGCCTCGGACCACAATTCCTGATGTCGTATACTGATTCCGATAATCCGGTCTCAGAAACAGTGATTCTATCGGCCATCCGCGGTTTAGCCGGTACAGCAAAGTAGTTTGCTTCAGTCCCGTCATTTCCACAACTACAGAAAGGGGAATCTCCCAATACTTTGTTTTCAAAATCCTTGAAGTTCTTCTGTTGCTGCAATTTATTTTCCTTGTTGTCCATCGACAATTCTCTGGTGAATATCCTTTCTCGTTGTCTATTCTGTCCAAATCCAATCCTTTGATCCAAGTAGGTCCCATATCCTCCCAGAAATTCTCGAAACTTTCCAGCCATCTTTGACAAACAGTTATGCCACGCCCGCCATAATTTCTGTAGGCATGATGATTCGAATCGGTGCACCGCTGCTTCATTGAATGCCATACACCCCAAGCTGGGTGCTTTGACATTCCATGAGTTCTCTTCTTCTCTGCGATAAATTGCCTTCTCTTGCAGCCACAGGAGCGAATTCCTCTCTTTAGGTCTCTCCCCGCATAAACAACCTCTTTTCCACATACGCACCTGCATTTCCAACGTGCTTTCCCACTTCTGCTGTTCTCCGCCCGCTCTAAAACGGTCAGGCAGTCGAACTTCTGCCCAGTTAAATCCTTCAGCCTTGCCACACTCAATCCATCCTTTCTCTGTCAGTATCTTGTGATTATTTGTCATATGCAATGAGCCAACAGCTACAGTAGTTTTAATACCCTGATAAGCAATTCCATCATGTGTAACCCATTCAATTCCATCCCAAATCAAATCACTTTGCTTTATCATTTGAATTGGGATGTACCCTCTATCAGTTAACACTAATGTCCCTTCAGCTAAACAGTTCTCAACCAGCTTGCCCCCGAAGGTTTCCAGCCTTTCCCATTTCTTGGTAGTGCCATTAGTGCCTTCATAGGTAATAGACTCACCGCCAAATCTGTTTTCGCCCATCTTGGGCTTTACATAAGCCAGCCTCCTGCCACTGGGCAATTCAATGAACAACATACCGCTTTTATATATAAATCTTATTCCATGTGTTGATGTGGTGGTTCTACCTATAACAGCTTCCTTGGCAGCACCATCTACTGACCACCAGAAATTAACAATATGAGGATTAGCCTTTCGCCATGCGTCCACCAATGGCTGCAACTCACTTTCTTCCATGCCTGACTCCAATGCCCCCATAGCTATGAGAGCACCTACACTGCCGCCATAACCACAGTTATGTACTAGCTTTCCCGATACCGTAAAACGGTGATGTCTTCCGGCATTTCGTATATCATAAAGTCTAGCCTTGCACTGATTACTCTCCACCGCTTCCGTTTTTCCGATACAGCCTTTTCGGCTTCCTTTATAATTTCCTCCCGACTTAAACCCTTTGATAACTTTCTGACTACTACATTTTGACAATAAGGCCAATACTTCTGCTCGAATCTGGACAATACATTTCTTCTCTGATTTGCACAGTTTTCCGCTCTCGTTACAAAATGCAGATTCCCAGGAGCATAATGGCCATTCGTGTCTATCCTGTCTATATCCAGAGATTTGTCCAGCGGGGAAAATTGATCCATCAAATACTTCCCGGCAGCTATTACAGATGCAAACATAAATCTTATCCCCCGCCCTCCGTAATTTAAATACTCTGGTGCATTTGGATTTTCGCACCTTGATTTTGCGGCAGCCAGTCTTTTTTCCAGCCACATGGGTATCTGACGTGGCTGCGAGCACTGTTGACAACCTTTTGATATACCTCTGGTCAGATTGTTGTATAACTGCCACTGAACACTCCCACATCTGGTACAGCGTGTCAAAACATAGCAATGATTCCATTGTTTCTTCCATCGTTTCTCCGCACTGATTATCTCTACCCAACCATAACGCTCTCCTACCATCTCCTGTTTGTAGGAGATGTGCGCCGCAGGCGGCGGCAATTCCAAGGTGTATCGGCCTCTGTGCCCCTTCGACCCACACAAGATGGTCTGGCGTTGCTGTAAGTCCTTCATAAGTAATTACCTCTCGTTCTCCTTTATATATAACACCATCATGATGTACCCAAGATTCCCCATCCCACAGGAGCATATCTATAGTGACTCTCTCAATTGGCACAAGCCCTATATTGTTTAAAACAAGACTGCCCTCTGCAATACAGCTCAAAGTCGCCTGCTTGCCTTTTTGCCTAAGCTCCCCGTTTTCTCCATTTTTCTCCACATTGCAGTGAAACATCTTGGAAGCCGTGGCACAGTAAATATCCTTGCCAGCAGCAAAGGTATCAAGCACCCACTGCTCTTTGGCTAAATAGGCAAGTACCCTTGCTTCTATGGCACTGAAGTCAGCAACCACAAATTTATATCCCGTTTTTGGCACGAAGGCTGTGCGGATAAGCTGGGATAAAGTGTCTGGCACATCATCATATAGCATAGACACTGCCTCAAAACTGCCTGCTTTTACAAGAGCTCTTGCCTCTGCCAGGTCGCTGATGTGATTTTGAGGAAGATTTTGCAATTGAATGCTCTTTCCAGAATTTCCCGTAACCCACACTCGCCCCTTTCTCCTTACAAGGAAATAGCCTGTGGAAGTTACAGCACAATATACCTTTCCCTTATATGGCACTATCTCTGGCTTTACCTTTATCTCGTGTGCATTCTTTGGAGCAAGCCAGATATTTAATACATATGCATCGCTCCAATTTACCTTCTCTGGATGATGTTTGATCTTCATGCTGCAACATCTCCCACTCATATGAGCAAGAGCCTGCACAATATCCGCATTCTGTTTATTAGTTGTCGTATATTGAATGCTATTATGAGCCGAATAATAGCCATCCCAGTTAGGCAGTTCATCAAAGAAAATATCTGGATTTTCGTCAAGCAACCAATACCCGAATGTTTTAGTGCGAAACTGTCTAAGCCATAAAGGAACAGCTCTGGCAGGTATGTTTATATTAGTTGTACCATCTGTATAGTTCCGTACAATAAATGCAATTTCCGTTTTTCGCAGAAGCATCTTACACCTTTCAACTTTACGCTGCTTCTTAAAGTGAAATTTAATAGAACCATCATCGGTATAGAACCCATCTGCCTGAGTCATAATTAAAACTTTCAGCCAAGCAGGATTGGCACACCCTCTATGATATCTGTAACCATTAATAGGGATAACCGGTCTGCATTTGGACATAGCTTCTACAGTCATATCCACCCACTCGCTGCCATATTTCCTTTGAACTCTCATTTTATGGTCTGGTGTACTGCATTGGCTTATTCTTATATCCATATAGTTGTACATAGGCCCATCATAATCAAAGCACACTGCCTCTGCTCTTTGGAATGATACTCCCTCAGATGCACCATTCCAGCAGGCTATCCTGCCCCCAGTCCATTCATCCAGCCTTACCCAGCCATTATCCGTTAATACCTCATGATCTCCCGTAAGACACCACCTACCGGTACGTGAAGCTCCATAAAACCTGAACATTCCTCTTGCCCGGCTGTCATTGCAGACTGTATTCTCCATGGCCTGATACTTTTTTACTGATGACTTGGCCAGTTTCTGTCTAATCCTAAGTACCCTCTGTACCACAGGCGGAGCAGTAGGCAGTATGGCTGCCACAGCCTTTTTGTCAAGGCTGTCAAATTCCAATCCCTGTCCATGCAGCCATTCCTTAAGCTGTATGACACTGTTTGGATTTTCAAGCCCTGTCAAATTCCTGACCTCTTCCATGAGGGATTCTCTTGAAATCTTATCCAGCTCTATGGCATTTCTGGCAAATTCCATATCCACCTCAATGCCTCTGTCATTTATCCTCTGGTCTACCCAGAACTCTCCCCAGATATTTTCCGGCACAGGAAAATGCGACAGCTTAGCCTGTATGGCCATCTCGACCTCCACATCCCTTTTGTTATAACGCACAAAATTCTCCCACTTTGCAGTGTCGTGCTCTGGAAGATTCCTGATTCTACCGCCATTGGCTTTAGTAGGTTTGCAGGGAATACAGAAATAACGTATCAGTTCTTTTCCTTCTGTGAGCTTCTGCTGCTCTAAGCCAAGTACGGCACCAGCCCCGGCTAAAGACATGGGAAGTCCCATATAAGCACACCATGTCATGGAGCACTTCCAGCCTTCAGGCTCTAAATAATTCCCTTGCATAAGCTCCGGGCGGTGCTTCTTAAAATACATGGATAGGCATATTCTCTCGAATTGGCTGTTGAATGCCCATTTGGTTATATTCCTATCTGTAATAGCATTTATGATATTCTCTGGGATTTTCTCTCCCTGTGCCATATCCACAACCACTACCTCACCGCCATCTACGGCATAGGCGAATAGCAGTATTTCAAAATTATCTGATTCTGCATATCTGTAGACACCGCCTTTGCTAATATCCACATCAGAAAATGTTTCTAGGTCAATTGATATATTCATAAAATCCTCCACATATGCTGGCAAGGCGGCAAAGGTTACCCCCTGCCGCCAGCCTTGATTACTTCTTAGATTTTCCCTGAATTATATCCAGCAAAATGTCAAAACCCTTGGTACTTACCAACACGATGACCATAGCCAAAAAGCAGGAAAATAACGTGGTGGTCAATATTTCTATGCATTCCATATTTTTTCTCCTTAACTCAAGAAATCGTTAACCGGCTCGCTGCCAAAGTCACTTTCTGCACTGGCACGCCCACCCAGAGGTTCGCCATCACGAATCTTCTGAAGATTATTCAGGCCACAGGCAATACCACGATTTCCATTCTTGTTATATGCATAGAAGGAAATGCTGGCACGACCATATACACCGCTGTAGACCTCGCTGCGCTCGATAATAGGCTGGCAGTCAGCATCTACAATACCCGGCGGATTGGCACTGTTGGCATTTACAAAGTAGCTGTTAGCATATGCTTCATCATCCGGACGCTCAGTATCACCATCACGAAGAGGTGTCTTGATTGCACTGAGTGCTGGAACACTCTTGCCGTTGCCCTTCAGCTTATTGCTTCCCTCGGCATAGGCAGCCTTGATTGCCTCCTCGATCTTCTTGACAGTTTCCACATCATCCTTTGGAATGATAAGGCTTACAGAGCATTTGGGAGTGCTGCCCTGAATAGACTTTGGTTCCCAGACGGAGGCGTAGCTCCAGCGAGTATTAACACCAGTAATTACCTTCATAGGATTATTCATTTTTGCCATAATTATTTTCCTCCTTAAATCTGTTAAGATTAGCATACAAGCCATGATACTTTTTAGCAGCCTCGTTATAAGCTTTTGCCGCTTGTATCTCTGATGAGAACGATCCTATGTAAATCAGTTTCCCATCAACTTTGATAGAAGATTGCCATACACCATCTCGTTTGTGGTATGTAACTCCTTTGTATTGTGATAAAGCGGTACTAGAAAACTTTCCTCTATTTCTGCTATTTTCTGCTTGGGTGGCCAATCGTAAATTAGCTTTTCTGTTATCTAGTCTATTGCCATTAATATGGTCCACCTGTAATCCAGCAGGAGCATTAAGTAGTTCTCGATGCATTCTGATATGAGTTTGTATTGGTTTTCGTCCATACCTCGCTGCATATTCCTGCCCTTTATGACCTACTGCATACCAACTGTATTTTGAAAGTTCATCATAATCTTCATCATCTACTAGTGTCTCTAGCCCCTGGGTCAAAGGTATTATCTTCATGATGTTTCACCTTCAAAATCACTGCCAATTGGCTCTCTCTTATCGCTCTCAGGAACCAATGTTGGTTTGCCTTGAGGTTTTACAACATATTGACCAATAATCTCATTAAATTTGGCTTTTCCTAGAAGCTTCTCCAAGGCCGTAATACCTAAAAGCTTCTTCTCATAAGGATCTTTTCCTTCATTGCTCACAGCCTCAGCCACGGCAGCTTCATTGGAAATTTTCCTGTTTGACCTGCCTTCCACCAGCTTCCAGCCAGGCAGCTGCTTTCCAGATAGTGTCATCTTCGTAGCATATTCCTTCACATCACTAGCCCATGCCGTAAGCTCGTCTATCTTATCTAAAACTGCAGCTACCTCTGAATCTGACAGCGTAGGCGGAAGCTGAAATTCATGTCTTGCCAGCATAAGGTTTGCTTCTGCTCTTGCCCTGCAGTTATATCTGGCCTTGCAGAATCTGCACCACTGACCGCAGGCAAATTCACCTTCACCCTTATAAGCCAGTTCGGCCTTGGGCTTAAGCTCATCTTCAGCCCATTTGTAAAGGTCTGCTTTTTTCATATCCTCTGTGCTGAAGTTCTCCCGCCTTGGCTGGTAAATTATCATAGTGACTGTGTCAATATCATAAATACCATCAAACATAGCCAAGGCCCCTAATGCATAACACCTGAGCTGTGCATTATCCTGGGCAGATACGGCTACTCCCTTGCCGTGCTTATAATCACAGATGGTAAGATTCCCGTCAGTTACAATGAGGGCATCTGCTGTGCCGAATCCCTCCTGCACCCATCTGGAAAAATCCACTCTCTGCTCTATAAGCACCTGTGGATCATCGCAGGTTGCCCCGGCTGACATGACAAGCTCAAGTACCATATCCTTATAGCCATCAGTGCATTCGTCCATCTCTTCAGAAAAATATTTCAACTCCTTAGCTGGATTCACCGCTCTGCGTTTTAAGGCCTTTAGAATTTTGTACTCGCCTAGAGCATGGGCTTCAGTGCCCTCTGCGGCATATTCACTTGGCTTATCCTCATAGTTTTCCCCCAGCCTAGCCGATGGCGGACAGTGAAGCCACCTTGAAGCAGATGAAGCAGACAGTAGTGCGTGTTTAACAGGCATTACCAATCGCCTCCGCTTTCTTTAGCAGCTTTCCATAATCATCTGGATTAATATCAGACAGCTTCTTGGCATTAAACTTACCTAAAAGCTCCTTGACCTCATCCTGAAATCCAGATGCTGCCTTTTTTGCCAGGACTGCCCTTACACCCTCTAAGCTGTACCGCTTAACAGACTCTTCCAGCTTTGGCTCCTGTATGGATTCATTTGGGGCTGCTGCCAGAACCTCAGCTATATAAACCAAGGTTTCACCACATTTTTTAAGCTCTGCTGCCAATTTTGACATATCTTTTGCCATTTTGTTTTTCTCCTTCCTGATTTTCAATCCTGTCTGCCATTTGTTTGGAAACAACGCTGATGGCAATGAGCACATCTCGCAGTTCCCGGTCAATATCTTCACTCATGTCTGGTACCTCCTTTCCAAAGAGCCTCTCCTGCCCTTTTCATTAGTACAAGGACATCAAGATGCATCTTTAGAACCAAATCAACGAATTTTTTCCAAAATTTCTCTAAGCTTTATAAAAATAGCTTTTTTCCGTTTATTTACTCCACGCTGACTCATCCCTATTTCTTCTCCAATAGCAGCATCTACATATTGGTTTGAGAAAAGATCCATGATTTCTCTGTCCCGTTCAGTCAACGTGTCCAGTGCATCATATAATTCTGACAGCCTTTCCTTTTTACAAAGTAACTCCTCGGGACTATCTCCTTCTGCAGCCTCATATTGAAGACACTCATAGTAATCACCTACAGATATTTCTACTATTTTCCTTATTTGTTTTTTTCCTTTGGACTTTGTTTCCATTTTCTCCATACCCCTCTGATTACGGCTTTTTTGCTTGGCCTCCCGCCATTCTGGCTGTTTTATCGCCTGATAAATAGCTTTATGTACCACAAAATAAAGTCCATTTTGAAAAATAATCTTTTTTTCTTCATCGTCTTTAATTAAGTCATACATTTGGCCTTTTGACATTTCTTTTTCCTCGCCGTTCTCAAGTATAACATTGCATGTTTTATCAACATTTTCTTCACGCGTATAACGTCCTTTTTCTCCTCTTTTCATGATTTGCCTCTCTTTCCGTCCAGGCCATAGGACGGACGAGAGACAATAGCTGATGGTATTTACAGACTTCCCAGCAACAAAAACGCATAGGAAATAACGGGAAGCCTGTAGCATTCTCCACCTCGACTATTGCCGAGGAAGAAAACAACTATATGACTCCGCCGCCCTATGCGCAACTTGGACAAACGAATTTATTTTTCTATAGAGCTAGGTGCTCCTGTCAAAGGTCAAGATATTTGGCCCCTGATAGCGACATCTAACTAAAATCAATATAGCTATGTTTCAAACTCTTATTGCCTGCTTGTAGCAAATTATCCTAAAAAAAAGCCCGACAGGCAGTAAGACCTATTATTGTCTTACTGCCTGCCGGGCTCATATGTCTGTCTATCGCATTGTGCTCCGTGCTAAGCTGTTTTATTCCCTTTTCTTACCTTTATCCTTTGCTTACACTTCCAGCATTTGATTATCTAATCACAATCAAAATCTTCCTCAGTAACAGGATTGGTATCGGTTACCATGCTAGTGCAATCTTCCATTAACTTAACGCCACATATAGGGCATCTAACAAATTTCATTAACATATAAAATCCTTTCTTCAAATCCTATATATAACTTTTTATCAATTCCAGTGCATTCCTACTTAGAGCAGTGCTGCACATAGAATTCTCTATTAGATTTACCAAATCATAGACTACATTTGCTATTGAAGGCTCAAGAGTTAATGTAGAACAAATTCCCTCTTTAGTCCCTGTCTCAAGATTTCCAAGCCATAGTTCATAACTATCGACCTTGCATCCATCCTCAACCTTTTTATAGCTGACATTGGCAACACATACACTCAGCTTTTCATTAAGTTTTGCAGAAAAACACCTGAAGTTGGAATCAACATATTCATACTTATCGCTCTGTACTATATATGGGTAGTAATAGTTATCGCTTTCCATATCGTAATCACCTATATAGTCGCAACCTTTTTGCCAGTATAGTTTTATATCCCTGGATTCTGCAGATATTTTTTCAACTAACCTTAGTGTATAAAGTTCGCTATCAGTCATTTTCGCTAAGTCATTTGTTACCAATGTCTGCATAGAAATACCAAAAAGCTTGCTTATCTTCCATAGAGCATCAACACTCATACGTTTGTTTGTTTTATTATTCGCAATACGGGAAATATATCCTTTGCTCAACTGAAGGATATCTTCCAATTGAGCTATACGCAATCCTGATTCTTCCATCAAATGCTTCAAATTCTTAATTAGAACGGCATCATCAAAATCGCCTAATTTTTTTAAAAATTCTGCATTTAGCTTTTTTTGACGAAATATCAGGCCCTCTAGCCGCTCCTTATCTTCCTGAGACTTAGCTACTATCTGAGCTTCAGTCAACATAGTTACTAAATTCAAAGCCTTAGATAACTCCGCTGGTGTTGTAGGCGTAATAAGACTGTATGAATTCCCATCTATCTCAATTTTATCATCACCATCTATAAAGAAAAAAAACATTTTATCTCCCCCTAACCTTGTACCTTGATTATAATACTTGAACCGTAGTATGTCAATAGTTCAATTGTATTTTTTTAGGTTCATATTATGTTGCTTATGATGAATATCCCCCCCCTATTTACTTCCACCATATTTATATGCCACAAATATAATTTTAATGGTAGAACACTACTAATCCATTCTCTGCAACAATATCAAGAGCTATACTTCCTTATAAGCCAGATATGTTTATACAAATATTAGTCTATTTTCAGGCTAAGTATATTCTGTTTATCGCATCCCAAAACTATGCAGTCACACCGTAAAGCCATTGTAATTCCTTAATTTGTATGCTATGATTTTTATATATGTTTAATCTTGTAAAAAATAAATCACTCGGTTGTTTTCAAATATAAATTCAGTATCCATAGTCAAGCTCAAAAATGGAAATATGAGGTATTCAAGAAGCTGGAGGCATTTAAGTCTGAGATAAAGGCTGTAGCAGTGGATGCTGGATATAAGACCCCTGGAATTATGCGAGAAATAATACAGAGAGACATGATCCCGGTTGTCCCATATAAACGTCCAATGACCAAGAATGGCTTCTTTAAAAAGAATGAGTACGTCTATGATGAATACTATGATCGCTATATATGCCCAGCCAACAAACTGCTACATTATTCTACTACTAATAGAGAAGGTTACCGTGAGTACAAAAGCAATCCGTTAGAATGCAGTCAATGTCCACATCTTGAAAAATGTACAATGAGCCGCAACCATACAAAGGTTGTGACACGCCATATATGGTCAGAGTATATGGAATATGCTGAAGAATACCGACATGTATTCCAATATATGGAAATCTATAAGCAACGCAAAGAAACCATTGAGAGTGTCTTTGCAGATGCTAAGGAACATCATGGTTTAAGATATACCATGATGCGTGGTCTAGAAAAAGTAAAAATGCAGGTGACGCTTACTTTTGTGTGCATGAATTTAAAGAAATTGGCAATATGGAAACACAGGAAGAGGCTACAAAATCCGTCTGCACATGGTAAAAATAGTTTTTTTGAAAAAATAAAATACAAACTACTTTATAAGGCAAAAATATGGCAGCGAGTTATCCACACTCGCTGCCATATTTGTCTACTGTCTGAGCAGCCCTTTTGGGCTGCTATTTTGGTTTATATGCATTTTCTAAATTGCAAATATCATCTTGATTAACTCTTATTTATTCTATTTTAATACTCCAGGAGCCAGACAAAAAAAAAACATCAATTAATTTTTCAGTTTTCCATTTTTTTTAGAATTCCATCATGTTAAATGTTGTGCATTTTTGATATAATGAATTTGAATGATATCCAAAAAAGAGCGTGACAATGACGTTTGCATTTGCTATACCTTGAAGAGCCTAATTTTCATTTAAAATGACTACTTTTACAGGAGGCATCTATACATCGTCATTTTTAGAAATTCTAATCCCTATGAAAATTAGTAGAAAAATATTTAAGTGTAAAAAGAAAAATAAGCTTTGTAGACAAGGCGGATATCTTGCTTACAAAACTTATTATACGAGGAGGATTATCTTATGAGTACCAAGTTAAGCGAAAACATCAAATTGGTAGGCACAAATCCTATCATTAATTCTAAGGCATCGGAAACTTATATTTCTGTTATATTTACATATGGTTCGGAAAAATGGCAAGGTTATGTTCCTATTGAATATCGCAGAACAGGCACTTCTATTGATTATGATGACAAAGATGCCTTATACCAACATCTTAATTCTGTCTACGATGATATGCATCCATCAAAACTTAATGCCTGGAAAAAAGAACAAGAGACTTTCTGGAAGACTAAGCCAAATGCCGGAACTACGAAAGCTTTCTTTGACACTTTAGTTAAAGGTGGGTGGAAATGTGGAGCCTGCGAAATGCCTCGTAATCCTAATCCACAGCGTAGAATACAAGACCTGAAGGAATTTGGATATACCATAGCTACTGACTTGGCTCATTATTGTCCGCACTGCGGCAAAAATACAAGCCAGCGAATTCTACTCCCTATTCCTCGTGGTGGAAATACAGGCAACGGATATGAAACATGGACACCAGCACTTAGGAAACGCATCATCAGCGTTCTTGATAGCTATGATGTATATGAATGTGTTACAACTCCTCACTGCTTACCTGATCACAAATTCTCTGAAATACGTTGGGATGATAATACTAAGGCTGAGAATCCGGACACAATGTCTGATAAAGAAATACGTCAAAAGTTCCAACTGATGACCAATCAAAGAAATCAGCAAAAAAGAGAAGTGTGCCGTACCTGTTTCCAAACAGGTAAACGTGGTACCATTTATGGAATCCCTTACTTTTATGAAGGTACTGCCGATTGGGATCCAACCATCCCTGCCAAAGGTAAAGAGGCAGAACGTGGATGTATAGGATGCCCTTGGTATGATATCGCAGAGTGGAGAAAACATCTTCTTGATAAACTGGAGGAATAATTAATGGATACAGTAGATAAAAATTGGACAATAGATAAATATAAAAAAGCCTTCACTAAAAGAGCACAATATCAGCCCGCAATTTTTGATAAACTTTCTGATTGCCAATGGCACTGCAGAGACTGTGCAGGCAAAGGAATCGATTCTAAACAGTATGCTGGTGGCGGTGGAATCCAAGGACTGCAACGTGGTTCAAAATCTCGTCCAGGATTAGAAATAATCACAAAAACAGCCGTTTGTAGTGAATGTAGTCAAACAAAAAAGTGTGATAGGTGGACAGGTGTTTATAAGGCTTCAAACCCAGCCTCCGGAATCCCTCAAAAATTACAGACCCATATTTTAGAACACTACGGCTATGTAGACACCATAGAATTAAGAAAAAGAAGTGCACACGAACTTATCGTCGACCATCGTTTTCCAATGGAGCGTTGGGGAGAAGCAGAGGATAATAATCCTACAACAATGACCGCCGAAGAAATTGAAGCAAAATTCCAGTTACTGAAAAAAGATACTTCTGGAAACCATAATTTGCTTAAATCTCGTGCTTGTGAACGATGTATCGCTACCAACAAACGCCAATACCCTTTTGGCATTAAATTCTTTTACAGTGGAACTGAAGATTGGCCTGAAAATTGCCCAAAATCTGGTCCTAACGCTAAACAAGGCTGCATTGGTTGCGGTTGGTACGATTTTGACAAATGGAGAAAAGCATTGAACAGTACTTTAATGCAATATCAATCAGAAGAAGAATGAAAAGTTATCAATTAATTTTCAAATACCGCTTGCTATAATTTTTATAGTTAGCTAACATGGTGTGGTAACAAGAAAGGAGTGATTATCTTTGATAATTAAAAATGTCGGTAGCATTTGCTCCGGTATTGAAGCTGCCTCGGTAGCTTGGGAACCCTTAGGATTAACATTTGATTGGTTTTCTGAAATAGCAGACTTCCCATCAAGTGTTTTAGCAGATAAATATCCCCGCATCAGTAATTTAGGGGATATGAATGATATACCAAAAAAAATAACGACTCACGAAATATCCTCTCCCGACCTAATTTGTGGAGGAACACCGTGTCAAGCATTCTCATTCGCCGGATGGAAAAATGGTCTCAATGATGACAGAGGTAACTTAACCTTAAAATTCGTTGACATTGTTAATGCAAATGATGAAGTAAGATTAAAAGACGGCAAAAGACGTACCGTTGTGTTTTGGGAAAATGTTGAAGGTGTTTTGACAGACAAAACGAATGCCTTTGGATGCTTAGTCTCTTCTCTTGCTGGTTTAGAAAACCCGATAGAAAAGAAAAAGTGGACAAGCTCAGGATTTATAAATGGCCCAATACGAAATGTTGCATGGAGAGTACTCGATGCCAAATTCTTCGGTCTTCCACAACAACGAAGAAGGCTTTATGTTTTAGCTGGAGACACAGACTTTCACCCTGAGGATATTTTGTTCGAAAAAAACAATAAAGAATTGCAAAACTTTCCTTGTTCAGAATTAACTTTTGAAAAGGATGGTCATAAATATGAAGTTTTTAGAGAATATACGGATTGTCTTTATGCAGCATACGGTACCAAATGGAACGGCAATGCAGCAGCTACAAACGGTTCCTTGTTTGTGGTTCAAGATGATAGAATTCGACGCTTATCTCCCTTGGAAACAGAAAGATTAATGGGTTTTCCAGATAATTATACTGATTTGCCAAAAGCAAAAAAAACCAATCGTTACCAGGCAACGGGAAATTCTTGGGCTGTTCCTGTGGTGCAATGGCTTGGAAAGAGGATTCTTGATTCAGAGTCTACAGCACTGCACCTCAATGTAGAAACTTTATATAACCGCGGTCTTGCGGAGAAAATCAACAGTTCTACTTATCTCGTATCTTTTGGCAAAGATGTTGTTGATATTAATGCCGACTTACGAATCAACGGAACACCAACACCGGAAAACTGTATTTTTGGCTCCATGAAAGACATTGTATCGCCGGATGCCCCAGAAGATATATACATATCTCCGGTTGGCTGTTTTGGAATTATACGAAGAAAAAGAGAACGTAATCTAAAAATAAACTTGCGTTTGGAAGAAGTATTACTAAATATTTCCTCTCAAATGTCTCCTGAGGAAATTGAGAAAAGGTCCAGGGTTCAAAAGCGTGGACGTTTCAGTACAGACCCAGACCAAGATGATGCAATAAACTATACGCAAAAAGAGGTAGAAGTTCAGAATACGACAGGATACCAGATGACATTGTTCGACTTCGCTTCAAATGAATAAATGATAAACGGACAGAATGGCAGTTTCAACAATCTGCATTCTGTCCTTTTTTATTAACAATCCTGTCAACCCAACCTATCCGTTTTAATCCTGTCAACTCAACCCTTGTTTTCATAGTACGACAAGGGGCTTTTGTTATCAAAAGAAACAGAAGATAAACGCACTTCCAACTCTCGGAAAAGCCCTATTTTTCAAGCCTTTTTCACACTTTTACTTCTGTACTTTTGACATCAAGACTACGCACTCAAATTGCTACGCTGCACAAATATATCATTGTTCTATACAGATTTTCTATGGCTGATAAACTTAAATTCTGCAATCTGCTTACAAAAGTATATCTAAAATGTTTAGGCGATTTCTGCGTTACCTGCATGATATACGAGCATAAATCCTTTGCTCTTGTAATAACCAATAATTCACTAAGCTTTTTTTCCACAGCCTATACTCCTAAAAAATTTCGACCCTGCTTCGCAGGTAAATTCCCTGTTTTATTTTTCTACTTTTCACTTATCGTATTCATAGATTTGAAGATTTTAGATTAAAGATTTAGCCAAAAAGCGGGGCGCACAGAATTATTGTAGCAGTCCACATAATCGCCACTGCAGTAGATGGAGCCATCAGGGCCCACACCCGCCGCAAGGCTACTATGGCTACCAGCAGAGCGCAGCCACCACCAACCATGCCCACGGTACTCCTTAGCCCCGTTGTTAACTGCATATTCTGTCAGCTTACATAGTCTTTTTTCATTACTAGCAAAATATTGCTTCACTTCCTTTATACTCAGTAGGAACAATTTATCCTTAGTGTCATTTCCCTGATTTGTGTTATACAAAGGATTTCTATCTGCACTAACATCTGATAACATAACAGCTTTCATTTCCTCTGCAGAGAAAATATCCTTAATAAAGATATCATTCAGCCATTTTCTCAAGGTACATGTTTCCCATGTAACATCCGTAGATTCTTCATTATATTCATGATTTATTAAACCATATTTACTAATGACTAATGCCTTGCCATCCTTGACATCAAGCACCTGCCACTCTACTGGCTGCTTACCAGCCGACTTATCTTTACCCTGCCAATAATTGCCAAATGTGATTATATCTCCAACCTTAACATTAACAAAACCTGCTCTACCCGTAGTAGATTTAAGATCTGCTTCCTTGAGATATTTATTAGCCTTGCCATTTTTGCCATCTGCATAGCCTTCCATATATGATTTTTCCAATAGCTTTGTAGATAGCTCCTCTGTACCACTGAGTAGCTCGCCCAGCTTTACCATTGCATCCTTATGCCCAAGCTCTGCTGCCTTACGCAACCATTTAACAGCCTCATCAAGATTCTTTTCCATATGCTAAAACCTCCGTATTTTCATTAAATTAATATTGTCATTTATTAAATTATAGCAAGTCAATAGTACAACGGCAACAGCTATATTTTCAGTCTACATTTAGCAGAAAATCATTCGCCTTATGTAATTCTACATCAATGTACTAAAATCCTGCTATACAACTAAAAATCGTCCTTAGGAAGATAGTATTCATCATTTTTATACCAATACCAAATCCTAGCAATTCTACATACCCAACCTATAAAAAAGGCTGCTCGCACTGAACATATCTACCTATCCCCACTATCCACGCATCTTCCAGCATTGATATGTTCACTATTTCACAGTCACATTGTCCCTACATACCCAACCCTGCCAATAGCGGTTCTACATACTCAACCCTAAACTAAAAATCAGCGGAGCAACATACTCTAGCTTCCTATTGAGTATGTTACCCCGCTGAAATTCTACTTCAAACTGTCTTTTTAGCACAGCTAAAAATTCCCTGTTTTATTTTTCTACTTTTCACTTATCGTATTCATAGATTTGAAGA
>ERZ773186.429-NODE-429-length-41159-cov-3.648282_pt1 | contig 41159 bp, 37 predicted proteins | sample MGYA00581000_ERZ773186 | MGnify/ENA primary metagenome ERZ773186 (study PRJEB29015, sample SAMEA2737752) | human gut metagenome | biome: human gut; feature: human-associated habitat; material: faeces | place: China | collected 2012 ...
CGTTTATGAATGGACATTTGTTCTCTCTTGATGATTATGCCTCGCCAATCTCCACTCTTTACCTTTCCGCGACGCATAGCATAACGCCAGTGACCTTCGGCTCAGTGTTGCCGTAGGATATAAGCACGCCAATGAACCCTATTTCGGCCCTCATCAAGGGGATAGGGAGAAGTGTAAAATCATTGGTATATAATTGGTTTGTGCTCTCTCCACTTAGAGAACTGGAAAGGGGCTTCCCAAGGAGCCTTACTCAAGCAGCAGCAACTCTGACGGAGTTGCGTTTCCCCAGCCCAGGGTTGCGGGCGTAGTCCGCTACCCTGGGTAGACGACCCACCAGCCTGGCAACTCTGTAGGAGTTGCGCTTAGCCGTAGGCGTTACCGCAGCAGCTGCCCCTTGAATGGCTCTTTGAGCTTGATACCTCGCCAATCTCCACACTTTATCTTTCCGCGACGCACAGCGCCACGCCAGTGACCCTCGGTTCAGAGTTGCCGGGGGTGCGTACCGTCCACGGCGCATATTGCTTATTGATTACGATAGGATTGGAATACGCAAGGAGTCTTATCCCGGTTTTCCCAAGAAGGATGGGGAATTGTTTGCTTTTTGTTGTAACTTTGTACCTATTAATATATACAACGACAAAAAGCATTATGAAAATTGGAGTTTTCTGTTCGGCCAACAACAACATAGACCCCGACTTCTTCACAGCAACCGAGGAGATGGGGCGGTGGATGGCTGACAACGGGCATACGCTGGTATTCGGCGGCTGCAACATCGGCCTGATGCAGTGCATAGGCAAGGCGGTAAAGGACCATGGTGGCATGACGATAGGTGTGGTGCCTACGCTCGTGGAACGCGGTGGCAAGAAGTTTGCCGACCTCGATGTAGAGATTGCCTGTGACAATCTGAGCGACCGCAAGGACCTGCTGGTAGCCCAGAGCGACATCATCGTGGCTCTGCCTGGTGGCGTGGGAACCCTGGACGAGATATTCACCGTGGTGGCAGCCCACACGATAGGCTATCACAACAAGAGGGTGATAGTCTATGACCTGAAGGGGTTCTGGGGCAAACTCATCGAACTGCTCGACGATATGCAGGAGCGTGGCTTCGTGCGCGGGTCATGGCACGACTATATCGACGTGGCCCACTCGTTGGACGACATCGCTAAGCTGTGTGCCGACTGAAGAGGCGGTTGACCACCACCGAGATGGCTCCGTCGCCGGTAACGTTGCAGGCGGTGCCGAATGAGTCCATCGCGATGTAGAGGGCGATGATGAGCGCCTGCTGCTCATCGCTGAAGCCCAGGATAGACGCCAGGGGCGCCAGGGCTGCCATGATGGCTCCGCCTGGCACTCCGGGCGCTGCCACCATCATGATGCCGAGCATGAGGATGAAATTGATGAAGGTGAGGGTGTCGTGGCCCATGCCCTCCATGAGGCAGATGGCGAGCGCGCACGAGGTAATCTTCATCATAGACCCCGACATGTGGATGGTGGCGCAGAGAGGCACGGTAAATCCGGCGATGCTCTCGCTCACGCCATTACGCATGGTCTGCTTGAGGGTCACGGGTATGGTGGCTGCCGACGACGAGGTGCCGAGGGCAGTGAAATAGGCGGGCAGCATGTTGTAGAGGAGCCTGAAGGGATTGCGGCGGGCAATGATGCCGGCAGCGACAAACTCGTAGAGAAGGATGAAAAGGTGGAGGATGAAGATGACCACGATGATACGGGCAAAGACGGCAAGGATATGGTAAGCCTGGCCAGACCGCGTCATGTTGAGGAAGATGCCGAAGATGTAGATGGGCAGCAGGGGGATGATGGCCTTGGAGATGGTGGTGGCGATGACTGCCTTGAAGTCGGCAAAGAGCCCCTTGAGCGTGGGCAGCTGGGCATAGGCGATGCACAAGCCCACGACGAAGGAGAAGAGCAGACCACTCATCACATCAATGAGCGGCGGCACGGAGATGGCGAAATAGGGCTCGATGGCGGTGGCCTTCTCGACCTGGGCAGAGGTGACGCTGCCTATCATGTCGGGGAAGAGCCAGGAGCCGGTGCCAAAGGAGAGGAGCCCGGCAAAGACGGTATCGAGATAGGCTATGAGCACGGTGACAACCAGCAGCCGTCCGGCTCCGCGACCGATATCGCCGATGGCGGGGGTGACCAGTCCGACGATGATGAGGGGTATCATGAAGCCCAGAAACTGGCCGAAGATGCTATTGAACGTGATGAACACACGGGTTAGGGGCAGAGGCAGCCAGTTGCCGACAACGATACCCAAGACGATGGCCACCAGGATGCGTGGCAGGAGTCCAAACTTAAATCTCTTCATAGGTCAGACGGTTGAGGAAAAACATTCAGAAAGGGAAAAACACAAAAGCGCAGGCGTCCCACACGGCGTGGGAGATGACAAGGGCGGTGAGCCACTGCGGGCGCAGACGGTAGAGAAGTCCCCAGAAGGCTCCTACCATCAGCGCAGCCATGAGCAGCATGAAATTGAAAGACCACACATGTATCAACGTATAGAGGGCAAGCGTGACGACAAACCCCACATTGACATTCCAGCGCTGGGAGAGGCGGCGCTGCACATAGCCGCGCCAGAAAATCTCCTCGGCAGGGCCGATGACAAGCAGGAGCAGCACGCCGATGAGGGTAGAGGCTGTGCCGCTCTTCATGCCATAAATCATGTCGACCTGGGGGCGGGCAAAGCTGAACAGCAGCTGCGACACCTTGTCGCCCACCCAGAACACGCACCACAGCACCAGGGCGATGACCAACCCCAGGGCCAGCTGGCTGGCGGTGGGGCGGATGTCGGCAAGCCACTGGCGGCAGAAGCAGGTGGAGAGGGTGACAAGGATGACAGCCGAAGCGGTCATGGCATACCAGAAGTTGACCATCGGAGCCGTCCAGGGCGAGAACATCACAAACCATAGCACAGCGGCCACAGCCACCGCTATCCAGACCCGAGAGTCGTTGATTTTTGCCGATTCCATCGTCATATTGTCCATGTTTTTATACAAAAGAGGCCAAAGCAAATCCAAGGGAGTAAGAGAGTCCGAAGACGAGCTGCAGCTGCGCCGACATCTGGTCGAGCGCACCGATGTCCTGCTTGTCCTCGGTCTCTGCAGTCATCATCGCCCTGATGTTGCGCACGGCAACGGGCAGCGTGAGCAGCACAAGGAGCAGACAGAGGATGGTGGCAGAGTGGCCGAAATAAAATCCCATGACAAAGAGTACCAACAGATAGGGCACGACAAGATAGGCCACATAGAGGCGGCGCGACGCCTGCCACCCGAGGATGAGCGGGAGGGTAAGGAGTCCGGCCCGGCGGTCGTTGGCACGGTCTCGGGTATTGTTGGCATGGAGGATAGACACCGTGAGGAGTCCGTAGGGAAGACTGAGGAAAAGCACGGGGAGATAGTAGACGCCTGTCATGACAAAGCAGGTACCCAGCGCGGGCAGCACGGAAAAGCAGAGCAGGATGTCGACATCGCCGAGGGCATGGGCCTTGAGCCAGGGATAACCCAAGGGCAACGCCACCGCAAGGACGCCTATCCACAGCACCTCAATGTCTGAACGGAAGAGGATAAGCACGCCCACGGCAGCACCTATGGCAAGGAGCAGAAGGCCATAGACCAATATCTCGCGCGGACGGAACACGCCCGACGATATCCAATGGACACCATTGGGGCAGCCGGGGAGGTCTACACGACGCACATGGTCGTAATAGTCGCTCACGAGGTTGCCTCCGCCATGGAGCAGCATAATCATCAGCAGGCTGAGGAAACCGTTGGCGTAGTCGGGAGCAGAGGCTGAAGCCCCCAAGTCAATGTCGTGATGAGAGGCAAAGCACACAAAAGCCAACGTCGCTATCACGGGAATGGCAGAGGTGGAAAAAGACCAGGGGCGGAGCGCTATAAACCAGTCTTTCAGCGTGCGGGGATTACTCATCGGCAAGGAGCTTTTCGGCCATGGCTCTTCCCAGCGCCTCGCACTGAGCCTGAGTCTCGGCATTGAGAGACTGCTTCATTTCAACGGGAGTGCCGACGGCCTCGAAGTGAAGTCGGGTATCGTTCCACTCAGTAATCTTCTGCACGGCCTTGCCTGCCCAGGCGTAGCTGCCAAACCACCCAAAGAGGCGGTCCTTGACGTCGCGGTTGGCGATCTCTGCCAGCAGCACATCCATCTCGTGGTAGAGTCCGGCGTTATAGGTAGGCGCACCGACAATGAGTCCGCGATACTTGAAGATATCCCGCAGGATGTAGCTGTGATGGGTCTTGGAGACATTGTAAAGCAGAATGTCCTTGAGACCGGCTTTGGAGGCTGCCTCGGCTATGACCTCGGCCATGCGCTCGGTGTTGCCGTACATGGTGCCATAACAGATGACCAGGCCAGGCACTGTGGCGTAGCGGCTCATGCTGTCGTACATGCCCACGACCTTGTCGATGTAGCTGTGCCAAACCGGGCCGTGAGTGGAACAAATATAGGCGAGCGGCAGACCGGCCAGCTTCTTCAGGGCGTTCTGCACAGGGATGCCATACTTACCCACGATGTTGGAGTAGTAACGGGTCATCTCGTCCCAACACCAGTCGGTGTTGATGCCGTCATCGATGACACCTCCGTTGAGGGCTCCGAAGCAGCCGAAGGCATCTCCGCTGAAGAGGGTTTGGGTGGCAGACTCGTAGGTCATCATGGTCTCGGGCCAGTGGACCATGGGGGTGAGGTGGAAGGTAAGGCTGTGCTTGCCGAGAGCGATGGATTCGGCGTTTTTCACCTCTACACAGTTATCGGTGACACCATAGAAGCCCTCGAGCATACCGATGGCCTTCTTGTTGCCTATCACCTGCATATCGGGATAATACTGGCGCAGCAGGGCGATAGACCCGCTGTGGTCGGGTTCCATGTGGTTGATGACGAGATAATCGACGGGGCGACTGCCGATGACTTCGCGGATATTGCTGATATATCGGGCAAAGAAATCGACCTCCACGGTATCGATGAGACACACTTTGTCGTCGTCGATGAGGTAAGAATTGTAAGAGACTCCATAAGGGAGCGGCCACAGTCCTTCGAAGAGCGACTTGTTGCGGTCGTTGACTCCTACATAGTAAATGTTATTATTAATAATGTTCATATTAAATATGATTTGGTAATTGCTTGTTGTTGCCGAAATCGACTGAGATATAGTTGTAGATACTCTTGCAACTCTCGGCGGCAAACGCCAGCGCGTCGGCGATGAGTCCGTCCCACTGCTGCTGCGTAAGCCCGCGGTCGAGATGGTCTCGGGTGATGCCCTGGCGCAGCAGACCGTAGATGAAACCGGCGTTGAAGTTGTCGCCGGCACCTATGGTACTCACTGTGTCGGTGGTGTCGACAGGGTATTCGCCCACCACGCCACCGTCGGCCAGCACCACGGCGGGCTGGGCGCCTCGGGTGCAGATGAAGCGCTTGCAGTAGAACGAGATTTCGGCTTTGTAGATGGTCTCGGGGTCCTGCTTGCGGTAGAGCACCTCGAAGTCGTCGACACTGCCACGTACAATGTCGGCATAGTCAAGGTTGTCGAGCAGATTGGGCGTGACCTTCATCACATCGGTACGATGGGAAGGACGGAAATTGATGTCGTAATAGATGATGGCACCGGCAGCGCGCGCCTGGTCAAGCAGGGCTACCACCTGCTGGCGCACGGCGGGGTCGAGGGCATAGTAGCTGCCTATGAGCACGATGTCGTCGGCGTGGAGGTCAGGGATATTGATGTCCTGGCGGTCTACCTTACTGTCGCGATAGAACATGTACTGGGCATTGTTAGCCTCATCGAGAAAGGCAAGCGACACGGGCGACTGGCCATGGGCAAAGCGCTGCACATAGTCGGCGCAGACGCCATTGTCACTGAGAAAACTTACCACCTGGTCGCCGATACGGTCGCGGCCGGTATCGGTAAGCATCGTGGAAGCCACGCCACAACGGCCGAGGGAAATCATGGCATTGAAGACCGAACCTCCAGGCACAGCGCCCACAGGCTGGTTGTCCTTGAATATGATGTCGAGCACTGTCTCGCCTATTCCTATTACTTTGCGCATATCAGTTATTTTAGATGCAAATATCTATATTTTTACGCAATTATCAAAGCAAATTTCCGTAATTTTGCACATAATTATGGAATATAACTCATGCACTCTGTCGAATGGTCTGAGGGTGATACACCGCCCCTCGGCGTCACGGGTAGTTTTCTGCGGATATGGCGTGGCTGCAGGCTCGCGCCACGAAGCCAAAGATGACGAAGGAATCGCCCATTTCTGCGAGCACGTCACCTTTAAGGGCACTGAGCGGCGCAAGGCGTGCCACATCATCAATGCTCTTGAGCGCGTGGGCGGCGACCTCAACGCATTTACCAATAAGGAAGACACTTTCTTCTATGCCGCCGTGATGAACGACCACCTTGCGCGGGCGGTGGACTTGCTCTCCGACATGGTTTTCCATTCGGTCTATCCCCAGCACGAGATAGACAAGGAGGTGGAGATTATCTGTGACGAGATAGAGAGTTATCACGACAGTCCCGCCGAGCTCATCTACGACGAGTTTGAGAACCTGGTCTTCGCCGGGCATCCCGTGGGCCACAACATCCTGGGCAATGCCGACAGGGTGAGGCGCTTCACCACCGCCGATGCGCTCCGCTTCACGCACGAGCATTACCGTGCCGACCGCGCCATCTTCTTCGCTTACGGCGACATCGACTTCGGCCGACTCACCCGTATGCTGTGTAAGGCTATGGACTGCACGGTGGCTGCCGAGGGTGCCCAGCGCAAGCCATTTTCGCCCATTCCATCGCCATTCATGCAGCCGCTTACGGGTCAGACCATCGTGAGCGAGCGTCATACCCACCAGGCCCACGTGATGATGGGCAACCGCACCTTCGACATCCACGACCCGAGACGCATAGCGCTCTTTGTGCTCAACAACATCCTGGGTGGACCGGGCATGAACGCCCGCCTGAACATGGCATTGCGCGAGCGCAACGGACTGGTCTACACCGTGGAGAGTTCGATGGTCTGCTATGGCGACACAGGCATGTGGGCCACCTATTTCGGCTGCGACCCTCACGACGTGAAGCGCTGTATGCGCCTGGTGAGGAGCGAGCTCAACCGCGTGTGCGACCACAGCCTCACCGAGACCCAGCTCGCCAACGCCAAGCGCCAGTTGAAGGGGCAGATAGGTATTGCCTGCGACAACAGGGAGAACTTTGCCCTCGATTTTGCCAAGAGCTTCCTCCATTATGGTTGGGAGAAGGACACCGAGCGGCTGTTTGCCCAAATCGACAGCGTGACCGCCGCCGACATACAGCAGGTGGCGCAGACGGTCTTTGACCCTACGCAGCTCACCACGCTTATATATAAATAAGGTATCAGAGATAGAGTATCGACTCGTTGCCCTGGTTGAAGAGGAGGTCGAGGATGCTCAGATTGGGAATAAATCCATGCCGCTGGGCATAGACCTGATAATAACGCTGAGGACAGAAATCCGCATCAGGCAGCGGCTTCTTCGGACGTATAGACTCACGATAATCACCGATAACATCGGCATTATCGTGAGTTTCTGTTTTGATATAACTCTCGGTGGCACCCACATCCACGCGCAGGTCGAGCAGCTCTATCATCTTGTACATGATGGCCTCGTTGAAGTCATACAGAAACTCCCACTTCTGCTCGAAGAAGGGACGGATGTCATCCTGATAATACTCAAAGAAGGCACTCTCGCCGTAGGCCGAAGCGAGGGCGTTCCAGTGTACATGCCGCCAGTTGGCGTGGTCAGAGATACGGATATCGGTGATAAGCATCGAGTCGTCGTGGGTCACGGGGATAGAGAGCGTCTGCGCGCCATTGGCCGTGGCGATGACCATGCGGTTGCGGTAGGTCTGCTTGATGAAACTCTCATGCCGCTCTATCAGACAGGGCTTATGCCGGTGGAGTTTCTGATACCATTGTATCGGACCGAAATAAGTGGTGGAAAGAAGGGCTGGCGTCAGCGTATCGGGAGAAACCATCGCGAGTTGTCGAAATAATAATTGTTGAAATTGTAGATGACCGAGGTGGCTCTGCCGATGATGTCCCTCTCGGCGACGAGCATATCGCCGCCATGCTGGTTGGGGTTGACGATGCACGACGACATGCAGCCACAGGTACACACCTGGCATCCACGCGGGATGACATACATCTGGCCGTCAATCTTGACCGTATCGCCGGGCACAGCCACTACTCTACCCATCATTACAGCCCTCTTTGCAGCAGAAGAGACAGGCGCATCGAAAGCGATGAAATCGCCCTTTTCTACCGTTTTACGGGCTATACGGCAGTAGCTTATCCAGCCGTTGCCACCCACACGCAGTCCATAGCTCCAGCGATTTACCAGCACCCTGTCGCCCTGCTTCACGGCAGGGGCGAGCGTGTTGTCGGGGATGGTGTAGATGGTACATACAGACACACGAAACAGGAAGAGCAGCACTGCTGCCGCTGCCACAATCAATAGGGTTTTGACAGTGCCGCTCATAGTCCTACTTACTTGATGTTATCTACCCAACGGAACAGACGGCTCCATCGTATGCCGCCGAAGCCTTTACGGTCGGGGTCAGAGCTCCACCAGATAAAGATGGGCTTGCCCACCACGTGGTCTTCGGGCACAAATCCCCAGTAGCGCGAGTCTTCCGAGTTGTGACGGTTGTCGCCCATCATCCAGTAGTAGTCCATCTTGAAGGTATAGCTCTTGGCCTGCTTGCCGTTGATGAAGATGCGGCCACGGTTGTCGACGCGCAGGTCGTTGTCTTCATACACCTTGATGCAGCGCTCATAGATGGGCAGATTCTTCAGGGTCAGCTGGATGCTCGCGCCCTTCTTGGGAATCCACACGGGACCATAGTTATCGCGGGTCCATCCGGTGTAGGCGTTCTTAGGATAGAGTTCGAAGGTCGAGGGGTCGTTGTAGAACACCACGGAGTCTACCAGATCCTTGCGCTCACGCAGCGCCTTGACGGCACGGGCCGTGAGGGGCATATATCCGTTCTGGTTGAGCGACAGCAGGTCTTCCATAGAGATACCCAGCTGCTGCAGCATCTCGTCGGGGATTTCCTTGCCCGGCTTCAGGTTTACCGCATAGGCATACTGCACATTGTCGGGCTCCTTGTTGGCCTTGCCATCGAGATAGACGATATGGTTCTTGATTTGGAGGGTCTGTCCGGGCAATCCCACACAGCGCTTCACATAGTTCTCACGACGGTCGGTAGGACGGCTGCTGATGTCGCCAAAATCCGTGGGCATGCTGGCCAGATAGTGGCGGCCCAGCCCGTAGATTTCACCATAGTAGCGGCGCTGCTCCATAGGGTTCATGCTGCTCACATCGGGCGTAGCACCGTACTTCTGCTCATAGAGGTTGGCGCCGAAGCCGTAGACCATAGAGTAGTACTGGGTGGAATAGCGCTCTTCGGTGAGGATGCTGTCGCCGGCAGGATAGTTGAACACCACAATGTCATTAAGCTCCACATGGCCCAAGCCCTTCACGCGGCGATAGTCCCAGTGGGGCCAGGAGATGTAGCTGTTGGTATTGATTACGGGCAGCGTGTGCTGGGTGAGAGGCATGGTGAGCGGGGTCTGTGGGATGCGGGGGCCATAGCTCACCTTGCTCACAAAGAGATAGTCGCCCGTGAGCAGACTCTTCTCAAGCGAAGAAGAGGGGATGACATAGTTCTGGAAGAAGAAGAGGTTGATGAAGTAGACAGCCACCAGTGCAAACACGAGGGCGTCGACCCAACTCATCACAAACCTCACAGGAGCCTCGGCATCACGCCACCACTGCCAGCGTATCTTCTTGGTAATATACACATCAAAGATGAAGGGCACAACCACCAGGCCGAGCCACGATTTCACCCATACGAGAAAGAGAAGATACAGTGCCAGTACAACCACAAACTTGGTCCACTGCACTTTCATATTGAGTTTGGCTTTTGTCTTGTCTATCATAGTCGTTTAGAATTTGAAGAGGTCTGAAGTAGTGAGCAGTCCGGTGTGCTTGGCGGTAAACTCGGCAGCCAGCACGGCACCGAGGGCGAAGCCCTTGCGCGAGTGGGCGCTGTGCTCGATGCTTATCATGTCGGCCTCAGAGTCGTAGATGACGGTATGGATGCCGGGCACCTCGCCGTCGCGCACGCAGTTGATGACCAGGTCCTCGTCGGTGATGTTGCCGTCACCTTCGTCCTGGTGGCCGTCCTCGGTCCAGTAGGTCACACCGCGTTTCCAGTCCTTCTTGCGGTCTATGTTGTCGATGATGTCCTCTGCCAGAGTGATGGCGGTGCCGCTGGGGGCGTCGAGTTTGTGCACGTGGTGGGTTTCCTGCATGCACACATTGTACTCGTCAAACTGGTTCATAATCTTGGCCAGATAGCGGTTGACGGCCGAGAAGATGGCCACGCCGATGCTGAAGTTGGAAGCCCAGAAGAGGGTGTTGGCGCCGTCCTTGGTCAGGTTGACCACATCGTCCTTATGGTCTTTCATCCAGCCTGTAGAGCCGCTCACCACCTTCACGCCATGGCTGAACGCCTTGAGGTAGTTGCCATAGGCGGCAGTAGGATTGGTGAACTCGATGGCCACGTCGGCCGAAGCGAACTCAGGCGAGTCGAAATCGTCTTGGTTGTTGACATCGATAATACTTACAATCTCGTGGCCGCGTTGACGGGCAATCTCTTCTATCATGTGCCCCATCTTACCGTAGCCGATAAGTGCTATTTTCATATCTTGCTTACTGTTTGTTCTGTTTGTCCCGCCCGTCACCGCGCTTTGCGTGCGATGGCTTGTGGGCATCAAGGGCAAAGTTAAACATAAAATTTGGGATAATCCGCCATTGATCACGATTTTTTACCTCCCACGGCAGCATTTTTACCTTATTATATATATAGAGGGTTGCTGTTAACGTGATTTAAGAGGGCGCAGAGACCGAAACTGCCGTAGCGAAGGCCGCCCTGCCGACCGCTCCGCTACCGCCAAGGGGCGCCGCCATGACACGCCCCCACCCCTCCCGACGCAGCCGACGGGGCGGCGAAAAGTGATTAGTTTGATGGCGCACAGCATATTTTCATCCACATCCAACGGGCATTTGCGAAAAAAATCGTATTTTTGCACGATAAGTATTTTGCTCACGCCAATGGAACAACTGCTGCACTATGTATGGAAACACAAGATGTTTCCGTTAGGCCATCTCTCCACCACCGACGGGCTGGAGGTCGAGGTGATAGACCCGGGACTGCACAACAACAATGCCGGACCCGACTTCTTCAACGCCAAGATACGCATCGACGGCACCCTGTGGGTGGGCAACATCGAAATCCATACCCGTTCTTCCGACTGGTATCAGCATGGTCATCAGCGCGATGCACGATACAACAACGTGATACTGCATATAGCCGAGACGGTAGACACCGATGTGGTGACCGAGAGCGGAGAGCGCCCGCCGCAGCTCCAGCTCAGCGTGCCCCAGGACATCAGTATGCGCTATACCGAGCTCGCCGCCACCGACAAATACCCACCCTGTTACCACATCATTCCGTCGCTGAGCCGCCTCACCGTACACAGCTGGATGAGCGCACTGCAGACCGAGCGGCTGGAACAGAAGACCGAAGCCATAGGACAACGGCTGAAGCGATGCAACGGCTCGTGGGAAGCAGCCTACTTCGTCACGCTGGCGCGCAACTACGGTTTCGGCGTCAATGGCGATGCCTTTGAGACCTGGGCATACCACATCCCGCTGAACGATGTGGCCCACCACCGCGACGACCTTTTCCAGGTAGAAGCCATGTTTATGGGCCAAGCCGGGCTGCTCGCCCCTGAAGCCGTCCCGGAGCGTTATCGCGACAGCGCCGACCACGACGACTACTGCTGCCGACTGCGCAGCGAGTACCGCTACCTCGCCCACAAGTTCGGCCTTACGCCTATGGACCACCATCTATGGAAGTTTCTGCGGCTGCGACCACAGAACTTCCCCCACATACGCATCTCGCAGCTGGCGCAGCTCTACTTCTCGCGCCAGGCAGGGCTTAGCCGCATACTCGAGTGTACCACCGTCGCCCAGTTGGCCGAGGCGCTGCACACATCTGTCACCCCCTACTGGAAGACCCATTACACCTTTGGCTCCGAAGCCGAGAGCAACGACAAGCAGATGTCGCCCTTCTCCATCAATCTGCTCATCATCAACACCGTCATTCCCCTGCTCTTCGCCTACGGGCGCTACAAGGGCAACGAGGCGCTCTGCGACCGCGCCTTCAGTCTGCTCGAACAGGCCCACGCCGAAAACAACCACATCGTGAGGCTCTGGCGCGAGTGCGGACTGGAGGTCGAGAATGCCGGCGACTCCCAGGCGCTCATCCAGTTGAAGTCGGCCTACTGCGACCGCCGCGACTGTCTGCGCTGCCGCTTCGGCTACGAGTATCTGAAAGCCCGATGAAATGGGCCGAAACCGCCCCGACACCGTCACCATTATAGACAAACAGCATACAACCCATAAGACAATGATAAAGAAGTATATCTTTGAGACCCGCATGGAAGTGAGAGACTACGAGTGCGACATCCAGGGCATCGTCAACAATGCCAACTATCTGCACTATACCGAGCACACCCGCCACCTCTTCCTGAAGCACACGGGGCTGAGCTTCGCCGAGATGCACAGCCGCGGCATCGACGCCGTAGTGGCGCGCATGAACCTGCAGTACAAGCAGCCGCTCAGATGCGACGACGTGCTCATCTCCCGGTTGGCCTTGCGCAAGGAAGGCATACGCTGGGTGTTCGACCACGACATCTTCCGCGCCAGCGACGAGCGCCTCTGCTTCCGCGCCACCGTCGAACTGGCGGTGCTCATCAACGGCCGCTTGGGCACAAGCGACGAGTACGACAAGGCTTTTGCCCCCTATCTCAACGACAGCACGCACCCATGAGCCACGAGCAAGACGTCATCCACGCCATCACCCTCACCCGCATAGGTTTCTACAACATGGCGAGCATGCTCGACCTCCTGCGCCGGGCAGGGTCTGCCACGGCCATCATGGAGCATAGCGCCGACATACGCCAACTGGTGCCCGACGCCTCGCCCAGGCTGGTAGAGGCTTTCCGCAACAGCGGCGACGCCGCCCATCGTGCCGAGGTAGAGTATGCGTGGGCCATGGAGCATGGCGTAAGGGTGCTCTGCTATGGCAGCAGCGACTATCCGCAGCGACTCAACGACTGCCCCGACGCGCCGCTGGTGCTCTACTACAAGGGCAATGCCGACCTCAACCAGCAGCGCGTCATCAACATCGTGGGCACGCGCCGCTGCACGGTCTACGGACAGGACATCATACGCCGCTTTGCGACAGCTGTGTCCGCGCGTGCTCATCGTGAGCGGACTGGCTTACGGCGTAGACATCTGTGCCCACCGCCAGGCGCTCCAGCAGGGCTTTGAGACTGTGGGCGTGCTGGCACACGGGCTCGACGACCTCTACCCCACCGCCCACCGCGACACGGCGGTGCAGATGCTGCACCAGGGCGGACTCGTCACCGAGTTTATGACCCAGACGCGTGCCGACAAGATGAACTTCGTAAGGCGCAACCGCATCGTGGCGGGCATGGCCGATGCCACCCTGCTCATCCAGAGCGCTGCCAAGGGCGGCGGACTCATCACCTGCGACATCGCCCAGAACTACGGCCGCGACGTGTTTGCCTTCCCCGGTCCGGTGGATGTCGAGGAATGTCGCGGATGCAACAACCTGATACGCGACAACGGCGCCGGACTCATTACCTCGGCCGAGGACTTCGTCAATGCCGTCAACTGGAACGACCACAGGCTGCTCGAAGCCACGCGCATGGGCATTGAGCGGCAGCTGTTTCCCGACCTCTCGGCAGAGGAGCAGACCGTCGTCGACGTGCTCAGCGCCACCAACGACCTGCAGGTCAACCTGCTCACCGTCAAGACCGGCATACCCATATCGCGCCTCTCGGCACTGCTCTTCACGCTCGAGATGAAGGGCGTGGTAAGGTCACTCGCCGGCGGAATGTATCATCTGCTCAAATAAGTAAGTTATGAAAATAGGAAATATAGACCTGGGCACACGCCCACTCTTTCTGGCGCCGATGGAAGACGTCACCGACATAGGCTTCCGCATGCTCTGCAAGCGGTTTGGCGCCGCCATGGTATATACCGAGTTCGTATCGGCAGAGGCCATCATCCGCTCGATACGCTCCACGCTCAACAAGATGGTGCTGCACGACGAAGAACGGCCCGTGGGCATACAGATTTACGGGCGAGACACCGCCTCGATGGTCGAGGCTGCCAAGATAGTGGAAGAGGCCAAGCCCGACGTGATAGACATCAACTTCGGATGCCCCGTCAAGAAAGTGGCGGGCAAAGGTGCCGGAGCCGGCATGCTGCGCAATGTGCCGCTCATGCTCGAAATCACGCGCGAGGTGGTCAAGGCGGTCAACGTGCCCGTGACGGTCAAGACCCGACTTGGATGGGACAGCGACAACCTCATCATCACCCAACTGGCTGAGCAGCTGCAGGACTGCGGCATACAGGCGCTCACCATCCACGGCCGCACACGCAGCCAGATGTACACCGGACAGGCCGACTGGTCGCTCATAGGCGAGGTGAAGCGCAACCCGCGCATACATATACCCATCATCGGCAACGGCGACATCGACTCGCCTGAGTCGGCACGGCGCGCGTTCGACGACTATGGCGTGGACGCCGTGATGATAGGCCGCGCCACCTTCGGCCGCCCATGGATATTCCAGGATATACGCGAGGGACGCGACACGCTGACACTCGACGAGAAGATTGACGTGCTCAAGGAGCAGTTGCGCATCAACGTGGAGCGCATCGACGAATACCGGGGCATACTCCACACCCGCCGGCATCTCGCGGCAAGTCCCATATTCAAGGGCATACCCGATTTCAAGCAGACGCGCATAGCCATGCTCAGGGCTGACACCGTAGAGGCGCTCACGGACATTCTCGAGGAGTGTCGCCACAGGCTCAAAGCCATAGAAGAGCATAACGAATAGTGAGTGACTGCGCTCACACCGCACATCACTGACCACACAGCAATCCCCGGACAGCCCACAACAGGCAGTCCGGGGATTTTATGTTGACTCCGCCCTGCCTGTCAGCACAAGTGGGTGTGACTGGGATGATGTTATGACGACCTTCTATGACGACAAACGCTATATGACAATAAAATAAAACCGCATGGGAAAAAACAAACATACTATAGCTTGGTTATCGGTTAATGACAAGTTCTATTTAGTTATTGCAGGGCGCAAATCACTCATATAGAACCTCAAATTATGGAAATATTGACATGAAAGTAATATCAATGAGTGCGCTACGCACATCAACAGGTATGGACAAAAAAAAGAACCAAGAGGGAATCTTCTATCAGATGCCTCCGGCTCTTTGGGTATTTATATAAAGAATGTGTATGTCTGTATAAGACGGCTATTTCCTATTAAGTTAGATTTTTATGCGTACTTGGAGTAAATCATGTTGAACACGTGGTTGTCCTCGCTGGTCATGGGCGCATAGGCGCCTACGTAGTCGATGGTCTGGTCGGTCACCTCACAGTCAGCGTTACCCGCGAAACGATAGACGATGCTGTCGTTCTCCACATAGAAGTTGGGGAAGTAAGCCTCGTTCATCATGTCCATGGTAGGGTTCATACACATGCCAAAATCTATGCGGTCGTCATAGATCACGATATTGGCTGTAGGATTCTCTGACAGCATGATGCCGTGCTCGATGGCCTCGGAGAGATACATGCAGGCTGTGCGGGTGATGTTCTTCACCGAAGAATCCACTGTGATGTCCAGATTGTCGAATTTTGAGTACATAACTCTTGCGTTTTGATGGTTTTCTTTTTCCTTAATGGTTTTTCCCGTTGCGGGATTATCCTTTACAATTTTTTGTCCACGCTGAGTGGCTTGCTTGATGGTTGCAAAGGTAATGGGAAATCTCGCGCACCACAAGAAAATAATCTGCGCGCATCTCCCATTTGGTCATTTTGTCCGTAATTTTGGTCTCAATATGATTTTTGTGCGTCATTTGGTCATTTTTCTTATACCGTGACACTTTTTAGACATATCCTCTATTTTTCCCGTTTTCATCGTGTTTTGGTTGAGCAATGCGACACTTTGAACAGTCGCATACATAGGAAAGTCACAGCACATGACTATAGCCACATTGGGCAAGAATGTTTTTTGGCGGTCGCACATAATATTTCCAACCCTTTCGTCGTTTATATAGAAAAGGACCGAAATGAAAGCATTGGACATCGACAGCCAGCCCTGTCTCATCCACACGGCAGGCACACCCAAGGCGGTGCTCATACAGCTTACCGCCCGCCACGAGCGCAAGACCATAGACAGCGAGCTGAGCCTCATAGAGCAAGGCGCACAGATGGGCTTTGTCTTTGTGGGCATCGACCTGCAGCAGTGGGCACTCTCGCTCATGCCCTGGGCCGACGAGGCGGTGGCGAGAGACCCCGAGGTGGGGCGTCACGCCATAGATACGCTCGGCTATGTGACCCGCCGGCTGCTGCCCTATATATATAATAGGTATGGACAGCTACCCTGTATCCTCGGAGGCTACTCTCTGGGCGGACTCTTCAGTCTCTGGGCGGCATCGGAGTGTCCTCTCTTCGACGCAGTGGCGGCAGCCTCGCCCTCGGTGTGGATAAAGGACTGGGACAACTATGCCGACAGCCACCCCAGCATGGCACGCAAGGTATACATGAGCCTGGGCGACCGCGAAGAGCATGCCCGCAACCAGCGCATGGCCGCCGTGGGCGACTGCATACGCCGCCACCACGAGCGGCTCAAGGCACAGTTGGGCGCCGGCAGCACCACGCTCGCATGGAACAAGGGCGGCCACTTCGACCACGAAGACCAGCGCATGGCCGACGCCTTCCTCTGGTGTCTCGAGCGCATCGACGGCGATAAAATGGACGAAAACAAACGATAACCGCACAACTACTGATATGAAGAAGACCCTCATCTCTACCCTGGCGCTGCTCATGGCAGCCCTCGGCGCCAAGGCACAGACAGCGCCCGCTACGGCTCAACGCCCCGAAGTGCTCATCGAGACCACTATGGGCAACATCCGTCTGCAGCTCTACAATGAAACGCCGCAGCACCGTGACAACTTTCTCAAGCTCATCCGTACCCACCACTTCTATGACTCGCTGCTCTTCCACCGCGTCATCCCCGACTTCATGATACAGGCGGGCGACCCGCGCAGCAAGCATGCCCCCGCTGGCGAACTGCTGGGCAACACCTCGCTCGACTATACCCTGCCCGCCGAGATACGGCTGCCGCAGATTTTCCACAAGCGCGGCGCACTGGCGGCTGCCCGCGAGGGCGACAAGACCAACCCCGAGCGACGCTCGAGCAGCACCCAGTTCTATATCGTCTATGGCAAGGTGTGCGACGAGGCCACCCTGGAGCGCGGACGGCAGAATCTGAAACAGCTCTTCGGCGACAGCATCACCATGAGTCCTGAGATGGAACGCGTCTATACCACCCTGGGCGGCACACCCCATCTCGACGGTGCCTATACGGTGTTTGGCGAGGTGACAGAGGGCATGGATGTGGTCGAGAAGATACAGGCGGTGGAGCGCGACACCAATGACCGTCCGCTCACCGACGTGCGCATCGTCAGAGCCACCATCACGCGCGATGTGCCGGGCATGGAGCCCCGTCCCAAGGCCACTCCCAAGCGCACAAAGAGAATGGCAAGACGCAGATAAACAACAACTTTTGCCGTCTTTTCTTGCGTATCTTGGTTTTTATTGGTAATATTGCATATCTTTTTATTCCTGAAAGCAATAGACATATACCATACAAACCCTAATAATTGGAATGATACGCTCTGCAATGACTCTGCTGGCACTGTGTGGCTCACTGCTCGTACAGGGGCAGACAAGTTCGATGAAATCGGGCTTTTTGAACCCTCCACATGAGGCTCGCCCTCAGGTGTGGTGGCACTGGCTGAACGGTAACATCACCCCCGACGGCATCCGCAAGGACCTCGAGTGGATGCACCGTGTGGGTATCAGCGGTGTGCACCTCTTCGACGCCGGACTGAACACACCACAGATAGTGCCGCAACGCGTGAAATACATGACACCCGAGTGGAACGACTGTCTGAGGCTGGCTGTAGGGCTGGCAGACTCGCTCGGCATGGACATCGTGCTGCCCTCGGCACCCGGCTGGAGCAACACAGGAGGTCCGTGGGTAGCACCCGACGACGCCATGAAACGCATAGAGTGGCGCGACACCGTCATCAACGGCGGCACCCTCACGAGCATGGCGCTGCCCGCACCCTACACCCACAGCGGAGAATACCAAAATTATCGCAACAAGGGCAAGGGCGTAAAGCAGACACCATATTACAAAGACCTGTATGTCATCGCCGTGCCGGTGGCAGACGATGCCGTGGGGATGGCAAGCATGGTAAAGCGCATCACCACATCGGAAGGCAGCATCAACGGCAGCCACCTCTACGACGGCGACTTCACCCACACCTTCGCAATAGGGCCGCGGAAGAAGCAGGCTTGGATACAAGTGGAACTGGACAGCCCCCGCACCATCAGGTCGATGACCATAGCCGACTCGCATCTGCTGGGCGCATGGGAGAAATACCCTAACAACCCCACCAAATACCTCGAAGCCAGCGACGACGGCCGTGAGTGGCGGCGCGTATGCAACGTGCCCAACGGCGCCACGCCCCGCCTCACCCTCTCTCTGCCACCTACCGAGGCACGATATTTCCGTCTGGTCTACCAGCCCAATGCCCGACCAGCGACAATCAGCGAGTTTACGCTCAGCACAGAGAGTCGCGTCAACCACAGCGAGGAAAAGGCTGGCTTTGGCGGTCCGCTGCGTCTCATCGACTACCCCACCCACACCGGCAGCCATGCCACGGGGCTGGACAGCGTCATCGACCTCACCCGATATATGGACGCTCAGGGGCGGCTCAGCTGGCAGGCTCCCGAGGGACGATGGCGAATATACCGCTTCGGCTACTCACTGACGGGCAAGACCAACCATCCGGCGTCGCCCGAAGCGACCGGACTGGAGGTAGACAAACTCGACTCGACCGCCGTGCGCCGCTACATGGAGGCATACATAGACACCTACCGCCGCGTGGTGGGCGACAGCATGATAGGGCGCGTGGTCAACGGTCTGCTCATAGACAGTTATGAAGCGGGATATGCCACCTGGACCCGCCACATGCGCGAGGAGTTCAGGAGCAGGCGTGGATATGACCTGCTGCCCTACCTTCCGGCACTGGCAGGCGAGGTAATCGGGTCGGCAGAGGCGTCAGACAGATTTCTCGACGACTGGCGCCTGACGCTGGGCGAGCTCATCACCGACAATCTCTATGGTCAGGTCAGGCGCATAGCCCATAAGCTGGGTCTCACCACTTACTTTGAAGCCATGGAAAACAGTCGCCCGTTTGTCGGCGACGGACTGGCACCCAAGTGTAGGGCCGATATACCGATGGCGGCGATGTGGGCACGCACGCAGACACTTGATTTCACCCAGAAAATGTTCCTCGAAATGCAGGCAGACCTCATGGAGTCGGCTTCGGCAGCCCATGTATTCGGGCGCAAGCATGTGGCGGCAGAGTCGTTTACGGCTTACGGCCCGTCACAGGGCGACAGTCTGGTCTACGGGCTCTATCCGGCTATGCTCAAGCGCATCGCCGACCTCGAATTTGCCTGTGGCGTCAACCGCATCGTCATCCACGAGAGCGCCCACCAGCCCATCGACAGCATGGTGCCGGGTCTGAGTCTCGACATCTATGGCATGTGGTTCAATCGGCTGAGCACCTGGGCTGAGCAGGCTCGTGGCTGGACCGGCTATATGGCTCGCAGCAGTTATATGCTGCAACAGGGCAAAAATGTGGCTGATGTCGCCTACTTCTATGGCGATGAAGCCAACGCTACGGCGCTCTTCGACAAGCAGAAACCAGCCATTCCATCGAGCTGCAACATGGATTTCATCAACAGCGACATACTCTGTCACCACCTCGATGCAGACGACGGCCGGCTCGTGACTCCGGGCGGCAGCCGCTACCGCATGCTGGTGCTTGGAGGTACCTCGGACCGACTCTCTCTGGCGTCGCTACAAGCCGTGAAGAGGCTGGCAGACCAGGGGGCAACCATCGTGGGGCGGCGTCCGGCACGGGCTATGGGGCTGAAGGCAGACTCGGCTGAGTTTGACCGCATCGCCGACGACCTCTGGAGTGGCAAGCGTGACAACATCGTCGACACCGGCTCGACCCGCCATGCCATCGACTCGCTGCTCGATGTGCCCGACTTCCGCTGCACGCACATGGACAGCATCCGCTACGTACACCGCACCACTGGGGATGCTGAGATTTACTGGGTCAACAACCGTTCGAAGAGCGATATGCACGATTGGTTTGAGTTCAGGACCACTGGGCGCAAGCCACAGATATGGAACGCCGTGACAGGCGAAATCAGCGACGTGACCTACATGACTGGCAGCCGCTCGACCTACGTGGAAATGGATTTGAAGTCGGCAGATGCGCTGTTTGTCGTCTTCAGCGGCGAGGCCGACAAGCGTCTGCGTCACCGCGCAACGGAGTCTCTGCCGCTCCGAAGTGACACGATAGCCAGTCCATGGCGCGTGGTATTCGGACGGAAGATGGGCACGCCCGACGCCATCGTGATGGACTCGCTCAAGTCGTATATCGACACCACGCTCGCCATAGCCAACCCGACCGAGGCTCGGGCAATAAAATACTTCTCGGGCACCGCCGCCTATCACAACCGTTTCTTCCTCGGCGCTGTCGACAGTGCCCGGACTTACCGGATAGACTTGGGCACGGTCAACTATATGGCTGAGGTTTGGGTCAACGGCAAATACTGCGGATTAACGTGGTTTTTGCCCCATTCCATCGACATCTCGGCGGTGGTGAAGTCGGGCGAAAACACGCTGGAGATACGCGTAACCAACCCATGGAAGAACCGCATCTGCGGCGACAAACTCGCCAAGGCCGGAGAGACAACCTACACGTGGACCTCGTATCCCTGGAGCAAGAAAACCAAGAACATACTGATGCCCGCAGGACTCTTGGGACCCGTCACCATCACCTTATATAAATAAAGGGCAAGCGCGGCGGGAGCGACGGTCATCTCCACGAGCGCGAAGGTCATCTCCACGAACGCAATGGTCATCACCACGAGTGCGGAGATACCCCCGACGCAAGACAGGGTAATCAATCGGAAAACAAGAACAAACAACAACATAACCACTATGAACTGGAAAAGAAACATCATGCTTACGGCGCTGGCCTCGATAACGATAGGCGCAGCGGCACAAACCGATGTACTGAAGGAGGGATTTATAAATCCGCCACAGAGCGCCCGCCCGCGCGTGTGGTGGCACTGGATGAACGGCAACATATCACGCGACGGCATCCGCAAGGACCTCGAATGGATGAATCGGGCAGGACTCGGCGGCATCCATATCTTCGACGCCGGAAAGAAGACACCACAGGTGGTGCCACAACGAATCATCTACATGACACCCGAATGGAAAGAGTGCTATGCGTATGCTGTGGCGTTGGCAGACTCGCTCGGCATGGAAGCCACGATGACCGCCACGCCGGGGTGGAGTAACACGGGAGGACCGTGGGTGAAGCCCAGCGACGCCATGAAGAAACTGGTGTGGAGGGAGGTCACCGTCAAGGGAGGCAAGACCATCAACATGACGCTGCCCGAACCCTACAGCGTGAGCGGAGCCTTCCAGAACATCAGGGCGAGGGGCACCGCGTCAAGCAAGACCTACTACAAGGACATCGCCGTGGTGGCGGTGAGGACCGACGGCGAGCTCACTCTCGGAGAGATGGGCGCGAAGGCTACGGCGAGCAACGGCGCGATAGACCTGACCATGCTCACCGACGGCGACATGGCAAAGACGCAAAAGTTGACTGCCGACAGCACCGGCAAGGTGGCTTGGATAAAGATAGAACTCGACAAGGCATACACCATCAGGGCATTGGCGCTGGGCGACGGGCGTCAGCACAGCCAGTGGCGCAACAAGCGGCCCGCGCCGACCAAATGGTTGGAAGCGAGCAATGATGGTCTGCACTTCACCAAAGTATGCGACCTGGTGCTGGGAGGTGCCCCGCTGACCACCGTGGACATCACGCCGACCACGGCGCGCTACTTCAGAGTGGTATGGAAAACCGACCGCCGTCCACTCGCCATCAGCGAGCTCAACCTGTTTACCTCCTTCCGCGTGAACCATGCCGAAGAGAAAGCCGCGTTCGGCACGCCGGTCGACCTGCCGCTCTACCCCACGCCAGAGACCGACAAGGCCACGGCGCTGACTGATGTGGTAGACCTCACTCATCTCACCGACAGCACCGGAAGGCTCACGTGGAAAGCGCCGATGGGCCGCTGGCGCATACTGCGCTTCGGCTACTCGCTCACGGGCAAGATGAACCATCCCGCGTCGCCCGAGGCGACCGGACTCGAGGTCGACAAGATGTCGGCAGAGGCTGTGCAGCGATATATAAGCACCTATCTCGCCACGTATGTTGACGCCTCGCGCGGCATGATGGGCAAACGCGGACTCCAGAACCTGCTCATCGACAGTTATGAGGCAGGAATAGCCAACTGGACGCCACGAATGGCAGAAGAGTTCAAAGCCCGACGCGGCTACGAACTGCTGCCGTGGATGCCGGCATTGGCGGGAACCATCGTAGAGAGCAGCGAAAAGACCGACCGGTTCCTCTTCGACTGGCGCCGAACCATCGGAGAGCTCATCGAGCAGAACCTCTACCGCCAGGTAGCCGACACCATGAAGGCGCGGGATATGGGTACCTACTTCGAGAGCCACGAGTCGTGCCGCGTCTATGAAGCCGACGGCATGGCTGTCAAGCAATACTGCACTATCCCTATGGGTGCGATGTGGGCGAGTGAACCCGTGATGCACATGAATGACCGCGGCGAGACCGGCAAGCAAGGTGACATACGCGAATCGGCGTCTGTGGCTCACATCTATGGTCAGAATCTGGTTGCCGCCGAATCCCTTACCTCCAACGGACTGGACGGCGACGGACTGGCTTATTCCCTCACGCCCAACCTGCTCAAGCCTGTCGCCGACCTCGAATTCGCCAGCGGCGTCAACCGTATCGTCATCCACGACAGTGCCCATCAGCCGATAGATACCAAGGTTCCGGGACAGGGACTGGAGGTCTACGGACAGTGGTTCCACCGTCACGAGACGTGGGCAGAGCAAGCCCGCCCGTGGGTAGACTATCTCTCGCGCACCAGTTATATGCTCCAGCAGGGCAGATATGTCGCCGACGTGGCCTACTACTATGGCGACGACAACAATGTTACCGGACTCTTCTACGCCAACCAGCCCCAGGTTCCGCCGACGGCGTCTTACGACTATGTCAACACGCCCACGCTGACGGAGCAGTTGACCTGCAGCGACGGCAAGATAACCACGCCGTCGGGTATGATCTACCAGGTGCTCGCCCTCGACGCCAACACCCAGCGTATGACCGTTCCTGCGCTGCGCCACATCGCCGCGATGGTCGGCAAGGGCATGAAACTCTGCGGCACAAGACCCCAGGCAGTGCTCAGCCTCAACGATGACAAGGCAGAGTTTGACCGCCTGGTAGCCGAGATATGGGATGCCAACCGCCCCAATGTCAAGGAGAACGCCAGCATCGCCGACGCCCTTGCCGCATGGGGCATCGCGCCCGATTTCTACTGTGACCGCATGGACAGCCTGCGCTTCGTACACCGACAGACGCCACAGGCAGAGATATACTGGGTCAACAACCGCAGCTACCAGACACGTTCTCTCGACGCGAGGTTCAGGGTGACGGGCATGAAGCCTTACTTGTGGCATCCCGAGACGGGCGAGGTGAGTGCAGTAGACTACATCCCCGCTGCCGGTTATACCCAGGTAAGCCTGCAGATGAACCCCGGCGAAGCCTACTTCATCGTCTTCCGCACCGAGAGCGACCCCACGGCGGCAGAGGCTGTCAAAGTCGATGCCCAGACCGTCGCCGTCACGCTCGAGGGCCCCTGGACCGTGACCTTCCAGCCCGACAGAGGCGCACCGGCACAGACCACGATGGCGCAGTTGCGCTCGCTCAGCGAGAGCGACGACGCGGGCATCCGCTACTTCGCCGGCACCGCCACATACCGCAACTCTGTGAAGCTCACCAAAGCCCAGATACGCGGCAAGCGGCTCTGGATAAACCTCGGGCAGATGAGCGCACTGGCAGAGGTCATCGTCAATGGCAAGAACATGGGCATACTCTGGCGCGCTCCGTTCTCTACCGAGATTACCGACGCCCTGCGTCGTGGCAACAATGACATCGAGATACGCGTCACCACCCTCTGGCGCAACCGCATCATCGGCGACCAGCAGCCCGACTGTCCCAAGCGTTACACCTATACCTCCTATCCTTTCTACAAGAATGATTCCAAGTTGCAGCCTTCAGGTCTGATAGGCCCAGTGACACTGACAGAAATGCCAAGATAACAACAAAAATCACCGATTTCATCGATAAAACAGCGGTGGGGCAGACTCCAGACACATATCTGGTTTCTGCCCCACCGCTTGTTTGTTTGCCACCACCAGCAGCCATCCCGGCGCACGCCAAGCTCATCCCAATGATGCCGCATGTCATCCCCGCGATGCCACATATCATCCCCTCGCTCACCAAGCTCATCCCAACGATGCCCCGTGTCATCCCCCTGCGCGCCAAGCTCACCCCCACACTCGCCAAGGCCACCCCCACGCTTCCAAATGCATCTAAAAGAAAAGCCGCCAGCTAAACTCACGTTCTGCTGACAGCACATTTATGAAAAAAGTGTAATTGTGTAGCCTTAATATTGCCTACATCATAGTTATTTACAGTTGAGTGCTACGATGGTTTCATAGAGTTCCTGCTTACCCGAGATTTGGGCAGGCTCACCGTGTTCCTTGGCGTAAGCCACGAGGTCCTCGAGCGAGAGTTTGCCATCCTCGAAGTCCTTGCCCTTGCCACTGTCAAACGAAGCGTAACGCTCCTTGACCATGCGGGGCAGTTCGCTGTGCTCGAGGATTTCGGCTGCGTTCTCAAGCGCACGAGCCATAGCGTCCATACCACTGATGTGGGCGATGAAGATATCCTCGGGGTCGGTAGAGTTACGGCGCAGCTTGGCGTCGAAGTTAGAGCCACCGTTGCCGAGACCACCGTTGCGGATAATCTGCATCATGGCCTGAGTGAGTTCGAAGTTGTCGATGGGGAACTGGTCAGTATCCCATCCGTTCTGGGCGTCGCCACGGTTGGCATCGATGCTGCCCAGCATGCCGTTGTCGACGGCAACAGCCAGTTCATGCTCAAAGGTATGGCCGGCGAGTGTGGCGTGGTTGACCTCGATGTTTACCTTGAAGTCGTCCTGCAGGTTGTGAGCGCGCAGGAAGCCTACTACCGTCTCTACATCGACATCATACTGGTGCTTGGTAGGCTCCATGGGCTTGGGTTCGATGAGGAAGGTGCCGGTGAACCCCTTGGCGCGAGCATAGTCGCGTGCAGCGGTAAGCATCTGAGCCAGATGTTCCTTCTCACGCTTCATATCGGTGTTGAGCAGGCTCATATAACCCTCGCGTCCACCCCAGAACACGTAATTCTGACCACCCAGTTTGATGGTGGCGTCGATGGCGTTCTTGATTTGCACGGCAGCGCGAGCCACTACATCGAAGTTGGGATTGGTGGCAGCACCGTTCATATAGCGCTTGTCGCTGAATACGTTGGCAGTACCCCAGAGCAGACGGATGTCGTCGGCGGCAGCCATCTTTTCGAGCGCATAGTCGGTGATGGCCTTCATGTTGGCCTCGTATTCGTCGATATCGTCGGCGGGGTCGATGAGGTCCACATCGTGGAAGCAGAAATAGTGGATGCCCAGCTTCTCCATGATTTCAAAGCCTGCGTCCATCTTGTCCTTGGCGCGCTGCAGAGCGCTGTCGGCCTTGTCCCACTCGTAGGAGCGTGTCTGTCCGCCAAACTGGTCACCGCTTGCGCCGCCCAGAGTGTGCCACCACGCCATTGCGAACTTCAACCAGTCCTTCATTTTCTTACCTGCAACTACTTTGTTTTGGTCGTAGTAGTGAAAAGCCATAGGGTTCTTGCTGGCAGTACCCTCAAAGGGGATTTTGCCAATCTGTGGAAAATACTCTTTTGCCATAATTAGTACATATAAGTTTTATTATATTTAGATTGTCATGTCATTGGTAGCAATATACCTTTCCATTCGGCATAAGCCTGTGCATACTGCGCACGTTTCTGTTCATCGGGCTCAATCACGGCAAGCCTGCGCAAGGTAGCAAACGCCTCTTCGTGACTGCTGTAGATGCCGCAGCCCATGCCGGCACCCTTTGCGGCGCCCACGCTGCCGTCGGTCTCATAGAGTTCGATGGTCGCTCCCGAGGTGGTGGCGAGCGCCTCGCGGAATACCGGGCTCAGGAACATATTCGCCTTTCCCGCGTGTATCTTGCGGATGTCCATGCCCATCTCTGCCATCACCTCCATGCCGTAGCAGAAGCTGAACACGATGCCTTCCTGGGCAGCGCGCACCAGATGAGCCTGTGTATGGTGGTTGAAATCGATGCCGTGGATGGAGCATCCCACCTCCCGGTTCTCCAGCACCCGCTCGGCACCATTGCCGAAGGGGATGATGCGCAGTCCGTCGGCACCTGGTGCCACACCTTCAGCCATCGCGTTCATGTCGGCATAAGAGATGCCCTGGGGAGCCACGTTGCGGCGCATCCACGCATTGAGGATGCCGGTGCCGTTGATACACAGGAGCACGCCCAGACGCGTGAGGTCCTCAGTATAATTAACATGCGCGAAGGTATTTACCCTACTCTTTTTATCATAATTAACATCGCCTAACACTCCATACACTACACCCGACGTACCAGCCGTTGAGGCTATCTCGCCGGGATTGAAGACATTCAGACTGAGCGCGTTGTTGGGCTGGTCGCCAGCGCGGTAGCTGATGGGCGTACCTTCGCTGAGTCCCAGCGCGTCAGCCACCTCACGGCTCACGCGGCTCTGCACATCGAAGGTAGGCACGATATCGGCGAGGATGTCTCTGTCGAAACCATAGTAATCGATGAGGAAGCCGGCGACATCGTGGGCCTGAAAATCCCAGAACATGCCCTCGGAGAGACCCGATACGGTGGTGTTGATGACGCCGCTGAGTTTCATGGCGAGGTAGTCGCCGGGCAGCATCACCTTGTATATACGCTCATAGACCTCGGGCTCGTTGTCCTTGACCCACGCCAGTTTGGCGGCGGTGAAGTTGCCGGGCGAGTTGAGCAGATGCGACAGACAGCGGTCGCTGCCCAGGTCGGCAAAAGCCCTCTCTCCATAGGGTACAGCACGCGAATCGCACCAGATAATGGCATCGCGCACGGGCCGTTGTGCCTTGTCGACACACACCAGACCATGCATCTGATAAGAGATGCCAATCGCCCGGATGTCGTCGCCCTTGGCGCCACTCTCGGCCATGATGCGGGCAAGCGCCAGTTTGGCATTGGCCCACCACATTTCAGGGTCTTGCTCGGCCCAACCGTTTCTGATTGATTTAATCGGTGCTTCGTGCTCGGGGTAGAAAGCCGTAGCCACACACTCTCCGGAGTTGACATCTACCAGAGAAGCCTTGACCGAGCTGCTGCCCACGTCAAAGCCCAACAACAAATGTTTGTTCATACTCAATACGTATGTTTAGGTTTTATTTTTTATTTCTTACGTTGCAAAGATATAAAATATCTGAGAATTGACGCAAGAGATTGCCTTTTTTATTACTCTCGCGCGCAATATTTTTAAGGAACCCCCTTCTGCGCTGGCCCCTACGAGGTTAGGCAGCCCCTCTCGACCATCCCGAAACCACCGACCGTCAAGCCGCCACCACCTTTGCCGGCTCGTAACTATTGACACGAGCCCACGTTTCATAAGTCACGAGCCCACGTTTCTTATGTCACGAGCCCTCGTGCCTACTGATACGAACCGCCCATGGCCATCGCGGCGGCGCCCTACTCGACCGCCGGGCATAAAGAAAGCCATTGCACCGACCCTGGCTATGATGGTCGGGGATGGTGCAATGGCTTGCTTGTGGCGCGCGATGGTCAGATGGCAGCGCGCGGTGGCTTGGATGCAGCCAGCCTTGTCGCCAGCTGCTGCGGCTTGGGCTGTGGGCTATTCTGCCTTGCCGTTGAAGGCGCTTACCTCGATATGGGGCTGGCTGTCGCGGCGGTCTTCGTCGGCAAACTCCACCGTGACATCGCGGCTCTCGCCCGGCATCAGCGCGAAGTAGTTGTCGCTATAGACCACGGGCAGTATCTGCTCGCCATCGTCGCCCTTGAGGCAGAGGCGTATCATGAGTGTGGGCGTGTCGGAGGTGTTGGTCACCGTCAGTTGTCCATGCCAGGTGTCGCCCTGTCGGCTGAAATTTTCGCGAAGCGTAAGGCGTGTCACGGGCAGATGCTTCAGCGCGCTGTAACACTCGGGGCTGGCTGCCTGTACGTAGAAGTTGTCTGAGCGCAGATACCCCCTCTCGTAGAGTCTCAAGCGGAGATAGCCCACCGAGAGGCTGTCGGGCATGCGCACCGCAGCCACATCGGTGGTGGCGTCGGCATAGGCGTCTACCCATAGCGAGTCGGTGCGTATCACCTTGCCCCGCATGTCTATCGTCTCTATCAGCGCCTCCATGTCGCAGTGGGTGACGGGGGTGATGTTGACCACCTGCACCTTGCGGGTATGGGCGTTGTACATGATGTGGAGCGGCTCACACGCCTTGCGGGCTCCGAAGTAGGCTGCCGTAGGCTCGAGATAGTAGTCGTAGGTCTGCCATACCATCGACGGCCATGCCGGATGCGACATCCAGATGAGCAGCCCCTGTCTATCTTGCTGCGCCGACTCGTACATGGCGCGATAGCCGTCGTAGTTGATCCACTGTGCCCACTCGGCAAACTGGCGTGCATCGGCGGCGGGTCCGAAACGGCGCTGCATCATATCCAGGAATGTCGAGCCCCGCTGCGCGCCCTTCTGGGTGAAGTCGTGCTGCGCCCATCCCTCACCGATAGGCCAGAGGTCGGCTGGGCTGAGCATGCGGCGCAGGCTCTCGATGGTGGGAATGTTGGGCATACCGCGCTCGGAGTGCAGTCGGTGGCTCTGGCTGGTAAAGTATTCTTCGGCTTCGACCGCCCGGTAGGGGCCATGCCCCGACACACCGTCGTCGGCAGAACTGGAGATGTAGCCCAAGCCCGGATGGAGCAGGTCTACCTGGCGGCGCAAGGCGCTGTCGAGCTCGGCAGGCGGATAGCCCTCGTTGCGGCCCACGTAGATGGCTATCGAGGCGTGGCGTCGTATGCGGCGGATATAGTCTTCGGCATTGGCCATGAAGAGACGGTTGTCATAAGGGTCGGGGCCGTCCCAAGGGTTGGCGAGCCAGAAGTCTTGCCAGAGCAGCAGACCATGGCGGTCGCAGGCTTCATAGAGTTCGCGGTCGCCGGTCTGTCCTACCCAGTTGCGTATCATATTGAAGTTCATCTCCTTGTGATACCTCACCGCGCGGTCGTACTCTCTGCCTCGGTAGCAGAGGTTGGTCTCGGAGAAACCCCAGTTGCCGCCCAACGGAACCACACGGCGGTGGTTGACAAAGAACTGCAGACGGGTGCCCATCTCCTTGTAGGTCATCTGTCGTATGCCAACCTGGTAGTGGAGCGAGTCTATCTGCTCACTACCCTCAAGAAGGGCAAAACCGGCACGGTAGAGGTGGGGCTTGCCATAGCCCACGGGCCACCAGAGGTGCATGGGCTGGCGCTGCAGTTGGGCAAACTCGTCGGGCGAGAAAGTCACCTCGCGGCTCTCGCGGGGCTGGAGCGTCACCTGTCGGGCAAAGTCTATCGCCCCTATCCATCCGCGCAGCGTAGCCACCACGGCGGTGTCGCGGTGGTTGGTGACCCACACCTTGGGGGTCATCGTGGCGAGCGAGTCGGCGGGGTCTATGCGACTGTCTACCAGCGGGTCTGCCAGGCTCACGCCACCATTGGCACTCAGGTAGACGTCGTTCCAGATGCCGGTCTCGCGGCCGGGCGTAGAGGTCATCCAGTCCCATCCTATCGAAGCATGGAAGGTGGGGTTGTCGGCTCCCAGCACGCCGCCGTTCATGTCGGTGCTCTCGGTGGTCTTCTGCTTGACTGCGCCAAAGTGGGCGGGGCGTTCCACCCTCACCTCGAGGCGGTTGCCCGTGGGCAGGAGACAGCCGGTCACATCGAAGCGTCCACGCATGAAGGCTCCCTCTATGCGCCCGAGGTCATGGCCGTTGAGGCGGACAGAGGCTTTCCAGTTGATACCATCGAAGTTGAGGAACACATGGCGCCCCTCGTACTCGGCCGGGGCGTCGAAGGTGGTGGTATAGGTAAAGTCGGAATGGAAAAACGACTCTGAAACCATGCGCAGGTTGTCGGCGTGGTTGGTATTGGGCACCGCACCTATATTAATATAACTCTGCAGGGCTGTGGCGGGCACCGTGGCAAGGACAGAGTCAGCCGCCCCGTCGCGGAAGAGCCTCCAATCGCCTCCGTTGAGGTAGTATCGGCCGTGGACCATACCCTGCCGCTCGGCGGGTATGGCAGAGAGACCTCCGCGCCCCATCACCTGGAGTTCGCTCAGCGCATAGTGGCCCGACGGGTCGGGCTGGCGCATCATGAGTTTGACATAGCGGGCGGTGAAATGATGGCGAAGAGTCTGCACGCCACCCTTGACCTTGATGCGGCCCAGGTCGCCTATCTGCTGCCACTGGTCGCCGTCTTTGGAGACGAGTATCTCGCCACGGCGGGCGGGGTGTATCCAGTGCATCACCACGCGGTCGGCTATCACCGGCGTGCCCAGGTCGACCATGAGCCACTCGTCGGCACCTCCGGCACTCATCCACGCACTGGTATAACAGGATGAGGGCAGCGCCAGCTGCTCACGGCCGTGGCGCATGGGTCGTGCCTCGTAGAACCGCCAGTAGGTGCAGCCCGTCATGTGGAGTCTTATGCGCAGATGGGAGTAGCGTCCGGGCTTGGAGAAGGGTATCTGCTTCTTGACCAGTCGCATGGGCAGCCGCACGGGGTCTTCCTGCTTGTTGGGATCGTTGCTTCCGGTGTGTCGGGTGGGCTCGCCGGGCATGCCGTCACCCCGCTCTCCGCCCACGAGGGTCCATGTCTTGCCGTCGTTGGAGGCAAGGAAGTCTATGGCGTAGCCTCCGGTGCCCCGGCCGGGCTGATAGACGGGTTCGGCGAGGATGTCGAAGGCATCGATGTCTACATCCATCGCCGTCCAGTCAAACTGCACGAAGGTATCTTCGCCCTTGACCATCAGACGGGTATGCACGTTGCCGTCGAGCAGTTTCTCGGCATCGCGGCGCGCCACTACGCCGTCGGGCATAGACACCTGCAGACGGCAGGGCTCGCCCCGGTATACGGTACCGTCGGTGACGAGCTGTCCGGTGAGGTTGGCATCGAGTGATGAAGACTGATAGACCATGCGGTGGAGAGCCGTATTGCGGTAGTCGAAGTCACGGCGGAGCGTGGGGGCGAAACTCTCAGACTGGCGGCCTGGGTAGACACCTATGCCACGCGTGGTCTGGCGCTGTGCATGGGTGGGTATGGCGTTGACAAACATCATAGCAACGAGTGTAATCAGTAATTTTTTCATCTCTATCAGGTTTGTGGTCTGCGTCGGGTGGCTCGCAGACATGATGGTAATGACTAACTATAGTGTACAAAATTACTATTTTCTGCCTATCCATGGAAAGAAAAGCGCAACTTTGTGCTGCAGAATGGCATTTTTACAAGATATCCTGGCAGAGACGCCTGCCCTCACTGCGGAGGAAAGTAGGGAAAAAACGAAGAAAAGCCCGACCCGGCTCAACTTTTGCGCAAAAAAGATGACAAAAATGACCTTATGCACAAAGATTTATCATTAATTATGTGTACATGTCAAGGATTTGTGGTAACTTTGCAGCAATTAATATAATAATGTATATGAAAAAGCTGCTAATATCGTGTTTACTCTTAATTGGAATGAACGCCGGAGCGCAGACGCTTCCGACCTATCTTGATGAAACCAAACCTGTGGAACAACGCATCGATGACGTGCTCAGCCGCATGACCCTCGATGAAAAGATAGCCGTCATCCATGCACAGAGCAAGTTCTCGGCAGCAGGCGTGCCCAGACTGGGCATTCCAGACCTCTGGACCGACGACGGCCCTCATGGTATACGCCCCAACACACTGTGGGACAAGTGGCGCGACGCCGGACAGACCAATGACTCTTGTGTGGCTTTCCCCGCACTTACCTGTCTTGCCGCCACATGGAATCCCGCACTTGCCGGCGACTATGGCGTAAGCCTGGGCGAAGAAGCCCGCTATCGCAGCAAGGATGTGGTGCTGGGCCCCGGCATGAATATCTATCGCTCGCCCATCGGCGGCCGCAACTTCGAGTACCTCGGCGAAGACCCGTTCCTCGCCTCGCGCATGGTAGTTCCCTATATCCAGGGCATCCAGAGTACCGGTACTGCCGCATGTGCCAAGCACTTTGCGCTGAACAATGAAGAGGCTTTCCGCAAACGCTACAATGTGGTGGTAAGCGACCGTGCGCTGCACGAGATTTACCTCCCCGCCTTCAAGGCTGCCGTGGAAGAAGGCAAGGTATGGGCAGTAATGTGTGCCTATAACCTCTACAACAACCAGCCCTGCTGCGCCAACGACGTGCTGGTCAACAAGATACTGAAAGGTGACTGGAAGTTTGACGGTGTAGCCATGACCGACTGGGGCGTGCACACCACTACCGACGACGCCGTGAAGTATGGTCTGGACATGGAGTTCGGTACCCACACCGACGGTCTCGCCAAGGGCAAGGACAACGCCTATGAGTACTACTACCTGGCGCGTCCCTACAAGGAGGGCATCCTCTCAGGCAAATACAGCATGAAAGACCTCGACGAGAAGGTTCGCCGCGTGCTGAGACTGCACTTCCGCACAACCATGAACCGTCACCGCGCTTACGGTTTCATGTGCTCTGAAGCCCACTACGATGTGGCTCGCAAGATAGGTGAAGAGGGTATCGTTCTGCTGCAGAACAAGCGCTCGCTGTTGCCCCTCAACGCCAACGCAAAGCGCATTCTGGTGGTAGGAGAGAACGCCATAAAGCCCATGACCGTAGGTGGTGGTTCGTCATCGCTGAAGGTACAGCGCGAGGTAAGTCCTCTCGACGGACTCAAGGCTCGTCTGGGCGACAAGGTACAGATAGACTATGCCCGCGGATATGTGGGCGACACCATCGTGAGCTATTCGGGCTACCGCTTCAATACAGACCTGCGCGACAACCGCTCTGCCGAAGAGCTGAAACGCGAAGCCATAGAGAAGGCCAAGGGTGCCGACTACGTCATCTTCGTGGGCGGACTCAACAAGTGTGACGGCCAGGACGCTGAAGGCTATGACCGCAAGGGTCTGGAACTGCCTTACGGACAGAACGAGCTGATAGAGGCTCTGGCAGCCGTGAACAAGAATATGGTATACGTCAACGTATCGGGCAACGCTGTGGCAATGCCCTGGCACGCCAAGGTTCCCGCCATCGTACAAGCATGGTTCCTGGGCTCAGAGGCAGGCAACGCCCTGGCAGCCGTACTCGCTGGCGACGCCAACCCATCGGGCAAGCTGCCCTTCACCATGCCCGCCAAGCTGGAGGATGTAGGTGCTCATGCGCTGAACACCTATCCCGGCACATGGCGCAAGGACAAGAAGATTATCGACCGCGAATACAAGGAGGGTCTCTATGTGGGTTACCGCTGGGTAGACCATGCCAAGACCACACCGCTGTTTGCATTCGGCTACGGACTGAGCTATACACAGTTCAAGATAGCCAACCTGCGTGCAGACAAGACCACCATGACTCGCGACGGCAAGATAACATTCACCGTAGATGTAACCAACACCGGCCGACGCGCTGGCGCCGAGGTGGTGCAGCTGTACATCCACGACAAAGAGAGTTCGCTGGAGCGCCCCTACAAAGAGCTGAAAGGCTTTGACAAGGTCTATCTCCAGCCAGGTGAAACCCGCCAGGTGAACATTACCATCGACGTCAAGGCACTGAGCTTCTACAACGACAAGACTCAGAGCTGGACTGCCGAAGACGGAGAGTTTGTGGCTCTCGTTGGCAATGGCACCAACAACCTTAAGAACTCACTCAAGTTTAGACTTCAATAGACAATTTTTTATATAGGTTTTATTTTTTAGAAATGAAGGGTACCTTGTCGGGAGACAAGGTATCTTTTTTTTATACCCTAAAAAAACGGCGACAGGCATTGCGTTGACGAGATATTTTATTAAATTTGCAGCGGACATTGTCTTAATTATTAACTAACACAAACATTATGAAAAAGAGATTATTAGTAATGCTGGCGCTTTTTACCATGGCTGTAGGCGCATCAGCACAAATCCAGCTGCTGTACACAGACTTCGGACGCAATGTGATTGACCGCAACAAGAAACTGTTCTGGATGGACGGCGACAGCGACCCCTGCTTTGACATCCAAAGCTACAAGAAGGGTGGCAACAAAGAGGTATTCGTCATCAGTGAAAAGGAAGACAAGAACAACAAATACAAGGTCACCATCATTCTCGACAGCAAGTCTACGCCTATAGAGATAGAGTTGAGTCATCCCCGATACGGTGTCCAGAAGTCAAAGGTAAAGACCACATCGGGCGACAAGAATGAAGACGACCGCCTCTACAAGTATTTCGGCGAGCTGGCAGGCTATCCCCCATCGGCAACTCCGAGTGTAAAGGGTGGTGTGCCCACCGCAAAGAGCGTGAAAGAAGATGCCGGAAAGAGTGCCGGTGCCAAGGTGGGTGATGCCGCCAAGGGTGCAGTGAACAAGGTGAAGGGCCTCTTCAAGAAAAAGAAATAGGAAACTAACGCCAGACAATATAACAAGAGCGGATGCAGGTGACTGCATCCGCTCTTTCTGTCAGTCGGCGCACGCGGCTCTCGCGTGCGCGTATATATTAATAAGGTATTACTTCTTGACGATTTTACGGGTTACTCCGTTGGCGTACTTAACGATGGTCACGCCGCGAACGGGCTCTGCCACGCGCACGCCGTCAAGGGTGTAGTAGGCAGCGACAGCCGAGGGGGCCTCTACCTCGCCAATGCCGTTGGCCACAACATCGTTGCTGGTAGAAACGGCGAAGATGGCTACGCAGCGGTCATCGGAAGTCTGCTCGACGGTAACGCTCTTGATGGTCTTGGTATTGTCGGTGTTGACCGCAGACTCATAGAGCTTGAAGACATAGGCATCTATCTTTCCAGCATCACCTGCCCAGTTCTTCTTGGTGGCGATACGGCCCAGGCTGGTCACTACGGCTGCCTGGTTGGCAGCCGAGGAACTGCTACCCCAGTCGTACATGGTGATACTGCCATCGGCGGTGGTGTTGTCGGTATAGTTGATGGTCACCTTGATTTGGCTGTCGCCATCGGCGCTGGTTCCCACGACATAGATGGACTTGGCCTTGATAGGAGTCTCAAAGACGAGCTCGCCCTGAACCACGCTACCGGGGATGACGACAGAGTTGCCAGCAATAGTGGTCTTCTTGGTGCCTTTGAGCACAAGCGCATTGAGCTGGGTGGGCATCACCTTGAAGGTGGCGCCGGTGCGTGAAGACTTGAACAAACCGTCGTCGCCACACATGGCACCATTAGTCTGCACGCCGGTGGTGAAGAAGGCGAAGCCTGAGCCGTCGATGCCCTGCAGGTCGGGTGCATCGGACTGGGTGGTAGTCTCGGTGATACGGTCTTTATCCTCGCAGATAACGTCCTGGTTGAACCCACTCTTGATGGTAATGTGGGTGAAGGTCTGCTGGGCACTTGCAGCAACAGACATGCCGAACATAGCGGCAATGAGTAATGATTTTTTCATAATTGCATTGGTTTTATTATTTAGACTGACTTTAGTCGTTTTTATATAGGTTGCAGGCAGTACGCTTATGCCCTGTATGGTTTTATAGCTGCAAATATATGAAAAGACAACGTAATCGACAAATATTCCGTCAACTATTTTAGTTTCTACCTACATTTCTTTGTTCTCCGCGATAGTTTGCGTAATTTTGTGGATACAAAACATAAACCTAATGAAGACAATACGTAGAACTGTGCTTCTCTTAGGGTGCCTGCTGCACCTCTCCTGGATGTGGGCTTCGGCACCCGGAGTAACCATTTGCTATCACCCAGCAAGCAAAGGCATGTATGTGGGCTCGCCCTCCATCTGCATCATGTCCAACGGTGACTACATAGCCACCCACGACCTCTTTGCCAACAGCCAGACGGAATATAATACAGAGGTATACAAGTCGGAAGACCGCGGACTGACATGGGAAAGGCAGTCAGTGGTCAAAGGGCAGTTCTGGTCGTCAGTATTCTGCATATCAGACACGCTCTACCTCATCGGTACAGACCGTGAGTATGGCAACCTGGTCGTACGCCGCTCTACCGACGGCAAGTCGTGGACCACTCCCAGCGACAGCCACCATGGTCTGCTCGCCGAGGGCGAATATCACAGCGCCCCCACTCCCGTAGTGGTGCATCAGGGAAGGATATGGAAGGCCATAGAATATGCCAAAGCACCCGCTACTACATGGCCCATGCGGTATAGCGCCATGATGATATCGGTGCCCGTGGGCGCCGACCTGCTCGAAGCCTCCAACTGGACACGCTCGGTAAACCTGCACGCCATGCCCCATCTCAAGGAGAAGGTCTACGGATGGCTGGACGGCAACGCCGTGGTAGGCCCTGACGGAAATATGGTAGACGTGATGAGAGCCAACACGCCCAACGGAGTGACCGAGAAGGCAGCGATAATCAAGGTAAGCGACGACTGCCGCGAACTGTCGTTTGACGACAAAGACCTGGTGGATATGCCTGGCGGCTGCAAGAAGTTTACCATCCGCTACGACTCGCTCACCCATCGCTACTGGAGTCTGGTCAACGCCGCGCCCGAGGGAGAAGGTTCAGCCACCGGTCTGTACGTGCGCAACTACGTGGTACTCATCAGTTCGCCCGACCTGCGTGAATGGACGCGCCACGCCACGTTGCTCGCCCATCCCGACATGAAACGCCACGCCTTCCAGTATATCGACTGGATGACCGAGGGCAATGACATCATCTACGTATCGCGCACCGCATACGAAGGTCCCGACGGTGAACTCGCCCACAGCGGCCACGACGCCAATATGCTGACCTTCCACCGCATCAAAAACTTCAGACGACTGGTCAAGAAGAGCGACGGACATCCATAACCCATCCCCCTGACAGAGACAACATGACCAAGAGAGTGGACGAAAAGACACTGCAGTTTGTGCGCGACCATGCCGGCGACGATGTAAGGCAACTGGCACTCATGGGGAGCAAGCATCCCGAGGTGGATATGCCCTGGGCGCTCGACCAGATACGGGGGCGGCAGGTGGCGGCAGCCAAACTGCCGCTGCTGGCACGCATCGAGGGCATACACTATCCCGTGCATCTGTCGATGGAGCAATGCTCGTCGCAGACGGCAGCCCACTACAAACTGCGCGTGGCACGCCGCCTCATCGCCGAGGGCGACCGCGCGTCGATGACCGACCTCACGGGCGGTTTCGGCATAGACTTTCTGGCACTCTCGACCACATTCAGAAGCGCCACCTATGTGGAGCGCAACGAGGAGCTGTGTGAGCTGATGCGCCACAATCTCTCGGTGCTCGGGCGCACAGCCACGGTGATGTGTACCGAGGCAGAACAGGCTCTCGACACCATCGCCCCACAGACGCTGATATACATAGACCCCGCCCGACGCGACGCCGCCGGCGGCCGCACCTACGCCATCGCCGACTGCACCCCCGATGTGCTCGGGCTTGCCCCCACCCTATGTGCCAAAGGCAGATGGGTGATGGTGAAGCTCTCGCCCATGCTCGACTGGCACGAGGCGGTGAGAGCCTTGGGCTGCGTGAGCGAGGTACACATCGTCTCGGTGGGCGGCGAGTGCAAGGAACTGCTGCTCGTATGCTCGGCAGAGCGCAAGGGCATGCCCACCGTGTACTGCGTGAACGACCGCCAAGTGTGCGTCTTCACCCCCGACGACTCGCAACCGCGCTATCTCGACACTCCGGCTGGCGAGGGGATGTATCTCTATGAACCTAACGCATCGGTAATGAAGTCGGGACTGATGGCACAAGTATGCCAACGGTACCAGACGAGGATGATAGCCCCAAACTCCAACCTCTTTATAGGCAGCGAAGCCATAGCCCGCTTTCCAGGTCGCGGCTTCCGCATCACCGCCACAACCACCCTCAACCGCAAACAGCTGCGCCGTGCCCTCGACGGCATAGACCGCGCCAACATCACGGTGCGCAACATGCCGCTCAGCGCCGTCCAACTGCGTCAACGGCTGCGCCTGAAAGATGGCGGGACTACCTATATCTTCGGCACTACCCAGCGCGACGGCAGCCATATTTTGCTCGTCTGCGAAAAAATCTGATAATTTTCTGCAGCAATCTCCGTTTAATTTACTATTTTTGCATATTAATGATATCCACCATAATAATATGTCAAATATAGTAATCAAGCGTGTGGAAAACAAGAAAGACCTCCGTACTTTCATCGATTTCCATTACGATTTATATTCCGGCAACGCCTATGACGTGCCCAACCTCTACAGCGATGAATTCAACACTTTGAGCCGCGACCGCAATGCCGCCTTCGACTTCTGCGAAGCCGAATACTACCTTGCCTATCGCGACGGACGCCTGGTGGGCCGTGTGGCAGCCATCATCAACCATCGTGCCAACGAGCGCTGGGACCGCCAGGACGTGCGCTTCGGATGGATAGACTTCGTCGACGACATCGAGGTGACGCGCGCACTGCTCCAGGCTGTCGAAGACTATGGCCGCGAGAAAGGCATGAAGAGCATCGTGGGTCCGCTGGGCTTCACCGACATGGACCCCGAGGGTATGCTCACCATGGGTTTCGACAAACTGGGTACCATGCCCACCATCTACAACTACCCTTACTACCCCGAGCACATGGAGCGTCTCGAGGGATGGAGCAAGGACAACGACTATGTGGAGTATTTCCTCGAAGTGCCCGACCAGATACCGGAGAAATACTCAAAGATAGCGCAGATGATTGAGAAACGCTACAATCTGCACGTGCGCAAACTCACCCGCAAGGACATATTCAAGGGCGGATATGGCCGCAAGCTCTTTGAACTGGTCAACGAGACCTACAAAGACCTCTATGGCTTCTCCGAACTTACCGACCGGCAGATAGAACAATACATAAAAATGTATCTGCCACTGGCTGACCTGAGCCTCATCACTGTCATCGAGGACGGCAACAACGACAACAAGATGGCCGGAATGGGCATAACCATCCCCTCGCTTTCCCGCGCGCTGCAGAAATGCCGTCGCGGCCGCCTCTTCCCCTTCGGTTGGTACCACCTACTGCGTGCTATAAAGTTCCACAAGACCGAAGGCGTGGACCTGCTGTTGATGGGATTTCTGCCCGAATACCGTGCCAAGGGAGCCAACGCGCTGCTCTTTGCCGACCTCATCCCCCGCTACCAGGCCTACGGCTTCAAGTGGGGCGAGAGCCAGGTAGAAATGGAGTCTAACGAGGGTGTGCAGAGCCAGTGGGGTCCATTGGCTCCTACCAACCATAAGCGCCGCCGCTGTTACCGCAAAACAATAGAATGATGAAAGAAGACGAAAAAGAGACATTGCCCGTCGTGGACGGACAGAACGAAGCCCCCGTCGACTATACCGACGACAATATACGCCATCTCTCTGACATGGAGCACGTGCGCACGCGTCCCGGTATGTATATCGGTCGTCTGGGCGACGGCAATCTGGCCGAAGACGGCATCTATGTACTGCTCAAGGAAATCATAGACAACTCTATAGACGAGTTCAAGATGAAGGCGGGCGACCGCATCGAGGTCGATGTCATGGACAATCTGCGTGTGAGCGTGCGCGACTATGGCCGCGGCATCCCCCAAGGCAAACTCGTAGAGGCAGTGAGCGTGCTCAACACCGGCGGCAAGTATGACTCCAAAGCCTTCAAGAAGAGCGTGGGCCTCAACGGCGTAGGTGCCAAGGCGGTGAACGCACTGAGCAGCCGCTTCGAGGTACGCTCCTATCGCGACGGACTCGTGCGCAGTCTGGTCTTTGAGCGTGGCATCCTCAAGAGCGACACCACCGAAGAGACTCAGGACGAACACGGTACTTACATCTACTTCGAGCCCGACAACACCCTCTTCAAGAACTACTCGTACCACGATGATATCGTCGAGACCATGCTCCGCAACTACACCTACTTGAGTTCGGGGCTTACCATCATGTATAACGGCCGACGCATACGCAGTCGAAACGGACTGGAAGACCTGCTGACCGACAACATGACCGTCGAGGGCCTCTACCCCATCATCCGCATCAAGAACGAAGACCTCGAAATCGCTTTTACCCATACCAACCAGTATGGCGAAGAGTACTACTCGTTTGTCAATGGTCAACATACCACGCAGGGAGGTACTCACCAGTCGGCGTTCAAGGAACATATTGCCCGCACCATCAAAGAGTTTTTCAACAAGAACTATGAATACACCGATATCCGTAATGGTCTGGTGGCTGCCATCGCCGCTCTGGCCTTTATCATCTACATGCTGGTTCGTCCTTACAAGGAAGCTACCAAGCTTTCCACTAAGGTCTGATTTTTCCCTCACCCTCCATTCTATATCTTCCATCTTCTATTTCTTTCAAAGGAGTGATTTTCCATGCTGACCTGGTTGAGTGCCAATCTTTCTACCCTCCTCATTTCTCTAGTCTTATTTGCCGTTGTCATTTCCATTGTCCGGTATCTCATCCGGCAGAAAAAGCAGGGTAAGCACACCTGCGGATGCAGCGGCGGCTGCGCCGGTTGTTCCGGCGGCTGTCACTGCGGACGGTAAACACTCCCAAAAAAGAACAGGCGCACGGGAT
>ERZ773186.441-NODE-441-length-40572-cov-51.477429_pt1 | contig 40572 bp, 36 predicted proteins | sample MGYA00581000_ERZ773186 | MGnify/ENA primary metagenome ERZ773186 (study PRJEB29015, sample SAMEA2737752) | human gut metagenome | biome: human gut; feature: human-associated habitat; material: faeces | place: China | collected 2012 ...
GGCGGCCGTACCGTTGGCGCTGGCGTTGTTTCCGAAGTAGAAGAGAAATAATTTTTCCGGCATAGTAATGCAAAATACAAGACCGGTCAGCTTATGGCCGGTCTTGATTTTTTAAGACTGATTGCCAAAGAAACGCTTTAGAGTAATTAAGCACTGTTTGGACAGAAAAAATTTGCGTCAGACGGATATTTATAGTTGACATAAAGTGTTAACTGTGTTACTCTATATTAGCGACAATTTGTGATTGGTTTTATTATTATGTACGTAAGCGAGGTGTAACTAAATGCGTAACCTGATTACTTTGGCTTGCACTGAGTGCAAACAGAGAAATTACCAAACCAACAAAAACAAAAAGAACGATCCTGATCGTATCGAGCTCAATAAATATTGCAAGTTCTGCAAAAAACACACTCTGCACAAAGAAACCAAATAATATTGGCTTGTGCGTAACCGGGTAGTAATAGCAAGGATGTGACAAGATGGCCGTTCCGGAAACTACAGACACTGAGAATAAGGGATTCAGCATTACAACCTTTCTTAGTGAAACTAAAGTAGAATTAAAAAAGGTTACCTGGCCTACCAAACAAGAGCTTATTGCTAACACTATAGTGGTAATTATTGCAGTTGTTTTGTGCGCAGCTCTAATCTGGATTATTGATTCCATCTTTAGTATGTTATTCCGCATGATTTTGCAATAATGAGCTGTAAGGCTTAAGTAAGGAGGGAAGGGGAAGCGTTGCTTTCCGTTTATTCATGGAAGAAGAAAAGCAAGGAAAACATTGGTATGTAATCCATACCTATTCTGGCTACGAAAATAAAGTGCGCGCAAACCTGGAACGAAAAGTTCATTCCTTGGGTATGGAAAATGAAATTTTCCGTATTGAAATACCTACGGAAAAAGAGGTTGAAATCACTTCGGATGGCAAGAAAAAAGTTGTTGAGCATAAAGTTTTCCCAGGCTATGTACTGGTGGAAATGATTGTAAATGAGCGCAACTGGTATGCTGTCCGCAATACTGCAGGTGTAACTGGTTTCGTCGGTTCTGATTCTACCCATCCGACTCCGCTTACAGCTGAAGAAGTAAGGCAGATTATGCCTTCGATGGGTATGGAAGTTGAAGAAACTGTCAAACCCGCAAAAATTGATTTTCAGTTACATCAGAGAGTCCGCATCAAGACTGCGCCCTTCATGGATTTTGAAGGCACAATCAGTGAAATCAACGAAGAAAAGGGTAAACTGAAGGTACTCGTTGATATCATGGGACGCGAAACTCCTGTTGAAATTGACTTTACACAAGTTGAAGAAATTGAGTAAGGAGGTGTAATTAAATGCCGAAAAAAGTCGTTAAAATGGTAAAATTACAGGTACCGGCTGCTAAAGCTACTCCGGCTCCTCCGGTAGGTCCTGCACTTGGCCAGGCTGGTGTTAACATCATGGCCTTCGTTAAGGAATTTAACGCACGTACCGAGAAACAAGTTGGCCTCATCATTCCTGTTGAGATCACTGTATTCGAAGATCGTTCCTTTACTTTCGTAACCAAAACCCCTCCGGCTGCAGTTCTGCTGAAAAAAGCTGCTGGTCTGGAAAAGGCTTCTGGTGAACCTAACAAAAAGAAAGTTGCTAAACTGGGTCGTGACAAAGTTCGCGAAATCGCAGAAAGCAAAATGCAAGACCTCAATGCTGCAAACGTTGAAGCTGCTATGAGAATGGTAGAAGGCACTGCACGTAGCATGGGTATTGTAATCGAAGACTAATTTTAAGTAGTCTTCTCAATTTAGTGGGAGGCAAAAGCCGCTTGTACCACATAGGAGGATTTTATAACAATGGGCAAAAAGTATGATGACGCTTTGAAATTAATCGAAGCTGACAAATTCTACTCTCCGAAAGAAGCAGTAGCTCTGGTTAAGAAAACCGCTTCTACCAAATTTGACAGCACTGTTGAAGTTGCTTTCCGTCTGGGCGTTAACCCTAAATACCCTGATCAGCAAGTTCGTGGTGCACTGGTTCTGCCGAACGGCACTGGTAAATCCAAGACCGTTATGGTTTTTGCTAAAGGCCCCAAAGTTGCAGAAGCAGAAGCTGCCGGCGCAGATTTCGTTGGCGGTGAAGAATATGTTGATAAAATCAAGAACGGCTGGATGGCATTTGACGTGTGCATCGCAACCCCTGATATGATGGGTCTTGTTGGTCGTCTTGGTAAAATCCTTGGCCCTCGTGGTTTAATGCCTAACCCGAAGGTTGGTACCGTTACCATGGACGTAACCCGTGCCGTTAAGGAATCCAAAGCTGGTAAAATCGAGTATCGTACCGATAAATCCGGCAACGTACAAGCTCCTATCGGTAAAGCATCCTTTACTGAAGAGCAACTGTTACAAAACTACATGACATTGGCTGACACCCTGGTTAAGGTTAAACCGGCTGGTGCAAAAGGTCAGTACATGAAGACTATCACCATGTCCTGCACCATGGGCCCTGGCGTTAAAGTTGACGTCCTGAAAGCTAACAGCGACAAATAATTGTAGTTTTACTTAATTTTACTAAATCAGAAGATAATCGGGCCATAGACAGCAGGTGCCACATGCGTAAGTTTTAACTACGCCTGCCGAGGCTGGAGCGTGAAGATATATTAGACCTTCCGACCTCCGGCTACGGCCGAGAGGTCTTTTTGATTTAATAAAAACATCAAAAAAAGGAGGTGCAATCTAAATGGCAGTTATTAGACCTGAAAAAGTAGCTAAAGTTGCTGAAATTCAAGAGTTGCTTTCTAACTCCAAATGCACTATTTTAGTTGACTTCTGCGGTTTAACTGTTGCTCAGGATACCGAGCTGCGTCGCAAAATGCGTGAAGCTGGCGTTCACTACAATGTAGTTAAGAACACCCTGCTGCGTATTGCTGCAGAACAAGCTGGTATTGAAGGTCTGGAACCTTCTCTGGAGAAAAACACCGCTATCGCTGTTTCCCCGGAAGATCCTGTTGCAGTTGCAAAAATCGTTTGCGAATTCGCAAAAGAAAACAAAGAACTGAAAGTTAAAGTTGGCGTTCTTGATGGCAAAGTTATCGGTGCTGACGAAATCAAAGCACTGGCTTCTCTGCCGCCGAAAGAAGTTCTTATTGCCAAGATGCTGGGCAGCATGAATGCTCCTATCAGCGGTTTTGTCAATGTACTTCAAGGTACTATCCGCAATGTCGTATATGCTCTGGAAGCTGTACGCAAACAAAAAGAGTCCGCTTAATTTGCGGCATGCTGCATAAGGCAGCTTAAAAAATAAAAACTTACTTATTATTGGAGGTAACTATAATGAATAAAGATCAAATCATCGAAGCTATTGAATCCATGACCGTACTCGAGCTGTCCGAACTGGTTAAAGCTCTGGAAGAAAAATTCGGCGTATCCGCAGCTGCTCCGGTAGCTGTTGCTGCTGCTCCGGCTGCTGGCGGCGAAGCTGCTGCAGCTGAAAAAACTGAATTCGACGTAATCCTGGCTTCCGCTGGCGCTTCCAAAATCGGCGTAATCAAAGCTGTTCGCGAAGCTACTGGCCTGGGCCTGAAAGAAGCTAAAGAGCTGGTTGACGGCGCTCCGAAAGCTATCAAAGAAAAAATCTCCAAAGCTGACGCTGACGCTCTGAAAGAGAAACTGGAAGCTGCTGGCGCAACTGTAGAAGTTAAATAATCTTGTTTGCTACGATAGTAGCACAATAGATTGTTGATTCGTCTGCAATCCGACTCCCGATGCACTTAGGTGTATCGGGAGTTTTTTGATTTTCTGCCTCAAAGAATATATAATATTTGCAACGGAACCAAGAGGCGAGTAGAGGATGAAAGTCAATTATCAAGGCAATCGCGATGCAAAAATAGTCTTGCTGCAAATAATAGGAGAACACGAGTTGCCGTTTATTGAAGAGGAGCTTTCACATATAAAAGCTATAACGCAGAGTACAGATTTTTTGTTTATTACAGTGCAGGTTGATAGCTGGAATGACGACCTTTCGCCATGGATGGCAGAGCCGATTTTTGGAGATGCTGCCTTTGCTGGCAATGCGGAAAAACTTCTAACACGTATAAAAAATGAAGTAATTGTTCCGTTATTAAGTGAGCATCAAGATATAAAGATTTTTGCTGGTGGCTATTCCTTAGCCGGATTATTTGTATTGTGGGCGGCTTATCAAACAAATTTATTAGAAGGTATAGCAGCAGTATCTCCGTCTGTGTGGTTTCCTAAATTTGTTGATTTTGTACATAACAACAAAATATTAACCAATAGAGTCTATTTAAGTCTTGGCGATAAGGAAGCAAAGACACGCAACCAAATTCTGTCACAGGTGGCAAATGATATTTATGATGTGTATTGCTCATTAAGAGATCATAGGTTGAGCAGTATTCTTGTTTGGAATGAGGGAAGTCATTTTAAGGAACCTGCTTTGCGTATGGCAAAAGGATTTGCATGGTTGATGAACAATGAAAAGATTCACTCATAAGAACACCCATAGATTGTTGATTCGTCTGCAATCCGCTTCCCGATGCACTTAGGTGTGTCGGGAGTTTTTTGATTTTGTGAATGAAGCATAGTCATAGTGCAATTCAGCTGCTTCTTATGCTATAATATGAAAGATGACCTACTATATTGCTGTGTAAAAATGATAGAGATTTTTTATAAAGGAGTTTCATATGCTTACAGATGAAAAACGTAAAAAGCTTTTGGCCGGTGCGCTGGCGGTAGTTATGCTGACAGGTGTTGCAGGCTGTGGTAACGATAAAGACAGTGAGTGGAAGAATGATAACTCTGCTCAGAATAATCAAGATGAAAAGAAGGATGAAGATAACGGCGGAGACTTTTTTCATGGCTTCTTTCCCTGGTACTTCATCGGCCGTACCTTTGGTGTAGGCCCGATGGCAGGTGTGCGAACTGCGCCTGCAGCTAACCAGAAGCAGAATACTGCACCCGCAGGCTCGTCTACTAATCCTAAACCAAACGCTAACACCGCCAACGGCTCTACTGTGCAGCAGGGAACTGCAGGAAGCACGCAAAATTCCAAGCTCGGCAGTACGGGAAGCACAGGCAAAAGCGGCATCGGCAGTGGCATGAGCCGCTCCAGCGGCAGCGCAATTTCCTGAGGTGATGAAGATGTATAAATACCGTAAGCCTGATATATGGCTTGATAAAATTGATTTGAATATGATGCCGTATGTGGATGCGCCGGAGTGGGAAAACCGTTATCCTACTATCAGCGCGCTGCTGATGAGCAATGCCAATAAGCGGGAGCTGCAGCGCATCAGTGCCGGCCTTACAGCAGCACTGTCACGCCTGGCAGAGGCTTTGCGTACCAATAATAATGGCGCAATGCCCTTTAATCTGTTTAATATGACGGATAAGCTCACACCGTATATCCTTGCGGATAACTCGGACCATGTGAGCTATATCAGCCGTCTTGACTTTGTAAAGAATACCGACGGCTGCTATAAGCTGGTAGAAATTAATTCGGATACACCCTGCGCCTTGCCGGAAACCTTTTATGCCAACAAGGTAGCGGAAGCATATTTTGCTAAGGAGTACGGCCTGCATTTGCAGCCGCGTTCAGATGGTGAGGAGCTGGCAGAGCCCTTTTTAAAGCTGTTGGAACAGCCTAAATATGCAGATAAGGATGTAGTGCGCATTGCTTTTGCTGCTGATAAAGGCTACAGTGAGGATTGGGCTAACGCCAAATTTTTATTTGAGCGTGTGCAAGAGGTGTTGCGTGAACGCATTTTGAGCAAGCAGCCATTCGTTTGTCGCCTTGTCGGTTTAGATGAGCTTATAGTACATGATGACGGAGTGTACATTCCTAATGAAATATTCCATAAGGAAGATAGAATTGATATACTGTATCGTCTGCATCCGCTGGAGCTTTTGATGGATGATGAAAGCGAAGACGGCTATCCTGTAGGCTTAAAACTTATGGAGCTGGCAAATTTCGGGGCTGTGGATCTGGTTAACCCTGTAAAATCCATTGTACTGCAGAATAAAGCGCTGTTGGCACTGGCATGGTATCTATATCAGCATCGTCTTTTCTGGACACCGCAGGAGGAAGAACTGTTGGCTGCGCATTTAACGCCGACTTATTTGGACAGCAAGCCGCTGGCAGGTCAGCGTTATATTAAGAAGCCTATTTTTGGGCGTGAGGGTGCAGGCATTGCTATTGTAGAGCCTGATGGTGCAACGAGCTACGAGGCAGAGGAATGCGATGACTGCGATTTGATTTACCAGCAGTTTGTTCCTTCAGCAGATGTACAGCAGGAAACAGATAACGGTGAGGCAACCGGCAAGTACACTTATTCCTGCTTTGTAATCAACGGTAAAGCGTCGGAAACCTTTGTGCGTTTGCAGCCGGGAGAAATTACCGGCGTGGAAGCATATTTTGTACCTGTTCTCGATGAAATATAAGAATTTGAGGAATATCCGAAATGAATATCCAAGTATATCAATCTTTTTTGACTGTTGTACAGTGCCGCAGCTTTACGCAGGCTGCGAAATATCTTAATTTTACCCAGCCTACAATCAGCAATCATATCAACGCTTTGGAAGAAGAATACGGCGTTATTCTTTTTACCCGAGATGGCAAGAATGTTTATCTGACGCAGGCAGGTAAAAACTTTGTGCCGATAGCACAGCAGCTGATGGCTGATTATCAGAAAAGCCAGGAGGTAATGCGCCAGTTTCAAAAGAAGAATTACAGTCTGAAAATAGGCGTTTCTACTCAGGGCATAAACTTTTATCTTTTGCCTGTGCTGCTGAAGCTCAAAAAGGAATTTCCCGAGCTGGATATAGAGGTCAACCGCTGTATGACGGTAGAATCGACAATAAATGATGCTTTTGTACAAAAGCTGTATGATTTTGCCTTTGTGCATATTGATGTGCAGCCGCTTTATACCAAGCGTGTACAGCTTTGGAATCAGCCGATGGTTTTTGTAGCCTCCAAAGAACTGTATGAACAGATGGGAGAAAACAATAATATTTATGATTATCCCTTTATTGCTTATCCTGCAAGCGAGGTATACTATAAGCATCTGAAATCTAAGGTTGATTTCACGCGTCTGCAAAGTATATTGACCTTCAGTGATTCGGAATCCGTGCTGATGGCAGTTGAGCAGAATCTTGGTATAGCCTTGACACCGCGGGTAAAGGTAAGGAAGGAACTGGAGCAGGGGACATTAGTCGAATTCCCTGTCAAGTATTCGGGAAATATGCCTATATCGGTTCTTTATGATTATGAATTTAACTTTACCTTGCCTACAAAACGCTTTTTGGAGCTTTTAAAAGAGTCGCAGGAAAAGATAAAGGGTTAATTTACTTTCTGTTCTTTATATAAGAATAATTTATCAAAATACTATAACAGGAAAAATAATCTTATTGATTTTTTAATTTAGGGCTTCTTCAGCATGTTTGAAGAAGTCCTAAATTTTTAGTATAAAAAAGCGTATGGTTAAGCAAATGTCCACGAATTATAGTACAAATTTTGTATACAAAATACAGAGCGGCGAATAAATTGCTTATGTATACAAGAAAAATTCCAATAAGTATAGATAAAGAAAACTGTTGAGATAATTAAGCTATAATGATAAAATTTTTATAGATAGCGTTGCTTGCGCAAAATTAAGCCGGCTGGATGACTGGCAGAAACGAGGGTATTATGTCAAAGGATATGCAAAAAACTGAAGAAAAAACAAATAGGCGTATGCCAACCTTTACGGAATCCGTTATTCCTATTATTGCCATGATGGTTATTCTGACTGTCGGCAAAGGTTATCTGGGTTACGCAACCGAGCCGCTGCTGCTTTTGGTAGCTGCTATTGCCGGCCTGATTGCTTACCGCGTTGGTGTTACCTGGGATGAAATGATGGACGAAATCTGCCAGAAGATTGCTAAGGGCATGCCGGCAATCCTGATTCTGACCTGCGTTGGTGCGCTGGTTGGTACCTGGATGGCTTCTGGTACTATCCCGATGATGATTTATTATGGTGTACAGATTGTAAACCCGACCTTCATGCTGGTAACCGCGTTCCTGATTACCGCAGTAGTATCTATCGTAACCGGCACCTCCTGGGGCTCCGTTGCTACTATGGGTGTTGCACTGATGGGTATTGCAAGCACTCTGGGTGTAAACCTGGCAGCTACTGCAGGTGCTGTAATCGCCGGTTCCTATTTCGGTGATAAAATCTCCCCGCTGTCCGATACCACTAACCTGGCACCGGTTGCAGCTGGTTCTACTCTTTATGAGCACATTGCTCACATGTTCTGGACTACTGTTCCGGCAACTATTATTTCCCTGGTTGTTTACGCTTTCGTAGGCTTAAAGGGCAATATCGGCGGCGATGTTTCTTCCGAAGCAGTAAGCACTATGCTGACTCAGCTAGATGGCATGTATAACTTTAACATTCTGCTGATTCTGCCTGTACTGCTGATTCTGGCAGGCTCTATCTTTAAGAAACCGACTCTGCCGGTTATGATGGCTTCCACTGTTCTGGCTGGCGCAGAAGCATTGATTTTCCAAAACATCAACCTGAAAAACCTGCTGCTGGCTACTGTAAAAGGCTTTAAAATTTCTATGCTGACCACTCCCGGCTTTGACCCCGCTACTGCTGCTCCTCAGATTATCAAACTTCTGAACCGCGGTGGTATGGCTGAAATCATGGGTACCACTCTGCTGGTATTCTGCGCATTCTGCTTTGCCGGTATCATGAGCAAGGCCGGCTGCCTGGAAGTAGTTCTGCAAAAAATCCTGACCTTTGCTAAGAGCACCGGCGATCTGATTGCTTCCACCGTTGCTTCCTGCATTACCATGGGCCTGTGCACCGGTAACTCCTACCTGTCCATTCTGATTCCCGGTGAAATGTTCCGTGACGCTTATAAAGCAAGAGGTCTTGCTGCTAAGAACCTGTCCCGTACTTTGGAAGATGCAGGTACCGTATTTGTACCGTTGGTTCCCTGGTCTGCAGCAGGTGCTTATATGACCGCCTGCACCGGCATTGAAACTCTGGATTATGCACCGTGGGCAATTCTCTGCTACACCGGTTTCATTATCGCTCTGTTCTACGGCTACACCGGTATCGGTATTGCTAAGCTGGAAGACGAAAAGAAATAAGCCGGTTGCGCAAGCAAGTCGGCAGTACTGAGCCGTTGCTTAGTACACAATGAAAGGAAAAGTGACACATTTTGATTAAGTTAATTAGAAACGCTGACGTTTATGCACCTGCGCATCTTGGTAAAAAAGATGTGCTGGTTATTGCAGATAAGGTAGTGCGTATTGCTGATAAAATTGAAGGCTACGAAGGTATGCCTGAGGTTGAGGTATTTGATTTCAGCGGCAAAAAGCTGTTGCCAGGTTACATTGATATGCATATGCATATCACCGGCGGCGGCGGTGAGCAGGGCCCTGCTTCCCGCGTACCCGAAGCAATGCTGAGCCAGATTACCAGCTGCGGTATTACTACTGTTCTGGGCCTGCTGGGTACAGACGGTGTAACCAGAAGTGTAGAAAACCTGGTAGCTAAAGCACGCGCACTGACGGAAGAAGGCATTACCGCCTACTGCCTGACCGGTGCTTACGGTATCCCTTCTCCGACCATTACCGGTTCTATCGAAAAGGATATCATGATGGTTCCACCGATTATCGGCACCAAGATTGCAGTAAGCGATCATCGCAGCTCTAATCCTCAGGGACCGGAGCTGATTGAGGTTGCTACCGCAACCCGTCGCGGTGGCCTGTTGGCTAATGTTGCCGGTTTGGTAACCATGCATATGGGTTCTGGTATCGGCAAACTGGACCCGCTGTTCTACGCATTGGATCATTCCGATGTTCCTGCAAAGAACTTCCTGCCGACTCATATGCTGCGTACTCGCGAGCTGATGGAAGAAGGCGCAAAGCTGGTACGTCGCGGCGGTTATTTCGATATGACTGCCGGCAGCACTGACGAGGATATGGAAATCGGCGCAGAGCAGATTATGGAAATTCTGAGCTGGGAGGGTATGAGCACCGACCACCTGACGATGAGCAGTGACGCTTTCGGTTCTCAACCTAAGTTCAACGAAAACGGTGACTGCATCGGTCTGACCTACTGCTCTCCTAAATATCTGCATCTGACTATCAAGAGTCTGGTGCGTCGCGGTCTGCCGTTGGAGGAGGCTATCAAGCTGCTGACCTCTACACCTGCCGAGCTGCTCGGCAAAACCGGTGTTAAAGGCTGCGTTGCAGTCGGCGCGGATGCTGACCTGCTGGTTCTGGACGAAAACCTGGATATCGACGCATTGTTTGCTAAAGGCCAGGTTGCACTTCTGGATAAAGAGATTGTACTTAAAGGCCGCTTTGAATAAGCTGCGCCTATGCGAATACAGACACATCGAAGATGGTGTGTCTGTATTTTTTTGACAAAAATCTTGACAACTTGCGTAATTTATGATAACATATCATACTACATCATTATTATTTTTGCAGGTGTAAATTTTGACAACAAATACTGCCGGGTCAGTGGTTGAACGGCGTATCTTGCTTATAATGAAAGATGAGGCAGATCATCGAAGACAACTGACAAGGTCCTTGTGGTAAGAACCTTGTTGTTTTTTTTGTCACGCATGATTCGCCGAGTTTAGTGTGCTGATAATACAAGAAGGGGTGAGGAATTACATGTTTAAACCGGTTCCAGTAGGTGATAGGACTCGGTATAGTTATGCAAGAATCAATGAAATTTTGGCAATGCCTCATTTGATTGATATCCAGAGAAAATCCTACGAATGGTTCGTTCAAAAGGGCCTCATGGAGATTCTGCATGACATTTCTCCTATTAAAGACTTTGCAGGTAATCTGGAGCTTTCCTTTGAAAGCTTTGAATTAGGAACTCCTAAATACAGCGTTGAAGAGTGCAAGGAGAGAGATGAATCCTATTCTGCACCGATGAACGTTAAAGCACGCCTGATTTTCAAAGACAAGGAAAAAGGCGAAATTAAGGAATCCTCTGTATTTATGGGCGACTTCCCGCTGATGACCGATACCGGTACCTTTGTTATCAACGGTGCTGAACGTGTTATAGTCAGCCAGCTGGTGCGTTCTCCCGGCGTTTACTATAGTGTAACTATGGATCCCAGCGGTAAAAAGATTTACGGTACTACTGTAATTCCTAACCGTGGCGCTTGGATTGAATATGAAACTGACATTAATGATATTATTTCTGCTCGTGTAGACCGTACCCGTAAGGTTCCGGCAACCGTGCTGCTGCGTGCTCTGGGCTTGTCTTCCAATGATGAGATCCTGGCTTGCTTCGGCAATCATCCTGCGCTGCTGGCAACTCTGGAAAAGGATACTACCACTAACAGAGATGAAGCTATGCTGGAGCTTTACAAGAAGCTGCGTCCGGGCGAGCCTGTTATTCTGGAAAACGCCGTACAGCTGATTGAAAACACCTTCTTCGACAGCAAGCGTTATGATCTGGCTAATGTTGGCCGTTATAAGCTTAACAAAAAGCTTGGCTGGCGCAACCGCCTGAGCGGTACCGTACTGGCTGAGGCTATTGCTGATGAAGAAACTGGCGAAATCATCCTGCCGGCAGGCACTAAGATGACCGATGAAAATCTTGATAAGATAGCAGAAAGCGGCATTTATAACGAACGCGGTCTGCGTGCTGTCAAGGTTCAGAACCATGAAGAAGAAATGCTTCTGATGTTCACCACCGGTATCGATGAAAAAATGCATACTGTTACCAATGAGGATGTATTTGCTTCCTTCAACTATTTGCTGAACCTGATGGATGGTCATGGCACCGGCGATGATATTGACCATTTGGGCAACCGTCGTGTACGCTGCGTTGGCGAATTGCTGCAAAACCAGTTCCGTATCGGTCTTTCCCGTATGGAGCGTGTAGTAAAAGAGCGTATGACCATTCAGGACAACGAGGTTATTACCCCGCAGGCTCTGATCAACATCCGTCCTGTTGTTGCCGCTATTAAGGAATTCTTCGGCAGCAGCCAGTTGTCCCAGTTCATGGACCAGAATAACCCTCTGGCAGAGCTGACTAATAAACGTCGTCTGTCTGCCCTCGGCCCCGGCGGTCTGTCCCGTGAGCGCGCAGGCTATGAAGTCCGCGACGTACACAACTCCCACTATGGCCGTATGTGTCCTATCGAGACGCCTGAAGGTCCTAACATCGGTTTGATCGGTTCTTTGTCCACCTATGCTGTTATCAATGAATACGGCTTTATGGAAACTCCGTACCGTGTTGTTGATAAAGAAAATAAACGTGTAACTGAAGAAATCAGATACATGACTGCGGACGAAGAAGATAAATATATCGTAGCACAGGCCAACGAACCGTTGGATGATGACGGCTACTTCCTGGGCGAGCGTGTTACCGCCCGTGCTAAGGATGATGTCCTCTCCATTACTCCGGATAAGGTTGACCTGATGGACGTTTCTCCTAAACAGGTAGTATCTATCGCAACCGCGCTGATTCCTTTCCTGGAGAACGATGACGCTAACCGTGCTCTGATGGGTGCGAACATGCAGCGTCAGGCTGTACCTCTGCTCTGCACTCAGGCTCCGATTATTGGTACCGGTATGGAATACAAGGTTGCTGCCGACTCCGGTGTCTGCGTTCTGGCTAAACGTGCCGGCGAAGTTATCCGCGTAGTAGGCAACGAAATCCGTGTACGTGCAGAAAACGGTGAAGTGGATGTATATCCGCTGCTGAAATTCAAACGTTCCAACCAAGGTACCTGTGTTAACCAGCGTCCTATCGTCTTTAAAGGCGATAAGGTTACCGAAAAGCAGATTCTGGCTGACGGCCCTGCTACCGATCATGGCGAGCTGGCTTTAGGTCACAACGTAATCGTTGCTTATATGCCTTGGGAAGGCTATAACTACGAGGATGCTGTTCTGCTGAACGAGGATCTGGTAAAGGCTGATATCTTTACCTCTATCCATATTGAAGAATATGATTGTGATGCCCGCGATACCAAGCTTGGTAAAGAAGAAATTACCCGCGAGATTCCTAACGTATCCGACGAAGCTCTGAAGGATCTGGATGAACGCGGTATTATCCGTATCGGTGCCGAAGTACGCCCCGGTGATATTCTGGTAGGTAAGGTTACTCCGAAAGGCGAAACCGAGCTGACTGCAGAAGAACGTCTGCTGCGTGCAATCTTCGGTGAAAAAGCACGTGAAGTACGTGACAGCTCCCTGCGTGTACCGCACGGCGAAGCAGGTAAGATTGTCAGCGTTAAGGTATTCAGCCGTGAAAACGGCGATGATCTGCCGCCGGGAGTAAACGAACAGGTTCGTGTACATATTGCCCAGAAACGTAAGATTTCCGAAGGCGATAAGATGGCAGGCCGTCACGGTAACAAGGGTGTCGTTTCCCGTATTATGGCACGTGAGGACATGCCTTTCCTGCCGACCGGCGAACCGGTACATATCGTACTGAATCCGTTGGGCGTACCTTCCCGTATGAACATCGGACAGGTACTGGAGAACCATCTTGGCTGGGCAGCACGTGCGCTGGGTATGGAAATTGATACTACCAACCTGGCAGCTAAGCTGAATGCCGTTGAAAAAACCGGCGCAGCAGAAGGTACTCCGGAATTTGAAGCAGCCTTCAAGGAAGAGCTGGCTAATTCCGAAACCGCTAAGAAATTAGAGCATTACGGCTACGATTATGAAAAATATGGTATGCCGGAAACTGTTGAAATTGATAAATTCGGTGGCAAGAGCGTAAAAGCAGTACAGATTTCCGTACCTGTATTCGACGGTGCGCATGAGCAGGATATTGCTGATGCACTGGAGCTTGCAGGCATTGATAAAACTGCTAAGACCACTCTGTATGACGGTCGTACCGGTGAACCCTTCGATAACCCTGTTACCGTTGGTCTGACCTATTACCTCAAGCTTCACCATTTGGTTGATGATAAGATCCATGCCCGCAGCACCGGCCCGTACTCCTTGGTTACCCAGCAGCCGTTGGGTGGTAAAGCACAGTTCGGCGGCCAGAGATTCGGTGAGATGGAAGTTTGGGCGCTGGAAGCATACGGCGCTGCTTACACCCTGCAGGAAATCCTGACTGTTAAGTCCGATGACGTTGTTGGCCGTGTTAAGACCTACGAAGCAATTGTTAAGGGCGAAAATGTACCTGATCCTGGTATTCCTGAATCCTTCAAGGTACTGGTTAAGGAATTGCAGTCCATCGGTCTGGATATCAAGGTTCTCAACGAGGACGAGGAAGAGGTTTCATTACGCGACGATGAGGATGACGATATTGCAACCACCGCTCGCGAGGTTGATTTAGACATCAACGGCCAGGTTGTTGAAAACGCACCTGAAAAGCCTGTTGATGATTATGCTGATAATGACGCTACCGAGGATGATAGTGATTCTGGTGACATCATTGCCGATATGGGTAATTTCACTATTACCGATAATCCCGATGGTGACTTAGATGATCCGACTAATATGTAAGAGAAGGGAGCGAATGATTCTTGATCGACGTAAATAATTTTGTGTCTATGCGTATCGGTTTGGCTTCTCCGGACCAGATTAGAGCCTGGTCCTACGGCGAGGTAAAAAAACCCGAAACCATCAATTACAGAACCCTGAAGCCGGAACGGGATGGCCTGTTCTGCGAAAGAATCTTTGGCCCTACTAAGGATTGGGAATGTCATTGCGGCAAATATAAACGCATCCGTTATAAGGGTATTATCTGCGACAAGTGCGGCGTTGAAGTTACCCGCAGCAAGGTTCGTCGTGACCGTATGGGCCACATCGAACTGGCTGCGCCGGTTTCCCATATCTGGTACTTCAAAGGTATCCCCAGCCGTATGGGCTTGATTCTGGATATTTCTCCGCGTAGCCTGGAAAAAGTTTTGTATTTTGCCAGCTTCATCGTACTTGACCCGGGTGAAGGCACTGACCTGGTTAAAGGCCAGCTGCTGACCGAGCCTGAGTACATGGAAAAACGTGATAAATATCCTGAAGCAGGCATCCGTGTAGGTATGGGCGCTCAGGCTATTAAAGAGCTGCTGGAAGCTATTGATCTGGAAGCTTTGACAGAGCAATTGCGCCATGAAATGAAGGAGCTGAGCGGTCAGCGCCGTGTACGTGCTATCCGCCGTTTGGAAGTAGCCGAAGCATTCCTGAAATCCGGCAACCGTCCTGAATGGATGATTATGGATGTAGTTCCGGTTATTCCGCCTGAACTGCGTCCTATGGTACAGCTGGATGGCGGTCGTTTCGCAACCTCCGACCTGAACGATCTGTATCGCCGTGTTATTAACCGTAACAACCGTCTGAAACGTCTGCTGGAGCTGCATGCGCCTGATATCATTGTCCGCAATGAAAAACGTATGCTGCAGGAAGCAGTAGATGCTTTGATTGATAACGGCCGTCGCGGCCGTCCGGTTACCGGTCCCGGCAACCGTCCTCTGAAATCCTTGTCCGACATGCTCAAGGGTAAACAAGGCCGTTTCCGTCAGAACCTGTTAGGTAAACGTGTTGACTATTCCGGCCGTTCCGTAATCGTTGTAGGTCCTGAGCTGAAAATGCATCAGTGCGGCCTGCCGAAGGAAATGGCTCTGGAGCTGTTCAAACCCTTCGTTATGAAGCGTTTGGTAAACAGCGGTGAAGCAACTAACATTAAGAGTGCTAAGCGCATGGTAGAGCGTGCTACCAACGCTGTATGGGACGTTCTGGAAGAGGTAATCAAGGAACATCCTGTACTGTTGAACCGTGCACCGACTCTGCACAGACTGGGCATTCAGGCTTTCGAGCCTATCCTGTCCGAAGGCCGTGCTATTAAGCTGCATCCTCTGGTATGTACCGCTTATAACGCCGACTTTGACGGTGACCAGATGGCTGTCCATCTGCCGCTTTCCGTTGAGGCTCAGGCTGAAGCACGTATGCTGATGATGTCCGTAAACAACATCCTGGCACCGAAAGACGGCAAGCCTGTTGCTGTTCCTACACAGGATATGGTTTTGGGCTCCTACTATCTGACTATTGAAAAGACCAGCAAGGATGACCCGAACGTTAAGGGTGAAGGAACCCGCTACAGCAGCGTAGATGAAGCTCAGCTGGCTTACTTCCACCATGCGGTAGATCTGCAAGTACCTATCGAGGTTTATATTCCCAACAGCGAAATCTATGATGAAGAAAAGGGTGCAGCTGTCGGTGAAACCGGTATGTCCCTGGTAGTTACAACTGTAGGTAACACTATTTTCAATGGCGAGCTGCCTCTGGAAATGCGTTACTATCATAAAGAAAAAGATCAGGTTGTTGAAAAGCGTCTGGATGCTTCCGGCAATGTTGTTGAAACAACCGTTGAAGTTGAACGTTGGCATCTCGGCAAGCTGATTGACAAGAAAGAATTGGGCAGACTCGTTGCTAAGGCTCACAAGCTGTACGGCAACCTGCGTACTGCCGAGATTCTGGATATTGTTAAGAAAATGGGTTACGATAATGCTTGTAAATCCGGTATTTCTATCGCAACCTCCGATATTCAGATTCCTGCTGAAAAAGAAGTTATTCTGGAAGCAACAGAGCATGAGGTTGATAAGGTTGAACGCCTCTTCCGCCGTGGTTTGATGAGCGATGACGAACGTTATCGTAAGGTAATTGACCTGTGGAACGAAGCAACCGATAAGGTTACCGATAAACTGATGAAATCCACCATGAACAAGTTCAATCCTGTATCCATGATGGCTGACTCCGGTGCCCGCGGTAACAAACAGCAGATTCGTCAGCTGGCCGGTATGCGTGGTTTGATGGCCGATCCTTCCGGTCGTATCATTGACCGTCCTATCAAATCTAACTTCCGTGAAGGCCTGACTATTTTGGAATACTTCATTTCTTCTCATGGTGCTCGTAAAGGCTTGGCCGATACCGCACTGCGTACCGCTGACTCCGGTTACCTGACTCGTCGTCTGGTTGACGTTGCACAGGACGTAATTGTCCGTGAGGATGATTGCGATATCGTTGGTATGAACCTGGTTAAGGAACGCAGCCGTCTGAGCAAGGCTGTTCTTGGCGCAAGCCAGAACAAAATCCGCGAAAAGGTTATGGGTCGTACCCTGGCTTCCGGCGTACTTGATGAAGAAGGCAACCTGATTGCTGAAGCAGATACCAACATCACCGAAGAGCTTTTTGCTAAGCTCAATGATGCAGGTGTTGAAGAAATCAATCTCTATTCCGACGAAGATATGAACGGTGAGGATATCGAAAATGTCCGCATCAACATCAGCGATACCTTTGCTCATAATGTGCTGAAGGAAGCAATGATGCATAACTTCAACGGCAAAGAAGTGGCAGCAGATATTGTTAACGGTGCAGGCGAAGTGCTGGCACATACCGGCGAAACTATGACCGAAGACATTATCAACGCTGTTCTGGCTGACGGTACCGTTAAGGAGCTGCGTATCCGCAATAACGAAATTGCCGGCATTGAGGTTGAGGCAATTACCGAAGGCAAAAAAGAGAAAACCATCATTGAAACCCTGCATGACCGTATCATTGGCCGTAACCTGGCTGAGGATATTCTGGATGAAAATGGTGAAATTCTTTATCATATCAATGAATATGTTACCGAGCCTATGGCAGAACGTATCTGCCAGCTGCGTGAAAAGGTTAAAATCCGCAGCGTACTTACCTGTAAGGCTAAGTTCGGCGTTTGCCGCAAGTGCTATGGCCGCAACCTGGCAACCGGCAAGAACGTCGATGTTGGTGAGGCAGTCGGCACTATCGCTGCACAGTCCATCGGCGAACCTGGTACTCAGCTGACCATGCGTACGTTCCATACCGGCGGCGTTGCTGGTGCAGACGATATTACCCAAGGTCTGCCTCGTGTCGAGGAGCTGTTCGAAGCACGTAAACCGAAACATCCGGGCATTCTGTCCGAGGTTGCAGGTCACGTACATATTACCCAGGAAGGCAACAGCCGCAAGGTAACCGTAATGGCACTGGATGGCGAAAACCAGGAATATCAGATTCCTTACGGCGCTAAGCTGTCTGTTGTTGAGGGCGAGGAAATCGCTAAGGGCGACCGTCTGACCGAAGGTTCTCTTAACCCGCATGACGTACTGCGTATCAGCGGCGTGAAGGCTACCCAGAACTATCTGGTATCTCAGGTAGTAGGCGTTTATAAGTCTCAGGGCGTAGATATCAACAGTAAGCATATCGAGGTTATGGTTCGTCAGATGATGCGCAAAATCCGCATCGAGGAATCCGGTGACACCACAATGCTGCCGGGTGAAGACGTTGATGTGGCAGAATTTGAAGAGCAGAATACCGAGATGCTGGAAGCAGGCAAGGCTCCTGCAGAAGGCCGTGCTATCCTGCTGGGTATCACCAAAGCTTCTTTGGCTACCGACTCCTTCCTGTCTGCTGCTTCCTTCCAGGAAACCACCCGCGTACTCACCGATGCCGCTATTAAAGGCAAAGTTGACCCGCTGCTGGGCCTGAAAGAAAACGTTATCATCGGTAAGCTGATTCCGGCAGGTACCGGTATGAGCCGTTATCGTGATATCAAAGTTAAATATAATGTTCCGATGCCCGAAGTTGCAACTGCTGAAACTGTAGCAGAAGAAACTCCCGATAAGGAATAACGTATAAGCAAGCGCGCCTCAAAGCCTTAAGCTCTGAGGCGCTTTGCTCTCTAAGGAGAACGAATTTATGCTGATAAAAAAATTTCCTGTTCCCTGCCGCGTGGATTATGTTCCTTCTCTCTATGAGCCGGATGAGGACGGCGTGCAGGATGTCGGCTATTATAACGGTAAGCTGAGCGACGGCCGTGCCTATCGCCTGGAATGCTGGCGTATGGACGATATGCTGATGCTGACAGTAATGTTTTCCGACCGCTGTCTTGAGGGCTACAGACGTGAGGATATGGCGCTTTTGCTGGAGCTGGAAGATATCATATGTTTTACAGGTACCAACCGTAAGCTGCAGGCTACACGCACGGAGGATGACCGCGGACAGACTGTATGGGCCATTAATATTATGCTGGCCAATAAAAAAGGCACCTATGCGGAAATTGTGCCGTCATTGAACAGATATATCATGTAAGACAATCGCTGCTGCAGGCAAAGCCTCGGCAGCGATTTTTCAGTTGAAATTAATTTTACATGCCTATACTGCATTGTGATACAATAGCTGTAACGGAGGCGGAAGCAATGAAAATTTTGTTAGCTGAGGATGATATAAATTTAGGTAAGCTTTTGAGCATGCTGCTGAAAAAGCAAAATATAACTGTGAACTGGGTGCAGGATGGCGAGGCTGCCTACGATGCTGTATATGCCGACGGCTATGATGTGCTGGTGTTGGACTGGATGATGCCGCTTCTGAGCGGACTTGACCTGTGCAAGCGTTTGCGTGAGGAGGATTATCAGGGAAAAATATTGCTGCTGACGGCCAAGGATACGTTGGCGGATAAGGTGCAGGGCTTAAACAGCGGTGCCGATGACTATCTGGTAAAGCCTTTCGAGCTGGAGGAGCTGGTGGCGCGTCTGAACGCTCTTTGCCGTCGCCAAGGACAGTACAGCGCGGAAAAGCTGCGTTACGGTGCTTATACTTTGGAAAGCTCTACATATTGCCTGGCATACGGCGAGCGTCGTGTAGAGCTGCGTCCGCGTGAATTTAAGCTGCTGGAGCTGCTTTTGCGTAACCGTGGGCAGGTTATGCCGCGTGCGGTGTTGCAGGACCGCATCTGGGGCATTGACAGCGATGTGACGGAGAACAATCTTGATGTGCATATCCGTCTGCTGCGTAAAAAAATTATGGAGCTGAACGGAGAAGAACTGATTAAAACGATGCGGGGCGTGGGCTATTATGTGGAATAAGCCTTTTGAAAAGCTGCGCCGGCGTATGACCTGCTTATATGCGGCAATCTTCGGTGCTTTGATTTTAGTTATTGTAGCTGCTGCCTATACCTTTATCTGGTGGGAAATATTGGCGCATGAAAAGGAAAATCTTGTAGCGCAAATTTACCATGAGGGCGAAGAATGGGTAGAATCGGAGGAGGCTCCCTGCTCCGAAGCAGCTATCCGCAGCGGGAAGATGCTTGCATACTTTGTGAATGCAGATGGCTCGAAGGTAATTTTAAACCAGCTTGGAACAGGTGAGGCAGGGCAGGAGTTGATGAGTCATAAAGATGATTGGCCGAAGAAGCTGAATACATCGCGTCTTTTGCGGATGCAGAGTGCAAATGGTGCGAGTTATAGATATCTTGCCGCTGTTGCTCCCGTTATTGACGGTGATAAGCAGGTTGGCAGGCTGTATATGTTCAAAAATATGCAGTTTTATTATCATGCGGCCTATAAAACACTGTTTTTGCTTTTGTGTATGGCATTGATACTCTATTTTGCTGCCTGTTATTTCGGTTATTGGCTGGCAGAACGCAATATCCGTCCTATAAGCAACATGTATGCCAAGCAGCAGCAGTTCACAGCGGATGCTTCGCATGAAATGCGCACGCCGCTTGCCGTTATGAAGCTGGCTGTGCAGGGACTGCAGGAGGTTGAGGACAGCAGGCTGAGCGATTTTGCCAAAGAGTCGGTAAACATGCTGCAAAGCGAGTCGGAAAGACTTAGCCGTCTTACGGAAAATCTTATGACGCTGGCGCGCAGCGATGAGGATATTCTTCCCGTGTATACGGCGCAGGTGGATATAACGGCGCTGTGTAAAAAGGTTGCATCGCAGATGTCGCTTTTGACAGCAGAAAAAAAGCTGCAGCTGAAGCAGGAAATCCAGGATAACTTGGTAATGCAGGGTGATGAAATGGCTTTATCGCGCTTGCTGATTATTCTGTTGGATAACGCTATGAAGTATTCACCGGAGCAGACGCAAATTACTCTGCGTGCAGCCAAGGTGAAAACGCATCTGGTACTGGAGGTACGTGATGAGGGCTTTGGCATCAGTGACGAAGATAAGCAGAAGATTTTTGACCGCTTCTTCCGCGTGGACAAGGCGCGCAGCCGTAGTCATGGGGGCTTGGGCTTAGGCTTGTCGCTTGCGCTGGCTATTGTGCGGCAGCATGGCGGCAGCATCAAGGTTCTCGACAACAAGCCTCGGGGAACTGTCATGTATGTGAAGCTGCCGACGGCTGCAAAGTAATTATTAGGCTTTCTTATAAGCTGAATTTAAGATGAATACCCCTTTCAGTAATCATTAAGTGAAGGAGTTTATACTGTGCTTAATGAAAGGCGGAGTGTAAAAGCTCTGCTGCTGAAGGGGGATTTTTTATGCCACGAAAATATTGGCTGCTGCTTTTTGCAGCTGCCGCAGCATTGCTTTTTGCGGGTAATGGCAGCCTGCTGATTACAGACAGCGTAGAATCTAATTATGCCTTGACGGCGAAGGAAATGGTACTGAGCGGCGATTGGCTGTCACCGCAGATTTACGGTCATTACTGGTATGATAAGCCGATTTTCTTTTATTGGATGACGGCGCTGGCTTATAAAATGTTTGGCTTTACGGAATTTGCTTCACGCTTCTTCCCGGCGTTGTTCGGTTTAGGCAGCGTGGCATTATTGGCGTGGGGCGGCAGCAAGCTGGAAAATGCGCGCAGCGGTTTTATCAGTGCATTGGTACTGCTGAGCAGTGTAGAATTTTTTCTGATCAGCAAGTCGGTAATTACAGATGCTGTATTGTTCTTTTTCTTCAGTGCGACATTGCTGTTTTTCTATCTTGGCTATCGTGACGGCAGGGCGCGCTATTGGTACATTATGTATGCTGCAGCAGGCTTTGCGGTTTTGACTAAGGGACCGATTGGCGTGCTGCTGCCGGGATTGATTATTACGTTATTCCTGTTGTGGCAGCGTGATTGGCACGTACTGAAGCGCATGCATCTTGTAAGCGGCACATTGCTTTGTGCGGCGGTTGTCGTTCCCTGGTATGCTGTAATGTACAGCCTGCACGGAAGCGACTTCATCAATACCTTCTTCGGCACGCATAACTTCCTGCGCGCAACGGTATCGGAGCATCCGCATGACGATGTGATTTACTATTATACGCTGGTAAATCTGCTGGCGCTGTTTCCGTGGAGCGGACTTGTTCCCAGGGCTGCTTATAAATGGTGGCGGCAGGGACATCGTAGCCTGGAAGAACAGCAAAAATTTTTACTGCTGTGGGCACTTGTTGTTTTCATTTTCTTTCAATGTATGGCAACGAAATACATCACCTATACTTATCCGCTGCTCTTCCCGGCCAGCCTTTTGCTGGGAAGCATGCTGGCGAAACATACGGACTGTGTGGATGGCGGTTATATGATATTTGTCGGCGGAGGCTTTGGCCTGCTGCTTGTGGGAGCATGGTTTGCGGTAAGTCATCAGCTTATAGCATCTGAGCTGCTGTTCTTGCTGCCGTTGGCGCTGATTATCGGCGTGATGCTTGATTATATACTGCGCTTAGTGACGGGAGAGCGTGTCTGCAGTATTGCGGCTATGTCGGCAGTATTTTATATTGCGCTTATTTTCAGCCTTGCTATACCATTCAGTGAGCAGCGCAGTGCGAAGAATTTGGGTGAGATGCTGACGGAAAATGATGTACATGAGGTAGGCTTATATGGCAAATATCCTACTTCTGCAGTTTTTTACAGCAGCAGTAAAATTGTCAAGCTGATGCATGAGCGTGAGGTTGCAGGCTATGTTCCCAAGGATTTTTCCTGGACAAGCAAGAACGTTATGCCTTACGCAACACTGGAGCGGAATCCGTATCGTTTTGTTGTTGTTACGACTAAAAGCTATGATAAATTTATCAGTCAGCAAAATGATGAATGGCAGGTTATTGATGCTGACAAAAGTTGGATTGTGCTGATGGCAAAAAAAGCTGAGACGATATAATACTACGTAGCTTATAGGTGCTTGCAATGTGTTATTGCAGGCACTTTTTGTAATCTGCAGATATTCTGCAAAATAAAGAATAATTAAGTTTAAGATATTATGCTATAATAAGAAAATGATAATTAGACAGGAGGCGTAAGTATGCACAATAAAAATTCCGCGATGGCGTTTATCGTTCTGCTTGGTATCGTCAGCTTGTTCAGCGATATGACGCATGAAGCGGCGACAAGTATCAAGGGTGCGTATTTATTAATTTTAGGAGCGAGTGCTTCTACCATCGGTTTTATCTCCGGCGTAGGCGAGCTTTTAGGCTATAGCCTGCGTTATCTTTTTGGCCGCTTAGTCGATAAAACGCACAATTATTGGGGCTTTATGATTTTAGGTTATGCCGTTGACGTTTTTGCGGTGCCGGCATTGGCGCTTGTGCATCGTGACGGCTGGATAGCAGCTTGTGTACTGCTCGTTGTTGAGCGCATCGGTAAGGCGATAAAAAAGCCTGCGAAGAATACTATTCTTTCCTTTGCAGCTTCGCAGGAGGGTGTCGGCAAAAGCTTTGCTATACAGGAAGCCTTGGATCAGCTTGGCGCTTTTATCGGCCCCTTGCTGCTTTATGCGGTGATGTTGTATAAGCATGGCGATGAATACGAGGTATACAATGCAGCCTTTGCTTTTCTGACTTTGCCTGCTGTCTGCACAATTGCTTTTTTACTGTTTGCTAAAAGCCGTTTCCCGAATCCGGAAGCCTTTGAGCCGGAAGCTAAGACAGAGAAGAAGGATAGCTTTGTAGGCAAGAAAAGCTTTTATTTGTATCTTGCAGGTATCAGCTGTTTTGCTTTCGGCTTTGTAGATTTTCCGCTGGTGACTATGCATTTGGCAAAAAATAAGCTTTTTGATGACAGTATTTTGCCGTTGCTTTATTCCGGTGCGATGCTTGTGGATGCGGTGGCAGCGCTTTTCTTTGGCTGGCTGTTTGACAAAATGCGCACGAAGGCATTGGTTATTTCTACTGCGATTTCCGCGTTCTTTGCTGTGTTTGCTTTTGGCGCGACTTCGCCGGGAATGATTATGCTGGGCGTTGCTTTGTGGGGCGTAGGCATGGGCGCTCAGGAATCTGTTATGAAGGCTGCGGTTGCCACCATGACGAGCAAGAAGCATCGTGCCAGCAGCTACGGTGCGTTCGAATTTTTCTTTGGCTTAGCGTGGTTTTTGGGCAGCTGGCTGTTGGGAGCTGTTTATGATTATTCATTGAATACCTTCATCATTGTTTCTGTTGCGGCACAGCTTATTGCTGTACCCTGTTATCTTTTAAGTGAGCGTAGCTTTGCTGATGAAAACGGCAGGTGATTTGCTTCAAAAGTTACACTCCCTTATGTATTCGTGTATACATAAAAAAATCTTAAAAAAAGGCTTGCGTTCTTCAAAAAGTGTGTTATAATAGCGTACATAAGTAAATAACGAGTGGATGATGTATATGGGAGAAGGCACTGCCTACCGAAGGAGCAAAACTCTCAGGTGCTTAATTTTAAGCAGGAACCGTATGCTGACACAACTCTGGAGAGTCCCTTAAATGGGCGCCGAAGGTGCAAAGATGTCTTCTGAAATTCAGAAACGTCCTTATCTCTCAGGCCAGTGGACAGAGCAAAGCTTATGTGATGGCACTATTGCCTATCATATGTCATTGACTTTTACCGGAGTATTTTTTGTATACTCCGGTTTTTTATTTGCTTGTAAATAATTAATGGGAATTTAAAGGGAGATGTTTGAATCATGTTGGAAATTTTGAATGAAATTGATGCGTTTGTCTGGGGTCCGCCGCTTCTGGTACTTTTGGTTGGTACCGGTATTCTGCTGACCTTCCGTCTGAAGCTGCTACAGGTTTTCAAGCTGCCGCAGGCTTTGGGCTTGATCTTCAGTGCCAAGAACGATGGCAGTGGTGACGTAAACAGCTTTAAAGCATTGTGTACCGCACTGGCTGCAACTGTTGGTACCGGTAACATCGTTGGTGTTGCAACTGCAATTAAAGCAGGTGGGCCGGGCGCTTTGTTCTGGATGTGGATGGCAGCCTTCTTCGGAATGGCAACCAAATATTCCGAATGTCTGCTGGCTGTAAAATATCGTACTGTCGATGCTAACGGCAATATTTCCGGTGGCCCGATGTACTACATTGAAAATGGTCTTGGCAAAAAATACAAACCGCTGGCTGTTATGTTTGCTATATTCGGTGTTCTGTGCGCATACTTTGGTATCGGTACCTTTGCTCAGGTAAACTCCATTGTTGAAATTACCCAGATTTCTGCAGGTATTCCGGTTGTTTACACCGGTATTGCTCTGACTGTAGTTGTTGCTGCTGTAACCATCGGCGGTCTGAAATCCATTGCAACTGTTGCTGCAAAGGTAGTTCCTGCTATGGCTCTGCTGTACTTCCTGACTACTGTCGGTATCATGATTGTGTTTGCAGATCAGGTTCCTGCTGCAATCGCAACTGTACTGAATTCTGCTTTCACTCCGACTGCTGCTCAAGGCGGTTTCCTCGGTGCTACCGTTATGCTGGCAATGCGCAGTGGTGTTGCTCGTGGCGTATTCTCCAACGAATCCGGTTTAGGTTCTGCTCCTATCGTTGCTGCTGCTGCTAAAACCAAATGGGCTGCAGAGCAAGGCTTGATTTCTATGACCGGTACTTTTATTGATACTATTATCATTTGTACTCTGACCGGCTTGTCCCTGGTTGTCAGCGGTGTATGGTGCGGACCTCTGAACGGTGCTGCAATGACTGAATCTGCCTTCACCATGGCTTTCCCTGCATTTGGCAGCATGCTGCTTTTGGTTGGTCTTGTACTCTTTGCTTTCACCACCATCCTTGGCTGGAACTACTACGGCGAACGCTGTGTAGAATATCTGATGGGCGTAAAGGCAATTCTGCCGTACCGCATCATCTTCATATGCCTGATTGCCTGCGGTCCTTTCCTGAAGCTGGAAGAGATTTGGGTTTTGGCGGATATCGTTAACGGCCTGATGGCTATTCCTAACTTAATTGCTTTGATTGCTTTGTCCGGTGTAGTTGTTGCCGAAACTAAGGCTTATCAGAAGCATCTGGCTGAAGAAAAGAATAAATAAGTAAGCCTAATATTTCATCTTTATATAGCAAAGCGGCGTTGTGCGACTCTCCCCAGAGTTCCCACAGCGCCGGTTTGTTATTAAAAAAATCAATAAACATACTTTAGTTTACAGTTTTGTATGTATGCGTGTATACATTGCTGTAAGATCTTGAATTTTGTTTTACATGTGTTATAATCAGATACATAAGTAAATAGTGAGTGGATGAAGTACATAGGAGAAGGCAATGCCTACCGAAGGAGCAAAAACTCTCAGGTGCTTATAAAAAGCAAGAACCGTGTACAGACACAACTCTGGAGAGTCCCTTGAATGGGCGCCGAAGGTGCAAAGATGTGAATATTTACATCCTTATCTCTCAGGCCAGTGGACGGAGCAAAATAACAATGATGGCACAGCTATCATGGCCGCTGACAAACCGGAGTATCAGGTAATTATACTCCGGCTTTTTATTTACTTAGGGAACTTTGAAAATGAGAGGGGAAATCATCATGTTGGAAACATTGAATGCAATTGATTCGTTTGTCTGGGGTCCGCCACTACTGGTATTGCTTGTAGGTACCGGCATTATGCTGACCATTCGTTTAGGCTTGTTGCAGGTATTGAAGCTGCCGCAGGCATTGAAGCTTATCTTCTGTGCCAAGAATGATGGTCACGGTGACGTAAACAGCTTTAAAGCATTGTGTACCGCTCTTGCTGCAACTGTTGGTACCGGTAATATTGTCGGTGTTGCTACCGCAATTAAGGCCGGTGGTCCCGGTGCATTGTTCTGGATGTGGCTGGCTGCCTTCTTCGGTATGGCAACCAAATATGCAGAATGCCTGCTGGCTGTAAAATATCGTACTGTCGACGCTAACGGCAATATCTCCGGCGGTCCGATGTATTACATTCAAAACGGCCTTGGCAAGCAATATAAACCCTTGGCTACTATGTTCTGCGTTTTCGGTATCATGTGCGCATACTTCGGCGTAGGTACCTTCGCTCAGGTAAACTCCATCGTTGAGATTACCAAAATCTCTGCAGGCATCCCGGTTCTTTATACCGGCATTGCGCTGACAATTCTTGTTGCTGCCGTAACCATAGGCGGTCTGAAATCCATCGCTACTGTTTCTTCTAAGGTTGTTCCCGGTATGGCAGTAATTTACTTCCTGACTACCTTAGGTATTTTGATAGCTTTCGCTGATCAGGTGCCGGCAGCTGTAGCACTGGTTATTGAAAGTGCCTTCACTACTACTGCTGCACAGGGCGGCTTCCTTGGTGCAACTGTTATGCTGGCAATGCGCAGCGGTGTTGCCCGCGGCGTATTCTCCAACGAATCCGGCTTAGGCTCTGCTCCTATCGTAGCGGCTGCTGCTAAAACTAATTGGCCTGCTGAACAAGGTCTGGTTTCCATGACCGGTACCTTTATCGATACCATCATCATCTGCACCATGACCGGTTTGTCCTTGATTGTTACCGGCGTTTGGAACGGTGAACTCAACGGTGCTGCAATGACTAATGCAGCCTTCACTTCCGCCTTCCCTGCTTTCGGCAGCTGGCTGCTGTTGGTTGGCCTGGTGCTCTTCGCCTTCACTACCATCCTCGGCTGGAACTATTACGGCGAACGTTGCGTAGAATACCTGATGGGTGTTAAAGCAATTCTTCCGTACCGCATCGGTTTCATCATTCTTGTTGCCTGCGGTCCGTTCCTGAAACTGGAAGAAATCTGGGTTATGTCCGATATCGTTAACGGTCTGATGGCTTTGCCTAACCTGATTGCTCTGGTTGCTCTTTCCGGCGTAGTTGTTGCTGAAACAAAAGCTTATCAGCAGCATCTCAAGGAAGAGGCTGAGTTGGTTCCGGTAAAATTAGCCGAAGAAACCAATCATTAAGTTATCCCATTTAATTTAATATAGTGCAGCGGCACCGTGAGACTCTCCCCAGAGTTCCCACAGTGCCGCTTGCCTTTGCGCTTGCGCAAAAGTTTGCGGTATGCTAAACTAGCCTTAGAGAGATTACTTACAATCTTTTAAATCAAATGTATCAGTAACCAACTACGTGTATATTTTTTCGCTGTGCCGGTTGGTTTGTCGGTAGATGAAAGGAAGTGCGCAATGAGCATTATCGGTAATATTATCTGGTTTTTATTTGGCGGTATTTTAGCAGGCATTATCTGGTATCTGGTAGGCCTGTTATGGTGTTTGACGATTATCGGTATTCCGGTAGGACTGCAGTGCTTTAAGCTGGGACGGTTGAGCTTCTTCCCATTTGGCAAGGATGTAGCTTTGAGCGGTGAAACAACCTCGTTGCTGTTAAATATTTTTTGGCTGATTTTTGGCGGTATCGAGCTGGCAATTACGCATGCAGTTTTTGCTGTAATTTTGTGCTGTACGATTATCGGCATTCCCTTCGGCATGCAGCATTTTAAGCTGGCTAAGCTGGCACTGTTGCCGTTTGGAGCACAGATTACGGATAAGTAATAATTAAATTTGAATGCAAGCGCAGTTCATGCAGGAATTTTATTCACGATTTCTTCAAAACTTTGCCCTTGCTATGTCACAGCAATATAGTATACTATGAGTGTAGCAAGAAGTTGCTACACCCTTCCCATCAAATTCATCATAAACAGCTTTCCTAAGAGAAACAGCCTGCAATATCCCCTGCAGGCTGTTTTCTCGTTTTCTAAAGCTCGTGTTGCTTTGCTGGCATTAAAATTGAACGTTTTGATTTATAAAAATAAGCCATAAACGTGCTTTAGCGTTTATGGTTTACTCTTTTAGCATTATGGTTAACCTTATGATAAAAGAAGGTTGACTAATCTTTTTATCACGTATATAATTAGTAAGTACACGAATTTATGATGGAGGCACTGTTGTGATTAGTATAAAGAATTTGAAGCATTACTATACAGATGCTGATGGCAATGAGGTAAGGGCACTGGACGGCGTAAGCCTTGAGATTAAGCAGGGTGAATTTGTTGCTGTTATCGGCGCTAACGGCAGCGGTAAATCTACGCTGGCACGTCACTTGAACGCTTTACTGCTGCCGACTGACGGCACTGTGCTGGTAGATGGCATGGACACTGAAGATGAAAGCAAAATGTGGGATATCCGCCAAAAGGTGGGCATGGTGTTCCAAAATCCTGACAACCAGATAGTTGCTGCGATTGTCGAAGAGGATGTGGCCTTCGGTCCGGAAAATATCGGCGTACCTGGTCCGGAAATACCGCAGCGTGTAGCAGATTCGTTGGCTGCTGTAGGCATGACGGAATATGCCAAACATGCACCGCATCTTTTGAGCGGCGGCCAGAAGCAGCGTGTGGCTATAGCAGGTATTCTGGCGCTGCAGCCGGAATGCATTGTGCTGGACGAGCCTACAGCGATGCTTGACCCGCAGGGACGCAAGGAAATCGTGGGCACTGTACGTAAGCTCAATGAAGAAAAAAATATGACTATAGTTTATATTACGCATTACATGGTTGAGGCACTGGCTGCTGACCGCGTAGTTGTTATGGAAAAAGGTCATATCAGATTTATGGGTACTCCGCGTGAGGTTTTCAGCAGAGTGGATGAGCTGGAGGCCTTGGGACTGGAGGCTCCGCTGGCAGCGAAGGTAGCCAGCGAGCTGCGCAAAAGCGGTGTAAAGCTGCCACAGGATATTATTACAGATGAGGAGCTGGCGCAGGCATTATGTCAATAAAACTTTCTAATATATATCATACATATTCCAAAGGCACGCCGTTTGAACGCCTGGCGCTCAATGATGTATCGCTGGAGATTTCCAAGGGCGAAATAGTTGCTATTATAGGACACACAGGCAGCGGTAAGTCTACCTTAGTACAGCATTTAAACGGCTTGCTGAAGCCGGATAAGGGCAGCGCAAGCATTGATGACATTAATATTACTGCTAAGAGTGCAGAGGCCAAGACTGCACGCCAGCAGGTTGGCATGGTATTTCAGTATCCAGAGCATCAGCTGTTTGCGGAAACTGTTTTTGAGGATATCGCCTTCGGCCCGCGCAATAAAGGCTTTGCCGAGGATGAGTTAGAAAAGCAGGTGCGTGAGGCTATGGCCTTCGTCGGCCTGGATTATGATACCTATGCGCAGCGCTCTCCCTTTCAGCTGAGCGGCGGCCAGATGCGCCGTGTAGCTATTGCCGGTGTGGTTGCGATGAACCCGGATTATCTGGTTTTGGACGAGCCTTCCGCAGGCTTGGACCCGCGCAGCCGTAATGCAGTATTTAAGGAAATCATGTCACTGCACAAGAGCCGTGGCATTGCTATTGTGCTGGTAACGCACAGCATGGAGGAGGCAGTAAAATATGCTGATCGCCTGCTGGTTATCAACACCGGCAAGGTGCTGTTCGACGGTACTCCCGCAGATATTTTCAAGCAGCATGCCGATGAGCTGGTCAAGGTTGGCGTAGATGTTCCGCAGGTTTACAAGCTGGCGGATTTGCTGCGTAAAAACGGCCTGGCAGTGAAAGAGAATATTAAAGACGATATGAGCCTGGTTAAGGCGATTAAGCAAGCAAAGGGGTGGAAATAATGCTGACAGATATAACCTTAGGACAATATTTCCCCGGTAACTCCTTTATCCATAAGCTTGATCCGCGTACTAAGCTGTTGGCCACCTTGATTTATATCATTGCTATTTTCTTTGCGGTAACGCCGTTGGCTTATGGCATTCTGACTGCCTTTGCCGCTGTAGTAATTCTTATTTCAAGAGTACCGTGGATGCTGGTCTTCAAATCCTTGAAGCCTATTTGGATTATCGTTATTCTGACGATGCTGATTCATATGTTTACCGCTCCCGGTGAGCATATTGTTTTTACCTGGAAGTTTTTGAGCGTAACTGCCGAAGGTATCGACATGGGCGTAAAGATGGCAGTTCGCCTGATTCTGCTGCTGCTGTTTTCTTCGGTGCTGACCTTTACGACATCACCGATTGTACTGACAGACGGTATTGAAAATCTGCTGCGTCCGTTCAAAAAGCTGGGTGTTCCTGCGCATGAGCTGGCTATGATGATGACCATTGCTTTGCGCTTTATTCCTACATTATTGGATGAAACAGACCGCATTATGAAGGCACAGACCTCTCGCGGAGCTGATTTTGCCAGCGGCAATATCTTCCAGAGAATGAAAAATATGCTGCCTTTGCTGGTACCGCTGTTTATCAGTGCCTTCCGTCGTGCCGATGAACTGGCTGTTGCAATGGAAGCACGCTGCTATCGCGGCGGTGAAGGACGTACACGCATGCACGAGCTGGTATATGCCGGCCGCGATTATCTGGCCTTTGCTTTGATTATTATACTGGCGGTTGGCCTGGCAGTATTGCGCTGGGGGAATATATGCGTACAATAAAGCTGGTCGTAGCCTATGACGGCAGTGCCTATCATGGCTTTCAGAAGCAGAAAAACGTGCAGACGGTGCAAAATGTTTTGGAAGAAGCGTTGACTATGCTGTGCGGCGAAAAAGTAGTAACCGCAGGCAGTGGGCGCACGGATACAGGCGTGCATGCTTTGGCACAGACGGTGACCTTTACTACGAATGGACGCATTCCCTGTGCTAATCTGGTGCGTGCGGCGGCAAGCCTGTTGCCGGAGGATATCGTGGTTGTGAGCGCCGAGGAGATGCCGGAAGGCTTTCACGCACGCTTCAGCGCACGGTGGAAGACGTATCATTACAAGCTGCTTGTCAATGAGCACGTCAATCCCTTTATGGTGCGTTATGCCTGGCAGCTGCGTCAGCAGCTTGAGGTGAAGGCCATGAACGAAGCGGCGGAGCTGCTGCTGGGAACGCATGATTTCAGTGCCTTCCGCAGTAGCGGCAGTGTTGATACTTCGCCGATAAAAACAATTTTTGCTGCCAAGTGGCAGCAGCAGGGAGAAGAGATTCTTTTCCGCATCAGCGGTGACGGCTTTTTATATCACATGGTACGCAACATAGTCTGGTCCCTGGTACAGGTGGGAATGGGCAAGCGCACGGTGCAGGATTTTGCCGCCGAGCTGACGGCACAGCGCTGTGAATTTTTAAACGAGCCTGCTCCGGCACAGGGTTTATACCTGGCGGAGGTTGGTTATCGGGAGTATCCGCAGCTTTAAGGGAAAAACTCTTGGAAAATGCTAAAATTTTAACAAAAATACTTGACTTAAACTCTTAAGTTGCGTATAATATATCTACGTGATTTTCCGCTTGATTTCACTAGCCCCGAAATACGGTGAGAAGATCGCAACGAACTGTATATTTGGAAAATATCTAGGAGGGACACAAGCGATGAAATCTTTTATGGCTAATCCGTCTAACATCGAACACAAATGGTACGTTGTTGACGCAGCTGATAAAACTCTGGGCCGCCTGGCTGCAGAGGTTGCAAAAGTCCTGCGCGGTAAACACAAACCGACCTTTACCCCGCATATGGACACCGGTGATCACGTAATCATTATCAATGCAGATAAGGTTGTTCTGACCGGCAAAAAACTGACTCACAAAATCTATTTCCGTCATTCCGGTTATCTCGGCGGCGACAGCTATGTAAAAGCTGGCGACATGCTGAAGAAAAACCCTGTAAGAATGGTAGAGCTCGCTGTTAAAGGCATGATTCCGCACAACAGCCTCGGCGCTCAAATTTTCTCCAAACTTCATGTATATGCTGGCAGCGAACATCCGCATGCAGCTCAAAAACCTGAAGTAATGGAAATCAACGTTAGATAATATCCGGGAGGGAACAAATAAATGGCAGTAGTTACTTATAACGCAACTGGTCGTCGTAAATCTTCTGTTGCTCGCGTTCGCCTGGTTCCGGGTGAAGGCAACATCGTTATTAACGACCGTGAATTGAACAAATACTTTGGTCTGAAAACCTTAGAGCTGATTGTTAACCAACCGCTCGAAGTTACCGAAACCAAAGGCAAATATGACGTACTCGTTAACGTAAACGGCGGCGGTATTTCCGGCCAAGCTGGTGCTATCCGTCACGGCATTGCTCGCGCTCTGCTGAAAGTTGACGCTGAATTCCGTCCTGCTCTGAAAAAAGCAGGCTTCCTGACTCGCGACCCGCGCGAAAAAGAACGTCGTAAATACGGCTTGAAGAAAGCTCGTAAAGCTAGCCAGTTCTCCAAACGTTAATTTTTGGACCTGTCCAGCACTCAATCACAAATATCGCACAAAACCCCAGAAACGCCTATTTTACGGTGTTTCTGGGATTTTTTATGCGAAAAATAGAGACTAAATTATCGATACATTTGTTTGTTTTTAGGTGCTATTTGCAACATATTTGCAACGTATTTGCAACACAACAACGCCATTTTTTGCCGCACTAGGTATCCCAGTGCGGCATTTTGTTTACTGCTTCTAAGCGGTCAGCTACAGTGACATTACGATAATATTTTTCACCTACGGACTTTTGAACGTGTCCCAGAATTGCATCTATGACGCTTCGTTGCACATGAAGTCTATCTAGTATAGATTCACATGTTCCTCTTCCATCATGAGGTAGGTGAGTGATATTTAATTCATTCAGTACTGGGTAAAAATAATTCTTCGTAAAAGTATCGTATGACATCCTAGACCCTAAAAGAAATTCGTTGCTGGGATTGTAAAGTTCCTTTATAAAGGGCAAAATACAATCTGCTATAGGGATTACTCTATTTTTTCCACCAGCGGTTTTTACTCCTCCTATCATGTATTGTTCATCTATATGTATATTTTTTGTTTCCATAGAAATAATAGATCCCGGTCTCATACCTGTATAGATTAGTATTAAGCAGATTTTGGCTGAAAGCTCACTTTTATTATGCCATAACAATTTAATTTCATCAGTAGTAAACTCCTTATGTAGGTCAGATTTAAGCTCCGTTGGTAATTTCACCAATTCAGCATAGTTAGTTGACACGATATCATTACCGATAGAATATTTAAATATTTGGTTCATAACTATTTTGATATTCTTTTTTGTTGATACTGATGCGGTACAGGCATTTACGGTTTCTTGAAGGTGCATTAGTTTTATTGTTGACATTTTCATATCATGTAAATCTGTACACCAATTAAAAGCAGCACTATAACTTCTTGGCGTGGCTTTACCAATATCGATATATGTTTGCTTAGTGTACATTTTCCATACATCTTTAAAGGTTAATTGTGACAATTCAAAGGCCTTGGGGTCTTTATTGTAATCTACTAGGGCTATAGTTGCTTCTTTGCGAGTCTTAAAATAGCCAATTATTTTAGAAATAGGCTGGCCATTGAGCTTGTATCCTACTGTTTTTCTTACCATAAATGGATTTCGCCTATTTCCAGATAGTTTTGAGATACTACCGAAACCATTTGCATTTCTCATTTTCTAAACCTCTCTAAAAAAAGCCATATACAAAAAGCCATATACAGAGAAAAACTGTATATGGCTTTGTTAAGGTACTTTATATTAACATTGGGGTTGCCATTCAATTGGAGTCGGTATACCTAACCAATCGAAAAATTTTTGTGGCCAAATATAATAACTGTACCGTTTTCCTGAAGGATTAATTACGAATCCAATATCTAAAATTTTAGCCTTCATTCCTTCCCTAATTGCCTGTGGAGGAACATCAGTGTAAGGAGTGATGTCGGCTGGACGCATATATTTAATACGCTTATCTGCTACTACTTGCCCTAAGGATTTTTCTTCTGCATGCTTTTTGTTTCTTTTTTTTGCAATCACTACTATAAACCTCCTGTTTGGTGATTTTGTGCGGATGATGTCTTGCTATAATCTCCATACTTATAAATAAGACTAGAATACGATTGTTAATTATAGTGCTTATATACAGATTATAGCATGGAAAAAGTTTTTTCGCCACAAATTTTTAGAGTTGTTTTCGATTGTTATTTATGATAGAATTAGCAAAATGGAGGGATTGCTATGCCACAGTTTAATGACAACCTTAATCTTTATACCAATAATCCTCTTTATCCCATAAATCACGAGATTTTAACGCCTAATAATTTGCTTTTGATTCTCAAAGAAAATGGATTTGAGAGTACTAAAGCCTCTATAGCTAGATATATGCAAGATGGTTTGGTAATGAGGCCACTTCAGAAAAATACTCGTAAGGAAAAGGAAGAGCGAGCATTTTATCATCCATTAACTATTATTGAGATAATGACGGTAATGCTTTTATTTAGAGGAGATTTCCTCGAATATAAAAGTAAATCACGTATTGCTAGGATAACCGATAGAGATTTGTTTTTGGGTAGATTAATGTTCTATCGTGAAAGCATTACATCTTGGAAAAATATTGATTATTATTACACTTCTGTTGATAGGTTTACTATAAAAACAAATTTGTGTAATGATAACAAACTTCGTATGTCTAAGCTTTCCGTTGTTGATTATTTAGAACAGTTTGAAGTTTGCTTTTGTCAAGATTTAGGTATTGATGAGTATTCTGATATGGCAAAATGCTATAAATCCTTTGTTTACTCTATTTATAGAGAGACTTTTTTGCACTTGCTATATAAGCATAAGCATATCATAGATAATGTCGAAAAATATATAATAACCATTAGTGAAACTTAATTAGATAGCGAGTATGGTGGACAGAAATAATTCTGCCCACCTTTTGATTTATAATAGCTCTTTAACAGCTTGTATGAGCGCCCTCTTCTCGGCCATGGTTACTAGCATAGAGTCAGAACTAAAGCCTTTATCCTCAAACTTTTTTTCCTTACTGTTTGCACTCGCGATAGCTTCCGCAATAGGCTCGCCATTTTCATCTAGAATAACCACCTTGCAAGTATATCCTATAAATCCATTGGCAACATCCACAGTCTTGTCGAGCAGCTGGTCACTATGCTTGTACCCACAAAGCCTTAAAAGCTTCAGAGCGCCTTTCTTGAACAGGATATTACCTTTGATGCCCTTTATGGGACCGTAATCTATCCCTAAAACGAGGTCTTTTACAGCGTTTTTAATTTTTCCACATGTATAAACACTAGGACCCTCATTTTTAAAAGGCTCTACGGGCTCACTATAAGCCTCGCCACGGGTATCTTTTCCCTGACTTTGTAATGGGTCTGTATCCCCATACTTACCCCTCAGATTTTGGGCATTCTGGCTCTCACTACGAGAATTTTCCATCCTCCCTCCGCGAATTAGTTGCATGGGCTCAGCTACCTTCACTGCTGGTTGTTCAATAGCGAGTGCTGCACTTCCTTCGGTTTGAAGTGCTTCTGCTTGTGCCTGAGCTCTGCTCTGGGCTTTCATGTTCATAATGATATCTTTTATTTCTGAAATTTTTGCCATTGTTTTTTTGCTCCTTTAGTTTTCATGGTTATGGCAGGGTATAACGATTCGGATATATCTTTGCATGGCTAATCATTGTTACTATCCAATTTGCCGGCTTCTTGGAAGCTGTAATATTCGCCGCGCCCGATGATGATACTATCTAATAAGTATATGCCAAGTATCTTTCCAGCTGCTTCGAGTATTGAGGTAAAAAGTTCGTCCTCTGGTGAGGCTTTTGGGCAACCACTACAATGATTATGAGCCACTAAAACAAAACAGGCATGTTTAGAAATAGCGTAGCTATATATCTCCCTAGGATCAACCGTGGCAGATGTTAGAGCTCCTCTACTGATAAGTCGACTGCCAATGATTTCGTGTTTAGCATTTAGCAACATGACCACTAATTCTTCATGATTAAGGAACTGCATTCTCTTCTTGAAAATATTAGCGGCATCCTCAGGATTATTGATTTTAATACGTTGCTTTCTTTCGTTAGCTGTAGCAACGCGGATGCCAATTTCTATTCCTGCGATTATGCGAGCTGCTTCACCATCGGTTAAGTTGCCACGGCTTTTGAGCTCGTCAAAGGTGAGGCTAGCTATCTCCAAGATATCTAACTCATCAGTATTGCCACTAAGGTAATCTTCCTCGAATAGGGCAGGGAGCTTTTTGTTGCCGTTCAGGAGCACGGTCAAAAGCTGCTTGTTGCTGAGGTTGGATGCTCCATATCTTTCCATGGCCTCGTGAATTTGATTTTGCATATTGATTCCTCCTTAAAAATTAAGGCTCCCTACGGAAATGCAGGGAGCCTGGTCCACTAGTTATTTCTTTTTGGTGCCAGCAGCCTTCGGCTTAGCCTTAGTAATCCTCATGGTGCGAGTACTGGTCGTCTGAGTGCAAGCTTGTACTTGCTCAGCGGTCAAATACTGCTTGGCCAACTCAGAAGAGAAGGTGTTGCGGTTTGAAGTTTTCCAGCTAACCTTCCAATTGTATACAATGGCGAGCTCGTTTTCTCCCATAGCCTGTTTAATTTCGGCTTCAATAGTATCCTTGGCAGCTTTAATCTCGGTCTCTTTTTGCTTAAGCGCCTCTAGCTGAGCCAACTTCTCAGTGAAGCTATCTTCCAACTGGACAACATTTCCGTTGGATTGAGGATAAAGTTTTCCCAGAAAGCTGCTATCCTTTGCCACCGGCGGAAGCGGTTGGCGAGTAGCTACATGGTTCCAAAAATCCACGCATTGAGCCAAAATTGCATCAACTACATCCTGATTATATGGAATATCCACTACACGGAAATCATTGCCGCCTATCAGAACAATGAGTTGGCCAGCATGAACGCCCGTTAACCATTCATACAGCATTAGTTGGGTATAGTAGTAGATGGGGCATCCTCCATCCTTCCATTCGTTTTCGTTGATGCTGCTGGTTGTTTTCACCTCAATGATTTTCTTGGAGCCATCTGGAAAAATGGCCACGCCATCTATGTTGCCGCAGATGAAGCTGTACTGTATGGATTGCAGGATATACGGCACGGTTTGAACCTTGCAATCGTATTTCTTTTGATAGTAGTCCAACAGCACTGGTTCCATGATACGTCCCCACTCGCAAAAACGATTGTCCTGATAAGGTTCCTCGTAGATTCCGGTCTTAGATGCCCAGAGGCTCAGAGCGGTTTTGTAAGGGTTAAGATTTAACGCAGCACTAACCTCGCTAATATTAAGGTAGCCCTTGCGGATTTTTAAAAAATCTTCATGACTCATGCCCTTGCGAGATGCCAGAATGCGATAGGGCTTAGGTTGATTTTGTTGGTTGATGATGTCTTGAGCAGTCATTTTTAATAATCCTCCTTATAAATTTAATAAAATAAGCGCGCTTCCTTAAAGGATAGGTTTGCGCGCGGATGAACTTTATTCTGTTTTCTTTTCCAACTTAATTTTTTCGGCTGTTTCAACAATAAATGTTACAACCTTTTCTACCATATTAAGTACACCTGAGATTGCAGATAAAGCAGCTTTATCCGATTTATCCCTGGTATAATCCTTTAAATACTCGTAACTAGCATGGTGAAAACCTTCAATACCATTGAGATGGGCAAGAACTGCTGCACCTGTCTCAGCAACCAACTCACAGTAATTGGTATCCAAGAATTCCAGCTTTTCAAACCGTAAGTCTTGACAAAGATGAATTAGCTCATGAAAGTAATTTACATAGTCAGTGCTGCACATAACTATTTCTTTATCATGTGGCGAATACCATCCCAGTGCTGGTCGACACATTGGCCGCCATTTCACTTTGATGCCGAGATATTCAGCGACATCTAAATATGGAGGCAAGTCATCTGTTGCAGGAGTATAATCTACTGTTGGTAATTCTTTACCTTCCGTGTCCTCAACTCTAAATACCGGAATACTGCGAAAACCTGTTATAATAACCTTTTCTTTGCCATCTTCACTGTCTTCAGCTTTTATTTTGCGTGTGTTTGGGGCGATTATACGTAAGGCCCTCGCGCCTCGCTTAACGGAGCGCGATACAGATTGCCACTGACCCCATCCACGTGCATCTCTGGTGTACATAAGTACTAGAAGCCTGTTTAGGGGACTCCAACTATCCATTGGAATAGGAGCTTCATTCTTGCTGCGACGGATGATTGTATAGGCCATATCTTCAGCAAAATTTTTGCTTTGGAATATTTGCATAACTGCATCAATGGCTTCGGTTACTACTGTGGCGTTCCGCTTTAGAACGTCATCTTTTGGGGACTTTGTCATGGGTAAAAACCTCCTTCAAAATTGATTATTAATAATAAAAAACGGCCGCAAAATCATCTTCTGATTCTGCGACCGTTGGTGCATGGTATGGCGTTCCGAAATGGAACATCATCTTTGGGGTTACTGTTGGCTATCAAAGAACTGCTTAAAGAAGCGGCTAGGAGCAACAGCGCTACCATTCGTAGCTGTTTTAGGGTATGTAACGAATAGTTTATCTTTAGCACGAGTGCAAGCCACGTATGCCAGCCGATTCTCTTCGTCAATATTGACTTCATCGTGTGCCAAGTCAGGTAGGATACCTTCTGAAGCGCCGACTACAAATACCGTAGAACACTCTGAGCCCTTCGCCGTATGAATACTCATCAAACGTAGGTAGTCAGCGTTTGGATTAGCTACCAGTCTCTGCATTTGTTTTACTTGCCTACGAACATCGTTAATATGGGTCCTGAGCTGAATAAAGCTATTAAAATCAGCTATTTCATTGAGAAAATCCTCCAAAATCTCATCATCGTCAGCTTTAAAATAATCCTTCAGGTATTTATCCCAAATGAGATTAACCAGCTCTTGCAAGTCGTATTCTTCAGGCTTTATTGCAAAGAACTCCTCTAAAATAGCCCTGTGTTTTTTTGACATGGAACTGATGCCCATTAATAATTCAGAGAATGGCAGATTTAATCCTTCCTCAATATCTCCTGTAATATCCTTCGGCAGGCCCAGCAATGGTAAACTGCATTTGTAATGGCTGTTGTTATGGTCATACATGAAGGCTAGAATGGCCAAAAAGCATTTGTATCTGCTGTTGTTATACTTGAAAGGATCGCTACCTATCTGTACAAACGGGATGTGCTGGCTCACCAATACCTCGTATACTTCTTTTACAGCATGACAGGCCCTGAATAAGATAACAATATCCCTGAGTGGCATTCCGCCATTATGTAGCAGCTTAATCTGTTCCGCTATGTACTCAGCCTCCTTTTTCTGGTTTTCCGCAGCATGGAAAATAACAGGCTCGCCCTTTCCTTTGACGGATTCTAGAGCCTCACTAGATGGCAAAACTCTATTTGCAACCCCTAAAATAGCCTCAGTAGACCTATAATTGGTCGTCAAGCTATAGGAATACGCCTCATAATACTCTTTCAACTCATCCATAACCCCAAAATTACTTCCTCGAAATCCGTATATACTTTGGCGTTGATCCCCAACAAAAAGCAAATTATGGATTCTATCCGCAGGCCAGATGAGTTTTATGATTTCTTTCTGTACTTTAGCCATATCTTGTGTTTCATCAAACATTACATAATTGTATAGGCTCCTTACCCTGATTGCCACGGCAGGATTCATCTGCAAAAGCTCCTTACAGAAGAATTGAAGGCTATCAAAACAAAGCACTCGCATAGATTTGAGCTGTTCTAAATATGCTTCCACAGCTTTTTGGCTGTCTTTATCAGCAAAATTGCCTTTTCTCAGTGTTTCCTCAACCATTTCTACGGTTAATTTTTCCTCCAAGTGCTCTATTTCTAGCACTTTCTTTATAATTGACCTCTTTTTATTGTTTCTAAATTGCAATAAGAAGTTGCACACTTTTTGAAAATTAAGATGCATAGATCT
>ERZ773186.455-NODE-455-length-39580-cov-3.847868_pt1 | contig 39580 bp, 36 predicted proteins | sample MGYA00581000_ERZ773186 | MGnify/ENA primary metagenome ERZ773186 (study PRJEB29015, sample SAMEA2737752) | human gut metagenome | biome: human gut; feature: human-associated habitat; material: faeces | place: China | collected 2012 ...
ATCCTATCAATGCGATGGGTATCACCAAGGCTATTGAGGAGAAGATTGCTGTGGCAAAGAGCCGCTACTCAGGCAAAACAAAGATTTGTTGCACACGCTATGGTAACGTAATGTGCTCACGTGGTTCTGTAATACCTTTGTGGATTGATCAGATTCGTAATGGCAACCCTATCACATTGACCGAGCCTAAGATGACACGTTTCATCATGTCATTGGAAGAGGCTGTTGACCTCGTTCTCTTTGCTTTTGAGCATGGCCAGAATGGCGACATACTTGTACAGAAGGCACCGGCTTGTACTATTCAGACACAGGCAGAGGCTGTATGCGAGCTCTTCGGTGGCAAGAAGGAAGACATCAAGGTTATCGGCATCCGCCATGGTGAGAAGATGTATGAGACACTGCTCACAAAAGAGGAATGTGCCAAGGCAGAGGACATGGGCAACTTCTATCGCGTACCCGCTGACAATCGTGGTTTGAACTATGACAAGTTCTTTAAGGAGGGTGACACTAAGCGTTCGGAGATTGAGGAGTTCAATTCGGATAACACTTATCGTTTGAACCTTGAGGAAACGAAGGCGAAGATTGGTGCGCTGGAGTACATCAAGAAGGAGTTGAGTGGCGAGGGCAACTTCGTGCAGTAAACGTAACGAACACAGACTTTAATAGTTTTACGAACACAGATATAACAGATTTAACAGATATTTTTCAATTTGTGTTATTCATGTTCGGAAAGAGAATAGTGGCATTATTATATCCGTGTTATCTGTGTAATCTGTGTTCGAAAATTAGTAGATAGTTTTGAATTAGTGTTATCTGCGCAATCTGTGTTTAAAAGATAAATCATTATATGAAAATTTTAGTAACAGGAGCAAAGGGGTTTGTGGGAAAGAACCTCTGCGCTCAACTCAATAACATCAAGGAGGGCAAGGCTCGTTGGTATGGCGATTTGCAGATTGATTCCATTTATGAATACGACATCGACTCAACTCCCGAGCAGCTCGATGCTTGGTGCAAGGAATGCGACTTCGTGTTCAACCTTGCTGGCGTGAACCGCCCCAAAGACCCGAAGGAGTTTATGGAGGGCAATTTCGGTTTTGCAACCGTGCTGCTCAACACTCTCAAGAAGTATCACAACACCTGTCCCGTCATGATCAGCAGCTCTATCCAAGCTACCCTTGCTGGCCGTTTTGGCACAAGCGAATACGGCAAGAGCAAGAAGGCTGGTGAGGAACTGATGTTTGAATATGGCAAGGAGACGGGAGCCAAGGTGTTGGTGTATCGCTTTCCGAACCTCTTCGGCAAGTGGTGCAGACCGAACTACAACTCAGCCATCGCCACCTTCTGCAACAACATCGCACACGACCTCCCCATACAGGTCAACGACCGTTCCGTGGAGATGGAGCTCCTCTACATCGATGACCTTGTGGATGAGATGATAGCCGCCCTCAAAGGCGAAGAGCACCGATGCGAGTATGCGGGCCTACCCCCCATCCCCTTCCCTAAAGGGCAGGGGGGCTCCTATGCAGACAAGTTCGGTGTACACACAGCAGATCCAACGCTCTATGATGTGTTGAAGCAGCATGCTGAGAACATGCGCAAAAATCCTACAGAAGCTGAAGAAGTTCTCTGGAAAGCGCTTAAGGGGAAGGGACTTGACCATAAGTTCCGCAGACAGCATATCATTGGTGATTACATCGTTGATTTCTTCTGCAACGAGCTGAATCTCACCATAGAAATAGATGGTGGATATCATTCCACACCGGAGCAGAGAGATGCTGACGATCTTCGTACGGCAGAGCTTATGAAGATGGGATATACCGAATTGCGCTTTAAGAACGAGGAAGTCCTGTTTGATTTGGAGAATGTGCTCTCGCAGATTAAGTCTGTTTGCGAACTGAAGTCCTCCCTTTCAGGGGAGGATTTAGGAGGGGCTTACTGTTTTGTGCCTGTAACGCATAAAACAACCCTTGGTGAAATCGTTGACATCATTCATGAGTGTGCCGATGCAGCAGCCAACAAGGACGGCATCAACATGATCGCCCTCCCTCAGGGTAGCCTCCGCTACAAGCTCATGTCCACTTATCTGTCATATCTTCCAAAGGAGAAAGCGATATATGACCACAAGATGAATGTTGATGCCCGAGGCAGCTTCACCGAACTCCTTCACACCCTCACTCATGGTCAGGTCAGCATCAACATCTCCAAGCCGGGAATCACCAAGGGCGAGCACTGGCACCACAGCAAGTTCGAGTACTTCACAGTAGTCTCTGGACACGGACTTATTCAGTTGAGAAATGAAGCCGAACCGAATGCCGAGATTCTCAACTATGAGGTCTCTGGCGATAAGATTCAATCCGTCATCATGCTCCCTGGCTACACCCACAACATCATCAACCTGAGCGAAACAGAAGACCTCGTGACAGTCATGTACTGCAACGAGATTTTCAATCCTCTGAGACCAGATACATATTTTGACCCTGTAGAAAAGAACTGATTTTGAACGAAAATGCCCGTAAATTGAACGAAAATCACAGAAAATAATATTTTTGATAATTCATGTTACATTTTCGGCAATTCTCGTTCATAAAAAAGAATAATATGGAAAATCAACCAAAATTTGATTATAGCGACATACACTGGCAAGAGAATGGCAAGCTGAAGCTCATCATCGTGGTGGGCACACGCCCCGAGATCATCCGTCTTGCCGCAGTCATCAACAAGTGCCGTAAGTACTTCGATGTGATTCTGGCCCACACGGGACAGAACTACGACTACAACCTCAACGGCATCTTCTTCCGCGACCTGAAGCTCGCCGAGCCGGAGGTCTACATGGATGCGGTCGGAGATGACCTCGGCGCCACCTGCGGCAACATCATCAACTGCTCCTACAAGCTCTTTGCTGCCCTCAAGCCTGATGGAGTACTCGTACTTGGCGATACCAACTCCTGCCTTAGCGTCATTGGTGCCAAGCGTCTGCATATCCCTATCTTCCACATGGAAGCCGGCAACCGATGCAAGGACGAATGTCTGCCCGAAGAGACCAACCGCAGAATCGTGGATATCATCTCTGATGTCAATATGGCCTACTCAGAGCACGCTCGCCGTTATCTTGCAGAATGCGGACTCCCTCGTGAGCGCACATACGTTACCGGCAGCCCAATGGCAGAGGTACTCCACGAGAACCTCAAGGAAATCGAAGCCTCAGACGTTCACCAGCGTCTCGGTCTTGAGAAGGGCAAGTACATCCTCCTCTCAGCCCATCGTGAAGAGAACATCGACACCGAGAAGAACTTCCTCTCGCTCTTCACCGCCATCAACAAGATGGCAGAGAAATACGACATGCCTATACTTTATAGCTGTCACCCCCGCAGCCGTAACCGCCTTGCAGCAAGCGGATTCAAACTTGATGAAAGAGTCATCCAGCATGAACCTCTCGGCTTCCACGACTACAATTGCCTTCAGATGAACGCCTTCGCGGTCGTATCCGATTCAGGCACCCTCCCCGAGGAGAGCAGCTTCTTCACCAGTGTAGGCCATCCCTTCCCAGCTATTTGCATCCGTACCAGTACGGAACGTCCCGAAGCTATCGACAAGGGCGATTTCATCATTGCCGGCATCGACACCAAGAGCCTCCTTCAGGCAGTAGATACCGCAGTGGAACTCTGCAAGGACGATCAGCATGGAATCCCTGTGCCTGATTATGTGGATGAGAACGTAAGCACCAAGGTAGTGAAGATTATCCAGAGCTATGTGGGCATCGTGAATAAGATGGTGTGGCGTAAGTTTTAAGAGACAAAAAGACAACAAGGCAAAGAGACAAAAAGACAGTTTGACCCCAAGTCTCTTGGTCTCAAAGTACTCTTAGTCTCTTCGACTCTTAGACTCTTAGTCTCAAAAATGAACTCTTAGACTTTTAGACTTTTTCAAAATGATTATTGATCAAAAACTTTTGGATGACCTTTCAGTACAGGCGAAAGCGAATCCAAGATTGCGGCAGGCATACGACTTGCGCACCACACCTGGTGATAGTTCTCAGCGCATTCTCAATGCAGTTGAGCCAGGGACTGTCCTTCCTATCCATCGTCATAGGGGGTCAACAGAAACCATCGTCTGCCTTCGTGGTAAGGTAGTTCAACACTATTTTGATGACAATGGCAATAAGATAGCCTCTTTCGTGCTTGCACCTAATACCGCACAAGTAGCAATGAACGTTCCTGTTGGTCAATTGCACGCCCTTGAATCTCTCGAATCGGGTTCTGTAATTTTCGAGGCTAAGGATGGAGCGTATGAACCACTTACAGAAGTTGATATAATGAAATAATAAAAAATAGATAATGAAAGTAGTACTTTTAGCCGGTGGCTTCGGCTCGCGTATCAGCGAAGAAAGCCAGTTCAAACCAAAGCCAATGATTGAGATTGGCGGTATGCCTATCCTTTGGCACATTATGAAGGAGTATGCCTATTATGGTTATACCGAGTTTATCATCTGTGCTGGTTATAAGCAGGAGTATATCAAGGAGTGGTTTGCCAACTACTTCCTTCACAACTCTGATGTTACCTTCGACTACCGCAATGGTAAGAACGAGATGACCGTTCACCAGACAAACATGGAGCCTTGGAAAGTGACAGTAGTTGATACAGGTTACAACACCATGACTGGAGGTCGTATCAAGCGCATTCAGAAGTATGTGAGCAATGAACCATTCCTCATGACATACGGTGATGGTGTGTGTGATGTGGAGATTGACAAGCTCATTGAGTTCCACAAGTCTCATGGCAAGCTCGCAACCCTTACTGCGGTAAAGATGGCTCAGGATAAGGGTGTGCTTGACATCACCAAGGATCAAGCCGTTCGTGCATTCCGTGAAAAGAACGCAAGTGATGGAGCTCCTATCAATGCAGGTTATATGGTGCTCCAGCCAGAGGTGTTCGACCTGTTGGATGGTGATTCATGTGTGTTCGAGAAGACAGCACTCGTTGAACTTGCCAACAAGGGAGAGCTGATGTCATACGTACATACAGGTTTCTGGCAGTGTATGGATAATATTCGCGAGAAGTCTATGCTCGAAAAACTCCTTGCCGAGAACAAGGCTCCTTGGAAGCGCTGGGAGAGAGTTATTCCTGAAATACCTGATTATGCTAAGTAATCCTTCGACATGCTCAGGAACCGTAAACAATGTTTAATAGTTTAAAAGGTTAACTATCTGATGGAAAATATATTCGAATTCTATAAAGGCAAGCGTGTGTTCCTTACCGGTCACACTGGTTTCAAAGGTTCGTGGATGTGCAAGATGCTTGCTAATGCTGGTGCCATCGTAACAGGCTATTCACTCGAAGCCCCTACAGATCCATCACTATTCAAAATTGCTAATATCGAGGGTGATGTTCATTCTGTAATTGGTGACATTCGCGATATGGCTGCTCTCAAAAAGGCATTCGATGAAGCTCAACCTGAGATTGTTCTCCACCTTGCAGCTCAGCCTATCGTACGCGATTCGTACAAGGATCCTGCATACACATACGAGACTAACGTGATGGGTACAGTCAATATCCTGGAGTGCGTTCGTCAGTCAAATTGCCTGAAGTCATTCCTCAATGTGACTACAGACAAGGTGTATCTCAACAAGGAATGGGCATGGGGCTATCGCGAGAATGAGGAGTTGGATGGCTATGATCCATACTCAAACTCAAAGTCTTGCTCTGAGTTGGTGACACATTCATACAAGCGTTCGTTCTTCACCGATAAAGATGGTAAACCTATCATCTCTATCTCAACAGCTCGTGCGGGTAACGTGATTGGTGGTGGCGATTTTGCTAACGACCGTATCATTCCTGATAGCATTCGTGCAGCTGCAAAGCATGAGGATATCGTGGTTCGTAATCCATTCTCAACCCGTCCATATCAGCACGTTCTGGAGCCTCTGTATGCTTATCTCGTTATTGCCATGAAGCAGTATGAGGACAGCAAGTATGCCGACTACTACAATGTAGGTCCTGATGATGTGGATTGCTTCCAGACAGGTGCTCTCGTTGACCTTTTTGTAAGCAAGTGGGGCGAAGGTATGAAGTGGGTGAACAAGTACGATGGAGGCCCTCATGAAGCTAACTTCCTGAAGCTTGACTGTTCAAAGCTGAAGACTACTTTTGGTTGGACTCCTCGTTGGAACCTGGATGAGGCGATGGAGAAGATAGTCGAGTGGAGTAAGTGTTGGCTTGCTGGTGGTGATGTTCGTGCTTGTATGGACAAGCAGATAAGCGAGTTCCTTAATGCATAAATAATTATGAAGAAAGTTATAGTAACAGGAGCGAACGGCTTTATCGGCTCTTCGCTCATCAAGAAACTGGTAGCCAACAATGTCGAGGTTGTTGCCGTTGACATTACCTTTGTCGCTGAACGCCTTCCTGCAACTGACCTTATCACAAAGGTAGAATCAGGCGTTGATGCTGCTCTTGCCGAAAAGATTCCTGCAGGCGAGTATGATGCGTTCTATCATCTTGCTTGGAGAGGTGTTAATGGTGCAGAAAAGGCAGATCCAACCGTTCAGCTTGCCAACATACAGATGGCTGTAGATTGTGCAAACGTATGCAAGCAGATTGGGGTGAAGAAACTCCTTTGTGCCGGAACTGTTGCAGAGAACGCTACCTATAGCCTTCCTAACCTTACTCAGACCTCTGGCGGCATGATGTATGGTGTAGCAAAGCACGCTTGCCAGCTCATAGTTGAGGACTATTGCAAGAACATCGGTTTGTCATTCGTTTGGATGCAGTTCTCGAATATTTATGGTGTTGGCAATAAGACCGGCAATCTCGTGTCATATACCCTCGGTGAACTCATGGCAGGCAAGGAAGCAACATTCGGTCCTGCAGTCCAGCCATACGATTTCATCTATGTGGATGACCTTATCGAGGCAGTATATCGCCTTGGTGCCAACGAGACAAAGAAAGCATTCTACTACATCGGTTCCGGTAACCCTCGCATTCTTAAGGAATACCTCCTTCGTATTGGCGAATTGGCAGGATATTCAGATAAGGTAGGTGTTGGTATCCGTCCGGACGATGGCATCAAATATTCTATGGATATGTTCAGCAACAAAGACCTTGTTGAGGCTATCGGGGAGTATGTTTCTACTGACTTTGATAACGGTATCAATAAGACTATCGAGTGGTTGAAGACACTTTAAACAGTTAAACATTTACGACAATGATTCAGAAATTTGAATTCAAGGAACTTGAAATGAAGGGAGCTTACGAGATTACTCCTTTCTATGCTACCGATGAACGTGGTGGCTTTGTCAAGGATTATAATATCGATATGTTCAAGACAAATGGCATTGAGCATGAGTTGAAGGAAGTATTTTACACCATCTCAAAGAAAGGTGTAATTCGCGCAATGCACTTCCAGTTGGTAAAGCAGCAGGCAAAGCTTGTTCGATGCATCAGCGGACATGTGTATGACGTGATTATCGACCTCCGTCCTGATTCTCCAACCTTTGGCAAGTGGCAAGGCTTCGACCTTACAGGCGAGAACCAGAAAACCCTCTATGTGGCTATCTCGTATTGGAGGACTCTGTTGTCAGCTACAAGTGTGGTGAAGTTTTCTATGGTGAAGGGGATGCCGGTATCAGCTACAACGATCCTGACATGGGCATCGTATGGCCATTCGAGAAGATCGGTGGCATAGAGAACCTGATCATCTCGGAGAAGGATAAGAATCTGATGAGTTTGAAGGAATATTTACAAAAGGTTAAGTAGTAAACTATGGTAGAAACACCCGTATTATTTGAGACATTTGTCCGTGTAGATTATGCACGCCAGGTATGGGAAGCTATTAAAGCTGCCCAACCTAAGAAGTTATATTTTTACTCAAATAAAGGTAGAGCAGAGAAAGACGGCGAAATAGAACGTAATAACGAAATCCGTTCATGGGTAAACGAAATTGATTGGGAATGTGATTTACATACTTGGTTTCGTGAAGAATGCGTAGATGTATATACTTCATTACGAGGTGCGATATCATGGTTTTTTGATAACGAGGAATGCGGTATTGTACTGGAAGATGATTGTGTGCCATCTCTGGCGTTCTTTGATTATTGCGACCAATTACTCCCTCTATATAAAGATGATATGCGAGTTTGGGCTTTAAGTGGAAACAATTTTGCAGTCCAGAATAATACGACTGATTGTGACTATTTTTTGTGCAGATCATCTATTATTTATGGATGGGCATCCTGGAGTACAAGATGGAAATCTATTGATTGGGATAACATACCAATTGATAGGCTAATTGAGTCAGGAGCAATAGATCAATTATATCCATATAAAGATTATGCTAAACGTAGAAAGAAACGTTTAAGAAAGATTAAAGACTTTGTTGAAAGAACCAAATGCTGGGATTATGTATTCAATATTTTTAGGGATGCTAATGGAAGTTGTGTAATCATTCCTTCAAGAAACCTAGTTGCGAATATAGGTGTAGATGGCGTTCATAATTCTAGCCGATCCTTTGCAAATTCAGAGCCTGATTTAGGACTTGATAAATTTGAAATAACGCGAAAACCGGAATTTTTGATACCGGATTATAGTTACGATGTAAAATCCTATAAAATTCTTTATAATGAAACATCGCAAATATTAATCAAGGCTGTTAAACTGAAACATAAGATATTCAGACTATTGAAACTGGAAAAATAATTCGAACGGATGAATGAAAATAAAAAAATTGCATTAAATAGCATTGTAATTTTTGTCAGACTTGTAGTTACGAGTATTGTTGGTCTGCTTTCTTCTAGGCTAATCCTGCATGCATTGGGCGCATCAGATTATGGATTATACAATGTTGTCGGAGGGCTTGTTGTGATGCTGAATGTACTTAATTCTGCTATGATTACAACAACATATCGATTTATAGCATTCGAGCTTGGTAAAAAACAGAATGGTGATATAAATAAAATATTTAATGCGAGTTTTGCAATTCATGCTTTTTTCGCATTAATCGTTTTGGTACTAGGACTCTCTTTAGGGTTATTTTATGTTAATAATTACCTAAATGTAGATCCTCAAAAACTAGCTGATGCTCAATTTGTTCTTGTCGTATCGGTTGCAACGACTTCTCTCTCCACATTATTGGTGCCATATCAGGGCCTTTTAGTTGCATTCGAAAAGTTCACAGTTAGTGCAATTATTGACATCGTCACAAGAATTGTTTATTTGTTTACAATTTATTATGTTCTCACGCTATGTTTGGGAGGAATACGTCAATACGCATTGATTCAGTTGGGACTTGCTGTTTTATCTAGTATCTGTTATTACTATTATTGTTTGCGAAACTATAGTCGTCTGATATCATTTAGGATTAATAATGACATTAGTTGTTATAAAGAAATGTTTTCATTTACGGGCTGGACCCTTGTTGGCGCATCTGCGAATGTTTTTAAAACACAGGGAAGTGCTGCTGTAATTAATTATTTCTTTGGAACATTAATTAATGCTTCATATGCAATCGCAAATCAGGTAGAATCTTTTATTTTGATGTTTTCAAGAAACCTGGCTCAAGCGGCAATTCCTCAGATAACAAAAAATTTTAGTGGTAGTAACCAAGAACGTTCTGTAAGGCTTACTTGTTATATATCAAAGTATACTTTTATGTTAATGTGTGTGGCTGCTTTTCCAGTAATCCTAGAAAGAGATTTTCTTTTGAATATTTGGCTTGGAGAGGTTCCAAATGAAGCCTCACTCTATTGTGCTCTTATGATTCTAGGGGGTATTGTGGATTGCCTTGGTGCTGGCATTCCTGCACTTGTTCAAGCGACAGGAAAGGTTAAGTATTTCCAATTGGTATGTAGTGGCATTTTACTGTCTGGTTTACCAATCTCATTTGTCTGTTTTAAATTTGGATGCCCAGCATATACTATATTAATAATATACATATTAGTGGGTTTCCTGACTTCATTGTCTAGAATATATCTGTTGAAAAGAATACTTGATTTTAATGTCAAGTCCTTTTTCTATATATCATATTCAAGAATGATATTAATTTCTATTCCGCTGATTATAGCTTTTCTTTTGTATAATCCTTCAAGTTTGAATACCTGGCAACATTTATTTGTTTTGGTGCTTTCTGAAATTTATCTCTTTGTAGATTTTTTAATATTAGGTCTTGATAAAAATGAAAAAAATAAGTTAATTAAATATCTAAGAAGAAACTATTAATTATGAAATACGGTCTTTTATCCGTTCGAGTCGGAGATATTACAAATATAGGGGACTATGTGCAGGCCCTGGCTTCTTCTCAATTCTTGCCATGTGTTGACGAATATGTTAACAGAGAGGAGTTAGATATGTATGACAATGGTCCCATCAAGATGATAATGAATGGCTGGTATATGCACGGTGCTTCTCACTGGCCACCATCGCCAATGATCCAACCATTGTTTGTGGCATTTCATTTGAATTCCTCGGTTAAGGATCAAATGTTATCTTCGGAAGGTGTGAACTACCTCAAATCACACGAGCCAATAGGATGCCGTGATTACAATACTGTAGAATTGCTTAAGAGTAAAGGTGTTGATGCCTATTTCTCGGGATGTATGACTCTTACATTGGGTACAAACTATAAGTCAAACAAGCACAACAAAAGATGTTATATCGTAGATCCTTATATTCCAATTAAAAATACCTTAGCTTCATATTGTCGCGATTTCATCTGTTTACTCTCAAACTTTGGTTTGGCAAGTAAAATCCGCAAATCTCTTTTTGTTGGGAAATCAGGATGGCGACCTTATACGAGGTCTGCTCGTTTTATAAGATTGTACTCAAAAATTGTATCCAAAGATGTTCTGAAAGAAGCTATCTACATGACGCAGGAAAGTTCGTATTATGCTGTAAAATTAGCATCTGATAGCCAACGTCTTTTGGAGGCTAGGAGATTGGTTGGCTTATATGCAGAGGCAGGTATGGTTATTACAAGCCGAATTCATTGTGCACTTCCATGCCTTGGACTGGAGACTCCTGTTCTTTATACAATGGATGATAATGCTGAAGAGATAAGTAAATGTAGATTCAAAGGACTCTCAGAACTATTTAATTGCATCCATTTAGACAATGAGAAAATTTATACAGATTTCCCTTATACATCTAAGATATCTGTAGATAATATAGTTAAGAATAAGGATTCTTGGCGTCCTCTTGCTGAGAATCTAATAAAAAAATGCCAGGATTTTGTAAACTCATAGAAGATGAAAGTACTTTGGCTGACTAATATAATCTTCCCAGAAGCACTCAAGTTGCTTTCTGGGGAAAGTGAATTTAAATCTTCTGGCGGTTGGATGCTTTCCTTAGCGAATGATCTCACAGCTTCGAATGAAGTCGAGTTATCTGTCGCGACCGTTTCCTCTATGGTGAATACATTGACTATCTTACAAGGCTTCAAAACAACCTATTATATCATACCTTGGAGAAGAGGTGATTATTTTGGCAGTTATAGGAAAGACTTGATAGCGATAAGAGATTCTGCTAAGCCTGACATAGTTCATTTACATGGAACGGAGTCTATGTATGGACTATATTATGTAAAAGCATGTGGCTCAAAAAACGTTGTCGTATCTATTCAGGGCGTAATGAAAGAAATTGCAACTCATTGTAACGATGGGCTGTCCTTTTGCGATTTACTTTCTTCGGTTACATTAAGGGATATGCTTCACCGCAATACTTTATTTCATACAAAAAGACGTTTTCGCCAATCTGCTTTGCTTGAAGATGAACTTCTTAAAATGGTATCACACGTTATAGGCAGGACTGAATTTGATAAAGAATTTGTTCACAGAGTATCCCCCCATTCCCAATATTATCATTGTAACGAATCTCTTAGAGAGGAATTCTATGAAGGTAATTGGAGTTTTGATACTTGTGTGCCACATACTGTTTTTATAAGCCAATGCACCTATCCTGTCAAGGGGCTTCATCAAGTAGCCAAAGTATTCCCTCTATTAAAAGATAAATATCCAGATTTTCAGGTTCGCATTGCAGGCTTAGATGTTAGATCTACAAATACAGGATATGGGAAATTATTACGAAATATATTTGAGAGTAACAATTTGGATGAATATGTTACATTTCTGGGGCCCCTCTCTGCAGAAGAAATGAAAACAGAAATGTTAAGGGCAAATGTTTTTATCAGTCCTTCTACAATAGAAAATAGTCCTAATTCTGTTGGAGAGGCTCAAATGTTGGGTGTCCCTATAATAGCATCAGCAGTCGGAGGTGTTCCTTCTATGATAGAAAATAAGAATTGTGGATATTTATACTCCTTCGATGATCTCGACTCTCTTACCCAAACAATATGCGACGTATTTGATAATTCAAAGAAATTCAATAATACGGAAATGAAACATATCGCTTCTAACAGACATAATAAAAAAGCCAACACTGAGGCTATACTACGTACATACCATAATATTATAAATAGTGATGAATTCAAATCTTAAATACATTACACTAGCAGCTATCGTGATTCGTGTAGTGATAAGCTATGTACCCTTATATCAGTTTAGTGTTTCGACTATGGTAAATATGGGCACTTTTTTTGCGATTTATGTCGGTTTGTATTCTGATAGACATTTCAAAAAAAATTTTTCAAGACTCTGGCCTATATGTTCTTTACTGATATTAAGCGCGCTCTATTCAGTTTTTTCAGCAGAAGGATCGATAGGTGTTGAATTGTATGGATTCTTTCAACTTATGATATGGCCTTTGAGCGGCTGTTTTATTCTCAATAATTTTAGCAAAATACAGATAAAATATATTTTGTATGCAGTCGGGATAGTCTTTGCTATAACTCTATATACGACTTGCATAGGTTGTATCGAATTTCCTAATGCTGCACGAATGCTTGCATCATCCAAGGAAGAGAATAAAGAGTTGGAGTTACTCTATCATTCTCTAAACATTGGTGGTTTTATGTTTGTTTATACAGTTATACTTATTGCCCCTTTGTTAGTATACCTTTACAAGTACAGCATTGTGAATAAGCTTATTGTCATTCCAATTTATCTTTCTTTGTTTTTTCTTGTCATTACAACAGAATATACAACTGCATTGCTTTTTATGGCTATGATAACATCTTTGTTTTTCTTATCAAAGGATTATGTATTCAAGAAGAATCATTTGTATATAGTTGCGATATTGTCTGGAATTATTCTATTATTTGGAAATCAAACATCAAGTGTTTTCTCTTCTCTTGCAGGAGTTTTTGAGAGTGAATCCATTTCTGATAGATTTAATGAAATGTCAACTGCTATGAGTGGCGGAAATCTTGATGATTCTTCAGACTTAAATCAAAGAAATCTTGCTTGGTCAACATCACTTAATTTGTTCTTTAATAACATTATATTTGGTGATGGCAAAATATATGGTGGAGGCCATTCGTATCTACTCGATACCCTTGCCCACTATGGACTTATAGGTTTGGGCTTCTTGATTGCGATTTTTAAAAGAATGTATAATGTTTACATTGCACCTTATGAGAATACTGGAGTATATGTATTTGTTTTGGCATTATATATACTCAATCTGATGCAATGCTTTTTGAATACGACTAATTCTATATTTGTGTTATGCTTCATCTTGCCTCTTTTTGTGAATATTTATTATAAAGAAGAAAAATATGTCTAAGAGAATTATTGTTTGTCAAACAGGATCTAGGCACAGGTATCTAATTCCTAAAGTGCTTGAGGAAGCTGGTTTGTTATCAAGTCTTTATACAGATTCTACGACTTATAGCTTTATAGGTAGATTGGCGAACTTGGTTCAGAGAATTGGGGTACAATTAGCTATTCTCAATAGAATGAAGAAACGAAACCCCGATCTTCCTATGGATAAAGTTTATACCACTGATGTGTTATTCTGTAAAGAAAAACTACTTTCATTCTTACCCAATTCTTACGAGAAACGATTATTTCTCCTATATCATGGTTTTGAACGCCAATGTATAAAATGGGGTGTAGGTGATGCAGATTGCGTGTACAGCATGTACTTCGAAAACATGGAGTTCTTGCGTTATGCAAAGTCAAAAGGGTTAAAGGTCGTGGTCGATATATATGAGACTCCAACTACCTATATAAACCTGTTACGAGAGATTGATGATAACCCAGAATATGCACAATATGCGAGTCTAAGAAAAACGTATGAAATCAAGCATAAGATTCGCATGCACTATATAGAGGATATGCTGGCTTTGGCTGATTACTACACGGTTCCATCAAAATTCGTCATTAAATCACTTTATGAGTTCAAAAACTTTGACGAGAAAAAAGTGCTTTTCCAACCTTATGCGTCAAGTGTTACAACAGCAGAGTATAATTATCGTCCCCAAAAGCACAAAGTGATATTTGTGGGTAATGAAACGGTAAGAAAAGGGGTGCTTTATTGTGCAAAAGCTGCTACAATCTTAAAACAGAAATATCCAGACTTGCAATTTCTTATGATTGGGTCTGATATGGATGACCTTCGTGATAATCCTGCATTCAATGATGTTACCTTCATAGGTGTTGTTGATAAGGCCCGTTTGATAGAGGAATATTCAACTGCAGAAGCATACGTATTCCCGACTTTGTATGAAGGCTTTGCAGGTACTATCATTGAGGCTGCCAGTTGCGGTTGCCCAATCATTACTACAGAAAGTTCAGGCGCAGATCCGGATGAGTTCCCTGCAATCTATATTCCAATGCGTGATGTTGATGCAATTGTAGGGGCTGTGTCCAAGATATTTGATAACTCGCAATATAGAGACGATTTATCTTTGAAAACTTATGAGTATGCGAAGAAACTATCCCCTGAGAGCTATTCAAATTCCTTAATTCAATATTTTAAAAAGATATAATATGGTAGAACCTGTAAAAGCCAAAAGGATGGGTAATATAGAGTTACTAAGAATTGTCTCTATGTTACTTATTATTTGTTGGCATTTTGGATGTCATTGCATCAAAATAGAAGATTTTGATTTTACTATACTTGGGTGTTTCCATTGGATTGTGCGAAGTTTCGCAAATAATGCTGTAAATATTTACATTCTTATTTCTGCATATTTTCTATGTAGAAGTTCATTTAAGCTCAATAAACTGATTTCGCTCATAGCCGAGGTATGGTTCTATTCTGTAGTAATATATACATGTATGATAACGACAAACCAGACTGAATTCTCTTTCAAGAGCGCACTTGCTGTACTATTGCCTGTTCTGAGTGGTAGCTACTGGTTTGCATCTTCCTATGTACTCATGTATATTCTAGCACCGTTTATAAACAAGTGTTTGGATAATATAACACAGAAGCAGCATCTTACGCTTATGGCTATCTTGTTGGTAAGTTTTAGTGTGATTCCTAATTTCTTGTTTTTCTTTCAATGGATTAACTGGGGATCAAGTTGCGGTATAGTATGGATGTTAGTCCTATATGTAGTTGGAGCTTATCTGCGAAGATATGTAGATTTAGAGCAGGTGAAGAAACAACGTAAAAAATATGCAATGTATACAGTATTACTTTGCCTCTCACCTTTTATCACTAAAGTCGTAATTGCATATATTAGCAAAGCATTTACAGGAGAAGTAATAGGAAGTAGTCTCTTCTATATGAATAACTCTGTATTAATTGTCGCATCCAGCATTGCTATATTTTTACTATTTTCTACATTAGAAATTTCAGGAGAGATATCAAACAACATTATTCGCTTCATAGCACCGAGTACTTTTGCCGTTTATCTCATACATGATAATGTTCATATATCTAATAAATTATGGGGGGGGGTAAGAGGTGCTATGCACTTAACGGATTTCAGGTGTATCTATGAATTCTTTGTTGTTGTACTTGCAATATTCTGCTGTTGTATTTTGATAGATCTATTTAGACGAATGCTTTTTATGGCTATCAAAAAAACAAATGTTTGCATAAAACTAAATGATAAAATTTCAAACATAAAGTTACTATGAATATCCAAAATTATATAACTCGCATAGATATAAAACTTCGAGAGAAATTGAACCCTTATCTCGGTCCTCTAAGAAGGCGCTTGGGGGGGGGTGAAAACGCCATTCACTATTATTTCTAACAATTGTTGGGGTGGGCATGTTTACCGATATTTTAACATGCCATACGATAGCCCCACTATTGGTCTCTTCTTTGAGTCAACAGATTACATAAAGTTTATTTCTAATCTGAAGCATTACATCAATCAGGAACTTCAGTTCATCACACTTGAAGAATCCCGCAATAAGGATTTGCTCATCCGTCAAAATAGTGACAAATGTCCGATAGGTGTACTTGATGATATCGAAATCTACTTTCTTCACTATAAGACCCAAGAAGAGGCCTTTGAGAAATGGAATAGGCGAAAAGCACGCATCCATTGGAACAATCTATATTTCAAAATGACTGAGCAGAACGGGTGTACAATTGAACAAATTAGACAATTTGACAAACTTCCATATAAAGACAAATTTATTTTTGTACATAAAAACTATGGAATTCCCTCGCAAGTCCTATTCAAGGATTTTGAAGACGAAGAGTATGTTCTCAATGATACGATGCGTTTTCGCCATTATATCAACTTGATTAATTGGATTAATCACAAACCGTTTAAAAAACATCAATGAACAAGCCATTTGTAATAGCTCCTACATATCTTAAGCATGGAGATGCTGTTGCGCAAATCGAAAGGCATTTTTTCCGCAGTTTGGCATCTATGGGTATTCAACCTACGGTTATCTCTTCTCTTTATGATATTGAAGGTTGTGCTTTTAATCATCCTGTAATAGAACTTGGTGAAGGTAAAATTTATAGGAAATTGGATTTGTTTTTTCATAAATTTGGGCTGATGGATTTGGCCCATACGCCAGATCTACATTATCCTGCTCTAAGAAATAAGATTATAAAAGAGGGCATAAGACTAGCCAAGGAGAGGAAAATTGATTGTATCCATACAATAAATAATCCGGTTTCTGCACATGTTATTGGTGCTGAGTTAAAGAAAAAGACTGGATTACCACTAATTGTACAGTTGTACGACCCTTGGCACAATAATCCATTCCGTCAATATAAGTATTCCTACTTTGATAAAAGAGATCTTCGGATGGAAAGAGAGGTTGCAGATGCTGCAGATCTGATTATTTTCCCAAATGTGGAACTCTTGGACTCATGGGCTGAATATGGCGAAGATCTTCGCAAGAAGATGTGTGTTATCCCATTTTGTACAGAAATTCCAGAGCCTACAGCCAGCAAACATGTTGATGGAAAACTTGTCATTTCTCACATTGGCTCTTTAAGCAAGGAGAGGCAGTCATCGCATTTTATCAATGCACTTGCTGCCCTTAATAGGCAGCATCCAGACATTGCCGCAAAGATCAAAGTTAATTATGTGGGAGGTATCACATCAGAGGAAGTCAAGTTGATTGAATCATCAGGCATAAGCCCTCTGGTAAATCTTGTTGGCAGAGTTACAGAACAGGAGTGCTTCAAGTACTACGAAGAGTCAGATATGTTCTTGATTGTAGATATCAATTGCGAGCCGAATCTTTTCTATCCTTCCAAGCTTCTTAAATACTTCTGCTATAAAAAGCCAATTATAGGTCTTACAAAAAATGACAGCGTTGTATATCACGAATTATCCAAGACAGGCAATTATCCTTTTAGATATGAAGATGAGAAATCTCTTACAGAATTTCTTCTAAAGGCCGCATTGGATTACGATTCTGTGAACACTAATGACAAGACTTATAGCAAACGTTTCTCTGTAGATTCCGTATGTAAGGAATATATTAAGTATATAAACAAAATATGATGAACAAAGATATTACAATTGTAACAGGATTCTTTAAAATAAACAGAGAGTCTTGGAAAGGTTTTGAACTTACAGATGAGAAATATTTTGAGTTCTTTAAAGTATGGGCGAAATTGCAGAACAAGTTAATTGTCTATGTGGAGTCAGAAGAACTAAAGAAAAAGGTAATTGAATTCCGTGTAAATTTGGGGCTCGCTTCACAAACCATAGTAAACGTTGTACCTGATTGTGTAAAGTTAGCACCAGATTTGTATAACAGTATCAAAACAGCAAACGAAAGCCCGATTCAACAAAAGTTTCATGTTCTACCAAATCATCCTGAAGTTTGGAATCCTACATACAATTACATTATGTTATTAAAGGCATGGTGTGTATGTGATGCTATAGATAGAGGGCAGGCAGATGGCATGGTTGCGTGGATAGATTTCGGATATAATCACGGTGGTAGCCCTATTGATAAGAATTCCGATTTCAACTTTAAGTGGGAGTATGAATTCCCCGAAAAGATAAATCTGTTTACCATTCAGGACTTGGACAACCGTCCAATGTTTGAAATTATTTTGAGTATGGACACATATACCATGGGTGGTTTTTTGGTTGGTCCTGCAAACTTATGGCATGAATTCTGGAACCTGTTAAAGTCATCTATGATGGCGTTGAATGATTGCGGTTTGGCAGATGACGATCAAAACATTATTCTAATGGCATACCGCAAGAAACCAGAGATTTTCCATTTAAACAAATCCTATTGGTCTATCCAGCTCAAGCAGTTTGGAGGCGAACACCTACAATGGGCGCCAGGATTTTTGGAGTACCGAGATAGTTTGAAAAAGAAAAACTTCAAGAATTGGGCACGCGGAATTAAGCACAAGATTAACTGCCTCAAATATGCTTGGAGAATTTATAAACATATGAGTAAAGTCAAAATACACTAAATATGAATTTGCTATTAGTTGCTGACGGTCATTACTATCAGACACCAGACGGAACCGTCTATTCTGACTCTGTATTCGATTATACATTCTATAAGCGCTACCTACAGACATTTGAGCATGTCTATGGTGTAGTGCGTGCAAAGCCAGTCAATGAAGCACCGAAAGGGAAGAAACTCGCAAGTGGTGAAGGTGTGTCTTTCCTGACACTCCCTTTGTTCCAGGGACCGTTTCAGTACATTATGAAATATCCTTCGATACGTAAAACGGTGAAGAAGATTTGCAATGATCCGAAGTACGATTGCGCCATTTTCCGATTACCAGCTTCTACCGCTAACATATTTTCGGAGGTGTTTGCCAAGACGGGTAAGCCTTTTGCTGTTGAGATAGTAACAGATCCATGGGTAAACTTTGGTCCAAGGGCTGAAGGCATTAAAGTGTTCAACAAGATATATCAGCGTGAGTGGACTAATGTGGTGAAGAAGATGTGTGCTCTTGCCGATGGCGCCTCGTATGTTACCGAACGTTATTTGCAGAATCTTTATCCACCAAAAGCGTTTACGGATCCTTCTTGCTTTACAGTTGCATATTCGTCAGTAGAGCTTGCAGATGACTCTTTCGGTACGGCAAGAACTTGGGCTGAAGGCCAAAAGGAGTTTATAATTACTCATGCATCCAATTATTTCAACTCATACGCAAAGGGACACCTTACAGTAATGAAGGCACTCCAGAAAGTGCGTAAGGACGGATTTAATGCAAAGGTGCGATTTATTGGGGATGGTCCAATGAGGAGTGAATTCGAACAGAAAGCAAATGAACTTGGTATTGCCGATTCTGTAGAGTTCCTTGGAAGAATGGCTAATGGTGATGAAGTGAGAAAGCGTATAGCAGATTCTGATATGCTCATTTTGCCAACATACGCTGAGGGATTGCCAAGAGTTTTACTGGAGGCAATGTCGATTGGTTTGCCTTGTTTGTCATCTCCAATATGCGGTATTCCAGAGATTCTCAAGCCTGAGTATCTTTATGATTTTGATGACTATGAAGGTTTTGCAAGTGGAATAGAGAAGTTTGTCTCTAATCCACAGTTGATGACGCAAGTTAGTGCTGAGAATCTTCAAACAGCTCAAAAGTATAACTCATCCACGTTGAATCAACGCAGAAAGGATTTCTATGACAAGCTTAAAGAAAAAACAATAAGCAGGAAATAGACTATGGAATCAAAAAATACAGTCGTTACAGATAAGAGTCCGTTCTCTTTAAACGTGCGAATAGCCCGAATGCTTTGGAGTGTGGTATGGTGCTTATTCGCCAAACCATTCCCCAGAGGGATGATGATGGGCTGGAAGCGCTTTCTATTAAAATGTTTTGGTGGCAAGATTGCGCCTACTGCACGAGTATATTCGTCTGCTCGAATTTGGTACCCTGGTAATCTCATAATGGAAGACTATACATGTCTTGCCGATGAGGTGGATTGTTACAATGTAGATAAGGTGGTTTTGAAACATGGCGCTCAGGTGTCACAGAAAACATACCTCTGTACAGCCAGCCATCCGATAGATGTAATTGACGGTCCCTTGATTACTGCTCCTATCATTATAGAACAAAACGCATGGGTTACTGCCGATGCTTTCGTGGGTATGGGTGTCACCATCGGCGAAGGTGCTGTGGTTGGAGCCAGAGCTTGCGTTTTCAAGGATGTAGAGCCTTGGACGGTAGTAGGAGGCAACCCTGCAAAGGTGATCAAGAAGAGGGTGATGAGGGAGAAGGGAAATCGTTTATTGACACAATAATAAAAGTATATTATGAAGATTAAAATTATAGAAATACGTAAACCAGGAACTAAGGAAGAACGTGTTTTCATGAAAGTTATGCAAAAGTGTAACTTATCAGATTTTATTGTTTATGACGAGACATTTGACGATGAAGGGGAACCGTCCAATCTTATGCCACACATGCATAGGTTGCCTGCTGTGCAAGCCAAAGAGGGTATGTTTGTCTCTTTGAGAACGCAAGGTGATCCTGCGAAGTCACACTTGGGCACTCTGGATGACGATGAGACTCCATGTTATTATGAATATTGGGGTCTTGAACGCACCATTTTTAACCAAGAAGGGGATACTGTACGTCTTGTAGAAATTGCCGACGAGACATCCAAGACATACGAGTCTGAAGATTGAGCTGATTATTTTTGAGGAATATATCGAATTGCTTGAGGAGTTGCAGAAAAATTAATTGTATAAAATAGTAAGACAGGCAGAAGGCGCGATAGTTTACTTCGACTCGCTTCATTACTTTCTAAGGGCATATAGTGCAATAGTCTTATTGAATTGTTTAATAAAATTCATGCCCTAAGATCAACCTCTGCCGCACACAGGAAATCAACGCATCCTGATAATAAGACAAAAGACCTCCTACAATGGTTTGGCATTGGCAAATATACTCACAAGGATGTTATAGATATAATCTTCAACCGATTGAATGAGCAGTTGAATTGGTTAATTCAATTGTGTGAGAGTTATAATAAGGGTCAAGAGTAAAACTCCCACGCTCTACTCGACATTGTCTCTTTGGGAATTCCAATCTGAGAAAATAATACAAAAAAATCGCAAAACACTTATGATTAAGAAATCAATCGAAAGTCTGCCATTGGTAGAGAGTTCTCATGGCTGTGGGCAGAAGAGAGTGCTGCTGAGTGAAAATGAGACTGCAACCAACATTACTCAGGTGGCAATCATCTCATTGAAAGCTGGAGAGGAAGGAAAAGAGCACATGCATTGGAAGATAGAAGAAGGATTTTATGTGCTCAAAGGTGAGCTGATTCTTCAAGCAGATAGGACGAACCATATTCTGCATGCCAGGGATTATTTGCATCTTCGAATGGCTACCATTCATAACTTAAAAGCAATTACAGATGTGGAATTGCTATCGATTGGGTGCAAAATCAGAGAATAGTATAGTTCTTATCGGCAATCAAGATTCAAGTCGTTGTATAAAATTGACTGATTTGTCTATTTGCAGCATATAACCCTACAAATCCATAAGTGTATAAAATTCATATAAACAAGTTACAATATGTACGTACATTTTTTCAAGCGTCTGATCGACATACTGATTGGACTCTGTGCACTGCCTTTTGTGGTGCTTGTTATTCTTGTGTTTGGTCCAATAATCTATTTATCTGACAAGGGTTCAATATTCTACAAAGCCAAGCGTATTGGTCAAGGCGGTAAGTTATTCGGAATGTACAAATTCCGTTCGATGATAATGAATGCCCCTGATATTCGTATGGCAAATGGTGATACTTATAATGGTGATGACGACCCTCGTGTAACGAAGATTGGGCGTTTTATGAGAAAGACTTCCATTGACGAGATTCCACAGTTCTTGAATGTGCTGAATGGTACTATGAGTTTTATTGGGCCTCGTCCAGATACTCCAGACTTTCTGCATGTGTATGAGGAGAAATATCCTTCGGTGTTGACCATTAAACCCGGTATAACAGGGTATAATCAAGCATATTTCCGTAATAGTATAGATGGGGCTGAGAAGATGAGGAATGATAATTACTATGCCGAACACCTGACTTTCTGGATGGATGTGAAAATAGTATTTAAGACGATAAAGACAGTCCTGTTTAGAGAAAATGTAAATCATTAAAACAGTGCAAAAAAGATTATTGGTATTGGCAGCTGGCATCTTACAAGTGCCGGTGATAAAAAAAGCCAAAGACATGGGCATATATGTCATCGCTGCAGATGGCAATGAGAATGCAGAGGGGCTGAAATATGCCGACAAAGCTATCGTGGTGAATATTACCTCTGAAGAGGATGTCTTGAAGGTGGCTCGCGAGGATCGGATAGACGGAGTGATTCATCCTTGCTCGGAAGTGGCTATGAATGTGATGGGCAGGCTCAATGACGAATTGGGGCTGTCGGGAATTACCAAAGAGCAAGCCATACGTGCCACAAATAAAAACATGATGCGTGAGGCTTTTGAGCGGGGCGGTGCGCCTTCTCCGAAGAGCATTCTGACGAAGAGTGTGGAAGATGCGTGGAAGCAGTTCCAAAAACTTGACGGTGATGGAATTTTGAAGCCGAGCAGGAACTCTGGTTCGAGAGGCATCGCAAAGGTAATTAAGTCAGGACGGGATGAAGAGAATACAAGCAAAGAGGATTTTTGCAGGTTGTATGATATTGCCCTGAATGAGAGCCGTGACAAATCGGTTCTGCTGGAACAGTTTATAGAAGGGCCTGAATTCTCGATAGAGATTATTGTATGGAACGGCAGGGTGAATGTGCTCACTGTTACAGACAAGAAGACGACAGGTGCTCCTCATTTCGTGGAGTTGGGACATAACCAGCCATCGTGCTTTTCGGCGGATGAGGTGGAAACTCTAAAAGCCGCAGCTGTAGCAGGCGTGAAGGCTTTGGGGGTAAACAACTGTGCATGTCATGCAGAAGCAAAACTAATGGATGGCAAGGCATATCTGATGGAGATTGGCGCCAGACTGGGCGGCGATTTTATCTCTACGGAACTGACCCATCTCAGTACGGGAATAGATATGGTGGCTGCTGCTATAGATGTGGCATTGGGAACGGAACCTGATTTGGGCATAAAGGAAAAGCCCAAGGGAGTATGTATCCGTTACTTCTGTCCAAAGCCAGGAAAACTGGTGAATATATCGAATACCGAGATATTGAATGATGCTCATGTCTATCTATGGGAAATCTATCATAAAGCAGGGGATGAGATACCTGAGGTAACCAGCAGTCTCAGTCGTTCGGGGCATGTGATTGTGACGGAAGACTCGCCACAGAAGGCTATCGCCCTGGCTGAAAAGATAATAAATGAAGTAAAATTTGAAACAGTATAATGATGAAAGCAATATTTCCTTGTTCTTATTACCTGCCAGAGACGGCGGCCAGTCTATATATTACCGATAATATAGTACATGCATGCGCAGATAAAGGAATAGAGGTAGACTTGTATACTCCTTCACCTACACGCAATGTGCCTGATGGCTCTGTGTGGGAGAGGGAAGAGCGGCAAATGGATGGTAAACTGAGAATCCATAGATTTCATCTTTATGGAGAGGGGAAAAATCCGATGCTGCGTGCGTTGCGCTATTTCTTGGGCGAGTTCATTCTGTTACATTATTGTATGTGGAAGAAGTATGATGTGGCTTTCGTTGACAGTACCCCGCCTATTCAGGGGCTTAAAATGCCTTTGATAAAATGGTTGAAACGGAAACCTACTATATATAATGTTCAAGATATATTTCCTGACTCACTGGTAGGAACGGGATTGACCCATGAAGGCAGTCTAATATGGAAAATAGGAAGAATAGTAGAGAAAATTACATATCGATATGCAGATAAGATAATTGTTATCTCGGAAGACTTCAAGAAGAATATTATGGCCAAGGGCGTGCCTGAGGACAAAATAGTGGTAATCTATAATTGGGTAGACCAAAACAAGGTGGTGGATGTGCCGCGTGAAGAGAATAAGCTGTTTGATGTTTATGGACTGGAACGCAGCAAGTTTTATATCACCTACAATGGCAATATCGGGTTGACTCAGAATATGGATATGCTGCTGGATGTGGCCAAGGAGTTGCAGGAAGAGTATGAGGATATTCACTTTGTACTGGTAGGCAATGGCGCATATCTGGACGAGGTGAAGCGCAAAGTGGCAGACCAACAACTGGAGAATGTGCATCTGTTGCCATTCCAGCCATACGAAGATATAAGCCATGTGTTCTCGCTGGGTGATGCCTCGCTGGTAATCTCCAAGCCCGGAGTGGGGGCGAACAGTGTGCCTTCGAAAACGTGGAGCATAATGAGTGCGAGCAGGCCTGTGCTTGCTAATTTTGACGAGAACGAATTGAAGACCATCATAGAGAACAACCACTGTGGAATATTCACCAAAGCAGGCGACAAAGACGCGTTTAAGGAGAGTATTCTGACGCTGTATAACCATCGTGAACTCTGCAAGGAATATGGACATAACGGTCGAAAGTTTGTTATGGACAACCTGACGCGAGAGGTGGGAACACAGAAGTATGTGGATGTAATCAAAGAGGTTTGCGGTATAAAAGCAAAGTAAAAATCTAAAACATTTTCTCGTCATGAGCGAAGCAAGGTTGTTGTGCTCATGACGAGAAAACGTAAGAGGCATAAATCTATGTGGAATAGTTTACATAGTATTAGATGTGGTAGATTTAATTATCTGCGAAACAGCATATAGAGGGAATACGCTGACATGGCGAACGGTATCTTGATCTTCTTTGTCAGTATAACAAAACTCTCCGAAATTCTCTAATGAGCAACGGATGCCCTCGGTGATATGCTTCTCACGCATAAAAGCCCACAGACTTTTCATTCCACCTTGGTTTCCTGCTTTGACCTCAATGGGAAGAATATTAAGGTGAGATGGAAGGAGATAGTCGATTTCTGCTAATGAATTTTTTGACAAACGAACCCAGTAATACAACTCATGACGCAAGTTGGGAGTCATATAGTGGAGCATTTCCAAACCGGCTACAAGCTCTGCCATAGTACCTTTGTTGACAAGGTCGGCTGCTGTGGCTGTAAGTATTTGGGTGGTGAGCATGGTAGAGTCTCCTATAGTGATGCCCAAAAGCCGCAGCATAAGTCCACAGTCAAAGAATAGAATCTTGCGATATGAATTGTCAGCTTCGCTACCCAAAGGAAATCCATTGGCACTGGTGTGAGTTACGGGAATCAGTAATCCGGCAAGAATGAGCAGGTTGAGCGCACTCTTGACTTCTGCTGTTTTATAGTCGCCTACTTTGGTATAGACAAATTTTTTTGTGGCTTGTACGGCGGCACTACGCAATATGTGGCGAAGTAAATTGACATCAGCCTTTTTCTTGTATTTAGGAAAATCGTCCTCATAGCTTACAAGTATATCATTTTGAACTTCCTGACAAAGCAGGTAATCGTGGGTCTCAACCCATTTGGCAACACACTCAGGCATACCTCCTACAAGCATATATGTGCGAAGCAGACTGACTAACTTTTCGTGCAATAGCTCAGGAAGAGGTGATTGTGAAGATGCTGCATTACGGGCTTCGAGTAATATGTCTTCTTTGTTGGCAAGAAGAAATTCATCAAAGGTCATTGGATACATAAACATGGAATGTATTCTACCTACGCCAAATGTTGGTAATTCTGCAAGGGCGAACTCTAATAGTGAACCTGCAGCAATAACATGAAGCCCTGGCATGTTCTCTTTGAAGAAACGTAATGACATGATGGCCTCTGGACACTCTTGAATCTCATCCATAAAGAGAAGTGTCTCGCCTTCTTCTATCCTTGAGCCTGATATTGCAGAAATCTGCATAACGATGCGATTGACATTTAGGTCTGGTATGAAGATAGCTTTATATTGAGGCTCCATCTCAAAGTTTATTTCTAAATAGTTTTTGAATTGTTTGCCTAAATGACGCACAGCGGAAGATTTGCCTACCTGTCGTGCACCTCGAAGTAGAATGGGTTTACGTGTATCGCGTGAAGCCCATTCTGATAGATGTTTATCTATAATTCTCTTGTAGTACATGGTGACTCGTTAATAGTTGTATTTCAGTTGCAAAGATAGTAAAATGAAATTATCCAAACAAATAAATCGCCGAAAAATGAAATTATCCAAACAAATAAATTGGCGATAAACGAAATTATCCAAACAAATAATTTTAACAAATAGATATTTATAATCATATTATGACAATGAAATTGCGTAATGTGCCTTTCTCTCCGCCGGATATGACGGAGGCTGAGGCGGCAGAAGTGCGTGATGCCATTTTGTCTGGTTGGATAACAACCGGACCGCGCACAAAGAAGTTGGAAAAGGAAGTGGCTGAATATGTGGGTGTGAACAAGGCTGTATGCCTGAACTCGCAGACGGCTTGTGCTGAAATGGCGCTGAGGCTGTTGGGCGTAGGCGAAGGTGATGAGGTGATAGTGCCTGCTTATACCTATACGGCCAGTGCTTCGGTGGTAGAACATGTTGGGGCTACGCTCGTCTTCGTTGATGTGCAGAAGGATTGCCTCGAGATGGATTATGACGCTGTGGAGAAGGCCGTGACTCCTAATACCAAGGTCATTATCCCTGTAGATTTGGCCGGTATTCCCTGTGACTACGACCGTCTGTTCGAGATAGTAGAGCGCAAGAAGGACATCTTCGCTCCTAAGACTGACTTGCAGAAGATGATAGGTCGTGTTGCCATCTGTTGCGATGCAGCTCATGCCTTCGGTGCTTCGCGCAAGGGAAAGATGGTGGGCTCGATAGCTGACTTCTCATCGTTCTCGTTCCATGCCGTAAAGAACCTGACTACTGCTGAGGGTGGTGCCCTGTCGTGGAATCTGTCTTTTGGCAATGAGCTGGTGGTGAAAGATTTGGACAAGAATGAGGACAATACCTTCAGCGGTGTGCCAGAGATAGCGGGCGAGACCTGGAATGAGAACCTTTACCGCAAGGCGCAGCTGTTGAGTCTGCATGGTCAGAACAAGGATGCGTTGGCGAAGACCAAGCTCGGTGCTTGGGAGTATGACATCATCGGTACATGGTATAAGTGTAATATGACTGACGTGGTGGCTGCTATCGGACTGGTTCAGATGGACCGCTATGAGGGCATGTTGGCGCGTCGCCGCCAGATGATAGCCCGTTATGATGAGGCTTTTGCGGGACTTGATGTGACTGTGCTGAAGCATTATACCGAGGAATATACATCGTCTGGCCATCTGTATCTGGTGCGTCTGCTCGGCAAGACGCGTGAGGAAGCAAACCTGGTAATAGAAAAGATGGCAGAGCGGGGTATTGCAACCAATGTACACTATAAGCCTCTGCCTATGATGACGGCCTATAAGAAGTTGGGCTTTGATATCAAGGACTTCCCCAATGCTTTCCATGCGTTTGAGAACGAGATTACGCTACCGCTGAACACCAAAATGAATGATGAGGATGTGGAGTATGTAATCAGTAACTTCGTGGAGATCGTAAAGGGATTATAGTCTGCGCAGCTACGTTTTGGGGATGGGGCGTATCAGCCCCGCCGTCCTTACGAATCAATGCAGAGCTATATACCTTATTATATATATAGGCGTCTGCATGGAAGGAAGCCAAGACGTAGCTTTATAAAGAATAGGAACCGATGATTACTGCCGAAAAAAGACTCTTGCTGCGCCTTGTCCGAATGGGGTTAGGCAATGGTGGAGTCTGTGACCTTGCGGAAAGAATAGAATGGAACGCTCTGCTGGACCTGGCTGTTCAGCAGGGCGTTCCTGCTATTGTGCTGGACGGGGTAAAGGATGTGTCTCCATCGCCGTTTGCGGCCGGTGACAGGCTGTGTAAAATGCAGTGGGTCGGAATGGTGATGAACATGGAGCGGCAGTATGCTGCTTATGAGAAGGTGATAGGAGAGTTGGCTGCGTTCTACCAGCAGAATGGTATAAACATGATGTTGCTCAAGGGGTATGGGTTGTCTAAGTATTGGCCTGTACCAAATCATAGACCTGTCGGTGATATAGACATCTATCTGACGGGTGATGGCAATAAGGTGTGGAAGATGGCTGACAAGCTGCTGCATGAGCGGTTGGGTATCGAGGTGGACAATGGGCACCATCATCATTCGGTGTTCACCTATAGGGGAGTAATGGTTGAGAATCATTATGATTTTGTAAACGTACATTCGCATCGTTCGAGCAGATGGATAGAACGGCTGTTCAAGCGATTGGCTGCATCCGGGCATGAGACATATATGCTGGATAACGGTGCCAGAATCATATTGCCCTCACCTCTGCTGAATATGCTTTTTGTGGCTCGTCATTCGGCTTGTCATTTCGCGGCAGAGGGGATGACGCTTAGGATGTTGTGTGACTGGGTGTTGCTGGCAAGGCAGCGGAAGGATGATATAGATTGGGACGAGTTTTGGAAGATGTGTGTGGCTATGGGCATGGCGAAATTCGTATTGTGCATGGCTCATATAGCTCATCGCTATCTGGGGTTCGCGCTTGATGTTTTTAATATCCCAGTGGTATACTCTAACTTCGGAACAGAAGAAGCAGAACTGATAGAACGCGTGCTGGAAGACTGCTTCTCGTCGCGTAACAAGGAAGAAGGACCAGCTGGGGTGGGATATGTCATTGCGCGGTATAAGTTGTGGAAGAGTAATCTCTGGAAACATCGTATAGTATATACTGATAGCGTGATTTCCACCTTTTTGGCCCAAATTAAAAGTCATCTGATGAAACCGGCGACGATAATAGGGAATTGAAAATTATGGAAGAATTGGTAAAACGGGTAAGCGATTTTGTAGAAATGGAGCATCGTTCTGGAGCCATGCAATTGATAAGTGCTGAGTATGTGGCTCGTTGTATGCAGATTGCCAAAGAGGATGCGGCAGCTGCTCTCGAAGCATTAGAGAAATAATTGCGTTGTAGTGATGAGCGGTTGCAGATAATTCGTGCTACATATATAATAGGTGGACAGTATATTTGGCGGTGTCGATGGAACTTGTTACTTTTGCTGTGTTAAAGCAGAGATTATGGAGAATATGACAAAGCGTGAGGCCAATTGGCAGGAAAGTTACAAGGAACTATTGGCTTATGTCGAGGAACATGGGCAGTTTCCCAATAAGAAGAAGGCGGATAAGCGCGGCCTTCTGAACTGGTGGAAGTATAACAAGAAACAAATGAAGGCTGGCAAACTGGATGATGAGCACATGCAGCTTCTGATAGAATTGAGCGATAAGCGGCGGGTGCATCTGCTGTTTGCGGATGAGTCGGGTGACGACGAATAGTTGTTGCCGTATATGTGTCCAATAGAATGGTGCATAGAGCCGGATTTCCATAGTATGGGAGTCCGGCTCTATGCGTTTATGTGGGTCGCAATACGTTGGGGATCATCCGAATTTCCGTGCTTTTCCTTGGCTTCGCTGTAAGTGTTGTGTTTTATACATGAAACAGCAGGTCAACTGCGGGTGACATCTTCGGCTAAACGCAACGACATTATCTTTCCGCGTCGTACAGCGTCGGTGACCTTCGGTTCTGAGTGGCTGCTGCTTGTGGGCGTCCGAAAGGCATAGTGGAACGTTCCCGCGGAAACTGATTGAGGGAAAAGTCTCTTGCCATTTGTTCTCTATTTGCTACATCTATTAAAGGATGTGATAGACACAAAAAGCCGTTGTGGTTGTTGGCGGCTTCGCCTTGTTGGAGTTGTTGGTGACGCCTGACGGGAAACGAGTTTTCCTCTTTGTCGTCACCAATACCTCCAACGCTATGCTTCGCATGACGACAACAGCCGTCACGGTTCAAAAAGCGGCCGTCGGCCGTCCAAAAAGTCCGCCTTTGGCGGTAAAAAAAGCCTAATACCAAAATTTATTTTGCCAAATTACCGCCTGATACCAAAATCTTTTTTGTGGATTTATGCCCTAATACCAAAATCTTTTGTAGCGAAATACGTTCTGATACCGAAATCTTTGGGTTGTTTGCCCACTGCGGGTAACGCCTTCGGCTAAGCGCAACACTTACAGCGTTGCCATGATGGTGGGGGGGGCGTGTACCCAGGGTAGCGTGCTTTCGCCCGCAACCCTGGGCTGGGGAAACGCAACACATACAGCGTTGCTGCTGCTTGTGGAAGCCCCTCTCTAACTCTCCCCAAGGGGCGAGAATGCTAACCTGGTGAGTTTCGCATAGTTATTGGTGAAATGATGGGGTGGGTGGCGTGATAGAGCTCCGTTCTGCGACAATGCTGTAAATGGTGGTGCTTGTGGGAGAGTTTCCATGTTTTTTACCTCTGTTTGCTTTAACTATTAAGGGATGGAGATAAAGACAAAAAGCCGTGGTGGCTGTTGTCGGCTTCGCCTTATTGGGGCTGATGGTGACGCCAGTCAGAAAACAAGTTTTCCTTCTTGTCATCACCGTCATCACCAATGTCATGCATTGCATGACGACAACAGCCATCATGGTTCAAAAAAGCGGCCGTAGGCCGTTCAAAAAGTCCGCCTTTGGCGGTGAAAAAATAGCTGCTTGCGGTGCCCCTCTCTAACTTTCTCCAAGGGGCGAGAATGCCAACCAGTTGTGGTTCACCTTCTGGATGTGTGGGGTGGATGGAGCATGAGTTTCGTTGTATTTTGAGCCTGCGTAAATGCTCTATATACCTTATTATATATGTATCTCTCTGCATGGGTGGGGAAATCTATGGTGTGTCCTTGTAAAGTGCAAGTGGTGAAAGATATCGTAGAAGATATACTCTTATGGGGTTTTTTCTTGTCTGGGTATGAGTGGCTCGTGAGGGGCTGGTGGTTCGGGCTCTTGTGGCGTGAAAAGAAAAACTCCCAAAGTCCTAATGGGCCTTGGGAGTTGTCATCATATTCATGATATGGGTTCTGTCATTAGAATGGCAGGTCATCATCGCTGTTGCTCTGCTCGGGCTGGGGTGGGAATGGGGCGTTGGCGGGCTGCTGAGGCGCTGCGGGAGCGGCCTGGGCTGCAGGGGCTGCGCTAACGGTGTTGGGGTCGACCAAGCGAACGTCGAATGCGCGGATATTGTTGAACCAACGGCCATTATACTCGTGAGCATCAATGTCGAAAGAAACATTGACCTCCTGGCCTAACTGTATGTTGAAACGAGTGAGACGCTCTTCGCCAAATACATCGAATACCATCTTGCGAGGGAAGCTGTCGTGGGTTTCGATTACAAAACTCTGACTCTTCCACTCTCCACGTGCTGAAACGCCGCTGCGTGCGGGCAGCACTGCGATTACCTTACCTTGTAGTTCCATTTTATAATTATATATTTGTTTTCGAGATTATTATCTTCCGCGAAATTACTAAATTTTATGAGAAAGACGAAAATATTTGCCTATTTTTTTGCACCGCAAGCAGCTTTTTTGTATTTTTGTGCCTATATTCAATTAAAAACCATATAAATAATATAGGCATGGAATTTACAATATCAAGCAACGCTCTTAGCAGCCGTTTACAAACCCTGGCAAAGGTTATCAGTAGTAAAAACTCACTCCCTATACTGGAATGTTTCTTGTTTGAGGTGAACAATGGTTCGCTGACGATTACTTCGTCGGACAGCGAAAACATGATGAAGTCTACTGTGGCACTGGACAGTAACTCTGGAGAAGGGGCTTTTGCCATTCAGAGCCAGACCATGCTTGACGCTGTGAGAGAGCTGCCCGAGCAGCCTTTGACTGTAGTCGTTGATACCGAACTGGCTACAATCAAGGTGATATATCAAGGCGGTGAATATAACTTTACCATCATGGGCGCTGCAGAATATCCCAAAATGCTGACGATGCCTGAGAATGTCAATGTAATCACGATTGATTCGGGCGTGCTGGCTGCCAACATAAACCGTTCGATATTTGCCACTGCGCAGGATGAGCTGCGTCCGGTGATGAATGGTATCTACTTTGACCTGACTCCGGAAGCGTTGGCTATCGTAGCCAGTGATGGACACAAGCTGGTGCGTAACAAGAACTTCATGGTGAAGAGTGATTCTCCTGCCGCCTTTATTCTCCCGAAAAAGCCAGCCAACCTGTTGAGAAGTGTACTGGGCAAGGATGGCTGTGATGTTGTCATCAAGTTTGATGGACGAAATGCCGAGGTAACCTTCGACGAGGGCGTGCTGACATGCAGACTGATAGAGGGACGTTACCCCAACTACAACTCGGTGATACCTGTAGCCAACCCCAATCAGCTTACGATAGATAGAAAGGCTCTGCTGAGTGCTCTCAAGCGCGTATTGCCTTTTGGTAGCAAGAGCAGCCAGTTGGTGAAGTTCAAGTTGGATGCAGGCAGTCTGGTAATCTCGTCTGAGGATATAGACTATGCAACCAAGGCTCGTGAGACTATCCTCTGTGACTATGCAGGACAGAAGATGAGCATAGGATTCAAGGGCAGTTCGCTGACAGAGATTTTGAGCAATCTGGACAGTGAGCAGGTTACGGTGGAACTCGCTGATCCCAGCCGTGCCGGTATCATTGTACCTACAGAACAGCCCGAGAATGAGGATGTGCTGATGCTGCTCATGCCGATGTTGTTGAACGATGCAAACTAATAGTCAGAACCCACTATAATATATAGTAATAGTGAAACTTAATATCACAAAACCGCTGGTAGTCTTTGATTTGGAGACTACCGGCTTGGATATTGTAAAAGACCGTGTCATCCAGATATCGTATATCAAGGTGATGCCGGACGGACGGGAAGAACGAAATAATATCTTTGTCAATCCTCAGCGGGTAATCCCTGATGAGGTGGTAGCGCTTACGGGCATTACCAATGAGATGGTGAAGGATGCCAAGACATTCAAGGAGATTGCAGCCAATCTGAAAGACGCGTTTGCGGGATGTGACTTTGCCGGATTCAACTCAAACTTTTTTGATATTCCCATGCTTGCCGAGGAGTTCCTTCGTGCGGGCGTGGACTTTGACTTCTCCAAGGTCCGTCTGATAGATGCGCACAGCATCTTCTGCAGAATGGAGCGTAGGAGTCTGGCTGCTGCCTATCAGTTCTATTGCGGTCGCAAGATGGAGGATGATTTCCCTCCGCATCGTGCCGATAATGACACCGAGGCTACCTATCGGGTGCTGATGGCTCAGTTGGACAAGTATAATCCAGAGACGGCCGATGACCCTGAGAAGGTGTTGCACAACGATATGGATGAGTTGGCAGCCCTGTCAAAATCGAATGACAATGTGGACTTTGCAGGCAGAATCGTGTGGAAGGACATGGTCGATGCCAATGGCAAGCCGCTGCTCGATGGTGAAGGCAATCCGCGCAAGCAGGAGGCTTTCAATTTTGGTAAATACAAGGGTTGGTATGTGACAGATGTCCTGCGCAAGGACCCTGGTTATTACAGTTGGATGCTGTCGTCTGATTTTACGAACAACACCAAGCAAGTGCTCACGCGTATCCGTATGCGTGAATTTATGAACAAGAAAGGATAGTGGGCAGTAATCTCGGCATATTGATACGGACATTTACGCGGAGAAATCGCTTCTGGATGAAAGGCGTGATGGTGATGGGCTACATCATGATAATGCTGGCGGCAATGCCGGCAAAGGCTCAGGAACTCAATGCCAAGATAACCATCAACCGTTCGCAGATACAGGGAACGGATGCCAGCGTGTTTGATGAATTGCAGAAGCAGTTGGAGCAATTTGTCAATGAGCGGCAATGGACCAATCTGCATTTTCAGAAGAATGAGCGTATCGTATGCAATTTTAACATCACTGTAACCAAATATGACGCTTCGTCGAATATCTTCACTTGCAAGGCGCTGATACAAGCCAATCGTCCGGTATATAATTCGGCTTATACTACCACTCTTTATAACAACACTGACAACAACTTCAACTTCGAATATACCCAGTTTGATCAAATTGTCTTCACTCCAGACAATATTGACAATCAGCTAACTGCGCTGTTTGCCTATTATGCTTATCTGATTATCGGCATCAATCTCGACAGTTTTGCTGCCATGGGTGGTGACGAGGTGCTGCAACAGTGTATGAATGTTGCCAACAGTGCGCAAAATCTGAATTATCCCGGATGGAAAGCCTTTGATGACAGTCGAAACAGGTATGCCTTTATCAATGATTATCTGGATGGAGGTATGCGCCCGTTCCGACAGTTTCAGTATGACTATTACCGTACCGGGCTTGACGAGATGGCTGGCAATGCGGAGCGAGGGCGTGCCAATATAACTAAGGCGATGGAGCTGTTGAAGAACAGTCATGATAACAAGCCGCTGAGTCTGGTTCCGCAGATATGGACGGACTACAAGCGGGATGAAATTGCCAATATATATAAAGGTAAGGGAACGCCCAAGGAGAAGGAAACAGTATACGACATTCTGTTTGGTATCAACGCCAGTCAGAATGCGGCATGGGATAAAATTAAGGAATAATGTTAAGACATTTATATATAAAGGATTTTACGCTGATAGACCAGCTTGACATTGATTTCTTTCCAGGTTTCTCGGTAATCACTGGAGAAACGGGAGCGGGAAAGAGTATTATCTTAGGCGCATTGGGTCTGCTCTTGGGTAATCGTGCTGATGTTAAGCAGATAAAAAACGGCGAGAAGAAGTGTGTCATTGAGGCACATTTTGATTTGGCCGACAGTCATCTGGAGCGTCTGTTCTCTGACAATGATATAGACTATGATGCACAGGACTGCATCCTGAGAAGGGAAATCAATGCCAATGGCAAGAGCAGGGCTTTTGTCAATGATTCACCTGTATCGATTGCTGTTCTCAAGGAATTGGGCGAGCACCTGATAGACATACACAGTCAGCACCAGAACCTGCTCTTGCAGAAGGATGATTTTATGCTCGGCATTGTGGACGTGGTGGCCAAGAATGGCGAGGTGCGTCGTGCGTTTGCCGAGGCATACGAAAAGCAGAAAACGTGCAAGCGTGAATTGGATGACTTGACACAGCAGATAGAAAGAGATAGGCAGAATGAAGATTTTCTGCGTTTCCAATATCAGGAGTTGGCCAAGGATGAATTCAAAGAAGGCGAGCAGGAGCAGTTGGAACAAGACAGTGAGATACTGGCTCATGCAGAAGAGATAAAGCAGGTGCTCTTTGATGCGAATAACGTGCTGGCTGACGAAGACAACAATGTGGCGTCTATCCTGAAGAACATCGCTTCCAATCTGAATTCGATAGAATCGGTATATGCGCCAGCTCGGGAACTGGCTGCGCGTGTGGAAAGTGCTTATATCGAAATCAAAGATATAGCCGACGAAATCAATGGGGGAGGAGAGAAGATTGAGTTCAATCCTGCCTTGTTGGAGGAAATCAACGGCAGGCTGGATAGATTGTATGCTCTGCAACAGAAGTATCACCTCGGTTCGATAGAAGAACTGAATGAACTCAAGCAGAAAATCGCTGACCAACTGGGTCTTATTGACAATGGTTCGGATGAGTTGGATGCGCTTAAGGAGCGATATGAGCGGGCATACAAGGAATGTCTGGTAAAGGCGAAACAGTTGACGCAGACACGCGAGAAAGCGGCGAGAACTGTGGAAAAGGAACTTAAGCAACGTCTGGTACCATTAGGAATCCCCAACGTAAGATTTGAGGTGTCAATGGAGGAAAAGCCCTTGAGTGCTGATGGCGCCGACAAGTTGCAGTTTATGTTCAGTGCGAACAAAAACAGTCTGTTGCAGCCCATATCGCAGATAGCCTCGGGCGGCGAAATCGCCCGCGTGATGCTCTCGTTGAAGGCGATGATTTCGGGAGTAGTCAAATTGCCCACCATCATCTTTGACGAGATTGATACGGGCGTGAGTGGTCGCGTGGCCGAGCAGATGGCTTCGATTATGAAGGAGATGGGCGACAAGGACCGTCAGGTCATCAGCATTACCCATCTGCCACAGATTGCTGCCATGGGAACGACCCATTATAAGGTTTCCAAAGAGGATTATCGTGATGTGACGTTGAGTAGGATGACAAAACTTACAGATGACGAGCGAATCAAGGAAATCGCTCAGATGTTGAGCGGCAGTGACATAACTCCGGCCGCAATAGAAAATGCAAAATCCCTATTAAGAATATGAAGAAAATCATTTATATAGCTTTCGCACTCTTGGTTGCAACCAATTGTAGTGCGCAGATAGAGAGTGCCGCCAAATCGGTTTTCTCTCTGACAACCTTTAAGAAAGATGGTACCTTGCTTGCATCAACCCATGGCGTGTTTGTGGGAGATAAGGGCGAAGCGATAAGTTCTTGGAAGCCGTTTGTGGGTGCCGACAGTGCGGTGGTAATCGATGCCAATGGCAATCAATCGGTAGTAAGTGCGCTGATAGGTGCCAACGAGTTGTACAATGTCTGCAAGTTTAAGGTGGATGGCAACACGCAGCCTGCTTCTGTAGCAACCGCAGCCAGCAAGAAGGGTGAAAAGGTATGGATAATGCAGTATTCGGTCAACAAGCCCCTGATAGAACAGCGCAATGTGCAGAGCGTGGAGCCGTTTATGGAGAAGTATGCCTATTATCTCTTTTCGTCTAATATCGATGAGAGTGCAGATGGATGTCCTGTTGTCAATTCCAAAGGTCAGGTGATTGGTGTCATCCAGATTTCCAAGGATGGACAGCAGATTGTGGCTACTGATGCCAATTTCATGAACGATATGACTGTGGAGAACGGTCTGGCCATAGCCAATCCTGTGCTCAGACAATCGTTTATCCCTATCGACTTTCCCAAGAACCATGAGCAGGCTGCGGTGATGTTGACTCTCACAGCAGAACAGAGAGATACGCTGATGTATAACAAGTACGTAAAGGCTTTCATCCAGCGTTTCCCTGGTTATGTGGAAGGCTATAATGCGCTGGCCAACAGACAGCTGGCTAAGGCTGATTTTTCTGGAGTAGATGCTACCATCAAGACTGCCCTTGAGAAAGTTGCCAAGAAGGAGGATGTACATTCGGCCTATTCCCGTCTGATATATAACAAGGTTTCCAATCTTCCAGACAGCATCTATCCTTCCTGGAATGCGGATAAGGCGCTGGAGGAAGCCAATAAGGCGTATGATATAGACCACCAGCCTCTCTATGTGCATCAGCAGGCTTTGGCTTATTTTGTGAAGAAAGACTACGCTACTGCCTACGACAAGTTTATGGAACTCACCAAGACCCCTATTCGCAATGGTGACCTCTTCTATAGTGCCGCTCAGTGCAAAACGCAGATGAAGGCTCCCGATGCAGAGATTGTAGCCCTCTTGGACAGTGCTATAGCTGTCTCTCCCCAGCCACTGAATTTTGTGGGTGCGCCTTATGTTCTTGCTCGTGCTACACATTATTATAATATAGGAGAGTATCGTAAAGCGGTGATAGATTTCAATCAGTATGACTCGTTGATGCAGGGTAGGCCCATTACCAGCAATTTCTACTATATCCGTCATAAGGCAGAAATGGAAATCCATCAGTATCAGCAGGCGCTCAATGATATGGACCGTGCCATATTGCTGCAGCGTGATTCTCCAACCCTGTGGGCAGAGAAGGCTTCGCTGCATTTGCGCTTCAGCCAGACCGACAAGGCAATCCGTAGTGCAGAAATCTGTACACAACTTGCACCTGAGTATGCCGATGGATATATCTTGTTGGGCGTGGCCAATATGGTGGCAAAAAATAAGGAAGAAGGAACCAAAGCTCTCATGAAAGCCAAGGAATTGGGAGATGAAAGAGCTGATGAGTATTTGAAGAAATATAAGTAAATATTTGGAAATACCAAGCAAATTTATTAACTTTGCAGCCGCAAAAAGGATGGTTCCGTAGCTCAGTTGGATTAGAGCAACAGCCTTCTAAGCTGTGGGTCTTGGGTTCGAACCCCAACGGAATCACTTTGTGACCCCATGCGGGTCACATCGGAACAAAACAACGTCAAAGAGGATTCTACTTCGGTAGTATCCTCTTTGTTGCTTATATACAGTTAGTTACGAGCGAGTAACTTGAAATTCAGACAGTTATTTAGAGGACGAGCGTAATGTCTAATTAACGCAGCGGATTTGAACCTGGTGCTTTGATGATGACATAACGGGACACAACGATACATAAATGTGTGACACTTTGTGTGACACTTTTCTGAAATGTGTGACACTTTCAAAAAGCGTGTGACACTTTCAGCCACTAAATAGCTGGGATTGGTAAAACTACCAATTAAAAATTGTTAAACTCCCATTATTCTCATCTTCTCCACTTATTTGTCCGCTGTACTAAAACCTACTTTAACGATGAAGAAGGAATTGGTAGAGGTCGTCTTCGACCGTAGAAAAAACTCCGAGAAGAGGGGTTACGGATTTTTGGAAGTGCAAGTTTATCTTGGACGTGCCACTCGTAAATACATTATGATTGGCAAGTATTCACCCGACGACTGGCAAGCAGCAGCAGCTTCGCCCGAAACACAAGCTCTGGTAGCAAAGTGTAAGAAAATCATTGCTGCGATGGACGTTCTTGATGAAGAGCGTACCTACGACAATTTCATGTATCACTTCAATGGCGAAGAAAAGAAGCCTAAGGTGGAAGTAAAGGAGGAGCAACCAAAAGAGCCGGAGAAAAGTGGAAAGAGCTTTCTCGACTTTATGGAGGAAGCTCTCGCCAATGAAGATTTGCGCGAAGGTACACGCAAGCACAAGATTTGTGCCATTGAAACCGTGCGCACATTCGGTAAACTCAACACCTATGGCGACTTGACTCCGAAGAACATCATCGCCTTTGACAACTGGCTGCATGATGGCACCCGTACCGATGTGACGTGTTACGGCTACCACAAGAAAATCCACAAGTGGGTTCGCCAGCTTTATCAGATGGGCGAAATTCCACAGGATCCTTATCAAGTGGTGACGTTGAAGCGAGGCAAGTGCCGTGAACGTGAACCGCTCACCGAACTTGAACTGAAGCTCATGCGCAGCTACAAGTTCGAGGGCAAACTTGACAGGGTGCGTGATTTGTTTATCTTCGCTGCCTACACCGGACTGTCGTTCTGCGACACACAGACCTTCGACTTCGAGAGCATGACGAAGAAGGAAGGCAAGATGTACTACATCGATGGTAGCCGTATCAAGACCGATACGAAGTTCTTCACTCCTATCCTCTCTCCTGCGATGAAGGTGCTTGAGAAGTACGACTTCCAACTGCCTAAGATAAGCAACCAGAAAGCCAACGACTACCTTCATGTGATACAGATGGAGCTGCACTTCAGGCAGAAGTTGACTTTCCACGTGGCTCGCCACTCCTTCGCTACGATGGCATTGGCTCACGACGTGCCTATAGAGAATGTG
>ERZ773186.457-NODE-457-length-39406-cov-33.817006_pt1 | contig 39406 bp, 38 predicted proteins | sample MGYA00581000_ERZ773186 | MGnify/ENA primary metagenome ERZ773186 (study PRJEB29015, sample SAMEA2737752) | human gut metagenome | biome: human gut; feature: human-associated habitat; material: faeces | place: China | collected 2012 ...
TGCCTGTAAGGGTATATGCCATGCCTACGAGAAGTGTATAGATAATTGATGTATTCGGCAAATCAGAATTTATATCATCAACTGCTTAAGGAATGCTTTGAGGCATTTTGGTAATAGCTGTATTTTTGCTAACATCATCAATGCGATGCCGCAAATCTAGAGCTTTCTTATGAAAGGCATTGGCTGTATTCAGTTCAGATAGATTGTCATTCTGGATACCTGTTAGGAAATGCTGCCACTGGGCAATAGAGGTCTTGGTTTCCTCTGCTCTTAGAGCTTGTAGATACTGGGCACCATCTCTAGGTGGAATAGCATCCAGCTCTTGTTGCCGTTTTTCCAGAGCTGGTATAATATCAGATTTGATATAATCAGACAGCTTACTGCGCTGACTAGCGGACAGACGGCCATCAGAGGTAGCAGTCAGCTGATTGAATCTGGTTTGCTGGGTATCCAGAATATCATTATACTTGTCAATAATATCCTCAGTCGCCCGTTTGTAGGCCAGCAGGCCGGAGGTCTGAATCGGGGTAACAAAATCCAGATAGTCACGATAGTTAACAATCCGAACTACCTTCCAGCCCTCCTCAGTCTTATTCATAAGGAGATTCAGAGTAAAAAGGGTGTTGGTATAATCATCCTTAACCTGTATCTTGGCCAAAGCAGTATCCTTATTGCGATTAATTTTGTCTATTTTTACAATGCTGGTATTTCTTATCTGAGAACGCTCAATCAGATATTCATAATCCATACCTAGCTGTCGTCCCTTGAGAAGATTGTCATCAGAAGGATTCTGCCAGCTTCCCTTGTCGGCATAGGCCAAAAGGAGCTGGATGGTATCTCTTACCACCTGGGGCTTGATTTTGATGTAGAACTGCTCAAACATCACCTTGGTATCATTGGAAAGATTGTCATCTTGGGCAAACATATCTCTGGTGAGGTCATCGTAGGCCTGTCCGCTAACAGCTTCTAGATTGCAATATTCCTGCAGCGCCTTAGCATCATGATTTTTGATAGCCTGATGCAGCTGTTCCAAGGCGTATTCCGGAGAATCAGCATAAAAAAAACGCCACAGACCAAAACCTAATACAAATATCAACAGAAATAGGACTCCTATACGCTCATAGCGAGTCCGTCGGCGACGCTGTTCCAGTTGCTGTTGCCAATCAAATTTACCCATTGTGTCCATCCCTTCTTTTTTTAATATTCATATTATAGCATTGAAGTCCTGCTAGGACAAATTATAACCCTCTAAAAATTTTCCAAGCCTATAAAGATTGTAGTTTATATTGTCGATAACATAGTTAGAAACTGTAAATTGAAATATTCATGGGGAAGCCATAATATTTGCTCCTAAGGAAAAAGCAGGCTGCCCCATAAAAACAGGGATGTTTATACAATCAAGGAGGAATTAATATGGCAGCAAGAGTAGGAGGTTATCCTCAGCAGCTGGCCCTGCTGAATCAGCTGAATAGAGCGAATAAATCCTTTAACAAGCATATGACCGCCATTGCCACAGGCAATAAGGTAAATAGTCCGGCAGACAACCCTTCCGTTTATGCCATTGGCACTAAGATGGGGATTCGTATCGGCGCCTTAGACCAAGCAGCAGCCAATACCCAGACTGGTTCTGCTATGCTAAAGGTAGCTGATGGAGCTATGAGCAATACTCTGGATATTCTGGCCACTATGCGGGAGCGGGCTTTGGCCGCTGCCAACTCCACTGCCAAGGACAGCGACAGAGCCAGCATTCAGAAGGAGTTTAACCAGTATATTGACCAGATTACAGATAATTCGTTGGTGGAATATAACGGCATGAGCTTAATGGATGGCAGTCATGGCGGTCAGAGCAGTATGACCACCCAGGCTTATACCAATAAGACCTTCAGCGCAGATACTGCCGGGGATACCAAGCTGACAGATTTGGCTTATCGTCATGGTGACAGTATGGAGATTCAGGCCACAGATACAGTTACAGTTTCCTTTGTGAAGGATGGCAAGACCTATACCAATAGTTTCAAGGCCGGCAATGCTACTCTGGCAGATATTTTTGACAGTGCCAATCAGGCTGGCCAGAAGGCTGGTATTGGAGATATTTTTGATACCAATATAGGCAGTACCAAGGAAATTGGCACAGATGCCAGTGGCAAGACCTTGAATACCCCAGATGGGAAAAACGCCATTACAGTCAAGGCAGCTCAGGCCGGTAAGGCAGGAGAGATTGCAGGTTTTGCCATTTCTGTTCAGACAGCAGATGGTCAGGAGCGGAAGGCTGTAAACAATGTCTTTAATAATTTCTATGAATCCATTGGGGCAGCAGAGAATCGCTCTGGCAACGCTCTTACCCTGCAAGTAGGTGCAGATGCCAACCAGTCCATCAAGGTAGGGCTGGGGAATATTTCCGCTCGTGCTCTAGGCTTGCAGGGCAGTGATGGTTCCTGTCTTAGTGTAGCCACCGCAGAGGATGCTCAGGCAGCTTTGGCTGTTATAGACAATGCCATTAGCAAGGTGCTGGATCAGTCCACCACTGTAGGTGCTGTCAGCAGCCGCCTGGAATATACCTACAAGAATCTGAATACCGAGTCGGAGAATCTTACGGCAGCTCAGACCACCTTAATTGGCGCAGATATGGCCAAGGAAATAACCAATCTGGCTTCTGACAATATTTTGATGCAGACCACTCAGGCCATGCTGGCTCAGTCCTATCAGAACTCTAGCTGGTTCCTGAACCTGCTGAAATAAAATATTTTCACAATTAAATAGTCAAGTTATGTCGCTGTAGAGAAACAGATAGGGAAAATTCTGCTTTCTACAGCGACTTTCTTTTTACATAAAATAAGATGGCTGTGTCTATTTAAAGAAAGAGGGAATTTCATCAATCTTTAGGTTTCACTACGGAAAGAAAGGGGGAGGCATTTTCTTTGCACAATGTAAATGTTATAATGGGAGAAGAGAAAATTTTTTTTGAAGCGAATATTTAGAGAAGAAGTATTTTGACTATGCAAGATTCTGTAGCAGTATATAGAGGTTAATGACTGCCGGAATTGGAAAGGGAGCTAGTATGATTAATTCGGCAAATACCATGCAGCGGCAAAAGCAAAAGTATTTGCGGTTGTTGGCGGAAAAATATCCTACCAAAGAGGCTGTTTATGCGGATTTAATAAATCTTCAGGCCAGCCTGTGCCTGCCTAAGTCAGTAGAGCATTTTGTCAGTGATTTGCACGGTGAATATGAGCTTTTTTACCATATTCTCAATAACTGTTCCGGGGTTATTAAGGAAAAGGTAGACTATGTTTTTGGGGCCAGATTAACAGATGAAGAAAAGGCAGAATTCTGCACACTGATATATTATCCTGTGGAGAAAATCCAACAGTTGGAGGCAGAGCGGCGGGATACTCCTGAATGGTATCGGGAAAATCTATCCCGTCTGTTGGAGGTTAGCAAGCTCATGACCTACAAATATCCGTTGACCAAGGTGAAAAGCTTTATTCCTCAAAACTACCGCAGTGTAATTACGGAGCTGTTTAACACCCATCCAGAGGCAGATAGAGCACAATTCCTTTACAGCAAAAGACTGCTGAATATGATTGTGCAGGTGGGAGGGGCGTCAGATTTTATTGTGGCTCTAACCAGCCTGATAAAATGTCTAGCTGTGGGCCATATGCATATCATTGGGGATTTCTTTGACCGGGGCAATCGGCCGGATACCATCCTGGATATGGTGCAGGAATACCATTCCCTGGATATTCAGTGGGGCAACCACGATATTTTGTGGATGGGAGCTGCCAGTGGCAGTGAGGTATGTATTGCCGGGGTAGTAAGAAACAGTTTGCGATACAAAAATACCGAGGTGCTGGAAAAAGGCTATGCTATTAGCCTGCGGCCTCTCACCATGTATGCCCAGCGAATATATCCCGATGAAAATCCGCTCAAGGCATCGGAAAAGGCTATTTCCATGATAATGTTCAAGCTGGAGGGACAGTTGATTCTCCGGAATCCGGATTTCAAAATGGAAAGCCGTCTTCAGCTGCAGAATGTGGATTATAATGCCAGCTTCTATAACCTTAATGGCAAGCGCTATGAGCTAAGCAGTGCCTATTTCCCTACGGTGGACCCTAAGAATCCTTATGAGCTGACGGATGAAGAAAAGCAGATTATTGGGGATTTGAAGTCCTACTTTATTGAAAGCGAACGGCTGCAGCGCCATGTGGAATTTATCTACAAGAAAGGCAGTGTCTATACCTGCTGTAATCAGAACCTGCTATTTCATGGCTGTATTCCTCTGAATTGGGATGGCACTATGAAGGAGGTTTCCTTTGATGGCAGGCCTTACAAGGGCAAGTCCTATATGGATTTCTGCGATCAGATGGCCCGTAAGGCCAGAGCCACCAAGGAACAAAAGGCCTTGGACTTTATGTGGTTCCTGTGGAATGGCCTGCTTTCTCCTATTTCTGGGCGGGAGTTTACCACCTTTGAGCGCATGTTCCTAGAGGATGAAAGCACCTGGAAGGAGCCTTCCGATCCTTATTATGAGCTTATTGACCGGGAGGAAATCTGTGAGGAGCTGTTGGAGGAATTTGGTCTGAATCCCAAGGATGGCCATATTATTAACGGCCACGTGCCAGTAAAGGTATCCAAGGGGGAAACCCCTATCAAGGCCAATGGCAAGGCGCTATGTATAGATGGTGGCTTCTGTCGGGCTTATCATCAGAAAACCGGTATTTCCGGTTATACCCTGATTTACAATTCCCGAGGCTTTAGGCTTTTGGAACATCAAAATGTGGCTGATGTCAGGGAAGCTCTGCGGAACAACAAGGACATTGAATCCGTGTCCCGTACCATTGAGCTCCAGTCCAAAATCACCTCTGTAGGAGATACAGATGAGGGCAGGGTGATACAGGAGAAAATCACGGATTTGTACAGCCTGCTGCTGGCCTATGAGCATGGAACCATTAAGCCCCAAGATGAGTGAGGAAATATAGAAAGGAAAATATGAACAACAAAGCATTTATTTTTGACATGGATGGAGTTATTATTGACAGCGAGCCTATACACGCTAGAGCCAAAATGGCTACCCTGCGGGAATATGGCATCACCCTTAGTGCCCAGGAAATTGACCTGGACAAATATGTAGGCCGCAGTTCCAAATCCTTCTGGGGGGATATGAAGGCCAGATTTCCAGATGTTTTCACGGAGGAATGGCAGGTTATGGCTGGCAAAAAACATGAGAAATACATGGACATTTTCAATAATGATGCCACCATTAAGGCCATACCGGGACTTCCGGAGCTGCTGCAGCGCTTGAAGGCCAAGGGCTACAAAATAGGCCTTGGCTCTTCCTCAATTCGGCCTATGGTCAATAATGTCCTAACCAGATTTGGCATTATTGAGTATTTTGATGCTTTGACCACAGGTGATGAGGTGGAGCATGCCAAGCCGGATCCAGCCATATATTTGCTGGCTGCCAAGAGGCTGGGGGTAAATCCCGCTGATTGCACCGTTGTGGAGGATGCTGCTTCTGGAGTAAAGGCGGCCAAGGCTGCTGGTATGCAGTGTATTGCTGTTCGGAATCCTAATTCTGGCCAGCAGGATTTGTCTTTGGCAGATAGAATTATTAATAAATATGAAGAAATATCTATATAAGGAGTTGCATAATATGACAGAAAAAGAATTGATGAAATTGCAGAATGGCAGCGATGTTCGTGGCATTGCCCTAGAAGGTGTAGAGGGGGAAAAGGTTAACCTGCGCCCCGAGGCAGCTAATCTGATTGCCGCCGCCTTTGTAAAGTTTTTGAGCAAGAAGCTGGGCCGTCCTGCTGGGGAATTGAAGCTGGCTGTAGGCCATGATTCCCGTCTGTCTGCCATCAGCCTGAAGGAAGCTGCTCTACAGGGGATTCTGGCAGAGGGTGCTCAGGCCTATGACTGTCATATGGCATCTACCCCAGCCATGTTTATGTCCATTGTTTTCCCAGAAACTGCCATGGATGGCTCCATCATGATTACCGCCAGCCATTTGCCTTTCAATCGTAATGGCTTGAAGTTCTTTACCAAGGATGGCGGTTTGGAAAAGGAAAATATCATTGAGCTTTTGGAGATTGCAGCAGGCCTGCAGGAGCGCAGTGCAGACTTGACTCAGGCTAAGCCACTGGATTTAATTGACATTTACGCCAAGAATCTCTGTGAAAAGATTCGTCAGGGGATTCAAGCCGAGAACTATGACCAGCCTCTCAAGGGAATGCATATTGTAGTAGATGCCGGCAATGGTGCTGGTGGTTTCTTTGCCAACAAGGTACTGGTTCCTCTGGGGGCTGATATTGAGGGCAGTCTCTATCTGGAGCCAGATGGACATTTCCCAAATCATATTCCAAATCCAGAGAACCAGGCTGCTATGGATGCCATTAAGGGAGCAGTTCTCTCTAGCCATGCAGATTTGGGTATTATTTTTGATACTGATGTGGATCGCATGAGTGCTGTATTGCCTGATGGTCAGCAGATTAGCCGTAATGCCCTGATTGCCATGATGGCTGCTATTCTGGCTCCAGACTATCCAGGCAGCACCATTATTACAGATTCTGTAACCTCTGATGAGCTGGCAGACTTTTTGGAGAACAAGCTGCATTTGAAGCATCATCGCTATATGCGGGGCTACAAGAATGTTATCAATGAATGTATTCGCCTGAACAAGGCTGGCACTGTATCTCCATTGGCCATTGAAACCTCTGGACATGGTGCTCTTAGCGAAAACTACTATTTGGATGATGGTGCTTATCTGGCTGTTAAGTTATTGATTGCTGCCGCTAAGGCTAAAGCCGAGGGCAAGGTGCTGGCAGATTTGATTAAGGATTTGCAGCATCCAGCGGAGGAAAAAGAGTATCGCTTGAAGATTAAGGATGTGGAGAATTTCCGCAGCTATGGCCAGTCTGTATTGGCCGAGTTTGAGAAGCGGGCTAAGGCCAAGGGCATTAAGATGGCAACTCCATCCTATGAGGGAATCCGTCTGGTATTCCCAGGGGAAGGCTGGGTACTTCTGCGTATGTCCCTCCACGATCCTAATATGCCAATGAATATGGAAAGCACCCATGTAGGAGGCTGTGAGAAGCTAACTGCCATTGTGAAGGAAATGGTAACAGGCTTCCCACATTTGGATATTAGCGTATTGGGCTAAAAAATCTATGAGTATTTTGGGGGCAAATTTTCAAAAAATCCTTGCCAAAAGCTTCAATAAATGATATACTCATTCAGTCAAAAGGACAAGATAGTTGCAAATTTCATTTGCAAACTTTCTCTGCTCCTTCAGCAAGAGGGAGCCAAAGACCAAAGAGGGAGGTGATTTCGTGAGAAAGTACGAAGTCATATTCATTGTTAAACCAATGGAGGAAGAAGCAACCAACGCTGTAGTTGAGAAGTTCACCAAGTTGATTGCTGACAATGGCGGTACAGTTGACAGCGAGGATCGTTGGGGCAAGAAGCGTCTTGCTTATGAGATCAAGGACTGCACCGAGGGCTACTATGTACTGCTGAACGTTACAGCAGAGCCTGCATGTGTGGCTGAGGCTGATCGTGTAATGAAGATTACTGATGAGCTGCTGAAGCACATGATTGTTAAAGCAGAGGACTAATTTCGCGAAAATTCGTGAAGGTGACATTCCAACAGGAATGATATTCCATATTGAAGGAGGGAATATACTTTGATCAAGCGTGATAGAAGCAGAAGACCTCGTAAAAAGGTTTGCAGTTTCTGCGTAGATAAGGTAGAGCAGATTGATTACAAGGACGTAGCAAAGCTCCGTCGTTATATTACCGAACGCGGCAAGATTTTGCCTCGTCGTATTTCTGGTAACTGTGCTAAGCATCAGCGTCAGGTAACAGTTGCTATCAAGCGTGCACGTAACATTGCACTCTTGCCTTTCACTGCTGAGTAAGTGAAATAGAGGGGGCCTCCGTAAGGAGGTCCTTTTTTGATTTTCCATGGAAAAAGTCTCATTTTACTAGAGAAATTAGGCGCCCTTGGCCCTGAATATTTTTGCGGAGAAAATATGAACAAAAAAACTGACAATCTACTAGAGCTATTAGTAGACAAAAGAAGATTCAGCCTGAGGCTGCTGCTGGAGGGACTGGCCGTAGGCCTGGGGGCAGGTATCAGCATCAGTGTATTTCGCTATCTCTTAGCAGGCTCCGAGATACTGCGTCCTGTGATTTATCACAATCTCAGGGAAGCATTGGCTGATGGACAATGGCAATGGCTGGCCTTATATATTCTTTCCTTTATTATTATCGCCTATTTGTTAAAGCTGATTGTAGCCAGAGAGCCTATGTGCACCGGCAGCGGTATTCCCCAGATAAAGGGTATTCTGCAGGGAGATATGTCCATGAGATGGTTTTCCGTCCTCTGGTCCAAGATTATTGGCGGTGTACTGGCCATTGGCGCCGGTATGTCCCTGGGCCGGGAAGGCCCTAGCGTTCAGATAGGTGCCTGCGTTGGTCAGGGGTTAAGCCAAACCAGTCGTCGCACTAGATTCGAAAGTCGTATCCTTATGACTGCTGGAGCCGGGGCAGGTTTGGCTGCTGCCTTTAATGCCCCTCTGGCAGGAGTTATCTTCGGTTTGGAGGAAATGCAGAAAACCATATCTCCTGCCCTTCTTCTTACAGGTATTACCGCTTCTATTACAGCAGCCACTGTTACAGAGGTGGTTTTTGGTATGTCCCCGGTATTTTCCATGGGATATCTTCTGCCTCTCCCTTTGAATCTTTTTGATGTTCTGGTGGCAACAGGCATTGTTATTGGACTCCTGGGCCGACTCTTCAACATAGCCTTGGCATACTCCTTGAATACCTATAGCAGGCTGGGATTGTCCGGCATGAAAAAGCCACTTGTACCCTTGGCCTTGGCTGGCATCCTGGGCTTTGTTTTGCCAGAGATTCTAGGAGGAGGCAATCTGCTGGTGGATTCACTGGTGGTAACAGACTATACCATTGGCTTTCTGTGTCTTTTATTTGTAGGAAAATTTCTTTTTACCATGATTTGTTTTGGCTCTGGTGTGCCGGGGGGCATCTTCCTGCCTATGCTGGTGCTGGGAGCGGCCGGGGGGGCTGTCCTGGCCAAGCTGCTGGTACTGGCAGGCTTATTGCCAGCCATGTATTATGCAGATATTATTGTCTTTGGCATGGCGGCCTATTTCTCCTCCGTAGTGAAATCCCCGGTTACAGGCAGTATCCTGATACTGGAAATGACCGGCTCCTTTCAGCATATGCTGGCTTTGCTGGTGGTATCCCTGACAGCCTATGTAATTTCCGATTTAACGGGGGGACGGCCGGTTTATGATGAGCTTCTGGACAGAGCCTTGGGTAAAAGCAAGTAAACATTCAATTTAGCAGGGGGTTGACCGTTAGACCGTATTTCTGTTAAAATGTTTGAGAAAATACAATTTGTTAGGTTTTAAGTCCTAATAAAACAATAAACAAAAATTCTACTTGATAAAAATCAATATTCCGTGTAGAATAATAGTAAATTGGAATTATTAAACATTATTGAATGAAATTTGAACAATGGCAATCCAATAATTGTGCATTAGTGCACAAAATAAAATAATAGAGAAAAAAGCAGAGAAATATTTTGTACTAGGGAGTGATATTATGTTTTTGGAGGAACGTCAGGAAAGCATAATGAATATGCTGAATGCTGATGGCAAAGTAAGGGTAAAAGAGCTTAGTGAGAAATTTGGTGTTACCGAGGACTGTATTCGTAAGGATTTGGGTTCTCTGGAAAAGCAGGGCCGTCTAAAGCGTACCTATGGTGGTGCTGTGGTTCTGAGAGAAAACAACCATGTTATCGAGATTAGCAAGCGCAAGACCACAGATGTGGATGCCAAGCGCCGTATTGCCCATGCTGCCGTTAAGCTGATTCATGACAGAGATATGGTTTTCCTGGATATTTCCACCAGCAATCTGGCCATTGCTGAGCTTTTGGCCAAGGATCAGCGTGAGCTGACCATTGTTACCAATATGATTGACATTCTGCTGATTCTAGCTAATCATCCTAAGATTCGGGTGGTATTTGCCGGCGGCAAGATTAACAAGAGCCGTGACGGCTTCTGGGGCGGTATGACTATGGATTTCATTTCCCGCCTGAAGCCAGATGTAGCCTTTGTAGGTGCCATTGGCGTAGATGCTATGGAAAACAGCGTTTCCACCTATGACATTGAGGATGGTATCAATAAGGCCCAGATTATTCGGGTTAGTAAGAAAGCCTATGTAGTAGCCGAAGCCAAAAAGCTTAGCACTGACGGCAACTACAACTACGCTACCCTTGATACCCTTTCTGGCTTGATTACCGACTCTATGCCATCTGAGAAGGTATGTGAGGCTCTGTCAAGATATGGTGTTCAGCTGATTGTACCATGATGAATTGTATCTATAGAGGACTGAAGGTATTTTTATATTACCTTTCAGTCCTTTCTCTTTGCAGGCTCATATTCTGCTTGGTTTTGCATGAATATTGGGGTCCAAATACAGGCTGGGAGGATTTGCTGCAGACACTGTGGCTAGGTTCCCGCCTTAGCATTCAAACCGCTGGTATTTTGGCCCTCTTTACCGCGGTGCCTGCCGGACTGATAAATATACTGTCCCGCCTTTGGAGCCGTAGAGTTGAGAGCCTACTTAGCGGCATAGTCCTGACCATAACCTCTATTTTGTTTGTGGCCAGCTTTCCTTATTATGGTCAGTTTCACAGTCGTTTTCACCAGCTTCTTTTTAATGCTGGCAATGATGATATGTATGCCCTGTTTATATCCCTGGTGCAGGAATTTAACCTGCCTTTGCGGTTGGCAGGGGCATTGCTTTTGGCCTTTTGTCTTTGGCAAGGTCTGAAATATTTTCTGGCCTGGGGCGAGGCCAAGCCTAGGACTGCTTACAGTCTATATATCAAGGCTTCCCGTGGCAAAAGCATTGCCACGGGGGCGGCTATGGCTTTGTTGCTTTATGTGCTGGGGAGATTGATTGTCTTTGGGGGCAGCTGGGGCTGGGAAACAGCCTTGGAATGGGAAAATGTAGGCGTTACCAAGGATAGCTTTATGAACGAGGCTATATTGGACGATTATCAGGCTATATATCGGGGCTATCGCATGAATAACCGTATGCTGGCCTGCAATGGCCTGAATTTTACCGCAGAGCAGATTCAGCAGCTGGCAGGAGAGCTGGCTGGCCGTAGTGCGGATAGCAATAATCTGGATGATTATCTTCGTCGGGAGGCTCAGGGTGCCCAGGTGGCCAAGCCCAAGCAGATTTTCCTGATTGTATCCGAAAGCTATGCTAACTGGCCTCTTTTAGACAAATACAGCCAGCTTCACATTGCCGATGGCATGAAAGGGATTATTGCAGGAGAGGATGCAGATTATTGCAATGCCATGCTGCCTAATGGAGCCAGCACCATTTCCGCCTTGACTGGTGTGACCACAGGCTTGGCAGATGCCAACCTTTATCTCACCACCATGCCGGAGTCCTTTAAGCAGCCCTATATTACCGCCATAGCTCCCCAGATGGAGAAGCTAGGCTACATCACCAATTTCTGGTATGCCGGCCCTGCTACCTGGGAGCGGATAGGTGCCTTTACAGAGGCTCAGGGCTTCCAGCGCTTCTATGGCCGGGGAGATATGCCAGAGGAGGCAGAGGGCAGTGTGTGGGGCTGTGATGATGAATATCTCTATGCCCAGGTATTGCAAAAGGTTAGTCCTGACACCTCCAGCTTTAATGTCATTCTCAATGTATCCAACCATTCCCCCTATACGGTGGATGTAGCAGCCAAGGGGTTTGATGCCGACAAGCTGCGGCAGGCTTTGCCTCCAGAGGCAGCCAAGGATGATTGTCTGGTAAATGAGCTGGGGCATTATTGGTATGCAGATAGAGAGTTGGCAGGCTTTGTAAAGAACCTCAAGGAAAAATATCCAGATTGTCTGGTGCTGATTGTGGGAGATCATGCCGATAGGTACAATATTGACAAACAGCCGTCCATGTACGAGCGGTATGTAGTGCCTTTCGTTGTAACGGGAGCTGGTGTCCACAAGGGAATCCTCCTGCCAGATAGCGCAGGCAGTCAGATTGATATTGGCCCTACGATTATTGAAATGGTAGCCTCCAAGGGCTTTGTCTACTATGCTATTGGTTCCAGTCTTACCCGCAGCAACCGTCAGGGCGTGAACTACGGCTTCTGGATAACCAGGGACTTTATGGGGGAGGCAGATAGGATTCCTTTGGAGCCTGTTCAGATAGAGGGCAGTCAAGGACGGCCTATCAATGAGCCGGCTCTGCAGCATTATATAGATGCTGTACGGAGTATTTCCTGGTGGCGGCCTAAATATGGCCCTGTTTTGGACGAGGCCCTGCTAAAGGACAGATAAACTCTTACCCTATGCTTGGTTCAATAAGGGGTAGAGAAGGAACTTAGCGTTAAGATTCAGATAAGGAAGTGATAGCTTGCAGGCAAGGGATTTGCTTAGCAACTGCCAGCTGTGTCCCCGCAGTTGTGGGGTGAACCGCTATGAAAAGTCAGGGGCTTGCGGCGGAGGAGCCTTGGCCAGAGTAGCCAAGGTCAGCCTGCACCCTTGGGAGGAGCCAGCCATAGCTGGCCCGGAAACTGGCAAGGGTGCTGGAACGGTTTTCTTTTCTGGCTGTAATCTTCGCTGTGTTTTCTGTCAGAACTACGAAATAAGCCATTATGAAAAGGGCAGGGAAGTCACCTCAGAGGAGCTGGGGGAGATTTTTCTCCATCAACAGGCTCAGGGGGCAGCTACCTTGGATCTGGTTACTCCCACCCATTATGTGCCTCAGATTATTCAGGCTTTGGCCTATGCCAAGGAACGAGGTTTTTCCCTGCCTGTAGTGTACAATTCTAGTGGCTACGAAAGCGTGTCCACCATTGAGTTGCTGGCAGGAACAGTGGATGTATATCTGCCGGATTTGAAATATTATGCCTCGGAATTATCCGGGGCATATTCCAAGGCTCAGGATTATTTTCCTGTAGCTGCCAAGGCCATTAAGGCTATGGTACAGCAGGTAGGCAGGCCGGTTTTGGATGCTCAGGGCATTATGACTAGAGGTGTACTGGTACGGCATATGGTATTGCCTGGGGCCCGCCATGACAGTATGAAGCTTTTGGGCTGGCTGTGGCAGACCTTTGGCAATGATATTTATCTCAGCCTGATGAGTCAGTACACTCCTATGTATAAGGCAGGGGAATATAAAAATCTTAAGCGGAGGCTTACCACCTTTGAATATCAATCAGTGACAGATTATGCCAGTGAATTAGGCTTTACTCAATGCTTTATTCAGCAGCGCAGTTCTGCTACCAAGGCCTATGTACCAGATTGGCAGGATGATGGTCTATAACCCCTAGATTATTCAAAGAAAATGCCCTTGCATTTTCTTTCAATGGGGTTTCGACGAGGGTGGAGATATTAGCTCCACCCTGTCATTAGCACAGCCTCCCGCCACCTATAGAGGAGGGGGACATCGGACACCTCGTTATAAAGGAAATATTTATTGTATTAAAGGAATTTTCCGAGTATAATAAAGAAGAATTAGGAAGAGAGGACTTGCCATAAAAGGCAGTTCCTTATATAGCGAAAGGGAGAGGTGGTTTTTTATGGCAGAAGATATTAAGCTTTCAGACGTATTTGATATGGACTTTTTGCAGTCATTTCAGGATAGCTTTGCCAGAGCTGTTGGTATGACCGCAGTAACCGTAGACAAGGATGGCAAGCCTGTTACCAGACCTACTGATTGGTCTGAGTTCTGCATGAAGTATACTCGTGGCAGTGCTGAGGGATGCCACCGCTGTGAGCAGTGCGACAAGAACGGCGGTGAGACTGCTGCCCGTACCGGTAAGCCTGCGGTTTATGAGTGTCATGCGGGCCTTATGGATTTTGGTGCTCCTATTATTGTAGATGGCCAGCAGATTGGTTCCATTCTGGGTGGTCAGGTTCTCAATGCACCACCAGATGAGGATAAGTTCCGGGCTTATGCCAAGGAAATCGGGGTAGATCCTGAGAAGTATGTTGAGGCTGTCCGCAAGATTCAGATTGTGCCTCGTGAACGTCTGGAGTATGCAGCTCAGACTCTGTTCTTGATGGCTTCCTTCTTCTCCCAGATGGGCCATTATCGTTTTGAGTTGCGGAAGATGGCTGCTTCCATTAACGAAAATGCTATGCAGGTATCTGCCACCATGGAGGAGCTGGCTGCTTCTGCCAACGATGTTAACGAGAACCAGTTGGCTCTGAACAAGGAAATCGCCAATGTAAGTGAAATTTCCAGCAAGATTAACGAATTTACCAATCTGATTCGTGATATTGCCAAGCAGACTCGTCTGCTGGGGCTTAATGCTTCTATTGAGGCTGCTCGGGCTGGTATAGCTGGTGCAGGCTTCGCTGTTGTATCTGAGGAGATTGGCAAGCTGGCGGATAGCTCTCGTGAGACTGTAGACAAGATTCAGGAGTTCACCAGCCAGATTGGTGAGTCTGTTAATGAAACAGTAGCTAAGGGTGAGGCCACCTCTGGCATTGTTAGTCAGCAGACCACGGCTATTGCCGGTGTAGCCCAGGAGCTGGCTGATTTGTCTGCTACTGCTGGCAAGCTGGTAGATATGATTAAACACAACAAACAGTAATCCCTAGATAGTGCTTCATGAACTCCGTGGAGCACTATTTTTGTTGACAGATAATATCTGTGGTGCTATTCTAAGAGGAAAACACAGATACAAGGAGGCCCATATATGGCAGAGGAAGCAAAGAAAGCAGAGCTTAGTATAGAGGAGGTTCTGGCCAGTACATCTATTGCAGATGTGTACCAGGCAGCCAAACAGTTGGACGGTGTGGCGGCTAAAACCCATTTGATAGAGAGTCCCTATTTTTCAGATTTGTGTGGCAACAATGTTTATCTAAAGCCAGAAAATTTGCAAAATACAGGTTCCTTCAAGCTGAGAGGTGCCTACAACAAGATTAGCCAGCTCAATGAGGACGAACGGAAGCGGGGCGTTATTACTGCCTCTGCCGGCAACCATGCTCAGGGTGTGGCCTTTGCTGCCAGAGCCTTGAATTGCAAGGCTGTTATTTGTATGCCTGCCACTACTCCAATTTTGAAGGTAGAAGCTACTCGTGCCTATGGGGCAGAGGTAGTTCTCTATGGTGATAGCTTTGATGATGCCTATGCCAAGTCCTTGGAGCTGCAGAAGAAAAAGGGCTATGTTTATATTCATCCATTTAACGACCAGAAGGTATTGGCTGGTCAGGGCACCACAGCCTTGGAGATTATTGATGAGCTGAAGGATGTAGATGCCATTCTGGTGCCTATTGGGGGCGGCGGCTTTGCCAGCGGTGTAGCTCTAGCTACCAAGGCTGTCAATCCAAATGTAAAGGTTATCGGTGTAGAGCCAGAGGGAGCACCTTGCATGGAGAAATCCTTTATGGAGGGCCATATAACAACTCTGTCCGCAGTAGATACTGTGGCAGATGGCTGTGCTGTTAAGACTCCTGGTGATTTGACCTATGCTTTCTGCAAGAAGTATCTGGATCAGATTATTACCGTATCTGAAATGGAAATTATGTCTGCACTTCTGTCCCTGATTGAGAAGCACAAGCTGATAGCCGAGGGCGCTGGTGCCCTCAGTTTGGCTGCCTTGAACAAGCTTCCTTTCAAGGGCAAAAAGGTAGCAGCCATTATCAGTGGCGGCAATATTGATATTTCCACCATTTCTGCTCTGATTGACAAGGCCTTGATTGCCAGAGGCCGGGTATTCTGCTTCTCTGTTCAACTGCCAGATAAGCCAGGCCAGTTACTTCATGTATCTCAGGTATTGGCTGACGAGAACGCCAATGTTATCAAGCTGGAGCACAACCAGTCCAAGGTAACTGACAGCTTCAAGAAGGTTATGCTGGAGGTAACTGTAGAGACTCACGGTCATGACCATGTACAGCGTATTATCCGTGCTTTGGAAAATGCCGGCTTTGTAGTAGACAAGATTTATTAAGAATAAAAATAAACCAGCCAAGGCTATGGACAGAATGTTTCTGTCTGCCAGCGGTGGCTGGTTTTTTGTTGATAAAAATTAATTCAGGGCATAAGAAAACAGCTGCGGTGTGGGGAGCAGCTGTTTCTAAAAAGGGATTATAGGATGTTTAGGTAACGACAGGCATTATCTATGAAAGTATTTTAAGCTCGTATGGGAATATATCTTTGTTTAGGGGAAACATTGATATCGAGCTTAGTAGGGAATTGAAAGTAATTACTACTTACGAGTAAGAGTATAATATAAAACCGTTTTTTCATCTATGAACATTACGACGAAAAATATTCTTTACGCGACAAAAATTCGGAAATACAGTACAATGTATACAGTATGTCGAACGGAGTATATTATAGGCCATTTGTCAAGACCTGGAGGGATATTTATCCACAATTTTTTCCTAATGTGGATAACTTTGTGGATAAAATGTGATTCTGTGTGTATAAACAGGAGTTTATCCACAACTTTTTCCACAAAACTGTGCATAAGTCAAAAAACTGTGTATAAATGTAGCGGATATTCGCCATAAATATGTTTAGAGAACAAAATATGTAAATTTTGCGTAAAATTTATTGAAAATAAAAATCGTCTTTCAAAGGCAACAAAAAAAGCCCGAAGCTTTGCTTCGAGCTACTATATGCGTGGTGACGCGTAAGGGATTCGAACCCTTGAAGCCGCCGTGAGAGGGCGGAGTCTTAACCACTTGACCAACGCGCCGTGAACAAGAAATACTATACCATATTGAAAAATATAATGCAAGCTTTTTTTGAAAAATAAAAAATAACGAGGCGAGTGATGGTTTTAGGAGAATGAATTTGTGTACTATGGAATAGGTTTTATGATAGAATTAGAGTGCAGGAATGTAATGGAAAAAATAGAATGTCTAAGCATAGGCCATAGGTGGTGATATAATTGATAGACATAAAAAAGTTACAGCTTTATTACGAAAACGATATGGTTTTTGTTACAGCTCATGCAGCTGAGAGATTTAGACAGCGCGGAATAAAAAACAAAGATATTAGATATGCTGTTCAAAATGGAGAGATTATTGAGCAATATCCTGAGGATTATCCGTATCCAAGTTGTTTGTTATTGGGATTTACCGTCAACTCCCGGCCATTGCATGTGGTTATGAGTGATGAGGGAACTGCTAGTAGAATAATTACAGCTTACTTTCCAAATAAGGATAAATGGGAAGCAGATTTTAAAACCAGAAAGGTGTGATATCTTATGAATTGCTTAGTTTGCAAATCAGGCATTATGCGGCCATCAACGGATAGTTATTTTGCAAGGATAAATGGGGCTTATGTAATTATAGAAAATGTTCCTTGCTATAAATGTGAACAGTGTGGAGAAATTGTATTTTCTGCATCTGTTATGGAGAAAATTGATGATATGCTGGAACATCTTGAAAAAATTGCAAGTAAAATCTTTATTGTTGATTACGCAGGGGCGGCTTGATGAGGTTTGGTGCTAGAATATAATGGATGTAGCTTATAATAAAGGGGCTGATTGGATTGCGAATTATGATGAAGACGGTAGTTCTGGTGTGCCTTACAATGCTGCTGCTTTCCGCAGCAGCATTGGCCAATTATCCGGCTACACTGGACAACGGTAATCTGGTGTTGGTGGATGGCGGTATGGGGGTGGGCAGGTATGCGGATAGGACATCAGTGGTGGTTGAGCGTTATGCACCTCCGGATTACCAGATTGCCATAAACGTGGTGTCTGTGACATTTTCGGATGACTATTGGCGGCAGCATGAAACCTATGTAGGAGGTCCGTATACTCTGGGGGATGTGTTTACCCTGCGTTTTCGATATGATTGGGATAGAAAGAGTATAGCTTATCAGTTCGGGCAGCAGTGGAAGGATTGGGATATCCACCGTGATTATAGCCATGCCGAAGGAGATCCGCTGATACCGAATACGGCTGAGGTGGCATTTGTCTCAGCTTATAACATGAAGTTCTTTGGAGACAAGAACGGCTATAGTCCCGTGCTGAAGCGTGAGCGGCGCATCATTGAAAAAAGCCTTTACTTTGCGTTGGGGATATGAGAGTCATGAGGGACGAGCGATATGACAGACTGACACTGGAGATAGATGCCTATATTCGGCAGTATCTATGCTCGGAGGGGCTAAGGTACAGCAGTTTTGCCACTTACAGGCTTGGCACCGATGCCACCGAGCCGAGTATCGGTGGGGCTAGATGGGCACTGGATTTCCTGCTGGAAAAGCTGGAACCTACTTTTTCCGAGAGCCTGATGGAACTTATAGAGAAGAAGGGGCGCACACCAGCGGAAATATACACCAAGGCAGGAGTCACCAAGTCTCACTTCGCGAAAATCAAGGCTGACAAGGATTACCACCCGTCAAAGGAGACAGCGTTGGCATTTGCCGTTGTTCTGCATCTCGGCCTTAAGGAGACAGCTGAACTTATCAAGCGGGCCGGCTACGCCCTCTCCCACAGCAACGAGAGCGACCTCATCGTGGAGTATTTCATCACCAAGGGAATCTACAGCGTTGACAGCATCAATGAGCAGCTATGCCTTCGGGGCCACAAGCCGCTTACAAACTGGCGAAAGCTCAAGGATGAGTAACCCTGTACAGCTAAAAAAATTCCAAGGTTGCCTGCTAGGCAACCTTTTGACTGTTTGTCCGTACTATACTAAAGCTAAGCCGCATAAAATAAGGCGTATATCACAGGCTTGCGGGAGCAGCGCACGTCCTCGTTTCAAGGGGAAAGTAGTAGAGCTGACAAAGGATCTGGACGAGACGCTGGCCGCGCTGAAGCAGGGGATGCTATCGGTCAACGCATAAGAAGGGATGTGTGGAGAATGAGCGAAATTTCGGATTTTCTTGCCCGAAAAGGGCAAGAGTGGCTCAAGGAGGAATGGGAACGTTCTAAGGAAAAGGCTAGAGATGAGGAATGGCCACCCCGCTATCATCACTGGTGCGGGACACCGGATATTATGAAGAAAATATTTGAGCGTACTACATCAAAGAAAGGGTTTTGATTTTGATGTTTGAGTTAGAAGATACCACTATGGATAATTTTGCCAAGATAACGGTTGTGGGCGTGGGCGGTGGCGGTATTGATGCTGTCAATAACATGATAGAGCAAGGGCTGGAAAACGTGGGCTTTATCGCTATTGACAGCGATGCCGAGACATTGCTCAAATCTGCGGCCCCAAAGCGGGTGCAGATTGGTGCGAAAAAAGGAACGAATGACCATCATTCGGAAACGAGCGTGGGACTCGCCGAAGAGTCCCGTGAAGATATACTTGAGGCTTTGCGGGGCGCAGACATGGTGTTTGTTGTCGCCGGGCTGGATGGGGGCACAGGCAGCGGAGCCGCCACGGTGGTGGCAGGTTGCGCCAGAGAGCTGGGGGCACTGACGGTGGCTTTGGTAACAGAAGCTTTCCACATCAAAGAAAAGGATGCAGCGTCAAAGACTGCGTCCGTCATTGACAAATTAAAAGAGCAAGCCGATGCTGTAATTACTGTTTCTCGCCAATGCCTTTGGGAAATTAACGGCCAAGATACATCTATAGAAGAAGCTGTTCGCGCTGCCGACAATATATTCTATCAGATTGTGAAAGGTATTGGTGACATTATCGGCCAGTCCGGTAGCGTCAATTTGGATTTTGCTGATGTAAAATCCATACTGGCTAATTCCGGCACGGCGTTTATTGGCTTTGGCGAGGCTGCCGGTGAAAAAGCGTCACTTGCGGCAGTCAAAGCGGCCATAGAGTCACCGCTCTTGAAAGGGCTGAAAGGAGCGCGGGCCATCTTGATGAATATTGTCGGCTCTAGCAGATCCATTGGCGGCATGGTTGAAGTCAACGAAGCTACAACAGCCATACAGGAACTGGCGCATCAGGATGCAGAAATCATCTGGGGGGTTACAACGGACGAAGCCATGGGGGAAAAAGCAAGTGTCATCGTAATAGCCACGAAGCTGGCGGAAGATAGCGATGAGGTGGAAGTATAAAGCTAAATAGAATAATGAAGAAATTTTGTAAGGTTGCGCATACTCTAAAGGAGTATGCGTAGGCCCACGGAGGGATTGTATACTAGCAATACTAAATCTAATTCGATATAAATGAGTTTGATTATAATTATGAATTATGACTTCGAGATGGTTTTAGATGTATTCGGTTGTGTCATTTTTATAGGATTAAAAATGAAATTTCAAAATAATAGAATGGATAAATTTTATGGTAGCTCGGAGTGCTGAGAAATATAGTATTAGAATTTTGCCTGAGATAGCTTGGGAGGGCTGAATATGAAGGATTACATATCGATGTTCCAGCAAAAAATCGCTGAGATTGAGCAAGAGGTCAAGGCCGTGCATATCGTCAACGCCGGGAACATGAACCACGGCAAAAGCTCCCTATTCAATTCCCTGCTAGATTGCATCCACTTCGCCGAGGAGGATATACGCACGACGGTAGTTGCAGATAAGGTGCTGTGGCGGGATAATGTGTATCTGGTAGATACACCCGGACTTGATGCAGAGGATACTGACGATAAGGAGGCTTATAAAGCCTATCCACGGGCCAATGTGATAATATTCGTGCATACACTGGGAACGGGAGAACTGCACGCCAACGAATTAGCGGCCATCAATAAGATAAAGACCTTTTTTGTCAGCGAAGACTTCTTCTGGCAGCACTTCTGCCTGGTGCTGACGGCGGCAGATGCTCAGGATGAGGAAAACCTCGCCAAAATCAAAGGAAAAATCCTGTTGGACGTGAAGAATGTCTGCGGCGGCGAGAATTTCAGGACGTTTGTGGTATCCAATCCGCGCTATCGTAAAGGCCGTGACGAAGACAAGAAAGTCCTGCTGAATAAAAGCGGCATAACGGAACTGCGGGATTATTTGCAGAGTCAGGTGGACGAATGGCTGGCGGAAAATGATGTTATCCGCAAAACAAGGATACACAAGGAAAAGGAGGAGTTGCAAAAGCAATTAGAACAGGAACGGACTAATATAGAGAAGACCATGGAAGCGAAAGAAGCCGCTCGCAAGGCCAATCAACAAATCATCATTACGAAGCTGGAAAATATTATCGGAGAACAAAGGGAACGGGAAGAGGAATTAAAGTCCCGCACTGAGCGGCTGTCGGATCTGAAACATCGTTTAAAGCTTTTGCGGGAAAAGCATGAAAAGGACAAAGCCAAGTTTTGAGGAGGATGGCATATGTTTGTAGCGGCGGTAGGCGGCGTAGTAGGCGCTGTGGTTATCGGGGCAGTCAATCACAGCGACTACAGCGACCATTATAATTATTCTGAATATGGTGATTCCAGTGAGCTGGATGAGATAAAGAAGCTGGAAGATGAGGTAAATAAAAAGGAAAAAGGCATCGAAGCGTATAAGCGGGATGCCAAGGAAAAATATCAGGCACGGCTAAATGAGCTAAAACAGGAAGAAACTTATGCGTCCCTAGACGCAGCAAAAGCCAATATATTAGAGGATGTAAAAAAGGAAATGCAGGCAGAAGTGGCTGCCGAGATACAGGACGAAAAGCAACAGCTAGAATACATTGACCAGATGATAGCCAGGATTAATGAAATCGAACTGGCCGAAAACCATCAGGGAGGTAAAGCATGAGATATATCGTGGAGACTGTAGAGGATTTTTTTGCCAAACTGGACAGAATGCAACAGGAATTGGCAAAGTTTTCTCAGGAGATAGACGACCGCAGCGAAAAGATACCGGCCTTGTTAAGGAATTTTGAAAAGGCGGTATTTGACTCATCCGAGAATATGAAGCTATCCAGCAAGAATGCGGTAGATAAGGTGGCACAAAATTCATTGGCTAATCTGCGGACCAGCATTGAATCATGGCGCCATAAAATAGAGCAGGACCGCAAGGGTCGAGAGTTCATTCAGAAGAATGAGAAGTATCTGGTGGTAATGATTTTTGGCGCAGTCAAGACTGGAAAAAGCTCTTTAGGTAATTTCTTTGCTGGGCAGAAGTTCCTTACCGCCCCTTTTGATAATCGCTACAAGCATATTGCGCCTCCTGTGTTTGAAACGGAGGAACGTGGACGTAATAGCGGCGATGTAGAGAAAGACGAGAACGGGAATACCTGGTTTTCGGAGGGGGTGACTGACACAACCGGCACTATACAGTATTTCACCCTTAGTGGCCTGCGCTGGGTAGACTCGCCGGGAACCGGGGCCGTGGAAAAAGACGGCGATTACAAGGACATGACCAAGCTAGTGGAAGAATACCTGCCCTATACCGATATGTGCATTTTTCTCATGAACAGCTCCGAGCCGGGATTGCAGGACGATATGCGCTATATGAACGAACTTAACAAGCAGGGGCAAGAGGCGTTAATCGTCATTACCCGGTCGGACAAGAAGGAAGAGGATGTGGATGATGAGGGAAATCTTATCTCCGTTACAATTCCCAAAACGCCGGAGAACCGCAAGTTGCAGGAGGATGATTGTTGCAAGCGTGTAAAAAAAGCCTACCCGAATATTGATGTAGAAAAGTTTCGGGCTATCAGCATATCTACCCTGCTGGCCCAAGAGGCCATCGCCGAAAACGATGACGAGAAATACAAAGCCAGCAATCTGGATAAGCTCATGCAGATTTTGGGTAACAAGGTCAGTGACAATGCCATCGCCCGCAAGCAGGAAAATCCGCGGAGACTCCTGAACGGCTTCATCGAGCAAATCCTGTCAGACCTTGGCGGTATTAATGATGATCTAAACAAGATGCAGGAGGCCGTTAACAAATACAAAAACGGCATGAAAGCATTGGCCAATATTATCGTATCCAACGTAAAACGGGAAGTTCGGATAGAGATAACGCGGCTTTCCAACGACTGGAACCGTCAGGTGAATCATGGCGGAAAATTTGATACGACTAATGTAAACAAGAGCATTTCCCAGGTGGTTCAGGAGAAGTTAAATAAAGAGATAAACAGGCAGATGACCGAAGTTATCGAAGACTATGAACAGCAGGAATTGCCCCATGTCCAAGCCAATTTGGAAGTCGGTACCTTGGAGAAGAAAACGACCACGATAAAACACATCTATACGGAGTCATATACGGTAGAGCGTGACCCTGATGGTATTATAGAGACTATTAGAGGGTGGTTTGGCAAGAAGTATAGAACCATAAGAACTAGGGAGCATACGGAGGAAGAAACCATTGATATTGGCACCAATATTGATAAGTTTATGGAGGATTTGATGCCGCAGGTGGAGCAATTCTCTAGGGATGAGGCTACCGCTAGCCTGAAAATGCTGGAAAACAGTTATTTCCACCAACAGGAGCAGCTAGTGGGGAAAATGCGGCAAGAGATTAGTCATTTAGAAGATAAGTTAAATAAGCTAAAGGTTTGATGTTAAGCCATGCAAATAATCTTAAAACTCACGACAGACTGCAATCTAGGTTGTGCCTATTGCAGTGAAGGTAATCAGGGATCACACAGGCTATCAGAGAATACCTTTTACAAGCTGGTAGACGATTTGCCGGCTTTACTGACGGCAAAAAATGAAAATCGAGTAGACTTTCTTTTCCACGGGGGAGAACCGCTGCTCTACGGTAGAGAACCGCTGAAGAAGCTCATAAACTATGCCAAAAGCAAACTGACCGCTGCCAAGGTAAACTTCCTTTTGCAGACTAATGGCACCTTGGTGGATGATGACTGGATAAAACTGTTTCGGGATGAGAATATTTCTATCGGCGTTTCCTTGGATGGCTATGGGGAAATACACGATAAGTACAGGCGCAATAAACACGGGGAACCTACCTCGCAGTTGGTCTTGGCTAATATACGAAAGCTGCAAGCCGCCAGTGTCAACGTGGGAACATTGATGGTGATGAACTCTGCCGAGGCTATTGATGCCGAGAAACTGTATGCTTTTATCTGTGACAACAAACTGCATATGAAAATCCATGCGGTAGTCCCCTGTGGGCGAGCTTCAGATCGCCAGGATATGGATGCTGTTTATGAAAAATATCTTGCGTTGCTTAAAGAGCTATTGACGATGGTGCTGGAAAGTGATAGGAAAATAAGTATTCAGCCGTTGGATTATTTATTAGATGCAATTTTAGGCATTTCCCCTGTGCGCGAGTGCTCATACAATGGAAGATGCGGCAGTGATTTGCTATGCTTGTATCCCGACGGCGAGGTGGGCTTCTGTGGCCGGGATAATTTATCTCGCCAATTCATTTACGGCAATATCCATGAAAAGACTCTGCTGGAACTGTATCACTCCGAAAACGCCCAGAAGATTAGGCAAAGGCAGGAATACCTTGCCCAGCATGATTGCCAAGACTGTCCGGAGTGGGATTTATGCCACGGCGGTTGCGCCTATGAAGCCTTTAATAGTTTCGGCAATGTTATGGCGAACTACTCTCATTGCCAGCCGTGGCGGGAGTTCCTGCACTATTTACGGACGGAGGGATTGAGCAAATTCAAGCAGTCGTTGATAAGGGAAAAGATAAAACATCGTGAACTGTTAAGGAGCAAAAAGAAAATCATGCGAGAAATCGAGGGGATAAATTTGGCTGGTGGTGATGGCTGATGCTGGATATTCTGCTGCTGAATGTTCATCGCCGCTATTTGAACTATATTCCTCAATACGGCGGTTTCCTTGGGATATATCTATTGGCTGCCTTTGCACGACAGGAAGGTTATCAAGCCAAGAGCTTTTCTGGCACTTTGCTGGAAGGACAGAAAAGGGTCGATGCGTTATGTGCCACTGGTGGTGTGGCTATGGTCGGCCTGTACTGTGACTACGACAATGTAAGCGAGAATGTATTCCTTTGCCATTATATCAAAGAAAAATATCATTTGCCGGTAGTAGTGGGCGGTCCACAGACTACGGCTCTGCGGGAGGATTTCTGTAGAAAATCGGGCTGTGATGCCTTGGTTCGTTATGAGGGCGAATTGACGCTGCTGGAATTGATGAACTATTTTTTGGAAGATGTAGGAGATTTAGCGAGCATACGCGGCATTTCGTTCCTGGATAACGGAAAGCTGATTACAAATCCGGAACGGCCATTGATTGAAAATCTGGATCGATTGCCCTTCATTGATGAGGATTGCTACCTGGAACCAAGACAATTCTTTCATGGTCTCAGCATCATGACAGGTCGCGGCTGCCCTTTTCATTGTGCCTTTTGCCACGAGGGGGCACATACCCGCAAGGTGCGTTTTCGCTCCGTGGCAAATGTATTAGCCGAGATAGACGATTATCTGGCCAAAAATAAGTCGGAAAATCTTTATATACTGTTCACTGACGATACATTGACCTTGCAACCTAAGCGGGTCAAGGAACTGTGTGACGGGCTGGTAAAGCGGCAAAAAAAGCGGTCTTTCAAGTGGTTTTGCGAGGGGCATGTGCATACGCTCTACAACCACCCGGAAATGATAGCGGACTTGGGACGTGCCGGATGCACTCGCATTCAATTAGGTATCGAGGCCGGGACAGCCCCTGTTCTGAAAGCCTACGGAAAAAATACGACTCCGGAGGAAATACATTCCGTCGTTCGCCAATGCCGTGATGCTGGGATTAAACAGATTTACGGCAATATCATTTTGGCGGGGGCTAATTTTAGCAAGGAAATCTATGAGCAGGACAAAAAATTTGTTCAGAAGCTGCTAAAAGAAGGCTGTGGCACGGCAGAGATTGGCGTGGTGTCTTTTTGGCCATTGCCGGAAACGCCCATGACCACTGCCCCTGAGGATTACGGCGTCAAGATATGCGACAAGGAATTTGTGACATCGGTGGGAGATTTCCCCCAAGCTGAAACGGCTGAATTGGATAGATATGATATAGCCATGATGCAACGGGAGCTGGAGGAAAGGATTTCCCGGCAGATGATAGACATGCTTGAAAATTGGGAGGTGCCTACCGAAAGGGTATTGAGCTGGTTTGCTAAATCAGCCTATCGGGAAGGATACGGTGGCTGGTATGTGAAGCTGTTAGGGCAGGAAGTTTTGTATTCCTATTATGAGATGTTGTACCTTGGCGAAGGCCAATCATCAAAGGATGTTGATGAAATAGCTAAAGCCCATCCGTTGCGAGTGGTTCCTTTGTATAAGCATATGCAAAGGTGCGGCGATGGGCGAGTGGAGATAAGAGGTGAGTACTTTTCTAAGGAGGAAATGGATATCGTGTTGCTGACCACGGGCAAAGTCAGTGTCGAGGAAATTTGTGAGCGCACAGGTAGTGACAATGAAATAGTGATGAACGTGCTGACCCGTTTGGAACGGCGACACTTCATCGTATATGCAATTTGACGGAGGAATGGACTATGAGAGAATTGACGAACTATCAAAGCATCTTGCAGGAAAAGTCCGAGGTGGCAGAAGGATATTTCTGCAAATACCCGGATTTAGCCATTGATGAGGTAAAGCGGTATCGCGATATAAACAATACCAAGGTAAAGAGCACATTGCCGGAAATCATGGTCTATGGCATATTTAGTGCTGGCAAGAGCAGCATTATCAATGAGCTGATTGGCGATGATAAAGCACGGGTTTCTGAGATTCCAGAAACGGATAAAATAACCTACTATGATTGGCAAGGGTACAAATTGGCAGATACTCCTGGTGTCGCTGCTCCTATAGAGCACGAGGAAATCACAAAGGAACAGTTGAAAAAAGCCGATATTGTTCTGTTTGTCATGAGTAATGCAGGAGGCTATGAGCGTGAAACCAATTATAGCCGTATGAAAGATATTGCCGATGCTGGAAAGAAGATCATCATTGTTCTTAATGATAAAACTGGCGACTTGGGAAAACATGATGATACGCTGCAACTCATTAAGCAAAAAATCGATGCCAATATGCGCAAAACCGGCATAGCTAATATAGATGACAGATTCCATATTGAGATAGTGAACGCTGACAGGGCACGTAAAGGGAGGATAACCAATAAACCAGCTCTTGTCGAAATGAGCAATATCAACGGGCTGAAAAACGTCATTCTGACGGAATTGAAAAAGACATCTTCCTTTGATGTACTTCGGCGGTCAATCCTCCAGATGGAAGAATGCTTGGAGAAATTTGCCGAGGAAGTAAAGGCACAGGAGAGCTCCGAACTGCTAGTAAAGATGAATCAAGTGCTGGAAAACTTTGGTATACAGAAGCGGAACATTCGGCAGCAGGTAAATACGTTTATCGACAGAAAGACGGACTTGCTGGCTCCCGAAATGGCAGAAGCTATTTGGTCTAATCGCGAAAACCAGGATAATATAAATAAGGTCATAGGGGAAAAGTTAGCCAAGTTAAACCAAAGCGTGGAGGAGCATATCCAGCAACTCATCGAGGAAGCGACCGAGACGTTAGACATGGAGCTGAAGTCATTTGTGGAGGTCAAGATTGAAACCAGCAGTGTCGATGCCGATAGCTTAAAAAATATTTTAGCGAATTTAGAGCAGTTAAACAGCAGCTTGACAGGCGAGGCATCTGTCAATAAAGATTTGCTGACCGATACGGGCGATTTCGACATGAAGGAAATCATGGTCACGCCAGCAGTGGCAGAAATGGTGGGCAGTCTGTTGGTAGGCAGTGGAAAATCCGTAGTGTCAAGTCTGGCAAAAACGAGTATCGGCAAGGCGTTTGCCGGTACCACTATCGGTAAGATGTTAGGCTCGGCGACAAGTTCAGTCATGCCGATGCCGCCGATTCCTGGGCCAATCCCAATCCCTGGGCCAATCCCTCCAATAGTGATAATAGAAATCCTTAGAAAAATTATTAAATTTCTAGGTGACAACGATGATAATAAGCGTTTGGAAGAAGAAGCAAGGCAGCGAAACGAAGCAGCTAGACAACGTTTGGAAATGGAAAAACAGGCGCGGCAGGAAATTAATCAAAAATGCCTATATTGGGTAGATAATTTGGCTGATGAATTAAAATCTGCTGCAAACCAGGCCATTAAAGAAACGCTAAACACTTACGAAGAACCTTTTAGGAAGGAGCTTGAAAATCGTCGCGAGCAGGGAGCAGAGCGCATGAACGATGTGGCGGCACTGCGTTCCCTGTGTAATGAATACCATCAGCTGTTGGTAGAGTTAGGGGGGAATTAATAGCTTTTGAGAATGGTGCATTATGGCAAGATTTTTTCCCACAATTGACAAAAATTTTCATAACAGTGATGGGGAGGCAGATTTTGTCATCCTGCATCTGGTGCTGGGGATATTGTCTGTAGAGGTAAAGTCTGGCGGCGTTGCCTATCGTGAGGGGAACTGGATTCAAATCAACCGTTTTTCAGGGACTGAGAAAGTGATTGACCCCTTTCATGTCCAATCATTTGCAGGAACTGCGGGAAAATAGGGAGGGGAATTAAAGGCATAAAAAAACGGTTGCTTATGCAACCGTTTAATGTTCTATGGAGCGGGCGAGGGGAATCGAACCCCCCTCTTTAGCTTGGGAAGCTGACGTTCTACCAATGAACTACGCCCGCAAATTGTGAAAACCAACAACACCTATATAATAGCACGATTTATATATAATTTCAAGAACAGGATTTTATTTTTCTAAAACCACCAGCAGGCGGCTTGTCCTCCTCGCTAGTCGGTTAGTGTTTAAAAAAAATAACCGCTGAGTTTGGGGGTCTGAGCGGTTTTTTTGTTGTAAATTTGTAAAGTTCGTATTGAAATACTATATTATATTGGAGTATAATAGAACGAAATATCCGATGCTTTCAACCTTTGTTGGTGGTGGGCGCGCTTTGGAAAGGGGAGAGATTTTCTTGTTAATGAATGGAGCACAGGCTGTACTGGAAAGCCTGAGACGGGAAAATGTAGAAGTAATATTTGGTTATCCGGGAGGAGCGGTTCTGGATCTTTATGATGCTCTGTACAAGGCAAAGTATCCTCATATCCTTACCCGCCACGAGCAGGGTGCTGTGCACGGAGCAGACGGTTATGCCAGAGCCACTGGCAAGGTAGGAGTCTGCTTTGCTACCTCTGGCCCTGGTGCTACCAATTTGATTACAGGTATTGCTACAGCCAATATGGATTCTATTCCAATGGTATGCTTTACTGGTCAGGTAGGCAATCCATACATTGGCAAGGACTCCTTTCAGGAAGCAGATATTGTAGGCATTACCACCCCTATTACCAAGCATAATTACTTAGTAAAAAAGGTGCAGGAGCTGCCAAGGGTTATCAAGGAAGCCTTCTTCATTGCCAGCACTGGTCGGCCAGGTCCTGTAGTTATTGATATTGCCAAGGATGTATTCACTGCAGAGCTGGATTATGAATATCCAGAAAAAGTACATCTGCCAGGCTATAGCGGAGATTTCACCGGAGATGAGGCTCAGGTGTCCGCTGTGGTGGAAGCTCTGGGCAAGGCCAAGCGTCCTTTGTTCTTTATCGGCGGCGGTGTGAATCTGTCCAATCAGACAGAACTGTTTCGTCAGATTGTAGACCATACCCATATTCCTGTAGTCAGCTCTCTTATGGGCTTGGGCTGTGTGCCTTCTACCCAGGATGGATTTTTGGGCATGGTGGGTATGCATGGTTCCTATGCAGCTAATATGGCTGTTCAGGAATGTGATCTGCTGATTGGTGTAGGTGTCCGTTTTGATGACCGGGTTATTGGTAAGGTAGCAGCCTTTGCTCCTAAGGCCAAGGTGGTTCATTTTGATGTGGATAGAGCGGAAATTAACAAAAATGTGGTAGCAGATTATCCAGTAGTGGGAGATTTGCGCTGGTCCATGCCGATTTTTGCCCATTTGCTGCAAAGCTCTGGGGAGAATTATACGGCTCGTTTCAATATCTGGCGTAATTATGTTATTGAAATGAATGATCAGTATCCATTTGCTTATCAAAAGCATAGTGAATATATAATGCCACAGGAGCTGATTGAGACAGTTAGCCAACTGGTGGATGATAATACCATTGTGGTTACAGATGTTGGTCAGCATCAGATGTGGGCGGCACAGTTCTTTAACAGCCGTAAGCCTCGTCAGTTCCTGACCTCTGGAGGCTTGGGCACTATGGGCTACGGCCTGCCAGCGGCTCTGGGGGCAAAGCTGGGCCAGCCTGACAAAAAGGTGGTTCTCTTTACTGGTGATGGCAGTATTATGATGAACTGTCAGGAAATGTCCACTGCTGCTGACAATGATATTGATGTAAAAATTGTTTTGCTGCACAATAGAGTGCTGGGTATGGTTACTCAGTGGCAGAGAATGTTCTATGGCAAGCGCTATTCCCAGACCTTGCTGGGGGGCAAGACTGATTTTGTCAAGCTGGCTGAGGCTATGGGTATGAAGGCCTGCCGTATCAGCAAGCCAGAGGAGCTGCTGCCAGGTCTGAGAGCAGCCTTGGCTGCCGAGGGGCCTATGCTGATTGATGTAATGCTGCCTGCCAATGAGGATGTATTGCCAATGGTGGCACCAGGGGCTTGCATCAGTGATATGGTACTGGGAGGAGAAAAGGAATGAAAAAATACATTTTAGCAGTCCTTGTAGACAACAAGCCAGGTGTTCTGACCCATGTATCCGGACTTATCAGCCGTCGTGCCTTTAATATTGAGAGTATTTCCGCCGGTTATACAGAGGAGCGGGATGTTACCAGAATCAATATTGAGGTTTCCGTAGAGGATAATCGAGAGCTGGAGCAGGTGGTAAGCCAGCTGGGCAAGCTGATAGATGTTATCAAGATTGTCAATCTGGGCGAGGTTGATTCCATTGTGCGTGAGCTGGTACTGTTGAAGGTTAAGGCTCAAAAGGAAACCCTGTCAGATATTCGCAATATTGTAGATATTTTCCGGGGCAAGATTGTAGATGTCAGCCCTGAAAATGTGGTTATCGAGCTTACAGGCTCCCGTAGCAAGATAGATGCAATCTGTGAAATGCTGGCTGAGTTCCAGATTATTGAGATTGCCAGAACTGGAGCTATTGCTCTGTCCAGAGGACCTATACCAGTAAAAAATATGTAAATTAAAATATTTTCTTGACTTTTTGCCATTAAATGATAAACTATTAGCAAAGGATAATTATTATCCATTGTGTATTTAGATCGAGGAGGTAATATTATGGAATTGAAGGATTCAAAGACATTAGAAAATCTGAAGGCTGCTTTTGCTGGTGAGTCTCAGGCTCATACTAAGTATCAGTATTTTGCTTCTCAGGCTAAGAAGGACGGCTATGTGCAGATTCAGAATCTCTTTTTGGAGACTTCCAAGAACGAGAAGGAGCATGCCAAAATCTGGTACAAGCTGATTAATGATGGTGTAGGCTCCACTGAGGAAAATCTGAAGGCTGCTGCCAGCGGTGAGAACGAGGAGTGGACCTCCATGTATCCTGAGTTTGCCAAGACTGCCCGGGAGGAAGGTTTTGACAAGATTGCTCAGCTCTTTGAGGCTGTGGCTGCTATTGAGAAGGAACATGAGGAGCGTTACAAGATTCTGTTGGCCAATGTAGAGGCTGAGAAGGTTTTCAAGGCTGATGACACTGTTATCTGGCAGTGCTCCAACTGTGGCTATGTATGCACTGGCAAGGAGGCTCCAGAGGAGTGCCCTGTATGTGCTCATCCTCAGTCTTACTTCGTGGTTCTGGACGAAACCTACAAGAGATAATTTGAGATATACTAAAGGGGCTGTCGCAATGCGATAGCCCCTTTTTGGTGTAATTATTTCTTTTTGCCTTCACCTTTGGCTTTTGCCTTTTCCTCAGCATTTTTCTTCTTGGCAGCAGCCTTTTCGGAAGCTCGCTTTTCCTGCTCCCGCTTGGCGTAGTCCACACTAAAGCTGGCCATTTTATGCTTAAGGCTCATCATAGGGTGTCTCAGCAGCATCCCCTTGCTGGAACTGGACATAATGGTCATAAATTCCTTGTTCTGCTTAGCGCCGAAGCACATAATCTCGCAACGGTCGCAGATTGGCTTGGTAATACCATATGGGCAGCGGTTAATCTTGGTCATAACGGTGGCCAGAAGGGCAGTACATTTTGGACAAAGCTTATCGCCGCTGGTGTTGTGATGCTTGTGGCAATATACACCGAAGGTCTTTTTAATATTGGTCTTTTCCTGAGGAATGGTATTTTTTACCTCAGGCTGTTTCTTTTTGGGTAAAAATCTGTCAAAAATGCTCATCTAACTTCTCCTTTTATGCGTCAGCATTATGCTGTGTTTATCTATCTATAAATTGTACTTTGAAATCTCTATAAATGCAAATTTTTTATTGCATTTATAGTTGGATAAGTCTATAATGCAAGTCATAGGTGTGCTAGAAAATACAAAGATGCAAAGACAGTGTACATTGAGGACGTATAGCACACCGCATTTGTACACTGCATAAGGAAGCCGCAAGGAACCTTATGAGAAGAATAGGAGTTGTTATGAAAAGCTTTCGTTTAACTGAAGAAGAAATGGAATATCTGGCAGACAGATATCCAACCCCATTTATGGTGGTGTCTCTGGATAGGGTAGAAAAAAATTATCGCTATCTCTGTGAGAAGTTACCTCGTGTCAAGGTATTTTACGCTATTAAGGCCAATTCAGAACCGGCGATTTTGCAGCGCATGGCTGCCCTTGGGTCGAATTTTGATGTGGCATCTATTGGGGAAATAAGGCTGCTGGCCTCTTTGGGAGTGCCAGGCAGTAGAATGATTTATGCTAACCCTGTGAAACCGGCCTGGGATATTGCTGAGGCAGCTAAGCTGGGGGTGGATAGATTTACCTTCGATGATGAAAGCGAAATAGAAAAAATGGCAGCAGGTGCTCCTGGTGCCCAGGTATTGGTGCGGGTACAGGTGGAGAATGATTCTGCGGTGGTTAATCTGAACGAAAAATTTGGGGTGGTGCCTGACAAGGCATTGTCTCTTTTGCATAAGGCCAAGGAGGCTGGCTTGGTGCCAGCAGGTATTTGCTTCCATGTTGGCAGTCAGTCCTTGAAATCTGAAGCCTATGGCAGGGCTTTGACCTTGTGTCGGAGGCTCTTTGATGAGGCGGAGCAGCAGGGCATGAAGCTGACTGTGCTGGATATTGGCGGTGGTCTGCCTATTCCGGAGGCTGGACAGCCAGAGCCGGATTTGGATGCCATGACGGAGGAGATTCGCCGTCATCTGGACAGGCTGTTTCCAGAGGTGGAAATCTGGTCAGAGCCAGGCCGTTATATGTGTGGTACAGCGGTGAATCTGGTCACAAGGGTAATCGGCACCAAGGAGCGGAATGGTCAGCCTTGGTATGTGTTGGATGATGGTATGTATGGCAGCTACAATGGATTGGTTTTTGACCATTGGACCTACAAGCTGGAATTTTTCCAGCATGGTGTCAAGGTACCTTCGGTTTTTGTAGGGCCTAGTTGTGATTCCATTGATGTGGTGGCCAGGGATTATCCTGCTCCTGTCTTGCAGGTAGGTTCTTTGGTGCTTAGTCCGGAAATGGGAGCCTACAGCTCCTCGGCAGCCACCGGCTTTAATGGCTTCCAGCCAGCCAAAACCATTGTTTATGAGGATAATATAGGGGTAGCAGAAAATATCTCTGCTATGGCCCGCTGAATAATCTACAGGCTCTCTCATGGGGGCCTGTTTTTTGTGGAAAAAATATTTTGCTTAATTTCTTTTGATAATGTACAATAAAGTGGATTGGGTAATTTTTTTTATGCGGGAGAATAGGGCATGGCACTTTCAAATGACATAGATATGGATAAGCAGGGAGAAAAAATGCTTAGAGATGCCTTCCAAAATACTGTGGAGGCTATGGAAAACAGCAAGGGGCAGATTTACGAAATATACGAAAATACCAAAAGTGATGTGGAAGCTTCCACTGTAATGCTGAAGGAGCTGAAGGCGGAAACTCGCAAGCTGCAGGATGAGGTGGATATGCTGGTTCACTGTGAGCAACAGGAGAAACAGCGTTTGGTACAGGTTAGCAGTAATTTTGCTAATTATTCCGAGGACAAGATTCGGGAGAGCTATGAGGCTGTTAAGGATGTACAGGTAAGGCTGGCTCTGGCCAAGGAGAAGGAGTTTCAGTCCCGCCGTCAGCGGGATCGTCTGGAGCTGAGACTGCGGGGCATGGAGCAGACCTTGATGATGGCAGAGCGTTTGGCTACCAAGCTGGGTACAGTAGTTGGGTATCTTACCTCTCAGATTAGCAATGTGGTAGCCCAGATGGATGTGGCTTCCAAGAACAAATTCCTAGGGGTACAGATTATCAAGGCTCAGGAGGATGAGCGTCTCCGAGTCTCCAGAGAGATACATGATGGCCCAGCCCAGGAAATGGCTACCTTGGTTTATCAGGCTTCTATTTGTGAACGCTTGGTGGATACTCACCCAGAGGAGGCCAAGAAGGGCCTGCAGGAGCTGAGACGGCAGATTCGTCACTGTCTGGCAGATGTACGGCAGATTATTTTTGATATGCGGCCTATGTCCTTGGATGATTTGGGACTGGTGGCAGCCCTGCGGCAGCTTGTGGGCAAGCTGGCAGAGCGTAAAGGTCTGCAGGTGGATTTCAGTGTCAAGGGTAAGGAGTGTGTGCTGGAGAAGCACGTGGAGGTTACTCTCTTTAGAATCATTCAGGAGGCACTGGGTAATGTGCAACGCCACGCAGAGGTGGAGGAGTGCAATCTAAGGCTTTTGTTTACCAGAGGATGTCTGTCTATTCTGGTAGAGGATGCAGGCAAGGGCTTTGATGTGGAGCAAATGGAATATGCTAGAAAACGGGGCGATGGGGATGGTCATTTTGGCCTTTTGGGCATGGAGGAAAGAGCCAAGCTCATAGGAGCCTCCTTAAATGTTATTTCCAAGTCGGGAGAAGGCACCAAGGTACATATTAAGCTGCCTTGTCCAGTGGCGAGCTAATGAAAAAGAATAATAGACAGTTTACGGCACCGATTTCTAAGGCAATGGAAGCATATGCAGGGGACGGTGCCCTTGCTTTTCATACCCCCGGTCATAAGCAGGGCCTGGGGGCCCATCCTCTGTTAAAGAGACTGATTACAGAGGCAGGCCTGCGGCAGGAGGTTTCTCTTATGGAGGAGCTGGATGATTTACATGAGCCAGCAGGCTGTATCAAGGAGGCTCAGGAGCTGGCAGCAGAGCTGTGGGGCGCTAGGGAAAGCCTTTTTGTAATTAATGGCACCACTGGAGCTATTCAGGCGATGTTGGTGGGTACTCTGTCGCCGGGAGATACGGTGCTGGTGCCTAGGAATGTCCATCGTTCCATTATGGGGGGCATTATTCTGGCTGGGGCAGTGCCCATATACATTCAGCCAGAGATAGATACCCGCTTGGGTATTGCCATGGGACTAAGTGTGGCAACGGTTAAGCAGGCTATCAAGGAACATCCAGAGGCCAAGGCTCTTGTGGCTGTATATCCTACCTATTATGGTTTTTGCTGTGATTTACAGCGGATAGGAGAGCTGCTCCACGAAGCAAATATGCTGTTGCTGGTGGATGAGGCTCATGGTGCTCATTTGCGCTTTGGCAAGGACTTGCCTAAGCAGGCTATTGAGCTGGGAGCTGATGTGGCGGCTCAGAGCACCCACAAGCTGTTAGGTTCCATGACTCAGACCTCTATGCTGCATATTGGCAGTAATAGGGTGGAGGCGGAGCGGATTCGGCAAGCAGCCAGTCTCCTGCAATCCACCAGCCCTAATCAACTGCTGTTGGCTTCTTTGGATATTGCTCGCTTGCAAATGGCTCAGGAAGGGGCACAGCGGGTAAATAGAGCTGTGGAGCTGGCTCAGTGGCTAAGAAAAAAAATCAATGAAATTCCGGGGCTGTACTGTCCTGGCAAGGAAATCTGGGCAGGTCAGAAAGCTGGTTCGCTGGTGGCTGGCGGTGAGGACTTAGCAGATGTAGGGGCGGTGGCTTTAGATTGGGCCAAGGTAACGGTTAATCTGGCAGGGCTGGATATTTCCGGTCAGGAGGCAGAGCTGTTGCTGCGGCATCAGTGGAAGGTGCAGTGCGAGCTGTCAGATCCTGAGAATCTGCTTTTTATTATTTCCATGGCAGATACCCAGAGAGAGGCAGATAGATTGCTGCAGGTATTGCAGGAGCTGGCGGCTAAGCATCAGCGGACAATGGCAACAAAGACAGCCAATAAAGATGATTCTGGTATTGCGGAAGAGCAGGGGTGCCGGGGGGCGGATAATATCTGCCATATGGCTGAAATGCCTGTGGCGGTTCAGTCTATGAATCCTAGGGAAGCTTTTTTTGCTCCTATTAGGACTGTGGCGCTGGAAAAGGCCATTGGCTGTATTTGCGGGGAAACCATTGCCTTCTATCCTCCCGGGATTCCGGTTTTGTGTCCCGGAGAGGAGATTACAGAGGCCTTGGTGGAATACATTCGATTTTATCAGGCCCAGGGTATGCGCTTGTCTGGGGCTGTCGATAGCAGGCTGGAAACTATCAGAGTGTGTCAGAAGGCTGGCATACAGGATTGATTAGATTGTAAAAAAGGATATGCCAAGGAGTGAATATATATATGAGCAAGGGAAAGCTGATTACCATAGAGGCAGGAGATGGCTCTGGCAAGGCTACCCAGACCAAGGCCTTGTATGATAGGCTGTTGGCTGAGGGCTACCAGGTTCTAAAGGTGGAATATCCTGATTATCAATCTGAATCCTCCGCCTTGGTGCGAATGTATCTAGGTGGAGAATTTGGTCAGCAGGCAGAAAATGTCAGTGCCTATGGGGCATCTAGCTTTTTTGCGGTGGATCGCTATGCTTCCTATCTTTTGAAGTGGCGCCAGGCCTATGAATCTGGCTGGATTATTTTGGCGGATAGATATACTACCTCCAATATGGTACATCAGGCGGTGAAGCTGAAGGATCCTGCAGAGCGGGAGGAATTTTTGACCTGGCTGTGGGATTTTGAATTTGGCAGATTGCAGCTGCCGGTGCCAGATAGGGTTATTTATCTGGATATGCCGCCGGAGATTAGCGATAGGCTGATTAATAGCCGGGCGGCCAAGGACAGCAGCCGAAAAAAGGACATTCATGAGAAGGATACCAGCTATCTCCATCATTGCCATAGGGCTTATAATGAGGTGGCTGAAAAATATGGCTGGGTTAAGATTAGCTGTGCCCAGCAGGGAAATTTGCGAACAGTGCAGGATATTCACGAGGATGTATATCAGGCGGTTAAGGAAATATTGAGGGACGAAAATGATTAAGGAAGTTTTAGTTGTTGAAGGAAAAATGGATGTAGTGGCCATAGACAAGGCTGTGGAGGCAGATTGCATTATTACAGAGGGGTTTAATCTCAAACCTCAGGCATTGGATTCCATTGCCAAGGCCTACCAGAAGCGGGGCATTATCATTATGACAGATCCAGATTCAGCAGGAGAGAGGATTCGTCGTTTTCTAACCAAGAGATTTCCGGAGGCCAAGCACGCCTTTATTCCCAAGGAAGATGCTACAGCCAATAATGATATAGGAATTGAGCAGGCTTCCCCCGAGGCCATTCGCACTGCCTTGGCCAAGGTAAGAACTATGGATTGGGAGCCAACCAACAATTTTACTGGAGCGGATTTGCTCAGGGCAGGGATTAGCGGTTCCCCAGCAGCCAGCGAGAAACGGGCCAAGCTGGGAGCTGTGCTGGGAATTGGCTATGCCAACGCAAAGACCTTTTTGCAGCGGTTGAATCACTACGGTATTACTCGTCAGGAGTTTCAGCAGGCTGTGGCAGAGCTGGAGAAATAAAGGAGTAGAGATATATGACAGATACTATAAAAACCACCCATCCGGTAATCGCCAATCCCCAGGTTACCAGGCATATTATGAAGGCCTTTAACCTGAGAGCGGCCAAGAAGCTGGGACAGAATTTCCTGGTGGATGCAGGTATTGTTCAGGGAATTGTGGATGCAGCCGGGGCAGGGCCGGAGGACAATATCTTGGAGATTGGGCCAGGTATTGGTACTTTGACTCAGGGACTGGCAGAATCTGGCGCCAAGGTAACTGCAGTGGAGCTGGACAAGAAGCTGCCAGCAGTGCTGGCCCACACGCTGGAAGGCTATGATAATGTTACCATTGTGCCGGGAGATATTCTCAAAGTGAATATTCCTGAGCTGATGGGGAACAAACCCTTTAAGGTGGCAGCCAATCTGCCTTACTATATTACCACTCCGATTTTGATGGCTTTGCTGGAGCAGCATTTGCCAATTTCCATTCTGGTTACTATGGTGCAAAAGGAAGTGGCCTTGAGAATGATTGCCCAGTCAGGCAGCAAGATTTATGGTGCTCTGTCTGTGGCAGTACAGTATTATACCAGGCCTCATATTGCCTTTGATGTGCCGCCTCGTTCCTTTATACCAGCCCCAGAGGTGGATTCCGTGGTTATTGTCTGCGATGTGCGGGAGAAGCCAGCGGTGGAGGTAAAGAGTGAGAAAATGTTCTTCCGAGTGGTTAAGGCGGCCTTTGGCCAGCGGCGGAAAACTATAGCCAATGCCTTGAAGGGAGCAGGCTTTCAGCAAGAGGATATTAAGGCGGCTTTTGACAAATGTGGTTTGGACAGCGGTCGTCGAGGAGAAACCTTCTCCTTGGAGGAATTTGGGATTTTGGCAGATGCCTTTGTCCAGAAATAAGGGCTTTGGCAGATGCAGATAAATTTGGTAGATAATTCGTTAAAAGGAGAGATTCACATGGCAAAGGTGGAGTATGCACCTCAGGGTGTGTGTGCCCGTTTGATGAAATTTGAGGTAGAAGATGGCAAGCTGCACAATCTTAGAGTGTTAGGTGGCTGTAACGGCAATTTGCAGGGTATCGGCAAGCTGACTGAGGGCATGGAGCTGCAGGAGATTGTGAGCAGGCTGGAGGGGATTCGCTGTGGTGCCAAGGCTACCTCCTGTCCGGATCAGCTGGCCAAGGCTTTGAAGCAGTATCTGGAGGAGGCTGGGGAGCAATGATCTTCGACAATCATGCTCATACAGAGTTTTCTTCTGATTCCCAGATGACCTTGCAGGAGGCCATAGAAGCCAGGGAGAAGCTAGGGATAGGTCTGACTCTGACAGAGCATTTTGATTATGACTATGTTAATACCAAAAACTATAAGGATATGGATTTCAGATTTGGGCCTAGTGAATATTGGCAGCAGTATGGCAGTCAGCGGGGCGGGAATCTGCAGCTAGGAGTAGAGGTAGGTATTACTGATACCTGCTTGAAGGCCAATCAGGAATTTGTGGCTCAGGCTCCCTTTGATTTGGTCATAGGCTCCATACATATCATTGATTTGATGGATTTGTATTATGAGGATTTTTATCAGGGCAAATCCAAGGAAGAGGCTTATGGAATCTATTTGCGGGTAATGGCTCGGGAGCTGGCAAGACATTCCTATGTTGATGTGCTGGGGCACATTGATTAAATGGGAGCCGCATACTCGTGACTTTAGTCGTGAGTTAGGCGACCAAGCTAGTCAGCGCATATAG
>ERZ773186.459-NODE-459-length-39315-cov-4.872822_pt1 | contig 39315 bp, 63 predicted proteins | sample MGYA00581000_ERZ773186 | MGnify/ENA primary metagenome ERZ773186 (study PRJEB29015, sample SAMEA2737752) | human gut metagenome | biome: human gut; feature: human-associated habitat; material: faeces | place: China | collected 2012 ...
ACTTTGAACAAAGTAGATTGTAGTGTTTCACTTATAAAGAAACACAGAACCACAGGGAATGTCAGAAGGCGCATTTCAGGATTGTACATAGCCGCCAAAATCTCCGGCGTTCCCGCACTCTGACCTATCACCTATATGAAAACTGCCGACAGGATTACCTGTCGGCAGAAAAACTGTATGATACTATTTTATTTGTTATGCTTTCAAGATCAATTATTTATCACATTCTGAAAACAGTTTTTAAATTAAGAACGTTTTTTGCGTGATTTCAACACCACAACACCAGCTCCTGCGGCTGCGCCGAGGCATACGATCCACGGTACTGCATTTGCTGTATCGCCCGTCTGAACTGCGCCTTCAACTTTATCGTTTTTGTCGTTCTTATCATTCTTATCAGTAGTCGGAAGCTTCTCAAAACGAGCCTCGATCTTCAGATCTCCCGTAATCGGAGTATTGAAATCAAATTCTTTTCCATCCACGAACCAACCGATGAACTTATATCCTTCTTTTACAGGATCAGCAGGACGATCAAGCGTCTTGCCATCTTCTACCGTAACTGTTTGTCCGTTAATGATTACTGTATGATAAACTTTTGTATCATCTTTCTTCTCATATACAGCTTCAACTGTTGTATCTTTCACCGGCACAAATGTATAAGGTGTTCCAAGAGCCTCTGTCTCTTTTCCATCTACTTTCCAACCTTTAAAGATATATCCGTCATTTGCTTTTGCTGTAACAGTTACTTCACCTTTGTCATTCATCTCGCTGACTGTGATTGTTCCGTTCTCACTCTCTACTGCTGTAACTTTATACTGTGTAAAGCGTGATTCAACATTCATATCAGATGTGATCGGTTTTGTGAAATCTACAGCCGTATCTGTTCCAACAAGGTAGAACCCTGCAAACGCATGACCCGGTTTAGACGGCTCTTCTACTGTCAGTGTTTCGCCGTCTTTTACTTTATGTCCTGTCCCGTCGATCGTTACCGTCCACTCTTTCGGCTGCGGATCCGGCGTTTCACCGTTTTTCGTGAAATGAGCGATCAAAGATGTATTCATTTCTACAGCAAATGTATATTCCGCATCATCAGATACCTTTTCTCCTGTAAGAATATCATACCATCCTGCAAACTTATACTCTTTATTCGGAGTCGCCGTTACAGTAACGTTCTCGTGCTGCATTACTTTTCCGTCTTTTGCGCTGCTTGTAACTTTTCCGCCCTTCTGAGCCGCAGCATAAACTGTCATTTCTTTTACCTTTTCATTGTCAACATCAAATTCAGATACAGCTACCCAACCGTCATTAGATGTTTTTGCAACGAATTTTACAAACTGAACTTCCTGCTCGTCAAAGTAGAATGTCTTCTTAGATGCATCAGCGGCAAATTCTGTATTTTCGGCAACTTTTACCCATTCGTCACCTTCATTTGCCTTCACATATAAATCAGCTTTTGTCACCTGACCACTTGCATTTCCCTGTCTTGGAGTGAAGGAGAACTGATTGATCGTATATTTCTGACCGAGATTGATCACTCCGCCGATCTCATCAAAACTTCCCTGCGGTTTCAGCTTATCGCTTTTTCCATCTTTCCAATTTGAATGCCAGATTGTATTTGATTTTCCGTCAAATGCATATGTGAAAAGACCTTCTGTTTTACTATCAGCAATATTGGTTTCTGTATCAACAGATACTTTTGTCCATGCCGCTTTATTATACTCATCTTTTGACGAGATCGGATCTGCTGTCTTTACTTCTACATTATCGATCGTGCCGACGATTGAATTCGTCTTTGATCCGATACGCTGAACAGGCAGAAGCAGTGTTGCATTTTTAATCCCCTGTTTTCTGAGCGTATTATCAGTCTGTCTGTTGATGTAAATTCCTGTTGCCTGATATTCTTTTCCGTCTACGATCAACACAGTTTTCAACGTATCTGTCACGATTTCCATATGAACTTTCTCGCCAACCGGAAGTTTATAATCGAAGTAGTAATCATAAAGCTCTCTTCTGAATCCAACTCTTCCGTCATCCATGATGCGGATATCATGTACATAATCTTCTCCGCCCGGTGTATCTGCTTCAAACAGGATCTGTCCTGCTCTTGCTTCTTCAGTTAATGTAACGTCAAATGACAGGGCGTTTCCGACTGCAAGTTTTTCAATCGGTGTCGACGCATAACTTTCGCCGCCTTTCAGTTTCAGCGCGCCGTCAATATCTGCATTCTTTGTCTCTTTGATATCTCTGTTGTTTTCAGACGAATCTTCTTTATTGTCAAAACCGTAAGACATATACTTGCCGTCTTTATCTGCCGTTTCTTCATAGTACGGATTGCTTCCCGGAGCATCTCCCAGTTTCTCCGCTTTTTCTTTTACTGAAATGATTCTATTATTTTGGACTTTTTAAGCGTATTTTACAATCTTATGCAACACGAAATACGCAAAAATGCAACACGAAAACAGATGATACAATATTCAGCCCCGGAGTTACTGCTCCGGGGTGATCTTATTCCCTTGTGGCATTTGCTTTGTTCTTTCCGATTTCGAGATACAATATCATCTCTTGCGGCATCTGTTTTTTCATCATCTCGTTCATCTCTTCTACCGTAATCAGATTCATGAGTTCCATCATCTTACTATTCAGTTTTTCGGGTATTCCTAACACTACTGCCCTCGGATATATCATAACGAGGCATTTCATTGGATATCTGTCTGATGTCCAATTATACGGATCATGTGCGCCTCCATTCAGTACCTGCAGCGTCCTCTGATATACTTCTCCAATCAATTCTACTTTTTCCTTTGTATACATAATTGATCGCCTCACTTTGTCCAATTTTCTTTTCTTTCAAGCACATCTTTCAATACCGTTTCCGGCACATCTTTCATTTTTTTCAGTTTTTCTTCTGTATAGCCCATTTTGTCAAGTTCTCTTGCCACCATTACTGGCATCACATCTTCCGGTCCTGCACTTTCATTTTCTTTTTTCAGTTCTTTCACTGCAGCATTCAGAGCCTTTCCAAAAACTTGTCTTGAATCTTCTTTTTCTTCCTTTTTAGGAACATAGACAACAATGGTTTTTTCTTCCTTGTCATAGCTTCCTGATTTTGTTTTACGGTCAGCGTAATTCTCTTTGTACTCTCTGTAACTCATTCTTACTTCTTCGCAGTTTTCAGAATTCTTTTCGTTCATCATTTTTTCATAGCATTTACGGCAAATTCCGCTTTTTCCGTAATATGCAATTTTCTTTTCTCTGTCTTCTGTCTTTCCGTAAATCTCTACTGTTTCAGTGTGTCCGCAGCTGAATGTTACATCGTATTTCATTGCTTCGTTCTCCTTTCTTTCCTTTCTGTAATTATAATATACACCAATTCAGTGTATTTGTCAATAGTTTTTCACTGATTTAGTGTATTTTAAAAAGTGAATGTGGAATCACAACCTTTCAGATTACAGGCAGTACATAATATAATACGTGTTGCCATTATCTTCGACAATTCCCCAGTCGGGAATTGCTATCTTTTCCTCTAGCATTTTTCTATACTTTTCTTGCTCTTCTTCGTCAACTCCCCATTCTTCCATGTAATCATCGAAGTGTCTTTCAAAGTCTTCTCCTTCGAATACTACAGTGCCTCTTTTAAGTTCTTCTTCCGCTTTTCTTTTTGAATATCCATTTTTCATTAATACTTCGATATCAGTCATCTTTTTTCCTCCTCTCAGAATCTCGGCTACAACTAGCCGTTCTACATAGTCGGGGCATTTGCTAAGCCCCTTCTCCCAATTTTCGAGACTCCTGTACGGAATCCCGAGTTTCCGGGACACGTCCTTTCTGGACATCCCCCGTGCCTTGCGAGCTTCTTCGATGTTCATTTCTCGTTCTCCTTACTTGAATATTATTTGAAATCTCTCCAGTGTTCCTTGAAGAACTCTACACATTTCTCATAGTCTTCTTCAAAAATGGTCTCATGCTTCATGAAACCTTTTTCGTCTTCCCCTACTTCATGCTGGATCAGGCATGACTTTGGAACCCATGTTGTTTTCCTTCTATCGCAGCCAAGATTCAGAAGAGCGTATACTGCCTTTTCCGTTTCTTTGATGACTGCAAACACGTCGCAGCTTTCAATATTTCTTCCCATTTCCTGGGCTATCTTATTTGCGAACCACTCTTTTACCTCGTAGCTTTTGCCTTTTTCCAACATTTTATTTTCTCCTTTCTTTCCTCTCTGTAATTATAATATACACCAATTCAGTGTATATGTCAATAGTTTTTCACCATTTTAGTGCATTTTAGAGCAAAAAAATAAGGCCGGAGAAACCTCCGACCTGTTAATCATTTCAGAAAAGCTGGAATCTGTCAACTTTCTTCTCAAAGCTTCCGGCATATCCATCCTGTCCACCGCCTGTCTCATTATTGTACTGCCAGTCATAGTAGTTGCCGTTCATTGGACTGACTCTGTACTGTGCTTTCTGGCTGTTGCCATCCGGGGCAATATAGATCACCTCGATAGCATCAATCGGCTTACCGTTTCCGGCATATCCATTTACCGGATCAGCCCAATTGAACCCGGTCACATATGGCAGCCACTTTCCACCCAGTACATGAACACGGTATTTGACTTTTCCCACGTTGCACATGATTGCAACATCTGTGATCGCCTTGCCCCTGACTCCTGCATAGTCTGCAAGATTCTTTACGGATGGATACGTTTTTCCCCCGGCTTTCACACAGTAGATAAATACCACTGCCGCATTATAGTGTCCTCCTGATGGTTTGGCAGTCTCTTTCGGAACAGAAGCTGTCCCCTGTCCGTAATCAATATCACAGAGCTTCAGAAGATGTGTGAATCCGTTCTGCGACAAGTTGGCGATCCGTACACCATAAGCTGAGCCATCAGCGGCAATATACTGATCGTTTCCGAGATAGATTCCAATATGCCCATTCATCCATACTGCCCAACCGATATGTGCATCAGATCTTTTGCTGATCGGGATCACCTCAACTGCTGTACTCTTATACTGTCCTGATCCCCGGACAATGCCGGTATACCAGCTAATCAGACCAGAACAGTCTACGCATACCCTTCCAGCTTTCTTATCATCTGATTTCCATACACAATTAGATCCATACATTTTCCGGAGTGCCTGGATCTTTGCCATACTCATCACTGTACCCTTTGCCCCATATACATAGGGTGTTCCGATCTTACTTTTTGCAAATGCGATTAATCCTGCTGCTGTCTTACTCATATTTTTCTCCCTTCCTGCACCGGTGCAAACTTAGTTCTTCTTATATTTATTGCGATTCCACATTTCCGTGACACGTTCCCAACCGCCAGTGCTTACCAGATAGACAATAAATGCGGCAATAAATGATGCGAAAATGTAATACCACTCAATTACTACTGTATAATATGTGCATAGTACGATCACTGACACGGGTGTCAAGATCAGTGCTGTAGCCAGTGCGACTGCATTGGTCTGTACTTTTTTAAGTCCGGGCATTTCCTTAATAACCTGCACAATCACGCTGACAAGAAATGCCAGCACCCCGATTCCTGCTAATATGTAACTCATATACTGCATTAATATCTCAATGTTCATAGTTAGTCTCCTTTATTTCAATCCAAATTTCATTGCCACTGCACCAAGAACAAGACCGAGGGCAGTTGTAAGAACGTATTTTACAGCTGTTCTCCACATATCTCCATCTCGACTTTCTAATGTTTCCAAGCGTTTCCCTTGCTGCTTCTGCTCGCTTACCATAAGTTCTATACTCTGTGCGAGCTTTTCGACTGACACTGTAAGCGAATTAATCTGCTGCGTAATCTTTTCCAATACTTCAATCCGCTTGTTCTGACGATGATTTTCGTCCTCGATCCGCTTCTTGAACTCTTCATGTTCTGCCCTTGTAATTACGTCATCCATCTTTCTCACCTCCTTTTGCATTTAAAGTCAAAATCATCCGACTGCAAACACCGGGCGAACCCCATAAGTGCTTGTAGGCGGCTCAAGATAGAGCCGCTGATTTACTACTTTGATTTTCATGCTTTTTCCTCATCCCCTTTTACAAGCTCCGCCATACCGGAATCCTCCAGGATCTCTTTTACCTTCTCCTTCAAGAGCCGTGGAACCTGTCCATATGTCTTTTTTCCTAAGATAATCTGCTGTGCCCATAACATTGCCATCATTTCTTTACCTCCTGCATTTTGCATTAATATGAATATATTGGTTAATAGAGTTACCATTTTACTGATACACCTCTTCAGACATTTCCAAGATGCATCCTTTCAACATCTCCACCTGTTCTTTTAAACCTGCATTTTCCTGAATCAGTGCGTCCATTTTTTCTGCCACCGTCTCTCCCGGCTTTGACAGGATGATGCCTGTGATACCGGCTGTGTACTTGATGATCCCCTCAAGATTGGTATACCCCTCATATTCTCCAAGCGTCTGACTACGCTCGGAAATGACCATCTTCCGGGTCTTCAGAAGATCCCCGAACATTCCCCGGAGATTCTCTTCTGTGTCAGCCACGGTCTTGATCAGCAGTGTGCCATCCCCTTGGATGGATGCTGACTGGATCTGCAGGTCTGTTCCGTCGTTATATGTAAGCTTCATGTCACCACCTCCTAATTTGCCGCAATCCATATGCCGTGGAATTTATAAAAAGCTCTCGTTGCAGGTGTTGAAAAGTAGATCATTCCATTGACGTCAACGTATGCCATTACAGCACACACATTCTCCCAATTCTGTCCACATCCAACACACTGGATGTGTGTCAGTACCGCAGGTCTAAGATCTGTAGCGATAGCTGCGGAAGTAATAGCATACAGTTTATTTGCGAGGAGCGTTGTCCCACTTTTGGGATCAAGAGATACGTTAAAATGTACCTCACGACCTACTTTATATGCGGAAAAAGCAGAGACGTTATAAAACGATTGGAGATGCATATCAGCCTGTTTATACGATTTCACGGCTATTTTATCGGATGTATTGGCTAAATCTTTATTTATCGTAGCCATTGACGGCAGCACCGTGAACAGCTGATCTACTGACACAATGTTCAATCCCTCGAGACGGACACGGTAGAGCTTCATCTCATGTAGCACCGCACCTGTACGGATATCCCCCACTGTCACACTCGGATCAGTAGCTGCCCCTGTGCTTGGCGTTCCTTTGATTACTGCATATTCTGTTGATTCGATTTCCGATGAGCTGTTTTTCCGGTATCTCCTCACAATAATGTCATTCCGGTTCATTCCCTGTGATCCATTCGCTATCGTTACATCCGCGTAGTCATTTGCTGCAATCACGTCTCTGCGTCCCTGAATACTATACACAGCATCAAAAATGCGAATGCTATTGTTTGTCAGAACCTGAGCCTTTGCATTCTGTCCACCTTCCAGGACATAATCCGCTTCTCCGATGATTGCCTGATTTGCAAGCCCGCTCTGCTTTTCCGTGATATGCGGGCCTCCTGCATATCCATCCATAAGAGTTGTATTTACAAAATTCGCCATTTTACTCCTCTCCTTTCAACTTGTATTCCATTGTCACCCACCCATTTCCGTCCACTGTCAAATCCTTACGGATGACCGGAGCGGTCATGCTGATCCCTGTGATTCGTTCACGGCCTCCGACGATATCACCGAGTTCAAGATCTGTATCAATGACCGAAATTTTTAATTCTTTATAATCCATGATTTCAGCCAGTTTCTTCTTGCCTTCTTCTTCCAAATCTGCAAGACTATCAGCACTGGTGTTTTCATAATATTCTTCAATTAGATCCAGTCCTGTATAATAAGGCTCTTTCCTGATACTTCCATCCGGCCATGCATACAGATCTACTTGCTTTCGTGCCGTCAGTTCCCCGGTTCCGAGACAGATCAGATGGTTTGTCCCGTTCCGGTAATCCAAGATGTCAAGTTTTACGCTCCCATCTTCGTTCAGTTCGATGTTTTCTGAGTGGTCTGTGATGAGAACGCATCTAAGCAGGACATACCCTTTATCATTTGCTTCGCCCTGCTTGTACTGAATCGCAATCCTTGCCTGAACCGTATTCAATGCCTCCGTAAATGCATCCAGCAACATGGACTGCAGGGGAACCTGATAGTTATTGAAAGCGATCCCGCTGTCTTCCCCGGATACAGAAAAGAGTTCTGACAATCCTAACTTCTTTATACAAGAATCAAGAACTGCGTTTGCTTCTCCATTTAAATATACATAGTCATTCTTTCCTGGGCTGATTGCTCTTTGATTCAGCAGCCCCCGCCATGTCGGTCCGGTAAGCTTTACGATATTGTCTGCCGTCACAGGATGCAGACTTCTGATAATTCCACCGTATTCTGTGTCCTGACAGAAAAAGCGGCAGTTCTTCCCATGAATTTTAGGATTGTATAGTGAATTTTGAATCTTGATTTCAAAATCATTTTCCGACCCTACTGTAATATTCACTCCACAATGATTTAGAAATCCCTGCTCCAATCCATTTGTATCCGTCACTGCAAAGTCCATCTTGGCGTCCCCCTTTCATTGAAAAGGATGATATCAAATCCAAATCCTCCGCTCCACGAGACAATACTCGTTCCCGGTGGTATCTTCTCCCAAATAGAACTCTCATTGTTCTTGCTGTTGAAAAGATTCTCCTCCGTTCCGTCATTCTTAACTTTCACAATTTTCCTGTCTTTTGCATAACGGGTACTTGAATCAATTACCGCATATTCCCCGTCATACAATGTTGTACGGAGTTCGTAGGCGTGTCCGGCGATTCGGATCAGCGGATTAATACAGGGTCCGTAGATAATCATCTTGAATCCGCTGCCGGTATAATTGCTATTCCGAATTGACCGCAGATTCTGCACTTTGGAATATTCATAAGGAAAATCGTAAGGATATTCCAGCCAGTCCGAAGTTACAGTTGTTCCCTCGTCCTGCTTTTTAAATACAAAACTTTCTTCCGTGATCCAGTAGGGATAATCTGATTTTATGGAAATAGAGTTGCTGATGCTGTTCAGGTCATTTATCCATCGGTCTTTGCTCGTCCCAACAATCCAACACTTCATGTAGCTGTTGCCAACGTACAGCCTGCCCGGAGTCGTGTTCAGTACATCTTTTTCTGCCACACTTTCAATGTCATCAATTGCTTTGGCAAACGCTGATCCAGTTGCCCTGATCTCTATCTCCAATTTCTTTTCTGTGATCTTTCTCTCCCATCCCTGTATATGGTCATCTTCCTCAATCGAATCATACGATCCATCAAACAGGTCGCCGCCGGTAACCATATACGGCCACCGGCAAAAGTCAATCTTCTCGGAGTTCTGCGCTCCGATATAATAAATGTCATACATAATCAATCAGATCCTTTATTAATCTTGCAAAAACACGCTCGTCGCATTTAAATCCAACCCCCGCATTAATCAGTGCATCAGCTGTTGCTCTGCCGAGCCTGTCATAATCAATCTCTGTTCCTTTTCCACCCCGAACCGTCACATTGACGCTTTCCCGGGTACTTCTGTCGAGTTTTCCAATCATTCCCTCAAGACCGCCAAAGGAACGAAGCAGATTCGCTTCTTCTTTCGTCAGCACCCATTCTCCTTCATCTAGATATGCCGGGAACATATCATTCGGAACGTAATCCATTCCGATCTTCAGGCGGGGAATGTTAGAAATGTGGAATCCCTTTCCTCCCACTGCCGGAACCCAGTCCGGGATCTTAATCTGATTCAGTCCATTGATAAAGCCATTGATCCCATCAATAATAAAATTCAGCGGTCGTTTGAATATATTCCCGAGTCCTGCTACAAGATTTTTGAAAATCTCAACCACGTTCTGCCATGCCGCACGCCAGTTTCCCGTAAATACATTTCTCACAAAATCAACAAGATTTCTCAGTATATTGGTTATATTTTTAATGACAGACGTTGCATCTGTCAGCATCCCGGCAAAACGGGTTGCAAAAATATTTCCCAACAACTGAATTGCCGGAATCAACAGCGAAGCAATCACGTTTACGATTGGAACGAGGGCTGTAACCAATGGGGTCAGTCCGTCTGATATCAGGCTGACGATCGGGGCTAACAGCTGGATGAATAGCTGCAATATAGGCTCCAACACTGATATTACTGCACTGAATATCGGCATTAACGCTCCTAAAAGCTCTGTGAGCGGAGGTAGCAGTGCACTGATAATTTCCACCAATGGCGGGAGCAGCATTCCCAACAGTTCCGTCAGGATCGGCAGGATATCCCCCACGAGATCTGCAACCAACGGAACCATTCCCGTAAAAGCATCTGCTAAGATCGGGAGGATTTCACTTGCCAACTCCATCAGCGGCTCACCAATCTCACCCAATGAATCCATTAGGGATGGAAGAACGTCCTCGATAGCCGGCATCATTGCCGATATCACATCCGACACAACCGATATCAATGGCGGTAGTGCCTCCTGCAAGAGTGGCAGGGAATCATCTATCAGTTCTGCCAATAAAGGAATTAACTGCTCACCTAATGGTACGATCAGTACCTCAAGGCTTCTTTTCAGTCCCTCGAACACGGATCCGATATCGTTGTACTTAATATCCTTGATCGACTTCATGGCTTCGCCGGTGTCGTATGCTCCGTCCTCAATCCCGGCAAGAGCTGTGACCGCATCCGCTCCAAGATCTTCCCACATTGTTCCGAACAGATTTACACCTGCCGTATTCTGAGCAATCGGGTCTTCCATTGCTGCTAATGCAGAGATCGTTTCGTTAAATGCAGCCTTCGCTGTATCGCCCCCTGCTGCGAATTTCTTTGCCATATCATCCGCATTCAGTCCAATGGCTTCAAATCCTGCCACTGTTGTATCAGATCCATCAACTACCCTGATTGCCATCTCTTTAACGGCATCACCGACTTTATCAAGGTTGAATGCTCCCGACTCCGCACCTTTTTGGAAAATGTTGAACATATCATTGGCATCCAATCCGACCTTTGCGAACTGTACCGAATACTCTGATATGCTGTCGATCAGCTCTCCCGAATAGTCCAGTCCGTTCTGGGCACCGGCAGCGATCAGGCTCATTGCTTCGTCGCCCGAGATCCCGAAGTTGTCTACCATCGCCTTTGCCGCCCTGGTAGATTCCGGGATGTCATAACCAAATGTATCACGCAGGGCGAACGCTGATTCTGTCACGCTCTGCAAAGCCGAATCATCCAAATCCCCCAGGTTCTGCGACACGCTTGCCATCGCTTCTCCAATATCCTCGAATGAATCACCATAGTTATTCGCATAGATGGACTCCATCACGCTTTTATAGCGTTCCGTTTCCTCCGTGCCTTTCCCCGTGCTTGCGATGTACTGGTTCATCGCCTTATCTACATCATTCGCACTTTTTATAGCTGCCACACCGACTCCTGCAATCGTACCGGCTGCCGCCACAAGTCCACCACCAACCGATACAGCCGTAGCTTTTGCCATCGTCTTCCCTGCTTCTGCGGCAGATTCTTTCATCCTTTCAAAAGCATTGGAAAAATGCTCCTTCATCTCTCCCGCTGCTGTCTTTGCTGTCTTTACAGGATGGAGAATTGATTTTGCTACTTTTTCCATCCCTGATACTGCTTTTTCACGGGTTTTGGAAAAAGCAGACGTAAAAGATTCCCTAATATCTTTTGCTTTCTGCCTTGAGAATGATGATACGTTTTTGATCGGGTGTTTTACCACCTCGATCGTATTAGATACCTTGCTGACCGCCTTTGATGCAGATTCCTTTACATCACTGGCTACATTTTTCGCAAGCTGCTTAAATGTCTTTGCGGACTGTTGGGAGGATCTCTCCTGATTCTCTTTTTCTTTCTTATGGTTTTTTGTAACCTTTTTCTGCTCATCCTTGATGGATTCGCTTTTTTCTTTTTCAATCTTAGATTCCTGCTCAGCTGTCTTTTTCGCAGATTTTTCAATCTTTTTCTCCGATTCATTCAGATCGGCATCAAGGTTGCTATCATCTGCCCGGAGTTCATAAGTGACTTCTCCGTCATTTTTCTTTGCCACACATCCCACCTGCCTTCTTATGTAGTCGGCACAATGGCACACATGACTATAGCTTTATTTCAAATTCCTTTCTACAACTTCGTTCCTTGCATTTAAAAAAGAGACCTTTGCAGGTAGCCCCTTCTTTATAAAAAATATTCTGTTCATGTCCACAATGCGGACATTTCACTTTTTTAATCTTCTTTCCATCTGCCCTCATCGTTTCGCCATCCCCTCAAGAGTGTGGAAAAGCAGGTCAAGCCCCGATTGTCCACCGCCTCCCTGCACAGGTAATGCATAATACGATTTCAATTCGTTGATCTCCTGAATCTCTTTCGCATTCTTCCCATTGTATCTCGGCAATTCCATCTGCCGGATCTGCATCACCTGTTTGATTTTTGTATCTGCTGACAGACCATTAAACAGGTACAGGAATTTCTTCCACGGCAGCCTTCCCTGTTCGTCGATCAGGTCGATTCTGTAATCCTTCATGAAAGACGCATAGATGTAGTCTCCGTCTTCCTCAAAGTCAAGAACAGGAACAGGATTTTTCTTGATTTCCGGGCGTTTCTTCGTCCGTATAAACCGGGCGGCAATCTCTTCCATCGCTTCTGCCTTTTCTTTCGGATTCAGCAGTCTGAGATTCCAACTGTTCCTCACCAGCATCTCCAATGCCGTGTCAATCTTTTCCAAATCCGTCAGGCAGTCTTCCTTATACAGCTTCTGTATATCCAGCACATAGTTAAAAGCCGGGTTTACAGACAGCCTGCATTTAGAGGTATAAATTTTACAATCCGGGATTTCTGTCAATACTCCCATAGGCTCACATCTTCCTGAAGAAGCCCCGCTTTTTATGCCCTGCTTTCGCCAACTTCCGGTTCTCAGCACGGATCTTGTTTATCTGCGGCAATACTACCGATGTAATGAACGGGATGATCTCTTTTGCCATTTCTTCGTAACGGTTCTCAAAGAATGTCAGGATCGTCTTTGTATCCTCTTCCCCGAATACACTTTCAATCATATCAATTTCGATACGGCCCAGCTTCTCAACTGCCTCCACGGTCTCTTCTGCACTCATACCCTCTCTCTTCATGCCGTCCACTTCAACCAGTGCTTTCGTCAGCTCTGTATACTTCCGGCTGAGCTTTACAATCATATTGTCCGGATCAAGATCCACATGAAGAACGTGTGCCACTGTTCCGTCTTCATTCAGAAGCTCAAGATCTTCAACTACTCTTTTGTGTCTTTGTGCCTGATATGCCATTTTCTTCCTCCTTATAAAAAAGGAAGAGCCGAAGCCCCTCCTTATTCAACTGTACCGATTTCCGGCCGTCCATTGCCGTGAATCGTAACAGTCAGACTGTTGATATTGTTCGCATCTCCGTATGCCGGAGTGATATTTGCCAGCGTGATTGGCCAAAGAATCACCTTGTTCCCCTTCTGAAGTTTCATGTGGGTCTTTCTCTTTTCGCCCAGTCCATACATTACCTCATCACCAAGAATGTAATCACACGCTTTATCTCCCGGCTTTACTGATCCGGTCAGCGTGAGAGTCAGCTGTGCGCCAGTCACCTCACTGGATCCCCAACCCTTGTCAGCATAATAGCTTAACTGCTGGATCACCTCATTCAGAGACTGTGACATATTTGTCATCAGGTTTGCCATCGTCTCCCAAGTCGGACTCTCTGCACTTGGAGTTGTATTAATAAAGGCTTCTGTCTCATAGTTGATTTCCGGTGTAATCGGATTCTTTGGCAGAGCCGGATCTGCGAAAATCTGTAAATCCATTTTCTTCATTGCTTTATTCCTCTCTTTCTCAGTAATAAATTTTACAATTTATAATGCAGGAAAAATGATAAACTCCGTCTTCATCTCTCCCGATCCTGCTTGGTTCTTTCACTGTGGATGCATCCAGCCAGCTTACCATTTTCCCCCGTGGATATACCCTCAGGTGTTCCAAATAGTCTGTAATGCTGCACAGTTCTTCCAGTCCCCTTTTCTGATCGGCATGGCGGCACATGAAAAGTATTGGAATCACTTTTACCCTGTTCTGGTTGTAATACGTCGATTCCGTGAACCCCTCGCCAAGCTCTGCATAGATGCCGCCCTCTGCCGGAAGTTCTTCCAGTGTGATCTCAGTATCAAGATCACAGTTTTTTTCAGCTGTATCAACAACCAGTTCCAACAATTCTGTTAATGCTGTCATCTCATCTTCTCCTTTAATGCTGCCTGGTAGACCGCTTTCCATTCTTCTCCGTAGATTTCCTTTGCATACTTCGCCCATTCTTCGTGAGCGAGAGCAGAAGTAAAGCTGATCTTTTCCGGTCCGTATGTCCTGCTGTTTGGATTTCCGTACATCACATCACCATGCCAAAGGTATCTTGCGTAGGGAGTATTCCAGCGTAAAGTATAAATTCCCTCTACCGCTTTCTCGTCGCTTAAAGACAACCCACTGTTCTCCAGCGCCCCCTGATCTTTTGGTACGTGCTTTGACGCATCCATTAATGCCTGATCCCCCATATCCGTCAGGGCATCATTGCTTGCCGCTTTAATCCTTGCGATCGTTGCCGCCCGGTCAAACGTCACACGGGTCTTAATTTTTGCCATACTTCACCAGTCCTATCTCATAATGATGCAGCTTCTTCTCATCATATAATGGCTCAACCGACTTCACCTGATGCATCGAACCGTTAAAATCAATGATATCATCGATATGAATCTCTGTTTCTTTCGGTCTGCTGTTCCGGCAGTCGAAAAAGAGTGTCGCCGCAAGCTGGATCTCCGCCCCGTTTCCATCCCTGATGATCTGATGGGATGGTTCAATACGGACATTTACCAATTCTTCTCCTGCATCAAGTTCTTCTTTTCCCCACTTATCCACCTTTTTCCTCCTATACAGGAATACAGTGTGGATAAGCAGTCTCTTGGGTATTGGTCTCATATCCTGCCCCCTCTGTAAGTAAGTCCAGTTGGCCACAAAATTCGTTCAGCACGGGGAGAAAAGATAGACTGCTCTGTTGATCCGCTCCCGGAAGAAGAACCCGAGTTGCTGAATTTTCCGAGCGTTCCACCCGCCATTCCTGCTCCCATGTCCGACTCTGCCCCACCATTTGCGTCCAGGTATTCGATCTGTGCACAGACCGCATTCTTTACAGCGGTCTGCAGCCCGGCAGACATCATCGGGAATCCTTCTTTTGTCAGCCGGTACAAGGTCAGTTCTTCGACCAGTTCCCCTGCCCTCCTGCATAATCCGGGAAAGTCGGCAGGATCTACCGGCTCTCCCTTAAATGTTTCGTGGTAATACACTTCGTCTACATACATTCAGATCAGCTCCTATGCTGTAACTTCCGTTCTCTTGACATATACAGTCTGCGGTTTGGAGATCTTAAGACCAAAGATCTTACGTCCCTGCACAGCAGATGCACCAATGTATTTGCCGGATCCTGAAAGATCCTGTGCATGGACATCCACAGCCCACTCCTGCACACGATGACACCAGTTCGGATGACCGGCCACAAATTCCGTAGTGGTCTTCTTGCTTTTCACCGTCTCTGTATCTTCGTACATCAGGTTGTTTGACTCATACACGGCAAATCCTGCTACCGCTCCGACTGCTCCGGTATTCTTCAGCTCCTGTGAAAGATCTCCCTGGCGGATAAAGTGATCATCCATCATCAGCACCGCCATAAATTCAGGAGAGCAGATCAGCCAGCGTCCCGCCTGTGGCACTCCTGTCCTTCCGAGATAAGCCTTTGCCGCAAGAACCTCTTTGTAAGCTGTCTCTTCCGTAGCTGCTGTCTTTGTTGCACATACATTTACACCGGTCGTTGTCTCTAAACACTTGATAGACTTCTTGTCCATGTCCAGTGCGAGAGAATAACCGGCAGAGTCCAGTCTATCTGCAAGGATATTATCCGGCACAGATGCCGCATCATATCCGTCGATCAGCTCATTTACGGCAATATCCTGATCAATGTTGAGATCCATGTAAGTTGTAGAACCGGCTTCAAGATCTACGCCAGTAGCCTTGTTATATGGCTTAACTGTCACTTCTGTATCTCTCACTGGGATCTTGACCTTTCCGGCTGTCGGAGTTCCCTCGTAGTTGGTGTTAAAAATGTAATTGTCTCTCGTTACCAGTGTCTGCCTCAGCTTTGCATCCACAAGAGAGGACCATCTCTCCTGACTTTCGTGTGCGAAAATCTGTAAAAACATTAAAAACTTTTTAAATTTCATATTCACTTTCTCCTTTAATCAATCTTAAGCCCCGGGTTTCTTTTCAGAAAAGCGGCTTCAACTCCTGAAGTCTTCTTTCTCCCACTACTCTGTCTCTGTCCCCATGACTTCTTTTTTGTCTCATCATCATTGTCATCGTCTTTTTCAGAGGATTCCTTAAACTGTGGGTACTTTTTCAGCACCTCATCAATCGCATCTTCAATGTCCATGTCCTCATCCTTTGCCATATGCACTCTCGCCAGTGCAAGGACATCATCCACACAGGACTTATCCACATCGTGTTCCAGGCATGTCCATTTCAGCTCCATTTCCTCCGCTTTGGCCGCCTTGCTACGGAGTTCCTGTTTTTCTTCATCATCCTCTTTGTCATCATCTCCGGCTTTTCCCTTGCCGTCAGGTTTCTTTTTACTTCCAACTTTCTGCTGTTCCCTCTGCCATTTCCGGCGTTCCCTTGCGAGACGCTTTTTGACAGCTTCATCTACTTCTTTCTGAGAAAATTTCTTTTCATCATCTTCCGGGTCGTCATCCCCATCGTCTCCTTCCGAATCATCGTCATCCCCTTCCGGGTCATCATCTCCGCTATCACCCGGATCGTCTCCATCGCCGCCTGCAAATAACTGCAGATCGTATGTCCAGTATCTTTTTTTCATGTTCATAAGCTTCATAGTGCTTCTCCCTTCTCCGTTTTACGCCCGTCGGCAGTGATTTCTAAGTAAGCATCACCGTAAGTCAGACCGAGATCACTCACGGCAATAAAAAAAGAATCAATCAGAAGTTTTCCTTTTTCTGAGAGATCCTTATAATTTATATCTATGTGGCCGCCAGCAATATGGTAAGTGATCCTGTCATCCGTCAAGGCTACAAGCGAATGCACAAGCCCCTGTGCCAATGCTGATACTGCTGCACATATGATATCATTCCCGGTTTTTGCATATCCTGCATGGCCATCTACCGTCAGGCCAAGCGGTGTAAAGTTTACCGCAATCAAACTGCATCACCTCCTAAAAAAGAGTATAAAAATACCACTGACCATTTTTGATCAGTGGTATTACCCTTCTACTATTTCAAAGTATTTTGGTGGATATAGATAATCCTCTCCAGAATCGTCGACAATTCGGTACCATCCTTTTTCGACTGACTGAACATCATATACTTTGTTATTTGTCAGAACTAAAAATTCTGTTTTACCAAGATATCTAACTTTCATCCAACCACTCCTTTACTTTGAATTTCACCTTACCTACGTCTTTTGCCTGGAACCAATGAACTTCTGCTTCTAATTCTTCTCCCGTATCAGGATCCAGTAATGTTCCAAAACCTTTCGCGTGTTGCCAATCGGATACTTGCCCACCATACTGCTCCGTCAGTCCTTCTGCAACACCCTCATGCAATGGGTGCCGTGTACCTTTACCGGCAAATACTTCTGAGTCCTGTATCCGGCTACCCGGCACAAATTCATACTCGATTCCAGTCGTTTTATCCACGACCTTATAATTTTTTCCTTTTGCACTCAGCGTCTTGACAATATAAGTATCTTTCAACTTTATTGTATCAGTTTTCATTGCCTTTGTATAGGATTTATTCTTCGCCACGGCTTCAGCCGATATCCTTTTATCAAATCCAACCACTCTCTCCCTGTCAGATCTTCTGTGCAGTCCCGGTGTATTGCTTACATACCCTTTGAGCTTCTTTTCTATACCTTTCAGTTTTACAGCAGCTTCTTCAAAAGCCTCTTCATTTCCCGATGCGTCATACATCATGCAGAGCCTCTTCTGTTTTCTGACCTCCCGCTCAAGAGCCCTCTGTATCTGCGTCTGCTTATACAGCTTGTCATTCTCTGCCATGTCTTCCGTTGGGAAATACCTCTGCACACTTACCCCGGGAATGAACGGCCACTTGTGATGGCGGCAGTTAATTCCGAGAATCCCGTCCGGCTCTCCATAACTGGATGAGTCCCACGGATAAAATCTGATCTTCTTACCATGAAGATCCTGTGTATACCCGCTTCCATTGTTCAGATCAAAGACCTTCCCCTGATCCTTTGCACATTTCGGACGTGCTCCCGAATGGCTGTCAATCAAGATCAGATTAACCCCTGCTTCTCTGCACCTTGCATCCTGTGCTTCGTCTGCTACCCTCTTGGCAGTATTTCTCATGCACATATTAACGTAAGCTTCAGGAGTCCACTCCCGACCTGCCTTATCAACAAATGCCGGAATGCCTGTCTCGCAAAACTTACGGATACATTTCACTACTGCCTGTTGACGGGATTCCACGCCGGACACAACGCTTGTGGCTGAGCTTGACAGGATAGCATGGGCTTCGTTTGTAATGTCGTTTACAAGTCCCACGTAAGCCGCTCTTGCTTTATACAGCATCATGGTACAGCAGGTATTTAAAGCATCTTTCGTCTGCATCCGGTATGTCTGCATCACTTCCTTTACAGCCCTGCTTTTCTTCGGCACTGCCGGGACCCCTGCAAGTCCATCCCCTGCCGCCTTTTGCAGTCCCCTGTCAATTGTCTTGATAGATTTTTCGGCCGTCTCGTTCAGCATCCTTATAGCTGCAGTCTGACTGATTCCTGACATTTTGGCGATCATCGCTATATGCTCCTGATCCAACTTACCGATCTCCGCAAGCCTGCGGATCTGCCACTCGTCTGATGCAATCGGCTGTCCCCAGTCGCTTAGATGCTTTGCAATGTTCTGCATGATCTGACTTTCCAGGTCTATGTAATACCCATCAATTTCTTCAGCAATTTGCTGACTTTCCATGATATCCATCTTACCACCTTATTCATCACTCTTGCCATCATCCCCTTCCGGGTCGTCTGCATCCTCATCCTCTTCGGGTGGATCATCCGTCGTGTCCAGTTCATCTTCATCGTCCTCTGTAGCTGTCCAGTCAATGTCCTGGCCGGTAACTTGTCCATCTTCTCTGATCCGTTCCAGTTCTTCTAACGCCTCATCTTCAGAACACTTGTTGATCTCCATGATTGCTGCCACTTTGGATCTTAGCCCTGCCCCGACCAGCTTGATATTTTTATCAATGATCGTATTGCTGTCCTCGATGATAGAGTCATCAAAATCCACTGTTGCATCAACTGCCCCGCCCTGATCGAGGAACGATACAGCCCGGATCATGTTAATGATCGCAGCGGATATGATAATACAATGCTTCTGCCGGTTCTGATACAGGTCGGACTTGTCAGATATAACCTCTGTAGCTGTCTTTACGCCGCCCTGCTCAAATTTATAGCGTCCTGCACCCATTCCGCACTTGAAGCTGAGCAGATCCAACGCTCTCTGTATTCCCAGCTCATGGTCCGATGCCCGGATCGTCATATCCACCTCTGTCAGCTTGTTCTCTCCACTTCTGTCTTCCGGCAGAATGTAGTAGACCGTATCATTCGGGTCAAATACTGGGTTTGTAACCCCGTCAGCCTCCATCTGCCTCTTCGCCTGACTTAGCGGAACCATGATCCTCTTACGACCGAGAACAAACTCATTCATATAGCTGTCGTAAATCAGGTCACAGCCCTTCACCTCGTCGAGAGCATTTGCATAGATTGATATTCCCAGCGGACTGTCCAAGTCAATATTGTTGCAAATATTGGGAGTAACCAGCTGAAAAAGCGGCTCTACGCTTTTCGTGCTGACAATTTCCACAATGTCTTCCGGTGCATCAGTCTCTTTTCCTGATTCCTGATCTATATATCTATTCTCAATGTAGTATTCATCCTCATTTTCGCCCTCGCCACGTCCAAACCGGTGAATTTGGACGTAAATCACTTTTTTCCCATCCATGACTTTTGGAGTACCAAAAGCACATTCTGTTACGTCTCCATTGTCCCATGTCAGCGGGTAGATCATGTCTGCCCGAATATAATCAATGACCACATCACCGTCTGCATTTTTGTATTCTACGAACGCCCCTGTACCGAGGGCAAAGGATAATTCCAGCAACTGATTCGCCCGGGTCTGAAAGTTGTTCGCCCGCAGAATCTCTGTAAGCCTTGCATCATATTTTCCCGCATGGATTGCCACCTTTTCATTCAGTAGTAGGTTCGCCCAGTCTTCACTGACCGTCTTGGACATCCCAAGCTTATAACGCTCCTGCTTTGTCATAACTACACCGTTGTATACGCTGTATTTATGAAACTTCTCCACGTCATTCTGATACCAGTCAAGCCACTCTTCTATGTGGCTGTATGTATCGTCTGATACCACACTGAAGCCACGCTTTAACAAGTAGCCCTTTACTATCCTGTTCACTGCTGTTGCCATTTTTCTTCCCACCTCCTAGGCTGCTATATACAGAATATCCTCCTGCACGCTTTCCGTGCTGTATTCTGTGCTGTCAAGACTGTCCACGTTCATTTCCCCATCATCCAGCCGGACATCCATGTTCTTCTTTTTCTCGTCATATACCGCTTCTTCAAATGCCGCAATGATATGCGTACAATGCCGCATGATCTTCCATCTGTGCTGAGCGATCAGACTGTTATAGAATGCAATCCGGTCATTGATAGATCCCTTGATTGCATTCTTGATATCTATGGCTATATGTGCATGGGCTACCGCACTCTCAAGTCCTGCGATCAATGCCTGCTCAGCATTATCGCAATACGCTTCGTACACTTTGTACCGGCTCTTTGCTCTTTTTACAAAATCAATAAAATCATCCTGCAACTGTTTTGGGTTGATCCGCTTCTTACAATAATACTCATCCAGCACAACAACCTGTTTATACCCTTTCGTGAATCCTGTAAGGGTAAAAGAATGAGCCGACTTCGTACCTCCGAAATCGACTCCGATCACTGCATATGCTATTTCGTTTTTTAATAGCCACTCACTGCTGATAAGGTAATCTTCCACATGGTCTGCGAACTGCTGGTAAATAAGTCCATCAGCAGCCACCCATTTTCCGAGAATAAAACGCTTGTAGAATACACTGCCATGCGGCCATGCTCTCCGGTATCGTTCCAGCACTTTAGGAGATAAGGTCAGATTATCCGTCATCATGAAATGCAGATGGCAGACCTTTTTCTCTTTTGCCTGAAGAATATACTCTTCTCGGATGTAATGGTGCGGTCCTGCCGGGTTGCAGTTCATCCATGTCTTTGCACCCTCCACCGAGCATCGCCCGATAGCCTGATCGACGAAACTTTTCGGGAACAGTGCCGTCTCATCCAAATATGCACCGGCAGCAGTCAATCCCTGAAGAGCGTCCTGTGCCGCTTCGGTATTTGCTCCGTACAGGTAGTATGTATTGCTCCCGATCTCAATTCTTGCATCCGTTCCTGACCTAATATACTCATACGGCCACCCCCATGCCTCAAGAATCTGAAGCATAGGACGGATCACGTTTTTCTTCAACGCTCCCATCGTCTTTCCGGCAAGGATGAACGACTGTCCCGAATGCATTTCCTGTGACCATGTGAGAAATCCTATGATACAGGCTATCGTTTTTCCTGATCGGATAGCTCCATCCGCTACTACAAAATCACAGGAGGAGCTTGCAAGTGGTGGTCTCCACCAGTGCATAAGCCTCCGCTGCTGTTCGGAAAATGGGGCAAATTTAAATCTCGTCGGTTTCTTCTGCTTTCTCGGCATCGTCTTCATTCTCCTGTTCTTCGGCTTCAATATCGAATAAATTATTAAGATCTTCCTGGCTCGGTTTTATCGCTTTCAGGAAGTCACCAATATTCTCGTTCTGCCCGTCCGTGTCTCCAAGCTCCTGATCTCTGGCTCTTTTAGCCCTGTCAGTCCTGATACGCTGTTCTTCAAGATCTTCTTCTGATCTTTCGGTCTGTCCGACCACTTTCATGATAGCCTGATAGGCTTTCACATCTCCCATCATGGCTTGCTGGATCATCGCCATCGTGATCACATCCTCATAAGTGGTATCCCCTCCACTGTCGGCACGGATCACGTCCGACAATCCCTCAACGTTGACCCGCATGGTCAGCAGCCTGTTCATAGTGTCACGGAGAGCCGCTTTCCTGCGTCTCGCTTCTCCTGACTTTTTCCCTCCTGCGGACTGAATACTCCTCTGTTCGTCCTTTGTTCGTTTGTTCAATGGGATTAAGTTTTCATATCCACTCGCCACTTCACCACCTTCAATTCTGATCTATTTTTGCGTTATATCCCCAACTGTCTTACGAGATCCTTTTCCCGCTCCGACAGCTCAAATACTATAGCATTTTTCTTCTCTGCCGCTGCTTTCTCTGCCGCTGCTTTCTCTGACAGCAGTAATCCGCCGCCAAATATTGATTTTTTCATTGCTTTCTGTGCATCCAGTGAACTAACGTGCAGACATTGTCCTCTCTCTACCTGATAATCAATCCCATACCTTGCCATTTTTTGCATCATGGCTGCTGAAACAACATAGTCCGGGTAGTCGTATTTCGGCAGCTCTTTTACTGTCTCCCGTCTCTTCCGTTCTACAGCATCATTCACCAGCTTTGTCAGTTCCGGTGATGTCTGTGCTGTAATCTCCGGCTCGAAGCTCGTCACAAAAGACGTCTTTACAACCGCCCCATTTTCGTATACGATACTGCAATCGCAGATAATATGGCTCATCCGCTGCACGGTCTTTTTCCCGTTTAAGCACGTCAATGATGGGGCAAATAAAAAGAACGGGATGCCCCGCTCCAAATAATATTCACAGATTTTTGACAGGATCGAGAACGGAGGGTTGTCTACCACAACGCATCCTTCCGGGTATTCCATCGACTGATAATCGGCTCCCGGCCAAAACGGACGGATAATCTTTTCAGGATCTGTGCCATACCGTCTGCAGACCCAGTCCTTTATCACCTCGTACACCTCAGGCGGTGTATAGCAATCATCAGTAGTCTTTTTCGGCTTAAATTTTTCTACATATTCCTCGTAACTCTCATTTTTCATATTTCACCTCATATCTCCCTGCATACAAAAAGACACCCTTTTCAGGGTGCCTTTGTACGGGAAGGATTCGTCGAAAGTATCCCAAGAAGCTTTTCACTTCTTGCATTATAACTATAGCATATTTAAAATGTTAATAATGTTAATCTTTTATAAGACTTCCAACTATCTGTGCAATTCTGCTCCTGCTATATCCCGTCATCCTCGCCACCTCTTCTTGCGTCATGTCGTCGAGATATATGGATTCCAGTATTGTCTTTTCCAATCCTTCCGGCAGTCCGGCTATGTAAGATTCTACGGTATCGATCTCTGCCTGTGCGGCTGTCCTCTGCCGTTCTTTCTCGCTGATCCGCAGCTTGATCCGTGTCGCTTCTGCTGGTTCCGGCACTTCCACACTGATATGCTCCCGGATGTATGGAAAGTCATCCCCGGATTTTTCCACCTTCCCCGATACGGTCGGAACGCTCTCAAGACGGTCATACAGCCGTTCCAGTGACTGCTCAAGAGTCAGCAGCTCTTTCTTTCGCTTTTTGTATCGCCTTAGTAAGTCTTTCATTCTTGTCCACCTCCCTTTGTATCCTGTCTATGATGTAATCACCGTCAACGTCCATATATGCTCCGGCATCCCTCCGAAAGAATCTTTCAATGTTCATCTTTTCCCACTGTGCCTGACTGTCTTCGGGATTCCTCTTCAATTTTTTCAGGACTGCCCGGTAGTCTTTCCCAGCTTTTTCCACGATCGCATGGGCAAGCCTGACATAGCCATCAACGTTCCGCTCCACCAGCATCCACTCCCTTCCTCGTATCTACTCCCCACTTCCTGAGTGCATCCTCCACTGTATAATTCGGGTATGCCGGACGGTGGAAGTCTGCACTGGCTTTCCGATCCGGTGGATGCTTTGCCATCCCGGCATAATGTTCTTTCTGATTCTGCCGGATCTCTGCTGGACTCCAGCGTCTGTCCGTGCTTCGCTTCAATGGGTATCACTCCTTTCTTTCGATACAAGCTAATCTTCATAGCCTGTATGCCCCTCGTAGCACGTTCCTTGTGCTATGCAATCAGAGCAGTAATAGCTTCTGACAGCTTGCTTTTATCTTTAATTACTGCTTTCCCAGCATGATATTCTGTGTATCGCATTTATTCGACCTCCTCGTCTTTCGGAAACCGGAACACATACTTTTCAGCAATTTGATTTACAACATTTCCGGTTAATGAAATTGACACTTTTGCTAAATTCTCATCTGTTTTTGGAATTCCATGCGCACATATCGCAATTCTTTGGGCATACATTTGCATTTCTTGCTCTTTTGCACATCTCCATTTTCAATTCCCTATCATCCTTAATGTCCTTAATGAATCCGAGTTTCCTCAGGATTCTATGAATCAGTGATTCTTTCTTCATCTTCATTCTCCTTTACATAATCCGGGCAGTCTACCGCATATTCGTAGCTGTCCAGAGAATCACAATACATATCGCAGCATTCATATTCTCCGCATTCCAGACAGCAACAGGCGTTCTTCTTATCTACTACACATTCAATTCTGCATCCCATCATTATTCCCCTTGCTTATATTCGCATTTAATCTGTCTAGCTGACACGATCATGTTCACAAAATCACCTGCATGGTTAATCTCAATGTTTGCCGGAATGCCGTATTCATCAAACATCTTAATTTCATAATGCTCATCTGCTTCATCTGCTAATTCCAACGCATCTGTGAAATTGTTTTCTTCGTCTGGAAAGCCATCCAGAATATCTCTTATTTCATTCTCAATATTTGACAACAACGAAATCATAGGTACATTGACCGTCCTCTGTGAAATCACAATTCTTCTTGTGCCATCTCCACAAGTCAGAAGCAATTCGTATTCGCACTCATAATAACCATCCACCAAAATCGCATTTTCCGGGAATTCGTCTGTCACCGTAGGCTTGTTTTTACTGCTTTCCTGGATATCATACGGCACATAGTAATCAATAACGTGCTTTTCTTCCAAAGTTTCTCGGCTAAAAACCGTATGCTCTTTTTCCAGCAATGTGACATTCTCTCTAAATCTATCAAATTCATCCGTATTGCCATTCTCATTATCTACCTTGAAGAACGACTCAAGTTCGCCTGTATCAATATTCTTTCTTCCGATTCTCTCTGTATAAATGTCCGGGATTGCCGTTCCTCTACAATTAAGTTCGATTTTATTTTTAAGTACCAATCCTTTAGATTCTAAATCTTCTCTTGCTATTCCTGTTAATTTCATAATTCGTTCCTTTCTCCTTAAAAATGGGTATAAAAATACCAACCACCGAATATTGATGGTTGGTCTAAGCACATACTAAAACTATAATCGTTATAACTGACATTACAATTAAAATTTTATTTTTCCCCATTCTCTCCAAGATTATTTTTGTAAATTGTTTCTCCTGTTCTTTAAAATCCTCTACAATTTTTTTAATTTCATTATAGCAATCATCTACGGTCGCTTTATTCCATTCTTCGCTATAGGATTTCTTATTTAAAATTTCATCCGCTCTATTCATTGTATCACGAAGCTCTGTTTTAAATTGTAATTCATCATATCCGACAAAGTTTCTTTTCGCTTCTTCGAATCCGTTTCTTGCATATTCCACATAATCCCACGTTCCTACATTCTTGGTTCTTTCAGCAAATTCGATTGATAACAGTGGATTTAACATGATTCTTGCTTTTTGGAATTCGTTTCTGATATCATCCAAAATATAAGTTACAACCGACACAATAACGCTTGAAAAAATGCCACCAATTATTCCAATTGCTAAATTTTGCATTGCATTTACTAAATCCATTGCTATCCCTCCAGTCTTAATAGCTGAATTATACCATTCCAACCATCAATATTCAATTGTCAAGGTGCTGGTAGCTGCTATTTTTAGCTGCTACTTAATCCATGCCGTCATAAAGATTTTCTGACAGTTCAACTTGCCTATCATCCAGATCACGTAATGCTTTAATAATCTTTAACTTTGTTTCTCTGCAAGGGAAATATCCGTATTTTACATATCTCAGCATTCTCTCAAACGTACTCATTGGATACGGAATATTTCCATCTGTCACTAACCTCTTCATATGCAAGTGCTGAAAGAAATTTTCTGTATACATTACACGGTATTCGATATGTGTTTTGATGTCTTCATTGAATGGATCCGGCTCTTCTTCACGCTCTGCGCCTGTTTCATCCTCTATGATTGCTTTGTAGTACGCAAATTTCGTAATGCTAAAATCAAACTGGCTTAATATTTCTTCTGGTTTTCCAAAAATCTTTGAACACAATTCAATCCTTACGCCTGTTCTTATATGCTTATACGCCTTTACATTGTCGTTCTCGTAATAGAACGTATACTCTTCACTCCGTTTATCATCGCCCTCATATCCGGGAGTCATTGAGTCAAAATACTGAACTGCATCTTCGTAATCAGATTCGCTCTCGAAAAACATATCAATGTCTTTTACATTCTCTTTATTGAAAATGTTTTTGAAACAGCCACCACAAATGAATCCGTTATGTCCTATCATAAATTCATCTAACCAGTTCAATATCCAAAAATTTCCTCTATCTTCTCGTGTAAACATTGCTTTTCTCCTTTCAATTACTGATATTTCGCTTATTATTCTTTGTACTTCTTCAAAATCTCTGTAATTGCTTTCATGTGTTCCGCTACTTCCGGCAAATCTTCATCACTTATCGCTGCAAGCCGTCATTCCTGCCGGATGCGTATTCGTCAATTTTTCCCATGTTCTTTCTCCCAATACTCCACTACATACTCTTTCTTGCCTTTTGCATTCCCCGGAATCTCCCGGTATCCGATCTTTACAGAATAACCAGCTTTGACCAGCAGATTCGCTATCTTAAGCCTGTCTTCCTCATTCAGTCCGGCTGACCCGCCTCTTATGCTCCGTATCACTGTCATATGCTACACCTCTTTCGCTTTACAGGTCAGACCTTTATGGAAATACACTTCTGTTCTTCTTCTGGTTTTCACGTAGTCGTAATCCCCAATGATCTGTTCGCCACATCTTGCACAGATCAGCACATCCTCTTCCTTTGCCTGCTCTTTTTTCTCAATCCTTTTCTTCTTCACTGTATCCATCCTCCACGATTGCATTGATGATCGGTGACCACGAAAACGTCAGCCAGCTGATAAAGTTATACATCGTCATGCTGATTTTACTGTATTTACTTTCCAGTGCCTTTACAGTGTCATTGAATCCTCTTGCACTCTTTGTTTCCTGTGTTTCCTTGTATGCCTTCCATATGGCGTTCTGTATGTCTGCCACGTATTCATGCTTAATCTCACTCATAGTTACACTTTCCTCCTGTTCGTTACAGTCGGTTACAAACTGGCTTGTAACGCTAAACCCCTTGTATTTACTGGCTTAAATGGCATTTTTAAATATCGGTTACACGGTTACAACGCTTTTTCCTATATAGGGAGCGGTCTGTGTATATACACACAACACCATATATATATTAAATTCCGTGTGTAACCTTTGTAACTTTGTAACCATCCCGTCTATTTAAACGGCAATTCTTCCTGATCCGCTGGACTGAATCCATCAGAATCCATCGCACTGTCCAGCTTCAGCCACACGCATCGCACCGCTTTTTTACCCATTTTTTTATTTTTGGTCTGATTCTTCCCGTCCGTCTGAAGCAGTCCGTTCTTATCCGCCCAGTTCATGAAAGCTTTATAAGAATAGCTGCCACTTTCGCAGAGATCCTTTACTGCCTGAACGTACATGATTGCATATCCCTGGTCGATAATTCCCCACTGCTCTACATTTACAGCCGCATCAAACCGCTGGCTATTCATACTGATCTTGTCAAGCAGATACCGGTAGCATCGTTCATGCTCTGACACTTCTGACTGGCTCGCAAGAACCTTTTTTGCACTTTCTACGTCAATATACTCGCCATCACAAAAGATCTGATCCGTAGCGATCCGATCGGCTGTCAGAATCACAGACAGGGCTATACTCTGCTTCTGCATGGCATCATCCCTGTAAATTTCCTTTTGGATCTCTGCCTGCATTTCTCTGATCTGATCCACACCGATCTCTTTTATCGCTTTTACAAATTCTTTCCCCGCAAAACCGTAATTCTTTTTCAAGAAATTAGCGGTATACTGTGGATCCGCAAAAACCTTTTCTCCGCATTCTACTTCAATGATACGGTTAATTGCACCGCCTTGGGTGACATAAGAACTTAACGGACGCTCTCCATTCGTCAGAATTGCATTCTTCCACCGATTCTCCTTTCGGATTCCCAGCTCTCTATTTGACCGGCTCTTTCCTTTTCCGGAACAGAGATCGTATACGACTCCCTCAAAATTATCTCGGATCCTGGCATTAACCTTGCTTGAATCATCCAGCATCAGCGGGAGATTGTTGAGCAGATCAGACCGCACCTCCAGCTGCACGTCCGTGGTCTTAAAATCACCGATATACATACTGTCTGCTGGATTCGCCCAAACAGACGCCGCCAGCATCATAGCAACCGTCTTTCCACCTTCTGTCTCGCCCCACAGGTCCACGATAAACGGAAGTGCTCCCAGTAATCCGACCAGGGCACTGGCAAAGGATGCTGCGAGGAAAAACTTGATTTCCATCCGGTCACGTTTCCGAAGTTCGCAGACATGATTCAACCATTCCATATAGCTTCCTTGCTGCCGGATACTTTCATACAACTGCTTGAACTGCAGATCTCCATCAAAGAGGATGTCCGTATCGTATGGTATAAAATCTCCACCAATCCATCCCAGCTTTGACGTAGATTTCTGCAATGGGATATCATTATCATTCAAATTTTCTACATCCGACAGGTATTTAACCAACAGCTTCGCATTCTCCGAAGTTACGGAAACACCAAGCTTTGACAGACTCACAATTTTGCTGGCAGAAGATATGATATCTTTCGGTACCGTAATCTCTGTCCAACGATGATTCCGTTTGTATGCCAGTTTAATCTGTTCTTCTCCTGTTTCAAGATTCTTCAAGCGTCCAATCGGGAGGACTGGATGATAGCAGACAATGACCTCATTATCATAATCCTTATTGAATGTCCTTATGCCGTCATCTGCCGCCAGCCATGACCCACATTTCATTGCCTCGTATTTTCCGGTAAAATCCGTCCAGTTGCTCAAAGCATTACTACTCCGTCTCTTCTTGTTCATTTCCTGCTCGACTTTTTTGTAAGCTTTTAACATCGTGTCGAATCCCTGTTTTACGCCCAGTTCCTTCGCTCTGTCCTGAAAAGAAAGCAGCATCTGTGCCTTTTTAATCTCATCTTCCTGCTCAAAGATTTCTGTAAAAACTTCTTCTGCGAGGATGCTTTTTTTATCGTATTCACTTAACTTTTTCATCTAATGGCCTGTCCGCCTCCTTTTCATATTCATCGTGCAGATACAGCTGATATTGTAATTTGTTGTAGCAATCGGCCCAAGCATCAGAAAAAGGCTCTGACCTTTTCCACCAGTCCCGGTAAACATCAATCAGGAGATTGTTCAGCGACCTCCTGTCCTTTTCCCTCCGCTGTTGTTTGTCCCTCATTTTTTTTTGCCGATCCGAACGGTACCGGACCAGCTTTGACTGAAACGTAGGCTTCTCATATTCACCGCCAAGCAGATAGAATGCATCTTTAAAACTGCAACACTCCATCTGCATGACAAACGAAAAGATATCCCCGTGGGCTCCGCAGGCGAAGCAGTGAAAGTCTCGATCATAAACCTTCATGGATGCGTCCCGATCTCCCTGATGGAATGGACAGTGGATGAACCCTTTCCTGCTCGGCTGCAATCCGTAGCGGATCAATATATCTCGCATACTATATATTTCTTTGATCTCACCACTCGTCATAAGTCATCACTCAATATCTCTATGATTCTTTTCCCGGTATCCTTCTTTTTGCAAAATTCAAACCGGACGTTGTAGCGATCCCGGATGGTACAGAGCGATTTATATAACTGCTCTCCGTCCACAGCTTTGGCTGACACCACATACCGCTCCTTTTTTCCATTCACCATTCTCCATCTGACTTCATGCTTTCTCGGGTTTTTCCAAAACCACACATCTTCCAGCGACTGGATATCCGGACCATGTTCCACAAGGATCACAAGCCGGATTCCTGCGTCAATCGCCCGGATCAGTTCCCTTTTAAACCTCTCATGCTGCTGGCAGACGTTCCCGCACAGCTCCTGCAGGTTCTGCTTCCGGTCAATGATGAGCCGGGGATTATCCAGACTCATGTAATCCCCGACCAGCAGCTTGCTGGAAAAATGCCTGATGCCATTCTCGTCAAATGTCTTGATGATCTTCCTGATCGCCCTCGCCTTTTCCCTGCTGTCTATCTGTATATCCATTACAATCACGCTCCTAATTGAATGGCAGCATCTCATCCAGCCCATCCGGCACGTTCATGAATCCATCGCCTGCCGGAACTGCATTGACCGGATAGTTGTTGATATGATTTTTATATGCCTGTGTTTCCGCAATATCCGGGACCGCTGCATCTGCCACCTTGTCAATCGACGTGAACCATCTCAGGACACGTTTCTCCAGTTCTCTGCCATTGTAGTAGTCCATCTGAGGACCGTACACTCCTCCAACTAGCTTGTTCTTGATTCCTGTAAAATCAAGCGTATCATCCGCTTTCCAGCAGCTGAATCCCTTATTGGAATGCTCGATACAGGTCACAAACGTCTTGAATGATCTGCTGCAGTTCCCGTTATCATCTTCTGTCAGAATGTACTGCGTAGCCTGATTTGGCCATTTCTTCTCCGGTCGGATATCATTCTTGAAAGCTTCCGTGAAATATCCTGCCTGCTTGTCTCCCTGAGCGAAATCAAAGAATACGACAAGCATCGGCTTATTGGTCTTCGACATTCTCTCCTCTACGCTCTTAATAATCAGCCTGTGTCCTCCAAACTCTACAGGGGTAAATTCCCCCTGAGCCTGTGTGTTCTCATAATTATTCGGTTTTCTCACTGTTATCTGCTCCTTCCAGTTCGTAATATTTCCTGATAGCTTTCTCCACCAAAAGAATGTCATTATCAATCATCAGATCCTCAAACATACCAATCGGTGACTTACTTACTGCTCCATCTGCTGCCTGCGTAACGAATAAGTGTTTATTCGATTCTGCAATACAACGAAGCACGATGGTAAACATTCCCTCCACGCACACTTTTTCGTCCAAAAGTTTCCCGATTGTTTTCGGCTTAATTTCTCCGAGGTCATTCGATTCTTCATGCATAATCATGTATACTATTTTATCTGCTGCAACTTTTGTGGATATAAACTGAATCAGATTCCAAAAATAATCCCCGATCTGATTGTAAAGCGTGAACACGCCATTACCGCCTCCTGCGGAACTGTGTCTGCTCATAAACATGTTGGTGATCAGGTATCCTGCATCATCAATTACAATATTTTTTGCTTTCGCTCCATCCAACAGCTTCTTGATCTGCTGATAATCATCAGAATGCCATCCGTTGATTTTACCTTTAAATGGGAGTGGCTTATCCAACACCCTGATCAGATTCCAATCATCACTCCCTACGCAGTTGCGTAAACTGGTACTTTTCCCCGTTCCTGATCTTCCAATAATTAATACTGGTACTGCCATATTTTTCTTCTCCTTATCTATCAAATTCAATCAGATTCTGCTCGATAGCCTGCAAGATGATTTCGCTCGCAACTGCTCTAAGGCTTAATCTCGATTCATTTACTATTTCCGCTAATGCACTATAAGCTTCTGGTGTAATTTTGATTACTCCCTGCTCATTTGGTGCAATCTTTTTACCCGAAATATGTATCTTTCCATCGTCTTTCATTGCTTATCCTCCTATCGAATCCTTAAGCTCTCGCCCTGTTCCAGGTGGGCAAAATCTGCCTTGTTATCCTTGAGCCATTTCTTGAGTGCTGTCTTGTCCAGCTTCGGTTTCTGTGCGATCCAGTACTCCTCCGGAATATCTTCCTCCCGGTCAATCACTGCACTTGGTGGGTTTTTCTGAATGTTAAATCCGAACAGGTCTGTCTTGAATTTCTTCTTTCCGGTTGCAATCATTGCAGACTCGATGTACTTTTTAAGGTTCTGTGCATTACTTACAAGTGCATCCCTCCTCTTCTTCAGGCGGTCAATTTCTGCATCGAGGGTGTTGGCTGATCCGTTCAGCTCCTGAATAAGCTTTGCACAATTATCTGCTTTTACTTCAATTTCGCCACCGACACCTTCCAAGGTATCGTTTACAACTTCCTGATCCACAGAATCCTCCTCAAGCAGATCTAAAAGCTCCAAATATTCCTCTGTTAATTTATACAATGTTGCCATTTCTTTCTCCATCCTTTCCTTATTCGTCGTACATCCCGATGATTACTTTTATAACTTCCCTGTCTGAATACGTTGATGTGCAATTTTTATCTTCCTGCCTCATAAAAGCGATCAGTGAATCCATTTTCCCATCCTGCCGGCACAGACGGGCGTATTCTTCTGCATCAATGCAGACTTTTTCTTTTTCTGCCATTGCACTTCCTTCCTTTCTTCTTTATAATGTAATTGGTTATTTTTCTAAGTGCCTGAGAGGTTGCCGCCTCGCTACGGCACTTTTTCTATGCATACAATGTCTGCCCGAAAGCCACGCAGCTGATTATTAATGCAACCGAGAACCCGATCACGAACCAAAAGGCTTTCTCAACAGCCTTATCATATTTATCCGGCTCATGGCTTTGAGCCACTTCTTTGGGCTTTCTCTTCCGGACCTGAATTACCTTTAACTGCTCCACGTTTCTCACCTCCTTTAAATGATGTGCAGATACCTCTGTGCCGTTCCATGCAGTATCTGATTTTTCTACAGTCTTTGCAGGTCATATGACTTCCCTCCCTATTCGTTCTTTTTCCTCTTCCGGGATCTTAAGAACTTTCAGGATCTCTCTCAGCTCACCCAGTCTGATGTCTTCCGGCACACTAAATCTTTGGTACAGTGTGCTTTTCGGGATTCCTGTCAGCTTGGAAAGCTTCTCCACGCTGACACCCTCCATCACTTTTGCTGACTGGATGATGGCGATCAGCGTCCTGTTCTGACGCTCCCGGTCTGAGAGCTTTAATTTCGGCATTCTGCATCACCTCGTTTTCTCTTCCTTATCCATCGCTTCTCTTGCTTTCAGCACTTCTGCACTCCCTTTGATTACCAAAAGACTCTGCCTGTCGAGATGCTTTAAATTTTCCACTGTTTCTTTTATGAGCTTTTTCTGTTCTTCACTCATTCTCTTCACCTTCTTTCACTTGTAATAATGTTGTTTTTCTCCTATACTTTCTTTACAGGCACCGCCATGCCAAATATAAAAGAAAGGTGGATATTGCTATTAAACTCAACATAAAAATTAATTCTCCAAACGTTTCTGCTATTAAGCAAAAAATTATCTCTGAAACAGCCGAAAAAATACACAACCAAGAGGGTAACACTATGCAATTAACAAACGATACAGATAAAATGTTGTGCCTCATCTACGATGAATTTTTGAATCGAAAAAAGGGCGGTATCCCTAAAAGAGAAGCTATATGCTTTTCTCGTCCCTCCGTTCTTCAAACTGAATTTCTTCAAGGAATTCATGAAGATGACATTTACGATTCACTTATTGAATTGGCAAATAGCGGCTTAATAAAACTTTACTATGATTGCGGATTTTTGCTGAATGATTCCGCTATCATTTATATGGAGAATCGTTTCAGTAATAAAATGGATTCCTTTTTTGACACAGTCGCTAAAATCAAATCTCTACTTCCTTGATCTTCTTGTGGCTGCTTCTTGTGCGTAAAGTTCATCTCGTGTGATAAGAAGCAGCCATTTTCCATTATTAAATTCCAAATCAATACGGCTTACCATTGACACCTCTTCCCCGTTCAATAAATAAATTCCTTTTTCTACATCTATGTAGATTGATTTAAATGATTTTCTTTCCACCATCTTTTCCATCTTTCTTCACCTCACTTTCTTGTTGGTATGTATCAATTATATGTTGGTTATTCACTTTTGTCAATACCGTTTTTGTGATTTACCAACATTTTTGTATTGTAATTTTTTTAATACTGTGCTATGATAGGAGCAGAGCGAAGGAGGTGTGAAATGAACGAACGTATAAAAGAGCTTAGAAAAGAGCTTAGATTAACGCAGCAGGAGTTCGCGGATGAATTAAAGATTTCCCGGGGCAATATCGGAGCTTACGAAGTCGGGAAAAATGCCCCTAGTGATGCTGTAGTCTCTCTAATATGTAAAACTTTCAATGTGAATGAAGACTGGCTCCGATCCGGAGCGGGTAATATGTTCTTAGAGCTTCCCGAAGAAGATGAAGAAGCCGCTTACGTGTCAGAGCTACTGGAAGATGTAGACAACGATCTTTTCATATTAATAAAAGAAGTTATGCATACATACCACGATCTTTCACCTAAATCCAAAGAAGTGATCCGTGATTTCAGTGCAAGGTTGCGTGAGAACATAAAAAAAGGAAGCTAGTGCTTCCCTTTTCCTAAATGTCTTATTAAGATGGTGTAGAGTTGGCGAAGAAACCTTTCGTCTGAATCATCAATTCTCTTCACCAGCTCGATAATAAATTGTTTGGATACTTTTTTCATTATGTATGACCTCCGTTCTCATGTAGAACGCTTGTTCGAAATTCCTTAATCAGATAATACTACATTTCCTGTAGTAAATCAATAGGAAAATCGAACACACGTTCCATTTATTTGTTCCTACATTAATAGAACAATCGAGAACGGAAATACATACGGCATTTTAATCAATCGTCCGGTATACCGGACACTTATTCAGAATCAGGATCAAAAAGGTCTGTGATATCACATTTCAGACCCACAGCAAGCTTTCCGAGCGTCCTGATTCGTGGATTGGAGTCTTCACGCATACATTCCTGTATGGTAGAACGTGGAACTCCTGACATTAAGGAAAGCTGACGTACAGATAGATTTTTTTCATACATGATTTTTTCTAATAATATTTTCATGTAATTAGTATTTGTAAATATTTTAAAAATATATCTGTAAAATTATGGTATATTCGGCTTTGCCGTTTATATATGAAATCTTGTGGTGTAACTAAGAGGAACGGGACAAAAGAGGAGGAAGTTATGAAGCAAAATGGAAATGCATTGTTGTGGATATTGTTGGTACTATTCCCACCGATTGGTATCATTTATATGTGGGGTAAGAAAAAGGATTTTCCACAAAAGAAAAAAATCATACTGTCCGTTGTTTTTGCAATTTGGACGATCATCTTGATTGCTTTCAGCTCAGGGGGAACTACCGAAAGCACAACTACCAATTCAAATAGCAAGAATGAAGCTGTGACAGATGCAAAAAAGGAGAGCAAAGACTCGACGCCTGTAAAAAAGGTTGAAGCCGTTGAAGTTGCAGGCGATTTGCTTACCACTCCAGCATTTACGGCTGAAGCCAATACTTCCGATATGGTTGACCAGATTGCCTTAACAGCTAAAAAATATGCTGATACCCTTACCGATGAGCAGGTTGCAGCAATCCTTGCAGATGTAAAAAATGCCAATCACCAGTTCTATACAGATAATGCCACTATGGAAAAATATATGTGGTATGGGTATTTGCTTGACTATAAATACGATGATTCAGAAGCAAAGTCTTCCTTGGGAACAGATCTATTCCAAGCAATTAAATATGTGTATAGAAACACTGAAAAAGTCGAAGATTCAGCCACGGTTGAAAACCTCAACCAAATAGACAAGGATTTTCTGAAAATCGAAGAGGAAAGCATGACAACAGCACAGAAAAATGCACTCGTTACCGCTGGTAAATATCTTAATTATACAGCTTTTTCATACACGGGACTTATCGAACAGCTTGAATACGAGGGGTATTCCACAGAAGATGCGACTTTTGCCGTTGATCGGTGTGGAGCTGATTGGAATGAACAGGCTGCTAAATGTGCGAAAAAATATCTCGATTATTCTTCTTTTTCAAGAGATGGACTTATAGAACAGCTTGAGTATGAGGGATTCACTGCTGAACAGGCAGAATACGGTGTGTCATCCGCAGGATATTAATATCGGGCAACAATTAATTAAAAAACCGCCCCTTCGCCAAAAGGAGCGGCACTGGAAGCACACGCCAATGTGCTTATCGAATACCTCCGAAGAGATACACTTCAAATCCAATGAATATTGTATCATCTTCGGACAGCCACTGCAAGCGGAACACACGTTCCTCGCTGGCTGTTATTTTTATACTAGGAGATGATAATATGGCTACAGCTAAAAAGTTACCTTCAGGATCTTGGAGGTGCTTAGTTTTTTCGCACTATGAAAACCTGTTCAATGAGGACGGAAGTCCTATGATTGACGAGAAGACCGGAAAGCAGAAGCGGAAAAGGATTTATGAATCGTTTACCAGTGACTTACAGGGAAGACGTGGAAAGCGGGATGCAGAAGCTCAGGCGGCTCAGTTCCTTGCAGAGAAAGACCGGAAAAAACGCCCTGAGAACTGGACAGTGAAGGAAGCTTTTGAAAATTACATAAAGTTAAAGGATCATGTGCTGTCCGAGACTACTCTCCGTGGCTACGAGACGATCGCCCGGAATCAGATCGGACAGATAGCGGATATCAGCCTCCGCAAGCTCTCGCAGGAAGACGTACAGAGCTGGATCAACATTCTGTCGGTAAAGTTATCGCCTAAGACCGTAAAGAACGCCTACGGGCTGTTTACAGCGGTCATGCGGATGTATCTGCCGGATATGCACTTCCATACCACTCTGCCGTCCGCAAAGACCTATGAGGGTTATGTTCCATCCGATCAGGACATCACGGATCTGATCTGCTATATCCGGGGAACCGAACTGGAAAAAGCAGTGCTTCTCGCAGCGTTTGGAAGTCTCAGGCGTGGAGAAGTCTTCGGGCTGACGAAAAAGGATATCAAGGGGAACTCCATACGGATCAGAGAGACGAAAGTTCGGGGACGTAGTGGGATCATCAAAAAAGGTCCTAAGACACAGAGCAGCTACCGATACGTCATCATGCCGGAATTTGTGATCCGAAAATTTGACGATATTGAAAGCGGTCCGCTTGTCAGAATGCACCCGGAAGATCTCTCTAAAAACTTTAAAAAAGTGCTTCGTTCTGCTGGGATTCCTGAATTTCGATACCATGATCTCAGACATTATACTGCGTCCATCATGCACGCCCTGAACATTCCGGATCAGTACATCATGAAGCGTGGTGGATGGAAGTCTGACAGAGTCCTGAAAAGGGTATACCGTGGCACGATTGCACCGGAAGAAGAGAGATTTACAGACCGAATCAACGAGCATTTTACGGAAATGATGCAACACGTCATGCAACACGATAAACGAAAAGCCTTATAAATACAGCATTTTCCTGTAGGTTTTCTGGGTTCGATTCCCGCCAGGTCCACTTTTCAATGAAAGTGTGAAGACTTCAAAATAACGGCATTGTATCTCGTAAGATGAGATGCAATGCCGTTATTTTTTGAATAATATCCTTACTTGCAAATGGAATGCATAAAAAACTCTGAGATACTCGCAAACATTGACTTCACAAGAATCTCAGAGAAAAAATAATGCCGCAGACCGGAATCGAACCGTTTTACTTAATCTCAAATACTGATAGAAAGGGGCTTTGAAGACTTCATCACGGTTGCGGTGTTCAAAAAGTGTTCAAACGTTTGTCGCATACAAACTAAAAAGTTGTTACTTTCTGCATAGTGTATTTTCTAAAATGATAATTACTACGACATCAACCAAAATAATCCCCAATGCAATATATACAAAAAATGCAGGCAAAATATTTTCAAGCAAGCCCATTGTCAATGCAAGAATTGCTATAATAGACATTCCAATTCCCATTGTTCTGCATAACTTCTTTTCATCATATTTTTCCTTTTCTTCTTTTGAAGCCGTATTATATCCGGAAATAAACCAACTCCCGTGTCCAGAAAGTAAAATAATAGAAAATACAGCAAATATCACAAAGACAATCCACACTATCCAATCAGAACCTGTTGCTAAATCTACTAATTTCATTTATAAGCACCTCCTTAAATTCCGTTTTTCTTAATTCGATAAACTGAAAATTGTCTAATTCTTCTTTTTCTGATTCGAAATACTTCTCTGTGTATTTTTGACATCTCTTACTAATAACTGAACGTTATCATAAGCTAAGCCAAATTTAAAGAGCTTTTCACCTTGTTTATTATAGAAAATCGTGACCTTATCCCAACTGCTGCTTACATTTCCATCTCCATAATCTTTATAAAACTCTTCAATTTTTTCATTAGAGAATGCAATGTCTGACAATTTATATTCTCTCTTTGTTAAGAAAAATGAATACACAACTTTGCCTTTGTATCTTTCACATTTTCTTGTTAAACCATGCAAAAAACAGAATAAAAATATAAGAAAAATAACTGTGATTCCAATATCAAAAATCATCGTATCTGTACCTGCACAAAGTGATATCACTCCAAAATACATCGTACACACCAAAAATAAGGCAAACATAACGATATAAAGAATTCTATATCTCTTCTTTAGCGATATTATGTATTTGGGTTTTTCCTCAGTCAATATATTAGATTCCTTTTTCATCTCCATCTATTTTTCTGTCCCCTTCAATAAAATATCTCATCCAAGTCGCGTATAGACACATCGCTTTTCCTATACCACTTTGCAAATTTTCGATATATCCTTGTCGGGGGAATTACCATACTTAGCATCATCCATACACACATCCAAAAAATTCCTATAGTTGCACCAAAAGCACAGTAAATAAACTCTTTAAAAATAATAAGAAGAACAACTGATGGCACTATAAATCCAGCTAATACACCGATTAATTGAAACCAAAATGTAAATTTGTATGATCTTATAAATTTATTATAATTCTCCTCAAGTAATATTTCTTTTGCAAAATCCTTCATGTCCAAGTTCTGTCGTAGATTTTCTAATGAAGCATTCGCTTGGATTAAGTCTCTTTTCTGCATATTCCTAACTTCTCCTAATTTTTCTGCCTATAAAAATTATCTTGTTACAGTAATTACAATAGAGATTAGAATTGTCACTATAATACTAATTATTGGCCAGTGATTTTT
>ERZ773186.464-NODE-464-length-39174-cov-7.985225_pt1 | contig 39174 bp, 40 predicted proteins | sample MGYA00581000_ERZ773186 | MGnify/ENA primary metagenome ERZ773186 (study PRJEB29015, sample SAMEA2737752) | human gut metagenome | biome: human gut; feature: human-associated habitat; material: faeces | place: China | collected 2012 ...
TCCAGCAGGAAGACCTGCACGCAGTACCAGCAGTCAAGACCGTTTTGGTTAACGCCCCGCGCCAGTCCGACGCCGATCTCACCATAGCGGGTGTTCGTCATGTTGTCCGCGTGAGCCTTGGAATTGGACCACAGATTGACCACTGCCTCGGAGAGCGTTTTACGCTGTTGCTCGAGGTACAACTCCGATATACTGTGAATATTTTCTCCAGTGTATCTGCTGTCGGTGACGGTGTTGCTCTTGCGCCCATCCGGACGGGTGTGAGAGTAGACGCCGCTGGCGGCCATCTCATCCGCGCGGACCTGCGCCGCCTGCATGAGCCTGTCGTTGACACGCAGCACAGCAACGCCGTTTTCTTTGCGCAGGGCATTGGTGCGGTCGATGATGTCCTGCTTTGCAGCGGCAACATCTGTCTGCGCAGGCTGCTCCACGGGCTTTGCCTCCGCAGACGTTACCGGCGCTTCGCCGGTGTACGGCTTTTTCGATTCGACCTGTACACATTTGGCATCGCTGTCCCAGTAAACCTCGAATCCTACCGTCTTGCCGACATCGCGCAGCATAACGTAGTTGTTGCCATTGATGTTGTACGCCGTCAAGTGTACTTCCTGTCCATTGACATAGATACGGTTGGTGCTGCGCTCCGCAGTGATCCCTGCAGCCAAAACGGATGACCCGCCAAAAAGTGTAGTGCCAATCAAAATACCGGCAATTAAGTAAAGGCTCTTCTTCATTTGACTACGCTCCCTTTCGATAAAATGTAGTGGTTACACTGGCAGTCATGCGGCAGGTATCCGGATTGAAAACACAGCGCTCAAACTCGTAAATGCCAAGCCGCTCAGCCTGCTCCGCTACTTCCGCAGGAAGATCGACCGTAATGTCCATTTGGACTCTGATCTCATCGTCCTTCCTCGGGGACTTAAATTCCTGTATCAACCAAATACTTCCTTTTGTACTTCTATTCTCCGGAGTGGTTTGAGAATAATACAGAAATCATGCTATGTCAAAGGTTTATTTGAAATGCCTACGCCGATAAAACGCACCTGACGAAAGCCTTAGTGCCGCAAGGGCTTTACTTCACCTCTACAGCCTGAACGCAAACCCTTTTGCTGGGCTGATTTGCAAGACAGGTGGTGATGGTAATACGATTATCGGATGTCGCCTGTAGGTAGCTCCAGTCTGAACTGGCAATTGTCTCTACCGTTACAACCTCATAGGTACGGGTTCCATAGACCGTTGTGTAAGTGATTGTATCACCATCCTTCAAGTTTTTGATGTTGCCGATGGTGTACTTGGCGCCGCGGTTATGCCCACAAACGCCAATATTCCCATCCCACCCGGAAGTAGAGCTATAATGGCCGAGTCCCTTTGCCATGCTGGTGTTGGTTTCGCCCTCCCAGACCTTCATATTGATGTTCAAGGATGGGATTTTCAGCGTACCGATACTGCCATCCTTGCGTTCCATACCGTTAACGCTTGTATAGGCGGAAGGCTGGTAGCTGGTTGATGGAATCTGCGGTTCCTGCTGAATCGGATTCGTGATATTACTCTCGATACCGCTTCCCCCGATAGAGCCTACCAAGCCAGGAAATCGAACCTTTTCCATACATCCGACACTTGTATTGCTGGACACTCCATAGGGTAATGCCGGCCACTGGTAGTCCGTTGCATTGCTCCCGCCATAATTGTATTTAGCACCATAGAGAGATTCATAGCTCGTGGAGGGATAATATTCGGTATCCTCTACGCCGTCAAAGTCGTACTCTAATGCTTCTGCGCAGATTCCCAGCGAAAGCGTTAAGCAGGCGGTGAGAGCCGTGACAAACCAGCGCTTTTTACTCTTCATGTTCATCTTCCTCCTCTGAAAAATCTTCGTGATAAACTGTATCCTCTTGGCGTCTCTTGTGGCAACGCCAAATGAGTACAGCGGCAGTAATTGCAAGAACGATAACAACAAGGGAAATTAAAATAACGGGGAAGTCCTCTGCACTTTTGGCGGCTACTCGCTGCAGGATACTCGACGGTGTACCGGTATAGATCACCGTATAAGTAACACTCTCGATACCCTCTGCAACGATATCACCGATATATTTTGCAGTCGTAACATATCCGGTCGCCGCGCGATAAGATGCTCTCCCTGCGTAGGTGGCAACAGCTTTGTACTGAGCAGGCACGAGAATATCATCGACCAACGACGTTCCCTGCACCTGCCAATCTACCGATTGGAGCTGAACTGTTACGCCATTTTTTGTAGTCGTATCAGGGACGTAAGCCATGTCGTTCGTATCGAGATTGTCAATTTCTTTGGTCGCACTGACGGTGTAGCTCTTCGTTGTGTAACCAGACGCTACCGTGCTGATCGTCGAGTGGTCAAGATAGAGCGTTCCTCGAAATTCTCCGTCGTCATACTCGATGGACGGGGATAATGCCTTCAGCACCACGGACAGATCACTCTTCTCCGTGTCCGCTGTTACGGTCTCAGTGTGATGCTCCTTCTCCGAATAGGACCGCTCTTCCTTCGTCATGGACGAATAGGTATAAGTATATCCGTCGTATTCAAAAACATCATCGATCAGCGACTGCGGATCTGTGTCCGGTGCGACCGTATAGATCTTAATATACTGCCGTACACCATTGAGGTCCTGAATGGTCGTATTAGTCGGTACTTCCATTGCAAAAGCACTGATGGAGCATGCAGCAGAAACCATCAGGGCGATACAGGTACTAATGATTTTTTTCATGTGCGTTGTGTCCTCCGTTTCATAATGATAATTCCGGCAACAACAATTGCGGCCGAAATGCGGTAAATCAGCTTTTTCACGCCGTGGCCTCCCTTTGAAAATCGAAGTTGCTTGTACGATCCGGATGCTGCTGGATGTCCGACAGTATGTACAGAGATTGATCCAGAGCTTTCTTCGTATCCCGAGGCTGCCGCTTGATAAAGGACGTCAATAAAATAACATCCTCATTCTGCACCGTGAAAACGATTCGAATGAGGACTTTGCCCTTTTCACGCAGTTCATACATCTGACTGTATCTCTCCAGTGAAAAGTGCTTAAAATGAGGTTCCTTTAGTTCGCAGGCAGGAAGATTTCTCAGTCGAAAGATTTGCCACAGGAGCTTAGCCTTGAGTTTCCCGTCCAGAGCATCAATGAAAGCGTAAAGCGGAGGTTCCACTCCGGGCGGGCAGTAGACTTTAATTGCTCGCATAAATCACATCACCTCCAGTTCTTTTAAATATTCCCTCAGATAACTGAGAAATCCTTCAATGAATGGCGGCACCAATAATTTACTGCCGGAGATCCACCAGATAGCTTCTGGGACAGGATGGTTCATCGCGTCATACTCTGAGCAGATCATTAAGACTACTCTCTGCGCCTCTACATTTTCAGACTTACAGAAAGCCTGACATATCCTGGAAACGGTTTGCATTTCAACATAAGAATCACAAAGGGCGTCAAAGAATAGGCCTGCGCAAAGATGGGCAAGGAAATTTACTGCATCCGCGTTCACATCCCCATTGCAATCAAGCAGCCCCATGTGTCTGTGCCTCTGTACAGCAGCCTCTTCAAACGGGCCAACGCTGCGGTTCCATAGGTTGTTCATTTTTCACCTCGTTCAAAAGGAAAGGCCCGGCACCTCACGGTGTCGAGCCTTTCAGCAAATTATTCAATTATTTTAAGATCTTACGTGGAAGCGGCCTATTCATCCAGCATGAGCTGTCCATCAATCGCCTTTTGTTTCAGGCGTTCCATCTGCTCGCGCTCTAACTGCGTAATGCTCTTTTCAGGTGTTGGAAGATCCTCCGGCATAGTGCCGTCGATCTTTCGGATTGCCTCCCTTACTTCATTCCCGACAGCATAATGAACAGCGGTCGCGGCATCGGAAGTCGAAACTTGATCCTTGCGCAGCTTTTCCTCAGTCTGCGAAATGCGAAACAGGTTAGCAATCAACTCCGTGCTCCCCATGTAATCAAGTATCTTTTGGCCGATGGCAAGTCCCTTTCTGCGGTGAATATCATCTACCGTCATTCCGCCATACAAGCCCATATATCCGGCATTCTGAAAGATTGCAAATTCTTCCGCCGTGATAACGCCTGCGTTTCGCGCGGTCTCTGCCAAAAGCTGATTCCACTGCTTGATATCACCGCGAACCACAAGCCTGCGACTATCCTCATCCAGCTGATTAAAGCGGTCTGCGACCTCCTGCCGGTAGGTTTGAATTGCAAAGTATGTTTGACCGAGAGCGATCACCTCTTTACGTGGATCACCATTCTGGACGATCAGATAGCAGGCATAACGCGAAAGCTCGTAATCAAGGATATCTTTTACTCCTCCATTCGGCATGGGAGATGTTTTCCTGACCTCAGGAAAACATTCCAAGGTACTGCGTCCACTGTTCTCGCAGGCAATCATGGCACGCTTGATAACCTTATAGAAGTTCTCCCATTTTGCATAGTCCAGCACGGGAGCGAGCTCTCTCGCTGCCCAGTATTCTGAGCCATCTGGACGAATTCGCTTGATATCTTCAAAGCACTTATACTCTTTTGCAGATAACGTACTCATCGCGCATACTCCTTCATCGTTTTTACTCCATATCAAGAAAACTCTATTTGCTTTTTGAATCATCCTGACGGTCAACTACCTGCGCTGATGCTTCGATCATTTCTGTGACCGCCGCGTTTAACTGAACGGCATTCTGCGAAGTAATAACAGGCTGACCGGTTTCCGCCTCAAGCTGCTGCCGCGCAACATTTGCAACATTGCCGCCACGCTTGGCAACCTTTACGCTCTCATCAAAACCAACGGGTTTTGATGCCTTGGAAATATCCCGCGTGGATGCCTCAGCCAGCATAGTCAGCACAAGTTCAGTATCGCTCATGTTATCCCGCAGATTTTCTTTTTTTAGTCCCTTGAGATTTTTGTACTGTCGGGTCGTCATACCGGACCACGCCCTTGAAATCTCATCGGTCAGGATAGCAAATTCCCTGCCTTTTTCCACTCCACGCCTCTGCCATTCGTCAGTGAGCTCATTGCGGATACGGATGGAAAGGAGCCTTTGGTGAACCCAGTCCGGATCATAGCCCTTTTTGAGATAAGTTTCTAAAGCACGGTCAATGGCCTGCTCCGGGTCAATGGTTTCCTCAATGCGCTCGCGGCCAACCTCGGCAAGCCAGCGTTTCACTGGCTCCGCGCGGGGAGACGGAACGGACTGGATGATACGCAAGAGCTGTTCCGTAGTAGCAACATCGGTTGCGCGGCGCTTTCCGTCAGATGCGGTCATTTTCAACTGCTGACAATTTGTCAGCAGTTCATCTGCGCCCTCTTCTTTCAACCGCTGCTTGAGTTTGGCCCAGTAGTTGCTCGCTCCACGAGCGGTCTGATGACCTGTCAAAACAGAAATGACATCGGTAACTGAAAAATACCATTCTTCTTTTTCTGTATCCCATGCTGTGCGGATCTTTTGATCTTCAAAAAGCTGGATTTTTTCCTGTTCGCTCATAGCGTTCTGTATCCTTTCTTTTACTCTTTTTCATTATACATCAGCCGACCCGCTGCCGCAAGAACGCCAAAAACAACTCTTCAAGTTCCTTGTCGCTGCCCAGCTTTTCAAGGTACGGAGCGAACTTCCTGCGGTCAAAGCTGATCTTCTTCGATGGTGCGGCACGGCGCTGGGCTTCCTCGGCGCGAGCCTGCCGCCATACAGCGTAAATCTTCTGTTTTCCCGCAGAACGGGGCGGACAGGTGCGGGTGATTTTTTGCATCGTTGCCTTATTGAGCGTGTAGCCCTCGATAGAGCACATCTCCACAAACGCCTGCTGGGTGGCTGCGTCGTAGTCAGCAATCAGCTCAGCGCAGGCAATCGGCAACCTGCGAGGAGTGCTTTCCAAAATCTCCGCAAGCGGTCCAATCAGGCTCGCGAGCTTGATTGCTTTGCGGATCTCATACTCGGTCACGCCAAAGAAATCTGCCACGAGTTTGCGGGCATTATACTTCTGGCGATCTTCGCCAGAAGTTCCTCCGTCGTCTGTTTCTGCCAACCTTTGGCGAGAATCGCCAAAGGTTGGGCAGACAGCATTTCTTTGCCCGTTTCGATTGCTCTCAACAAGCAATGCACGATATGCCTTGCCACGCTCAATGATGGTAAGGTCTTGACGCCGCAGGAGGTTGGTGGCAACAGCAATAGAGACAGCCCTTGCGTCGTCGGCACTCACCACCTCGGCTGGGATCATGTCATGCCCGGACATCTGCCATGCCTTCGTGCGGTTGTGACCAGCGAGGATCTCATAATCGTTGCTGCCCGAGATAGGGCGGACGATAACACGCTCGTAGATCCCCTGCTCGGCAAGTTGCTGTGAAAATGCTTTGAGCTTTTCTGGCGGATAGGGATGGAACCCGATGTCGGCAGTAAAAAATGGGCGAAGCCTGTCTATCGGCAGATCACAGAATCTCGATGTCTCCGGTGCTGGTGCACCTCTAAACAGCGTTTCATATGCCTCGTCGCCCACCACAATTTCAGCAGCCTGCTGTGTGGCGCTCATACGCTTTTTTAGCAGGTCATTCATGTCGCGTTTAGGCAAGATGAAGCACCTCCAGAGCAAGGCTGCGGTATGATTCGGCGGCAGGATTCTTGGGTGCATAATCAAGAATGCTCATTCCTGCAGCAGGGCACTCGGCGACCTTGATTGTCTGCTCGATCGGGCGCTCAAAAACATGGAGACTCTCGCCGTAGATATCATTTACACTGTTTCGAACGCTCTGACAGAGCTGAGGGCGCGATTGATACATAGTCAAGAGAATGCCTGCAATCTTCAAATCAGGATTGAATCGGTTCTGAACATTTTTCACCATTTCCAACACATCCGGAATTCCTTCACTTGCAAGGAAATGTGCCTGCACTGGAATAATGCAATAATCAGCAGCGGCGAGTGCGTTGATAGTCAAAAGTTCGTGTTTCAGTCCGCAGTCAATAATAATGTAGTCATACTGTTCGCGGAGAGAAACCAGCAGCTTCTCCATTATCTTCTCACAAAGGGTATCGGAGAAACCGGCGGCATTATATTGCGAAAGCTGCATGACCTGTAAGCGGGCCGCAGCGTCCGCAAGACGCTTATTGGCGGGAATCAGGTCAATACCCACCTCGGTATGTATTACGGAGCGGGGGAGATGTAGCGGCAGGTCTTCCGGAGAGTCAATTTGAACAAGCAGCAGTTTTGCCAGGGTGTTTCTCTGTTCTCCTGGAGTATATCCTAACGCAGCCGTCAGATTGCCCTGTGGGTCATTGTCAACCAGAAGGACCTTCTTTTCTTTCGCCGCAAGCGCTGCGCCGAGATTCAGCGCCGTGGTAGTTTTCCCGACTCCGCCTTTTGAATTGGTAATAGCGATAACATTATGCTCCCTCATAATCAACACTCCTTATTAAATCCACGTGTGTAGCACTTTTTTCTTTGATGGAATGAAACGACTTGCTTCCAATAAATCTCAGCAAACCTTTCTTGGGAATATAAGTTCGGGTTCCCAAGCGTACAACTGCAAGTCCGCAGGTCGTATACCATCTGCGAATCACGTATTCCGAATAACCCAGCAGATCATGCACCTGCTGTACTGTGAGCACCTGCGGTTCATCTTTCCATAACACAGATGCGTATTGTGACAGTTCATTCGCAAAGTTCCGGTCAAACTTGCCTGGATACGTTTGGATCCGTGATTTCCTTTGAAAACTATATTTTGCCGGATCATGAGCCCTATCCGTTAAATAGGCCTCGGCATCAGACTGACGGATCAGGTAGCGATGTGTTTGATTTCCAATATCAATGTAAGGAATAAGTCCGCTTTGAATCAACTTCAAGGCGTTTGCCTTCCGAACATGAGCCAATTTGCAAAATTGCTCTTTGCTGATGTAGGGTATACCGTCGATAAAATATTCCCTCATACATGATCCCTCACTTTTCTTTTTGCATAGTCCTCGCTGAGCACATAATCAATTACGCTGTTTTTCGAGATATAGTAATGCGGCTTGATGAAAATGCTCTTAACGTGCTTTTCGTGGATTAGCTTGCGTGCAAAGTTATCACTTACACCGCTAAGCATTTCTCGAAACTGAAGCAGCGTTACCATGTCGGGATATGCGCGAAAAATTTTGCGATAATATTTCTTGCTTCTGCCTTTCATATTGAATTGTTCTCCTGTGCCATAATATAGTGTCGTTAGTGAAAGACTGTAAGCACGGGGAGTTCTGCCCTAGTTCTGCCCTAGTTCTCCCCAAATATGTTTTTTCTTACAAATTGACATTTTCTTAAAAATACAAAAAAGGCCGAAAAACCCTGAATTACAAGGGTTTTCGGCTGTGGAACGATGCGGAAGAAAGTGCAGGAAATCGTGGCTTACAAGACTCAAAATCCGCCGCTGGCGACAGCGTACCGGTTCGAGTCCGGTCACCGGCACCAAGAGCAGAGGACCTGCGGCGCAGGTCCTCTGCTCTTTTCTTTGAACGGGCAAAAGAAAATCCGGATATTAAAATTGTGGTCGTTTGGCCGGGGCAGTGCCGGAGTGAGGCTTTCCTCTGCGATCCCGCTGTTGCACTTGAGAAGATCCGATAAGCAGCATTGTATTCCTCGGAAAATCTACAATGCTGTGCGAGCCTGTCTGTCATCGCCTTTCAGACCGCAATCAAAGTAAGAAAAAGCACGCCTGCCAAGCAGACGTGCTTTTCGTTTTGTGTCAGGGGTTTTGGCTTTTCAGCGTCTTCCGCCGAAGCCGCCTCCGCGGCCACCGCCAAATCCGCCGCTGCGACCTCCACCGAAGCCACCGCCGCGGCTGCCGCCACCGCCGAATCCGCCGCCGCGGCTGCTGCCGCCAAATCCACCGAAGTTTCCGCTGCCAAAGCTGCCGCCGCGGCCGCTGCTGCCAAATCCGCCAAAGCTGCTACCCGAGGAACCGGAAGGCCGTCTCGGCTGCTGGGGCGGGCGGTGATTACCGCCGGAGGAGCCGCCGCTGCGCGGCGGTCTGGGTCCGCCCTGTGGAGGACGAGGGCCGCGCGGAGGACGGCGTCCCCAGAAGATGGGGTGATACATCACCGTCGGCACGCCCATGCCGGGCATCATGTAGCGGCGGCGATAGCGGCGATAACGCATGCCGTCAAGCATGATCCAGAGGACAAAGAATATGATGAGGATCATGATGAACATCACACCGTTGGCCGCCTCGTCCAGCGCCGCCTCGCTCTGCTGATACTGCTGGCTCAGCTCCACATGGAGCGCGGCGCACAGCGAGCGCACCGCCGCGTCATAGTCGCCCTTCTGCACGTCGTCTGCCATGCAGGAGGCAACGAAGCTCGGCGAGAGCGAGCTGAGCAGGTCGTAGAATTCGCCGCTTGCGAGCAGGTAGTAGTCCTGCTGCTTTTTTGCGATGAGCAAAACGGCGTCATTCTCGCCAAGCTCCATCTCCATGGCGCAGTCGTACGCCGCGTTCTCCATGTCGCTTTCCGAATCCGTCGTGACGACAGCCATGATGCTGCCAAACATCTTGTCCCAGTTGGCGTTGTAGAGGCCGATAGCCTCCTCAGTCTTGTCGGAAAGAACACCGGCATCATCGCGCACATACTGCGTAAAGGCCGCCGCAGAAAGTGAGGGATCGAGCTTTTCCCCGCCCTCCGGCGTAGAGACGGCGGGCGCCTTGTGCAGTCCCCACGCACTGGATGCGACGATCGCCAGAATCAGCACGACGATGGCGACGCCGCGTTTTTGAAAGAATTTCATATGCTTCTCCTATCCGGAGCGTCTCAGCTTCTCAGCTTCTCAGCTCCATGAGCTTCTGCTTCAGCTCACCTTCGATGCGGCCGAGCTCGACCTCCGCTTCCTTGCGCTTCTGCGCGCCCTCGCGCTGGATGTTCACGACCTCGTCGAGCGTGGAGACGAGCTGCTCGTTCGTGTGCTGCAGCGTCTCGATATCGACGATGCTGCGCTCGGCCTCCTTGGCCGTGGCGATGGTGCCCATCTTGAGCATGTCGGCGTTCTTCTTGAGAAGCTCGTTCGTCGTCTGCGCCACCGCGCTCTGTGCGGCCGTGGCCTGACGGCTGTGCTCCATGCCGAGCGCGAGCACCATCTGGCTCTTCCAGAGGGGGATGGTATTGACGAGCGAGGACTGGATCTTTTCGACCATCAGCGTGTCGTTGTTCTGGAGAAGTCTCGTCTGCGGGCCCATCTGGAGCGACACCATGCGCGTGAGCTCCAGGTCATGCAGCTTCTTTTCAAAGCGCTCGCACTTCTGCGCGTAGTCGTTGTAGGCCTGCGCATCCTCGGCAAGGCCGCTCGCCTCCGCCTTTTTGCGCAGCTCCTCGAGCTCGCCGGAGCGGACCTCGGCCAGACGCTTTTTGCCCGCGATGATATACATGGTCAGTTCTTTGTAGTACTTGAGGTTCAGCTCATACATCTGGTCGAGCATCGCGATGTCCTTCATCAGCGTGACCTGATGCTTTTCAAGCTCAGAAACAATGCGGTTCACGCTCGTCTCGGCCTTGCCGTACTGCGCGCGCATCAGCTCGAGCTTATCCTTCTGCTTGCGGAACAGGCCTGCGAAGCCCTTCTTCTCCTCCTGACCGAAGCCCTTGACCTCGACGACGAGGTTCGAGAGCGTCTCGCCCACCTCGCCAAGATCCTTGTTGCGCACGGAGGACAGTGCATTTTCCGAGAACGTCGCAACGCTCTTCTGCGCGGCCACGCCGTAGTTGAGCACGACATTCGTGTCCTTGATGTCGATCTTTTTCGCAAAATCGTCGACGGCTTTCTTCTCCTGCTCGGTGAGCATGCTCTCATCGACCTTGACAGGCTCGACTTCCTTTTTCTCCGCCTCGGGCGCCGTGGGCGCTTCGGGCGTGAGCGTCAGCTCAGGGACGGCCTCCTGCGCCGCTTCGGTGGGGTTCAGGGTCAGCTCGGGCATCATGTTGTCGCTCATATCATTTCTCCTCCGTATTTTGGCTTTGAGTTTGTTCTTTTTCGTACTTTTTGATGCGCTGGATGCGGCGCAGGCACAGCAGCGTGGCCAACGCCCAGATCAGCGCGGAATAGTAAAGCGTATCCCTGTGCAGATGCCGCGCGCCGATGATGCTTGCCACACACATGATGGCAAAGATTGCACAGAAGATTGGGTCGAGCCACACGCCTTTCAGTCGTTTCAAGATCCACGCATTGACTTTGGCGTTGAACGCCATCACTTTCTTTCGCATCGCTTACTCCTTTATAGCTCGAGCTTGATGTCGTCCTGCGTGGCGGCAGCCGTGCCGGACTCGGCATGCAGCTCGCCAGTATCCTCGCTCAGGCCCTCGCGCTTCATCATGTTCTCAAGTACCGTAATATCGGCGGAAATATCCATCGCCTCGCTGCCGAAGAGCATGTCGAGCTGCTTTTCAAAAGCCGTAACGATCGTGCCCATCATACTCTCCACGCGCTGCATGGTCGCGTCGATGTTCTCGCCGCTCACGCCCTGCGCGCCCATGCGGTCATAGGCGTTCAAGAGCTTGAGGGTCGTGGGCAGGTAGTAGTCCATGAACTTGCGGATCTGCGGCAGCTTCGACGGGTCGGATTTGACCTGCGCGAAAATTTTCGCGCTCAGGTCCTCGAGCCGGTCGATGTCGGCAGAGATCTTCGCGTCCTTGATGGAATCATTCAGACGCTTCATCTCGGAGATGGCAAGATTGCCGTCCTTGATCATCTTGTCGAGCTCGGGGTTGCCGGTGCTCTCTTCCTTTTTCGGCGGGTCGGGCACCGTGACTTCGACCGTGCCGCACACGGCGTTCATAATGAAGAACACCACCCCCGACACGACCGCCACAAAGAGGAAATGCGGTACGCGGTAGAGCGGGAACAGCAGCGCATAAATGACCCATGTTCCCGCCGCGGCATAATAGGGAACGGTGGATCTGCGTTTGACGGTTGCCAAGGCGATCGCCTCCTGTTTTCATAAATATTTTGACTGATATATGATATCACATCGCATCAGCGCGGTCAAGCAAAGCAAGCGCTTGAAACATTGCAATATCGCACTTTTTACAAAAGAAGGCGGCGTCCGGTCCAGGACGCCGCCTTCTTGCAAAATACTGCGTTTTTCTTATTCGTTTCGGATGGCTTCGAGCGCCGAGATCTTGACCGCCTTGTTCGCGGGCTGATAACCGGACACCAATCCGACCATCACTGAGAACACCAGTGCAAAGATGATAAGCTCCGGCTTGATGACGGAAACGCGCGTCACGTTCTCTCCGCCGATGAGCGCCTGCTTGATGAGTTCCCACGTCACTCCCCCGCCGCCGAACGCGCCGAAGGAGAAGAGATTGATGCCGACAGAGATGATATAGCTGAAAAGGAGTCCCAGCACGCCGCCGAGAAGACCGATGCTGCCCGCCTCCATCAAAAACATCGCGCGGATATCGCGCACATAGCACCCAAGCGCCTTCATGATGCCGATCTCCTTCGTGCGCTCGGAGACGGACATGATCATCGTGTTCGTAATGCCAATGGCCGCGACAAAAAGTGAGATCGCGCCGAGACCGCCGAGCATCAGCTCGATCTGGCGGGTCTGCTTGTTGAGCTCGTCGCGCATGCTTTGCATGGAGTATGTGTCGTAGCCAAGGTCCTTGATGGCCTGCTCCACATCCGCCACGGCGTCGAGGCTCTCCGCCTTGACGTTGATGGACGAATACTCGAACTTCGTGTCGGTCTTCCCCGTCAGATCCTGAATGAGCGCTTTGAGCGCATTGATGTCCATCATCACGCTGTCGTTCGTCTCGTAGCCCTTGCCCCGATCTTCCTTCAGAATGCCCACGACCTTGAGATCGACGCTGTAGGGCGTCGTCTCATTGCCGGAGTCGTCCCAGGAGGTCAGGAGCATCTTCACGTCCGTTTTGAGCGGGTCAAAGAACGGGTCGGGGACATTTTCCGTGTCGATATTGCCGTTTTCGTCCCAGTTCCAGCGATTGACATAATTTCTGCCATCCGGCATCAGGGTATCCTTAAAGATGTAGGCAAAGTACTGGCCCACGACCACCTCGTCGCTGCTCTGCGGATAGCGGCCCGCGATCAGCTCAAAGCCCATGTCCTCAAGGGCGCTCACGTCAATGCCGGCAAAGTTTCCCCAGTCGGCGCTGTAGCGGTCGTTGATGCCCGCCTTAAACGAAATGTTGTAGTTATCAAGGCTTGCCTTGGGCATGACGGCCTTGACGCCCGCGATCTCGCGGAAGCTCTCCACCGCCTTCTCATCGAGCTTGCTCTCCGTCTGCGTGCCGGTATTCTGGTTGTAGCCGCGGTAGACCTCGATGATGGAGAGGTCGCCCATATTTTTGAGCATCTGGTCGTAGGACTCCTGCATGCCCGCGCCGATGGAGACCATCACGATGATGGACGTGCAGCCGATGAACACGCCCAGCACCGTCAGGATCGTGCGCCCCTTGCGCCGCGACAGGCTGTCGAAGCACATTTTCAGGATGTCTGCGAATCTCATTTTTTCTGCTCCTCAGCACCCGTGGCCGCAGTCTCTTTGCTTTCAGCCGCCGCGGCTTCCGCTGCCTCCTTCTTCTCTTCGGCGATCTCCTCTTCGTCCCACTTGTCCCAGAGGGCCTGCTCGGCCTTCTGCTTGGCTTTCTTCTTGCGGATGCGCAGCACAATGAGAAGGACGATGAGCGCGGCGACCCCCGCGATGATGACGTACTTCCATGGGAAGGTGTTTGCCGGCTCGGGGTCGATCATGCCGGGGTCGTCCATGCCGGGGTCAGACGGCTCATAGGCCATGGCCTCGACCGTTGCCTCGAACACGCGCTCTTTGGTGTTGCCGTTGGAATCTTCGTAGGTAATGACGATCTTGACCTGATTCTCGCCCTCCAGCTGCGGGGTCACGGCAAAGGCGATGGTGCCGTTCTTGCCGCCGTCGATCGTGCCGACGCGCTGATAAGGCGTGGGGGAATCAATGTCACCGGAGATGGTCGCCTCGACGTTGCTGATGGCGCTCTTGCCCTTGTTGACATAGTCGATCGTCAGGCTCGTCTCCTCGCCGACGTAGCCGGTGTAGGCGGTCTTGGGTTCGCTCAGCTCAAAGCGGTCGGGCTGGTAGAGCGGCACGCTCAGCGACAGCGTGGCGTTGCCCGACTTTCTTGCGTTCTGGTCAACATATTCATAGGTCACGTCGATCTTGACGTCCTGCGCGCTGGCGCTGATGAGCTGTGCGGCCTTCATCGGCACGGTGACGGTCTTGCTGCCGCTCGCGGCGACAGATTCAAAGTAGAACGTGTTCGTCGAGCCGTTGAGCATCAGGTCCTGACCGCCGGTGACGGTGACCATGACGTTTTCGATCTTGATGGTCTTGCTGGTGTTCGTGAACGAGAAGCTCAGGTTCGTGCTTGAGCCCGCCGCAACGGACGAACCGCCGTAGTTGTACTTCGAGAGAATGACGATGGGCGTGGGGCTCGCAATGGTCTCCTCGTCCTTCGTATCCTTGGTAACGGTGGAGAGAACGTTCACGCTGCCGCTGGCGCTGCCGCCGGTGAGCTGCGTGCCGTTGTCATAGTAGAACGACAGGCTCGCGTCGATCGTCTGCATCTGGGACTCGATCTTGTCGGGCGCCTTGACCGTCACAGTGACGGCCGTGTCGCGGCCCGCGCGGATATCGTCGAGCATGTAGTCCTGGCTGCCCATGATGAGAAGCGATCCGGAGGATTTGAGCGTCAGGATAGGGTCGCGCATGGCGGTCGTGCCGGCGTTCTGGATGTAAACGGTGATGGTCTTCGTCTCGCCCGCGGCAATAGACGTGCTCGTGCCGTCGGAGTTGAAGACGGCGCGCGGCTCGGGAATCACTTCCGGCGTCGGCTCGGGGGCGGGCTTCGGCTCGGTGTAGGGCACGCACTCGCGCACCGGAACGGTGTTGCCGTCCTGATAGCCGCCGCCGTTGCCTTCATAATAAATTGTAAAGGCAAGCTGCTTGCCGCTGTCGCCGGTGTAGGTCAGGCCGGTGAACGTAACGGTATATTCGCCGTTCTGTCCGCTTGCAACAGCGCTCGCCGTGCCGTCCTGAAAGCTGTCAAGGCCGCGCACGACGCGGATCGAATCGTTGCCGCCGTCCGTGCGGGATAAGTAGACCGTGATGTCCACCGTATCGCCGGTGTAAATGCTGCTTCTGCTGGCCCGGTAGCCGGTGATCAGAAAGCTGGTTCCCGTCCGTGCCGTCGTGCCTCCGCCCGTCGCTTTGGCGTCATTCACAGGCAGCAGCGCTGCGCACAGCACAAGGGCAAGGCAGAGCGAGAGCAGGGATCTTGAGATGCGTTTCATGTTCGATTTCCTCCGTTATTCGATGTAAGGTGCGGCGTCGATCTCCGCCTTGACCTGATTTTCTACGTTGCTGACGATCCTGCCGTCGATGAGCGTGACGATGCGGTCGGCATACTCGGTCATCTCCGGATCGTGGGAGACGAGCACGATCGTCTGGTGAAAGCGCTTGGCAAAGCCGCGGATCATGTGCATGACCTCTTTCGTCGTCTTCGAGTCGAGGTTGCCGGTCGGCTCATCGGCGAACACGACCTCGGGATGCGTGACGAACGCGCGCGCGATGCCCACGCGCTGCTGCTGTCCGCCGGACATCTGGTTTGGAAAGTGGTCCATGCGGTCCTTCAGTCCCACGCGGCAGAGCATTTTCTTCGCCTCCAGCAGCCGCACATCCGGGTCGATGCCCTTGAACATCAGCGGCATGGCCACGTTTTCCGCCGCCGTCAGCTCCGGCAGCAGGTTGTAGGACTGGAAGACGAAGCCGATATGCTTCTGCCGGAAGGCCGCGAGCTGATTTTCGTTGAGCTGTGAGATCGGCACGCCGCCGATGCGCACCACGCCGCGCGTGGGCTTTTCGAGTCCCGCCAGCTGGTTGAGCAGCGTCGATTTGCCGCTGCCGGACGTGCCGAAGATGCAGCACACCTCGCCCCGCGGGATGTCGAGGTCAATATTGTGCAGTGCGACCACGTGCTCCTGCCCCATCATGTACACCTTTCGGAGCTTTCGCACCGAAATGACGGGCTTCTGGTCATTTGCCATCGCAGTTTCTCCTCAATTTTAATCTTGGGTCCATTATAATCTCATCTTATGAGGAAGTCGTTACAATCAGGCGCGATTTGGTTACAAATTATTTAAGAGTTCCTTAATTCTCGCACCGAGCCTTTTCCTGTATTATTTAGACGAAATTTATCGAAAAATGTTTCATCCTTTTTGAAAAAAAAGCGGCGGATTTTTTGATCCGCCGCTTTTCGCGCTTTTACGCTCAGTTCATCGGCGCATCGGGCACAACGTAGACCGTCATGCTCTCGCCGCTCGTGTCGATGGGCAGCGTGTCGTCGAGGGGCTGCGTCAGCGCCGCATCCGCATAGAGCGTGCAACCGCTGCGGCAACAGATGTTGACATACGTCCCCCTCGCCACATGGTATTCATTCACCCACCAGTCTTCGCCCCCTTCTTCCGCAGGGAGGCAGACCGTCAGCAGGCAGGCGGGTCTCGTGTCGTCCGTCGCGTACACGACATCGTTCAGAAGGTAGCGGCCTGACTTGTAGGGTTCTTGATTGTAGGGTTCATCGTAGCTCCAGTTGTAGAGCGTCGTGCCCATCTCCGTCGCGCCGCCCTCGCCGTCCGCCATATAGTCGGTCACGGACATGGCGAGCAGCTCGCCCGTCTCGGGATCGGCGTAGTAGAGGGTGGTATAGTAGTAGCCGCCGGCGTCTTTAAAGCGCGTGGTGGTCGAGAGCAGCACCGCGCCGTCCTGCTCGCTGCGCTCGTCAAGCGTTTCCTCGGCATTCTTGGCGGCGGGGTCAGTGCACTGCGGCAGCATTTCGCGGAGATACTCCGTCCCCTCGCCCGGAATGGGATAGATGTTCAGGCTTGCGTTATCGTCGCTCGCCATGCCCGTGGCGTACAGGCCGCCACGCCCCTGGCTCCACAGCTCATCCTCGCCCGGGCCGCTGTTGGCGGTATAGCTGTAGTGCGAGGACATGAGGATCGTGCTGTCGCCCCCGTCCGTGTACTGCAATCTTGCGTTGTAGGTCACCTCGCCGTCCCGGTCGGTGCCCTGAATGTTCACGGTCACGGCGTCGTACTTTGCAAGCAGTACGCACGGATCGTTGACCTCGCGCAGCGTTTCGAGCGTCACGTCCATCGGCGTGTCGTCCTTGCCGCCGTTCCCATCGTCCTTGCCGTCCTGCATGCCGCAGCCGGCAAGAAGTGCCGCGACGCAAAGCGCGGCAATGCCTGCTTTCTTCCAGTTTTTCACCTTGGTTTCCTCCTTATTTTGGTGCGGGTTCACGCCCGCATTCTAAAGCTTTTTAATGGTTCTCTTCCAGCGGCACGATATAGACCGTTGCACTCTCGCCGCTCGTGTCGATGCCCCGTGTGTCGTCGATGGGCTTGGTCAGCTCCCTGTCCGCATAAAGCGCGAGATCCGCACTGTCGAGGAAGAGGATGCGCGTGCCATGCGCCACGCGGATCTCGCTGACGCTCCAGCCGTTCTCCCCGACGTCCCAGCCCTTCTCCGAGCCCGGCGCGGGATAGAAGTACGTCAGATCGCAGACGTCCTCCTTGCTGTCCGTCGAAAACAGGACCTCGTTCAGCAGGTTGCGCCCTGCTTGATAAGGCTCGTCGTAGCTCCAGCGGTAAAGCCTTATTCCCTGCTTGGATACCGCGCCATTTTCATCTTCATGGTAGTCGGTCACCGACATCTCAAGCAGTTCACTCGTTGCGGGGTCAACGCGGTAGCACGTGGTGTAATAATAGCCGCTGGAATCCAGATAGCGCGTGGTGACGGAAAGCAGGATCGCGCCGTCCTCTTCACTGCATCCGTCAATCGTCTGCTCTGCATTTTCTCCGGATGTGGGGCATTGGGGCATCATGTCAAGAATATATTGCTTGTCATCGCGTCTAAAGTGAATACTCAGGCTTGCAGCATCGTCGCTCGCCCTGCGCTCGGCATACATTTTTTCGTCTGCTTCGCCCCACACTTCATCCTCGCCTGCGTCGCTGTTCTCGGTATACTGATAGTGATACCAGGCCAGTACCTCATCCACAACGTAGGTGTACTGGAACTTCGCCGTATCGGTCACGGCGTCATTCTGATCGCTCTCCTGCATAGTCACGGTCACAGCGTCGTGCTTTTCGAGCAGGGATCGCGGATCATTCGCGGCACGGATCTGCTCGAGCGTGATCTGCGGCTCATCGGCGCTGTCGTCCTTGCCGCCGTTCCCATCGTCCTTGCCGTCCTGCATGCCGCAGCCCGCGAGCAGACTCATCACGCAAAGCGCGCCAATGCCTGCTTTCTTCCAGTTTTTCACCTTGGTTTCCTCCTTATTTGGGTGCGGGTTCACGCCCGCATTCTAAAGCTTTTTAATGGTTCTCTTCCAGCGGCACGATATAGACCGTTGCACTCTCGCCGCTCGTGTCGACGCCCGCCTGATAGTCGATCTCCTGACTCAACGCTGCATCATAATAGATATTGCTGCCGGTACGGCAGGCAAACATGGCATAGCTGCCGCGCGTCACGCGGTACTGCTGTGTTTCCTCGTCCGCTGTGCCGGGGTCGTAGATGAGCGTCAGCAGGCAGGTGTCAGCACTGTCGGTCTCGTGCAGTGCTTCGCCCGCAAGGTCACGCTCAGGCGCGTAGGGCTCATCGTAGCTCCAAGTGTAGCGCATCTTGCCGTCAAAGGCCTCATCATCCGCAGCATGATCAGTCACTGTCATGGCGTGAAGCTCGCCGGATCCAGGTTCAACTTCGTAGAGCGTCTTGCTGTGATAACCGCCAAGGTTCGGATATGTCACACTCCCGGAGAGCAGGTACACACCATTCTGTAATCCGATCGTTTCCTCGCTCTCCTCGGTGCCCATCTCAAATTCCGCAATTGCGGGCAGATCAGCAAGAACATACATCTCGTAATCTATTTTGGTGAAGCAGGTCATCATCGTTCTCTCTTCGTTCGATGATCGATCCAGATACACTTTTCCGTTTGCCTGCGTCCAGCGCTCTTTTGCACTGACCGGATAATTCTCGCTCGGATCATACCCATAATGCCCCCAGGACACGACATTTCCATCCGCATTACGGGTGTACTGCACTCTGGCGGTATAAGTCACATCGCCATTTTTATCGGTGTACTGTACATTCACCGTCACGACCTCATGTCTTTCGAGCAGTGCAAGGGGTATATTGATCCCTCGAAGATCCTCGACGGTATAATCCTCGCCATCTTTCAGCCCACAGTCGCCTCCGCAGCCCACAAGTAAGCTCGCAGCGCATAAAGCAACGGCGACGGCTCTCTTCCAGCTTTTCATGGTGTGCTCTCCTCTCTCATCTCCCGTCAGTCTTGATCGCCGCTTTTCACATAGACGGTCGTGCTGCCGCCGTCCGGCCACTCGATCTCAGGGGTTTGATACTCCTGCGTCATGGCGGCGTCGTAGTAAAGCATGACGCCCTTACCACTCTCTGGGGAAAAGTACGCTGCGCTCGGCACGGTAAAGTGCTGCTCGTGCTCCTGCGCGGTGCCCGGGTCCCACACGAGCGTGATTTCATGCTTGGGAACATCGTCCGACAGCATCAGCGCGTAGAGGTCTTCCTCCGGTTCATAAGGGCGATCATAGCTGAACGTATAGCTTCCCGTGGCAAAGCAGGTGTCTTTTCCCTGCAAGTCTTTTCTGTGCCGCTCCGACTTGATCGATATCAGGTCATCGGAGGTTGGATCGACATAGAGCCATCGCAGCGAGTAGTCAGTGTCATCGTCGGTGATATAATGTTTGATCGGAAACACGAGCTGGCCGTCCTGCTCATACGGCTCTTCGACCTCCACCGTGATACCGTCACCGGCCACGGGCAAAAACGGTTCCCGCGCGGTACTTTCTTCGTACCACTCATCCGTTCCGCAGGCGATCACACTGGCAATTCGAGCGCTGCCGTCATCATTTGTTCCAGCGATAATGCACATACCGTCCGGCACTTCATCCAGGCAGACATTCACGCTATAAATATCGTCTGCGCCGTACTCATCATAATACCAGCCGTGGCTCCAGCTTTGCAGCCGGCCTTCTTCGTCGCGCGTGTACTGGTCAGTGCTCTTGACGTCCTGACCGCCGTTGCTGCTGTCTGTGCTCTCCCGTACAATAGTCACCACCTTGTGCCGTTCAAGCAGCGCAGAGATCTTATTCCTCTCACAGATGTCTTCGTAGGTGATCTGCAGCTCGTCGGCGCTGTCGTCATCGTCAAGCCCGCAGTCGCCTCCGCAGCCCGCGAGCAGCAGCGCGGCGGCAAGTGCGAGGGCACTCATTAGTCCCCAGCGGTTCATTTTGTTTCTCCTCTCATCGTCTTCTTTCCATCTTGATTATGCGGAGCTTTTTTCGTTCCGTACACTCTCTTAGACGAGAAATTTCTCAAAAAGTTTCCCCCTTATGATTTTTTTAAGAAACTTTTTTCTTTCCTGTGCGAGCTCTTGCATTTTCCGCCGATGCGGCATACAATGAGGACACATTTCACCCGGGAGGGGCGTTTTTATGAACTATATCGGCATCGACCTCGGCGGCACGAACATCAAGGGCGCACTCGTGAGCGCGAAGGGCGAGATCTTAAAGGAGCATTCTATCCCGACGCGCGTCGATCTCGGCCCCGAGGCGGTCGCGGGACGCATCGGTCAGGTCATCGCGCAGCTCTCTATCGGCGAGGACACCGTCGGCGGCGTGGGCGTCGGCTGCCCCGGCACGGTGGACGACGCGAGCGGCATCGTGCGCTTTGCGGCGAACCTGAATTTTGTAAACTTCGACCTGCGAAGCGCGCTGCGCGCGCACACCGCGCTTCCCATCCACCTCGGCAATGATGCGAACGCCGCGGCGCTGGGCGAGGCGCTGTTCGGCTGCGGCCGCGGCGCGGAGAGCACCATCGTCGTCACGCTCGGCACGGGCGTCGGCGGCGGCGTGGTGCTCGGCGGCAAGCTCCTGACAGGCTACACGGGCGCGGCGAGCGAGATCGGCCACATGGTCATCGCGGAAAACGGCGAAGAGTGCACCTGCGGCAGCCGCGGATGCTTCGAGGCCTACTCCTCCGCCACGGCGCTGATCCGCGACACGAAGCGCACCATGGCCGCGCACCCCGAGAGCCTGCTGCACGCGATTGCCGCGAAGCAGGGCGGTGTCGACGGCCGCACAGCGTTTCTCGCCAAGGAGCGCGGCGACGAGGCGGGCGCGCAGGTCGTGGAGGACTACATCGAGCATCTGGCCTGCGGGCTCACAAATCTTGTCAACATTTTCTTTCCCGAAGTGCTGGCCCTCTCGGGCGGCGTAGCAAATCAGGGCGACGCGCTGCTCCTGCCGCTGCGCGAAAGGGTGCGCGAGCGTTCGTTCGGCTCGCGCTATGCCGTCTCGCACACGCGCATCGAGCTCTGCACGCTCGGCTACCGCGCGGGCGTGATCGGCGCGGCGATGCTCGCGCGCGAGTGAGCGTAAAATAGTGCAAGATATGATAAGGCCCTCCGCATTTCTGCGGAGGGCCTTTTTTACCGGTAGCCGTCGGGCTCGGCCGAGCCTTCGATCAAAAACTGCACCTCGTCCACGCCGCCGAGCGACAAAATGGACTGCTCGAGCGCGCTCAGCATCAAATCGCGCTCCGCCTCGTTCTCCGGCAGTGAGCCGCTCGCAGGGAGATTCAGATAGCACACGCCGTTTTCGATGCGAGAGGAGATGACCGCAAAGTCCTCCGGCAGGAGCGAGACGAGCGAATCGTCCTCCGGCCCCTGCGCGAGCGCTTCGAGCAGCGCGTTCACGCGCGTCTGGCCCTCGTAGAGCGCGAGCGTCTGCTGCTCGGCGCGCAGCTCGCCTGTCTTGCTGTCGAGGAAATAAAGCGACACGGTGATTGGCCGCAGGCCACTCTCACGCGAGGAAAGCAGCGTATCCGCCGAGAGCAGCACTTGCGTCTCGCGGTACGGCAGCTCGCGCCCGTCCGCCGTGATGCTCACAGCGTTCACATTCGGCAGCTGCGTCAGCGTCAGCGTGATGCAGTAGTCAGCGAGCGACAGGTCGATGCCCGTCAGGTGCGCATACTGTGCGCTCAAGTCGATCTGCGCGCGGCGGCCCGACACCTTGAGCGACTTGAGCGCCGTTCCCTCCGGGATGGGCGACGAGAGCGACGGCTCGTCGGGCCCTGCGAGCAGCGCCTCCATCAGCGCGCGGACACAGTCTTCGGTCTCCATCGCGCCGTCGAGCGTCAGACGCTTTTCCTGCGTGCGGATGGCGTCACCGCCGCCCGCGGAGTTGGGATCGCTGAGAAAATAGAGTTCGTAGCCGTTTTCGTCCATCTCCTGCGCGTGCTGGGCCGCGCAGGCGCAGAGAAGCGAAAGCAGGAGGACTAATGCCGCAGTCAGGGAAAGACGTCTTCTCATGTCTCATCCCCTCCCTCTTCGCAGCGCGGCAGGCGCACGGTAAACACCGTGCCGCCGCCCTCGCGGGCGCGGACCTCGATGCTGCCGCCGCGGCGGCGCGCCGTGTCGGCGGCGATGGAAAGGCCAAGGCCTGTACCGCCTGCGGCGCGCGAGCGCATCTTGTCCACGCGGTAGAAGCGGTCGAAAATGCGGGGCATGTCCCCCTCCGGAATGCCGATGCCATTGTCGCTGACAGTGAGAAGGCAGTCCTTTTCATCCCCCGCGAGCAGCAGCTTCACAAAGCCGCCGGGGCGGTTATACTTGATGGCGTTTTCCGTCAGGTTGTAGATGATTTCGTGAATTTCATCCTCGCTCGCAAGGGTCTGTCCCTCGCGGCGAATTTCATATGCGAGGTCGACCTGCTTTTCCTCGGCCACAAGGCGCAGCATGCGCACCACGCGCGCCATCACGGACGAGAGGTCGACGCGCTGCGCCTCGGGCAGCATGCCGCTGTCCAGGCGCGTCAGGCGCAGCAGATTTTCCGTGATGCGCGCCAGGCGCTCGGACTCCTGCTCGATATCACCGACAAATTCGCGCACGGTCTGCGCGTCCATGTTCTCCGTCTGCAAAATGGAGTCGGACAGAAGCCTGATGCCCGCCAGCGGCGTTTTGAGCTCGTGGCTCGCGTCCGACACGAAGCGGCGGCGAGCGTCCTCCGTCGTTTGCAACCGGTCAGCCATGTCGTTGAACTCGGCGGCGAGCTCGCTGATCTCGTCGTGCCCGCCGACCTCGGCGCGGTGGCTGTACGAGCCCTCGCGCATCTTGCGGATGGCGTCGGTCAGTACACCGAAGCGCCGCGTCAGCACACGGGATAAGAGTACGCTAATCCCGCCGGCGAACACCAGCACGACCGCCGAAATCGTCAGGAGATTGCGCTGCAGGGACAGCAGCAGCTCCGCTTGCTCGGTGTCGTATTCGTAGGCATACACCGCGCCGATGGTCTGGCTGTGGTAGATGACCGGCGAGGCCGCGCGGCTTTTGAACGCCTTGTCCGAAAATTCGGTGTAAAAGACGTCTTCTCCGCGAAGCGCCTGCACAAGCTCTGTATAAAAGGCGTAGCGGCCGATCGCGCCGTCGGTCTCGCGCGTGTCGTACAGCACGCGGCCCGAGGCATCCGTCACAAGCACGCGGGAGATGCCCGTCTCCTCCACGAGCGTCATCGCACCCGCGACGTTTTCCTCGCTCAGCTCCTCAAGGCCGGAGAGCGCCGTCACCATCACCGAGACGCTGCCCTGCAGCGAGCTCTGCTTAGAGCGGAACGTCAGGTTTTCTGATGTGATGAGCGGATACGTGTTCAGCAGGATCAGCACTGCCAGAATGATGGCGATATAGCTGAAGCTGAATTTTCGCTGCAGGCTCGCATGCATCTGCACGGCGCTGCCCCCCTTCTCTTTCTTTTAGTGGGAAATCAGTCCTTCAAGTAGTACCCCACGCCCCATTTGGTCAGGATGTGCTGCGGCGCGGCGGGGTTTTCCTCGAGCTTTTCGCGAAGCCGCCGGATGTGCACATCCACTGTGCGGTAGTCGCCTGCGTAGGTGTAGCCCCAGACGAGGTCCATCAGATTTTCGCGCGAGTAAACGCGGCGCGGATTCTTGACAAGAAGCTCGATGAGGTCGTATTCCTTGGCCGTGAGCTCGACGATCTCGCCGTTTTTGACGGCGACGCGCTGCTCGGGGTCGAGCGTGATGCCGCCCGCGGTCAACAGGAGCGTTTCAGGCTGCTTTTGCTGCGGTGCGGCGTTCGCGCGGCGCAGCAGCGCGCGGATGCGCGCTTTGAGCTCCAAGATGTTGAACGGCTTTGTGATATAGTCGTCCGCGCCGGACTCAAGGCCGATGATCTTGTCGGCGTCCTCGCTGCGGGCGGTCAGCATGATGATGGGCACATTGGAAAATTCGCGGATGCGCATGCAGGCCGTCAGCCCGTCCACCTGCGGCATCATCAGATCGAGGATGATGAGGTCAAACCCGCCGCTTTTCGCCATGTCGATGGCGGTCGCGCCGTCGTAGGCGGTCTCGACCATGTAGCCCTCGTTTTCCAGATTGAATTTCATGCCCTTGACGAGAAGCTGCTCGTCGTCAACCACCAGAATTTTCATTGCCATCCTCCTCCGTGAATGTGATCTCCGCGCGGAATCCCTCGAGCTTCGCCTCTCCGATGCCCTTGACGTTCAAAAGGTCCTCCGCCGCCGTAAAATCGCCGTGCTCTGCGCGGTAGTCGATGATCGCCTGCGCGAGCGACGGGCCGATGCCCGTCAGAGTTTCAAGCTCCTCCGCCGTCGCGGTATTGACGTTCACAAGCGTCACAACGCGCGTGGGCGCGGTGATCTCGTCGGTCTTGTCCTGCGTCGTCACGGTGTAATTCCCGTGCGAGGCACCCTCGTAGGCCGTTTTGTGCAGAAAAACGAGCGAAACGGCGAACAGCACCGTCAGCGCGGCGAGCACAAGGTAGACGCCGCTGACTTTGGTTTTCTTTTCTTGCTTTTCCACGGTTGCGCTCGCCTGCCTTTTTTGCTATACTGATGTCGAAGCGTGCCGAACGGCGCGCTCCTCTTCACTGTATTCTATTTGATTGTATCATACAACGAGGTATATTTCCATGAAAAAACGCCGCTTGTTTTCACTTTTTTTATCTTTTGCGCTCCTGCTCCCGCTCTTTTCACTGACGAGCGCCGACGCCTATGAGGACTTCACACTCGACGCGAAGGCCGGCCTTCTCATTGAGGCCGACACGGGCGAAATTCTCTACGAGAAAAACGCCCATCAGGAGAACTTCCCCGCGTCGCTCACAAAGGTGATGGTCGCGCTGCTGGTGTTTGAAGCCATCGACGAGGGCAAGATCGCGCTGACCGACTCCGTCACTGCGACGGAATCGGCGTTCGAGGGGCTGTCGAGCGACGGCAGCACGGCGAACATCGTCCCCGGCGAAACGATGACGGTCGAGCAGCTGCTCAACTGCATGCTCATCGTCTCGGCGAACGAGGCGTGCAACATTTTGGGCGAAACGCTCTACGGCTCGGTCGACGCCTTTGTCGCGCGCATGAACGAGCGCGCGGCGGAGCTTGGCTGCGAGCACACGCACTTCGCCAACGCCACGGGTCTTCACAATTCCCAGCACTACACGACCGCGTGGGACCTCTACCTCATCACGCGCGAGGCGCTGAAGCATGACAAATTCATGGAGATCTGCAACTCCAAGAGCTACACCGTGCCCGCCACGAACATGACCGACAAGCCGCGTGAGCTGCATTCGACGAACTTTCTCATTTCCAACTGGCGCGCCCGCGGTTATGTGTACCGCGATGCGCAGGGCATCAAGACCGGCTCGACACCCGAGGCGGGCTACTGCCTCATTTCGTCCGCCCTGCGCGGCAGCCGCCACATGATCAGCGTGGTGCTGGGCGCAGAGCGCGTGACGCTCGAGGACGGTGTGACCATCCAGACGCGCAGCTTCTCCGAAACGTCGCGCATGTTCGACTGGGGCTTTGACAACTTTGTCCTCCGCGACATTCTCTCCTCCTCCGACCTTGTGCAGGAGGTGCCCGTCGCGCTTTCGAGCGAGGCGAGCTACGTTTCGACCCACGCGGCGGAGGATATCGCCTGCCTGCTGCCCGACAATGTCGAGCCCGACATGCTTGAGCGCACCGTGACGCTCACGAACGACACGGTCGACGCGCCCGTTTCCGCGGGCGACGTGCTCGGCAAGCTGACGCTCTCCTACAATGGTAAGGTCTACGCCGAGACGGACCTCTTAGCGCTGAACGATGTATCGGCCTCGTGGTTCCTGACGGCGCAGCGCAGGGTGTCTGACTTTTTCGCAAAGCCGCTCGTCCGCATTCTGTTGATCGTGGTCGTACTGCTGATCGTCGCGCTCGTCGTCTATGTGACGATGTTCTCCCGCCGCCGTCGCTACGGCCACCGCCGCCGCGGCAGAGCCGGCAGCGGCTACCGCGGCCGGAGAAGAAGATTCTAAGTACTTCAAAAAAGCGGTAAAGCCGCTTTTTTGAGAAAGGCCACACTCCGCTTTGTGCCTTGCCGCCGCTGGCGGCTGCGACACGCGCGGAGCGAGAGGTGTCGATCGCCACGCGCTGGTCGCGGCGATCGACGATCAAAATTCTTTGCGTCTGCGAACGCAAAAGCAAAAATGAAGGGACGCGAAAGCGTCCCTTTTTAGTTGAGTGTGATCACGTTGTTCCCCTGCGGGAACTCCACGAAGCGGATGGAGTAGATGTCGGCGGTGATGTAGGCGCTGCGGCCGGGGTGGAACAGCGTGATATAGTCGTTTCCGACCTCCTGTAGCGTGCCGACCGCCACGACCGTGTTCTGCGAACCGACGAGGAAGCTCACGATGACTGCGCGGCCGATGTTGCGCGCGAGCATCCCCTTCCACGAATTGTAGGCCATCTTGTCGACCGTCCGAGACTCTTCGATCTCGTCGGGCGTGGGCTGGAACTGCCCGCTCGCGCCGCCCTGCGGCACGAGCGACATGCCTCCCGCCCCCGACGATCCTCCAAGCATTTCCTCATAGCTCTGGCTCACGTTGTTGTTACTGTTGTTATTACTGCTATTATTGCTGCTATTATTGCTGTTGCCGCTCTGCTGCGCGCTCGCCATGGCGGGCACGGCCGTCATCTGCTCGTAAAGGCAGGGTACGTTTTTTCCCATCTGCGTCATATTTTCCTCTCCCTTTCCATTTTGATGTGCTGCGCCAAAGGCGCTTTATGTGCTGTAGTACGCGGCGGTGGGGTTATAAAAACAGTGGTCGCCGATACGCATGACGAACGTCCCCACATTTGAAGGAAAATTCGCGCGGCAGGACGGCGAAAACGGGTTAAAGAACCACAGCGCCGTTCCAAGGCCGTTCAATCGGTTGCCCGCGATGGCCCAGTCCGCGATCTCATAGTGAATGTCCGTCGGGCGCATATTGTAGATATTCTGCGGGTTGTAGCTGCCGCGCTCCACCTCGCTCGCGCAGACGAACTGCCCCGGCTGAAAGATGATTTTGCGGATGCTGCCCTGCCCCACGCGCGCGTATTCGCCGCCCGTCGAGCGCACGCGGTTCATCACGACGCTCGCCACGGCTTTCATCCCATTCTCGCCCTCGCCGCCCGCTTCGCACTCGATGAGGCGCGCGAGCAGCTCCCTGTCGGAATAGGCCATGTCGATCTCCTCCCCCATTTCTTCTTCCCCGACAGTCTATGCGACTCCTGTGCGCGGGGAACCAAACACGCGCAAAAAAGCACCGCAGATGAAATTCATCTGCGGTGCTTTCGCTTTGTTCAGTTTTCCTCGTCCGGCGGCGGAAGCTCTTCCGCTTCCGGTGGCGCTGCTCCGTAGGCGCCCTTCATCTTGAGCTCCTGCCACTGCTCTTTCGTGATAAGCAGCTGGCGGGGCTTTGAGCCTTCGAACGGGCCCACGATGCCGCGCGTCTCCATCTCGTCGACGATGCGCGCCGCGCGCGAATAGCCGAGCTTCAAGCGGCGCTGGAGCATCGAGACGGATGCCTGACCCGTCTCCATGACCACGTCGATCGCGGCGGGGAGCAGCTCATCCACATCGTCGGCGGCGTTCTGATCAGGCGCGGCATTGCCGCCTCCCTTGGCGCTGCCCTTCTCCTTTTCGGCGACGGCGGCGTTGATCTTGTCGATAACGGATTCGTCGTAGTCCGTCTCGCCGTTTTCCTTGACGAAGTTGACCACGCGCTCGATCTCCTCGCTCGAGATGAAGCAGCCCTGCACGCGCTTGGGCTTGCCTTCGCCCAGCGGGGCATAGAGCATATCGCCGCGGCCCACGAGCTTTTCCGCGCCCGCGGTGTCGAGGATGATGCGCGATTCCATCGCGGAGGCGACCGCGAACGCGATGCGGCTCGGGATGTTGGCCTTCATCAGGCCCGTGATGACGTCCGCGGACGGACGCTGCGTCGCGATAACCAGGTGCATGCCCGCGGCGCGGCCCATCTGCGCTACGCGGCAGATCGACTCTTCGACCTCCTTCGCCGCGACGAGCATCAAGTCGGCCAGCTCGTCGATGACGACAACGACGCTCGGCAGCTTTTTGAGCGTTTCGTCCGTCTCCGCCACCTTATTGTAGGAGGCAAGGTCCTTGACGTTGTGCTCGGAGAACATCTTGTAGCGCTTCATCATCTCGTACACGGCCCATTGCAGCGCGCCCGCAGCCTTTTTCGGGTCGGTGACGACGGGGATGAGCAGGTGCGGGATGCCGTTGTAGGGCGCAAGCTCGACCATCTTCGGGTCGACCATGATAAAGCGCACCTCTTCGGGCGTTGACTTATAGAGCATCGAGACGATCAGTGAGTTCGTACACACGGACTTACCGGAGCCCGTCGTACCGGCGATGAGCACGTGCGGAAGCTTCGAGATATTCCCGACGATGTTCTTGCCGCTGATGTCCTTGCCGACGGCGAAGGCCGTGGTGGAAGGATGGGTGGTGAACTCCGTGGATTCGAGCACCGTGCGGATGCTGACGGGCGAAACAAGCTTGTTCGGCACCTCGACACCCACGACGGAGATCTTGTCGGGGATGGGCGCGATGCGCACGCCGCTCGCGCCCAGCGCAAGGGCGATATCGTCCTGCAAATTTGTGATCTTCGAGAGCTTCACGCCCTGACTGAGCGTGAACTCATAGCGCGTGACCGACGGGCCGCGCACCACATCGCCCGGCTGGGCGTCCACGCCGAAGCTCGTGAGCGTCTGCGCCAAGCGGCGGGAGTTGTTGCGCAGCTCCGCGCCCGCCTCAGCGGCGTTCGTCACGCTGCCCTCTTTTAAGAGCGTGATGGGCGGATACTGATATGCAGGCGGCTGGGGCTGCGCGTCGCTGCCCTCGATCTCGCGCGTGACCTCCTCGCGCGCGGCATCGACCTCGGCGCGGCGGAGCTTGTCCTCCTGCTTGTCGGTCAGCACGGCGGGAACCGTCGTTGCTGCTGCGGCTGCGGCGACGGGTGCGCTCTGCACGCTCGGCGTGGGCGCGGCAAACGGTGTGTGCATCACAGGTGCGGGTGCCGGGACGACTGGCGCGGGCGCGCTCGGCGCTGTATCAAACGGCGGCAGGTCGAAGTCGTCGGCCTCCACCGTCACAGGCTTAACGGGTGCGGACGGCGCGGCGGCAGGCGAAACGGGTGCAGCGATCTTTGTCTCCGCGGCACTTCCGCCCGCTAACAGCTCGTCGGGGCTCTTGATATTATCGGACTTCTTGCGGAAGAAGCCGCCCGTGGGATTTTTCTTGATGACGCGCTCCTCGCCGTCGAGCGGAATGTCGATGGCGGCGTCCGGCGTATGGACCGGCGCACTGCGGCGCGGCACATGGGTGTGCTGCGGCGGAAGGTCCTCTTCCTCCACTGGCTCATAGGGCACGCGCTCGTGCGAGCGCACGGCCTCGATCACGGCGGCAGGCGTCAAGCGGAACGCCATCATCAAAAACGCGACGAACAGCACGACGAGCAGGACCATCGCCAGCACCTTTTTCACCAGCAGCACCAGCATGATCGCAAGCGATGCAGACACCGCGCCGCCGGACTCGAGCGCGTTGCCGCTCGTCCACAGAAGCTTCAAGATGCCATCCATGTTGACATACTCCTCCTTGCAGAGGGCGATGTGCATGATCGCGCCGAACACGACCGGCAGTAGCGCCGTGCCGACAAGGCAGGACGCGACGTTCCGCCCACGGTGGAAGAGCAGGATATAGCTCCCCAGCAGCAGTGCGGGCGCGACGAGGTAATAGCCCCAGCCAAAGAGCGACCGGCACAGCTTCGCCGGCTGATCGAGCAGCCACGCGCCCGACTGGAAATAGCTAAAGCCCAGGCACAGCGCCAGCACCAGCAGGATCGCGCCCGCGACCTCGCGGCGGATGGGGCGCTTTTGATTCTTCTTCGCCGTGCGCTTGCCGGAAGACGAGGAGCGGGACGAACCCGTCGTTTTCTTTTTCGTTGTGGTGGTTTTTTTCTTCTGTTGTGCCATGATTCACCTCAGAATCAAAAATTAGTGCAGGATCGTGAGCACCAGCGTCAGCACGCCGGCGGCCCAACAGTAATAGGCAAACGCGCCGAAACGGCCCTTGTCGGCAACATAGCGCAGCAGGCGGATGCTCGCATAGCCCGACACCGCCGCGACGACGACACCGACGAGGTACACGGGCACGCTGGAGAAGTCAATGCCCGCTTCGATCGCGTCCTTGAGCGTCAGGATGTTCGCCCCCAACACCGCGGGGATGGAGAGCAGGAATGCAAAGCGCACGGCAAACTTGCGCTCAAAGCCCGTGAAGCAGCCCGCCGTGATCGTCATGCCGGAGCGGGAGATGCCCGGGCACAGCGCGATGGCCTGACCGATACCGACAAGCAGCGCGTCGAGCAGCGTGGCGGTCTTTTCCGTCTTGCGGCCATGGCGCACACGATCGCTCGCAAAGAGCAGGATGCCCGTGACGATCAGTGCGCCGCCGATAAAGTACATATTATCACTCAGCTCCGTGAAAAAACGGCGAAACGGCACCATGACGAAAAGCGGCAGCGTGCCCACAATGATGAGCAGAATAAGGCGGCGCGCAGGCGGCACGGGGTTCGGCGTGCGATGATGGGCAAGGTCGCCGATGCCGGTGAAAAACTCCACGATCATATCGCGGATATCATCCCAGTAAGCGGCAAACACCGCCACGAGCGTGCCGAGGTGGAGCAGCACGTCGAAAAAGTCGGGCACGTTGCTCGCGCCCTGGATGCTTAGTAAATGCTCCGCGATGGCGAGATGGCCGGAGGACGAGATCGGTAAAAATTCCGCGATCCCCTGCACAAGGCCGAGAACAACGGCGGTCAAAACTGACATAAAAACAACTCCTTTTGCGTTTTGTTCTGTAATGGCAATATTCTAACAGGATAATTATAGCACGCTTGTTCGCGGAATACCACCCCGAATTGCCGCATCTTCTTTTTCTTTCCTTTTTCGGTGCATCCCTTGCGAACGCAGGGCGAATGTGCTATGATTGGCGCGGACTATCAGAAAAGGAGAGATAGAAATGACTTATAACTACCGCACCAAGGGCGTTTGCTCCAAGGAAATGCACATTGAGCTGAACGACGACCACACCATCAAGAGCGTAGAGGTCATCGGCGGCTGCAACGGCAACCTTCAGGGCATTTCGCGCCTGGTCGAAGGCATGAAGGCCGAGGATGCCATCGCGCGCATGCGCGGCATCCGCTGCGGCTTCAAGAATACCTCCTGCCCCGATCAGCTCGCCATCGCGCTGGGCGAGGCGCTGGCGCAGGACAAGCAGTAAGTCGTCATTTTTTGCCCGCGCGGTGCATCGCACGGGCAAAAAATGCATTAAATCCTGCAAAATGCCGTTTCCCTCTCTGGACAAACGGCGCTAAACTGTGTATACTGTTAAAAAATAAGCATTCAACGCACTATCAACGCAAAACATTTTGCTTTTGCCGGTCTGACGGGGGAACTTCATGGACATTGATATGGATATCAAAGAGCTCGAAGCGTTCGTCTACGTGGTGGAAAACTGCAGCTTTTCCCGCGCCGCGGAGCTGCTGCACCTGACGCAGCCGACCATCAGCTCGCACGTCTCCGCACTGGAGAGAAAACTGAATATCAAGCTCATCGTCCGCACCACGAAGGAGACCTACCCCTCCGACGCGGGCAAGCTCCTCTACAAATACGCCAAGGAGATCCTGCAGGTGCGCGAGAACGCAGCCATCGCGCTGCGCAACTTCTCGCAGGAGATGAAGGGTACGATCTCCATCGCGGCCTCCACGGTGCCCAGCCAGTATTATCTGCCGCACCTTTTGCAGGACTTCCGCGCCCGCTATCCGGACATCACCTTCAATATCCAGATGGAGGACAGTCCCAAGGTCGTGGAGCTCGTCGCCACGCGCAGCGTAGAGATCGGCTTCTGCGGCACGATGGTGGCGAGCCACAAATGCGTCTATCAGGATTTTGCCAACGACCCGATGGTGCTCATCGCGCCGAACACCGAAAAGTATCAGGCCTTTGCGGGCAAGCCCTTCCCCATCGAGCAGCTCAAGGAAGAGACGTTCATCAGCCGCGAAAAGGGCAGCGGCACGTATCAGGCGGGCAAGGAACTCTTAAATGAGCTCGGCGTCGACATCGCCCAACTGCGCACCGCGGTCGAGATCCGCTCGACCGAGAGCGTCAAGCAGATGGTCAGCGAGGGTCTCGGCGTCGGTCTCATCGCGCAGAGCGCCGCGCAGGACTATGTTCAGTTCGGAAAGCTTCTCGCCTTCCCCTTCCCCGACTCGCGCTTCCGCCGCCAGCTCTATATCGTCAAGCACAAAAACAGCATTTTATCGCCCATTGCGCAGGTGTTTTACGACTATGCGCGCAAAGCCAAGGACAAAGCATCCGCCAAATAAGGCGGATGCTTTTTTACAGGGATCGCACGCTTTTTTGTCCGCTTTTTTCACGAAATTGTCATTTACTTTTTTTCCTCTCTGGTATATGATAATGCAATAGGTCAACAGCTGCGCTGCACCGGTAAAGCAGCAGGCCTTACGGGAGGGAGAGCGATGGATTGCCGCGATTCCGCGCTGTTTACAGGCGTGGACGAAGCATCGTGCGAAAATATGCTGCGCTGCTTCAGCGCGTATGAGCAGCGCTTCAGCGCAGGACAGACCATCCTCACCTGCGGGCAGCAGCAGGATATGATCGGCGTGCTGCTCTCGGGCAGCGCGGCGCTTCTGCGCCTGCACGCCGACGGCAACCGCACCGTGCTTGAAAGCATGGACGAGGGCAGCGTCTTTGGCGAGGAGCTGGCGTTCACCGGCTTTCGCGACGGCAGCGCGCTCATCGAGTGCCGCGAGGACTGCCGCGTCATCTTCATGCGCTATGACCAGATCACAAAGCGCTGCGAAAACGCCTGCGCCTGCCACAGTCAGGTCGTAACGAACCTCTTCCAACTGCTCTCGAAAAAGTCTCTGCATCTGAGCCGCCGGATCGAGGTGCTCGCCTGCCGCTCCATCCGCGAAAAGCTGCTGTGCTTTTTCGAGCAGCTCGCCGACGAGCACGGCAGCCGGACGTTCCCCCTGCCGTTTTCCCTCAGCATGCTTGCCGACTACATCAGCGCCGACCGCAGCGCCATGATGCGCGAGATGCGCAAAATGCGCGAGGAGGACCTCATCAGCACCGAGGGCCGCAGCGTGACGCTGCTTTAGTTTTTTGCAAGCATTTTTCGTAAATGCAAGTTTTCCTGCATCGTCAGAATTTTGATGTTCATTGACGCAAGAAAACTTTCATGATATAAATATAGCATCATTCCATATTCCCGGCGCTGCGTCCAGGAATCCCGCCTGCCGTTCTCCCCGGACGGCACGGCGCTGAATCTCAACAAAAAGGAGAATCATTCATGTATCGCATCGTGAAGAAAGAAGCGCTCAAGCCCACCGTGACCCTCTACGAGATCGAGGCGCCGATGGTGGCAAAGAAGGCCGAGCCCGGCCAGTTCATCATCCTGCGCGTCGATGAAAACGGTGAACGCATCCCCATCACCATCCACGACTTCGACCGTGAGAAGGGCACCGTCACCATCATCGTGCAGACGATCGGCGCCACCACCGAAAAGCTCAGACATAAAGCCGAGGGCGAGTACATTCAGGACTTTGTCGGCCCGCTGGGCCGCCCGACCGAGACCGAAGGCAAGAAGAAGGTCTGCGTCGTGGGCGGCGGCGTCGGCTGCGCCATCGCTTACCCCGTTTTGAAGAAGTTCCACGACTGCGGCGCGGAAGTCCACGCGGTCGTCGGCTTCAAGAATAAGGACCTCGTCATTCTTGAGGACAAGTTCCGCGCGGCGTCCAGCGTTTTGAAGCTGATGACGGACGACGGCTCTTACGGCGAGAAGGGTCTTGTCACCGATGCGCTCAAGGAGCTCATCGACGCGGGCAACCAGTATGACGAGATCTTCGCCATCGGCCCTGCCATCATGATGAAATTCGTGTCCAAGACCACCGAGCCCTACGGCATCCCCACCACCGTTTCCATGAGCCCGATCATGGTCGACGGCACCGGCATGTGCGGCGGCTGCCGCCTCACCGTCGGCGGCGAGACGAAGTTCGCCTGCGTCGACGGCCCGGACTTCGACGGTCACAAGGTCGACTGGGACGAGAGTCTCAAGCGCGGCAAGATGTACTTCGACTGGGAGCGCCACAAATACGAAGAGACCTGCAACCTGTTCAGCAAGGAGGTTCAGTAATATGCCTAACATGAGTCTGAAGAAGAACGAAATGCCCTCGCAGGAGCCCAACGTCCGCAACAAGAACTTTCTGGAGGTTGCCCTCGGCTATACCGAGGAGCAGGCGCTCGACGAAGCGGCCCGCTGCTTAAACTGCAAGAACCATCCCTGCGTCTCCGGCTGCCCGGTGCAGGTCAAGATCCCCGAATTCATCAAGAAGATCACCGAAAAGGACTACGAGGGCGCCTATCAGGTCATTCACGAGACCTCTTCCCTGCCCGCCGTCTGCGGCCGCGTCTGCCCGCAGGAGACGCAGTGCGAATCGAAGTGCATCCGCGGCATCAAGGGCGAGCCTGTCGGCATCGGCCGCCTCGAGCGCTTTGTCGCCGACTGGCACAATGCAAACGTTCAGGAAGCGCCCGCCAAGCCCACGCCCAACGGCCACAAGGTCGCGGTCATCGGCTCTGGCCCCAGCGGCCTCACCTGCGCGGGCGACCTTGCCAAGAAGGGCTACGATGTCACCGTTTTTGAAGCGCTCCACCTTGCCGGCGGCGTGCTGGTCTACGGCATCCCCGAGTTCAGACTTCCCAAGGCCATCGTGCAGAAGGAAGTCGACGGCCTGAAGGCCCTCGGTGTCAAGGTCGAGACGAACATGGTCATCGGCCGCGTCGTGTCCATCGACGAGTTGATGAGCGAGTACGGCTTCGAGGCCGTGTTCATCGGCTCCGGCGCGGGTCTCCCGATGTTCATGCACATCCCCGGTGAGAACCTCTGCGGCGTTTACTCCGCCAACGAGTTCCTGACCCGTATCAACCTGATGAAGGCTTATAAGGACGGCTCCGACACGCCCATCATGCCGCTTCAGGGCAAGAAAGTCGCCGTCGTCGGCGGCGGCAACGTCGCCATGGACGCTGCGCGCTGCTCCAAGCGCCTGGGCGCTGACGTGTACGTCGTCTACCGCCGCGGCATGGAAGAGCTCCCCGCCCGTCACGAAGAGGTCGAGCATGCCATCGAAGAGGGCATCGTCTTCAAGACGCTCAATAACCCCGTCAAGATCAACGGCGATGAGAAGGGCTATGTCTCCTCCATGACCTGCGTGGAGATGGAGCTGGGCGAGCCTGACGCCTCCGGCCGCCGCCGCCCGATCGAAAAGGTCGGCAGCGAACACGATCTGCCGGTCGACTGCGTCATCATGTCGCTCGGCACCACGCCGAACCCGCTCATCAAGAACACCACCCCTGGTCTTGAGGTCAACCGCAAGGGCGGCATCGTCGTCAACGAGGCCGGTCTTACCTCTCACCAGAACGTCTACGCCGGCGGCGACGCCGTCACGGGCGCTGCCACCGTCATCCTCGCCATGGGCGCCGGCAAGCTCGGCGCGAAGAGCATCGACGAGGCACTGAGCAAATAATTTTCGTCAGCGAAAGCGCGCAGAAGCGTACTTCTGCGCGTTTTCTCAATACCATTTCTCACGAAGGGAGAACTATTATGAATCTTTGGCATGATATTGCACCGGCGCGCGTGCGCCCTGAGGACTTTTTCGCGGTCATCGAGATCGAGAAGGGCTCGAAAAACAAGTACGAGATGGATAAAGAGACCGGCGCGCTGCGTCTCGACCGAATTCTCTACACCTCGACTCACTATCCCGCCAACTACGGCTTCATCCCCCGCACCTGGGCGGACGACGGCGACCCGCTGGACGTTCTGGTTCTCTGCTCTGAATGCATCCGCCCGCTGAGCCTCGTGGAGTGCTACCCCATCGGCGTTATTTCGATGGAGGACAGCGGCAGTCTCGATGAAAAGATCATTGCCATTCCCTTCCAGGATCCGACCTACAACACCTATCAGGACATCTCGGAGCTGCCGAACCATGTGGCAAGCGAAATCCGCCACTTCTTCCGCGTCTACAAGGGCCTGGAGGGCAAGGAGACCGTCGTCAGCGACGTCCTCGGCCGCGAGGAAGCCATCAAGATCATCATCAAGTGCCAGAACGCTTATATTGAAAAATATTGCCGTTAAAGCAAAAAAAGGGAAAGGCTGACGGCCTTTCCCTTTCTATTTTGGCATAAAGAAGGACGCATTCGAAAGAATGCGTCTTTCTTTATGCTGCATCTTCGATTTACGAAATACTCTCCTAGTAACCTCATTAGTAACCTGAAAGCAACTCGGCAACCTCAAAAAACCTCTAAGTAACCCCAAACCTTTACGGCCTTCAGCGGCAAAAAGAGGCATATCCTCACAAAGAAAAAATCCCCGAGACCATTGGGATTTATTACGGCGTTTTTATCTTTATAGGACTGCTTGTGGGAGCGGAAATTCACCGTATGCCCCATATACTCCGGCTTGGACAAAATCTGCCCGACGATGTAGCCGCTCCAGTTATAGGGATTGGGGAACTCCTCCTTGCTTTTCCAGATACCCTTGTTCTGCTTACCGAAGTAGACCGCAGGCGTCTCCACCTTGTCATCAAACAGGATGCGGGCGATGTCGTAAGGACCTTTTCCCTCGATGGTCAGTTGGAAGATGCGGCGCACCACAGCAGCCGCTTCCTCGTCGATCAGCCAGTGATATTTGTCCTCCGGGTCTTTCTTATAGCCATAGATGGCGCAGTTGGTAGTGGGCTTGCCGGATTCCCCTTTGACGCGAATGGCGGTTTTCTGCTTGCGGCTCAGGTCGCGAAGATACCATTCGTTCATGATGTTGAGGAAGGGCGCAAATTCATTGCTGTTCTGGTCATCGCTGTCCACGCCGTTGGCGATAGCCACAAAGTGGACACTGTGCTGCCGGAAGAATACCTCCGTGTAAAAGCCGGTTTGCAGATAATCACGACCAGCCCGACTCATGTCCTTGACAATGACATGGGCTACCTTTCCGGCCTCGATGTCCGCCACCAGCTGCTTCCAAGCTGGACGGTCAAAATTGCCGCCGCTCCAGCCATCATCGGTATAGTGGCGGCAGTTGGCGTAGCCTCTCTGCTGGGCGTAGCTTTCGAGGTATCTTTTCTGATTCACGATGGAATTGCTGTCACCGGCATTGTCATCGTCACGGCTCAGCCGCTCATACAGAGCGGTGATTTTTTCCTCAGTCTGTTTCATGCGCATTCGGCGCTCCTTTCAGACTGACGGCTCATTTGTGGTGCTTCCATTATATCATAAGTGCCGTCATTTGTAACCCCTTCATTGCGGATCATCCGCAGAATCTTTTCCTCCATGGTCTCCGCTGCTGTCTCGCTGAATGCGACCCTGACCTTATAGGTGGTGCCGCCGATGCGCCGAATGATGAACTGTTCCTGTTGCGTTTGCTCCATAGGCTTCCTCCTTGCGTAATTTGTCGGTTTTTGATATAATAAGTTCGGTTCCGTTGGCTGTAAGCCAACTGCGTCTTTGCGCTGATTTTCCATACTCATTTCTCCTTTCTGTCCTCTGTGTTTTAAGAAAGTAATCTCAGTAACTTGTGCTTAGATTACCCTTTCACTAATAGGAGAAAAACGGGGTGTAAATCGGAACTGTTTTTTTGAAAAAAGAAAAATATTTTTTGGGGAGGTGAAGCCGTCGTGGATTTATGGGAGGATGAGCTGCTGCTTGATGGTGATTTTTCCGATGAGGAAGAAGATGCCGAGGAGCAAATAGAAGAAGCTGCCCTTGATTTGGCCGAGGATGGCTTTACCGATTGGACGGATTTCTCTGATGGTACGCCGGAGAACGAGCGCTTGGAGGAAGCGCTGGCAGAGGAACGCGCTCTGGAGCTGGAAAGCGAACTGGAGCAGGACGAACATCCCAGAGACTATGCCGCCGAGCTGGAGGATGAGGACGAGGAAGACGAAGCCGCGCCGAAAAGCGACAAACGGCTGAAACGGGAGGCTCTGGCGGAAGCTCTGAAACGCACGGAGGAATCCGCCCGGACAGCTGCGGACTTCCAGAAGGTCATAGCAGAATGGAATCGGATTGACCGGAACCGGGAGCGCCGAGAACGCGACCATGAAAACCTGCGGGGTGATGTGCCGCTGGAATTTCAGGCCGTGCCGGAACCGAGAATTGCTCCCCTGTGGATGAATGCCCCGGATTACCGGCAGCTTTGCAGCGGCTTCTTTCTGGACATTCTCTTTGACTGTCCGTATGAGATGCACGAGCTGATGTCAAACAAGTTCATTTCCAACATGATCCGTAATTTGAGCGAGGAACATAAGGAAGTCCTGTTTTACCTTTCCCTGCGGCTGTACAGCACAACAAGGCTGGCGGCGCTGCGGGGGCAGTCTGACCGGAACATCCGGAAACTGCGCACCACCATCCGCAAGAAGCTGCAAGGTTCGTTCTATCAGCACCTTTTAGAAAAGCAGGAGGCAGGCGGCAGCATGACGTTGCGGGAACGGGAGTTTTTCCGTGTATTTGGAGAGCATCTGCAAACCATGGGCAAGAATGCGGTGATTCGTCCGGAGAACAAGACCAAGCCACGAAGGAAAAAAGCCGCCCTTGACGAAGCCAAGGACGGTTGATACAATAGTAATATGGTTAATATATAGTTGGATTACGAG